>Ga0065711_1032005_pt1 | contig 28238 bp, 29 predicted proteins | sample Hoacrofraction12_FD_59098 | JGI IMG/M metagenome (GOLD analysis project Ga0065711, IMG submission 59098) | Hoatzin crop microbial communities from Cojedes, Venezuela - Epithelial fraction 12 v2 (version 2) | ecosystem: Host-associated > Birds > Digestive system > Esophagus > Crop | place... | reverse complement strand
CTGCCGTCGGCCGCCGCTAGCCCGGGGGCTCCTCCCGCCTGCGCGGGGGGCGGAGGGTCGGCCCTCCCCGGGAGCACTCCCCGCCGCACGGGCGCCTCGACGCAGCCCCGCTCCCCTCAGCGGCGGGCTCCGGGAACCGCCACCATCCCGCCAGCCCCGCTGCTCTGATTGACGTCACGGCGAGCCCCCCGTGACGTCAGTACCTTGAAGGCGTACACCTCGAAGCCGAAGGGGCCCAGGGCGCCGCGCAGCCGCTCCGCCACGCGCCCCTCCATGCCGCGCGGGGCACCACGGGAAGGGCGGCTTTGGCAGCCCTCGGGCGCGCCGCTGCGCGCGGGGCACCACGGGAGGCACGGCGGGACCCGGCGCCCCCGACACGCGGCCGCGTCTCCTAGGAGACGGCCCGCCGCGCAAGGCATCCTGGGACTTGTAGTGCGCAACTCCCCTCGGCGCGGGACCGCGCGGCGGGGACTTCGTGTCCCAGCGGGCACCGCGCGCAGGGCGGGGTGCGCGGCTGTGAGGGGGGAATTTCGGTGTCCCGGCGCGCGCCTGGCCCGTCCCCAGGCCCCCGGCCGCGGCGGGTGTGAGGGTGTGGAGGGCGTGAGGGTGCGGCGGGCCTGGCTCAGCGCCTTCCTTCGCAGCCCCTGGTCGCGCCTGTGGCTCTCGGCCTGCGGTGGGTTTGCAGCGCGACGGAGCAGGCCCCGTGAACGCTGTGCTGGAGGAGCGCCTGCAGCCATCCCGCAGCCGGGGGAGCTGAGGGCTCTGGTGAGATCGCCGCTCTGGTGAGAGCAGGTTTCCCTGGCATAGCTGCACGGTGTGCCCGTCTGTGCTGTAACACGCTCTGTTGTGCGTATTTTTCTTTCATCATGACGCTGTTCGAAAGCCCCACCGTCCTGTGTGGGTGGACGCTGCTCACTACAATAGTTAATACGGCCTCGGTGCTGATAACACTTTCTCCTTCCCCACCTGACAGAAAGTGTTCTTTACTGCTTCTCTATTCCCTGCCAACACATTTGCAGCACTGGAGACCAAGCCTTAAATGTGGGTCTCCTTACCCTAATCTCCGTAGCAGCTTAACATAATCTTTATAGTTTTTGTGCAATGTTGTCTAATCATTAGTCCTGAGTTTTATGAAGTGTCAGGACACCAGATCTGCAAGTTCTCAGGACAGAACTACTTCAGATACTCAAACTTCTTTCTTTGTAGAGTTCCCTTATATTTTCTAGAACCCCAAGGGTTGTTTCTTACTGTATCCATGCCCTCTGTAGGAGGAGGGCAGAAGGATCCCATCAGTCTAGTTTAAAATTAAGGTTTGTCCTCTCCAGCTCTCCCTGTATTTCCAACTTCTGAAACTGAACCAGCTTACCAACAATGTTCTTTCCTGGACTGAGTTATTCTCATACAAAGTCCGTTTTTGCCCATCTGCTCAGATCATTGAATCTCTCGCTCAGTCTGTGAATTGCCTGAAGCAGGAGAAAGAGCTCCAGCAGCAGCAGATCAATAAGCTGGAAGGTGGTGAAGGTAAAGGCACTAGAATTGAAGCACTGATGGTTACAGGAGCTTCTTACACAGATCGTTTCTTCTTTAGGTTGCTGAAGTCCTGTTGAAGAGATAACAGGCTGTGAGTGTAGCCTGGCACAATGTAGCTCCATCTTTGTGCTAAACAAGTGCGCGCAGACAAAGTGTTGGATACAGGGCAGAAAGGGCTTTTTGTATTTTTCTTTCCTTCCTTTGCTTTTCTTTAATGGTCCGAGAATCCGAGAAGCACCTCTGCTTCCCAGGAGAGAAAATGGACCATGAAAAAACAAGTTGAAGTGAGTTTCTGGAGGGCCATGACCAAGCTTGGTCTAGAGTCAGGTATCTGCACAAGGAGTCCTTTGCTGAAACCTTTGTAATATACAATATTTGGTCAACTGGCCAAGCTGCCTTTGAGGGTGGTTAGTTCCAATACTTGAATTCTTAATGTGCATGTTGCCTGTTTTTCTGTCTGGATATAGTGGTCCAGGAAGACAGGATTTCTGGGGTCTTCTGAGCATACAGCATGGTGGCAGAGGGGAATTCTTGGGCTGCTGCTGTAGCCTGCCTCTGTCAGAGACTGGTAAGGGACTGAACCTTGAAACCATCTCACTGGGTGTTCCTTGATCCTATTCTTATCACTTCTGTCCCAGCACCGAAGAGCTAGGCTGGGGCCTTGACACCTCCTGCCTCTCCCGTTTGCTGTTACAGAGGATGCTCAGGGATTGCAGAACAGCACTTAGAGCAGCTTGGAGGCCTTGCTGAGGAGGACAGAGATGTGAAAGGTGAATGCCATAACTAGTGACAGCAACCGCTTCACCAGCAGTATGGAGGTTATGCATCTCATCTGTATCCCAGTGCCAACAATCCACAAGAAATAAGTGAGGTGTCAGTGCAAAGACCTATGTAGATTCAGGGCTGGTGCAGAGGAGGTACTGGAGGAAATTGTAGCTTTTCCCACTTTCTTTAAGCAGTGAAAAACTACGGTGACAACATGATGAATGTGTGAGGAAAGAGTGACAACATAATGAATGTGTGAGGAAAGAGTTGGAGCAATTGCAGCATAAAGTCAGTGAGTGGTGGTGTGTTCTGCTTCGTGTTCTGCGCCTTGCATGGTCTGAACTCTGACTCTGCACAGGGCAACCTGTTGCTGCCCAAGTGATCTAGCAGAAACAGCTCCCAGTGAGAAGCACTGTAGTGTTGGTTGTAGTTGAGGATGTCTGTTCAGGAAAATGAAACTAGGGAACGCTGCTGAACAGGCAGCGCTGGAGGAGAAATAAAGAAGGATATGTGGCTGGCAAGCTGTGACTCCATGCTTTGCTCTGGGAGAGCTGTGGGAGGAGAACATGCGTGGGGCTTGGCTGCAGCCTCTGAATCCACCCTTTGCCTTGGGAGAGCTGTGGGTGGATATAGTTCTGTAGGGTTTTGCCTGGTGATAGAGAGATAGAAAATCAGGTGCAGAATGTCGTTTAGCCATGGCTTTTTTTCTTGGTCTGTGTGAGGTCAAGTTGCTTTACTGCACAGTTAGACAAGAGGAAGAACTATTGAACCAAATGTCTGCAACTGATGAAATTAACAGAACACGAAGTCAGTACTGCAAGGTGTGCTTGTCCATAGACACACCTCTTCCATCCAAAATCTAGCACTGGATGGTTTGATGGCCTGTGGCAGACCTACTGTTGGAAAGAGCAAGCCTTGCTACCGAGATTTATGGAAGAGAACTGAGTGTTGAAAGTTATGTATGAAAAGTTTACTGTGAATAGTAGCCAGACTGAAAAATGCTGTTGCTGCATGCAGCAAAGGAAATATTTTTATTGAATATGTAGTGCCACTAAAAGGCTTTGATTGAGACAGCCAGCGTGCAAGGTGCACTGCAGGCACCTTTCCTGCCTCACAGGCTTGCTGCAACAGCAAGAAGAGGCCTTCCTGTTCCAGTGTGGAATGACAGAGGGCAGTGAGAAAGGTATCTTCAAAAGATGTATAAGTGGGGGAAAAGAGAAGTGTTTGTATGTATTCTGATACAACAGGTCCTACTGCAGCCAGAATGAAATGGGTAATATTTTTACTTGTTGCAGAAGTAAAAAAACCTTTGCAAAAGGGAGAATCAGAGAAGACTTGATGGGAGAAGAATAGGGAATGGACAAAGCTGAGGGGTAAGGGTTGAGAGGAGAGTAGGGCTAGCAACTGGCCTGTATCTTTTGCGCCAAGCAGCACGTTACCATTCTTCTGGAAACCTCCTGCTGCAGGAGGATACTTCCACAGCCAGGCCTTGTAATTTGCTTGCCAAGGGGAGGTGGAAGCATGCTCTTGGCTTCTCTGTAGAGTAAGATGATCACTGTGTGCAAAACACTGCTATTCTACCTGTCGCAAAACTTTTAATTCCTGCTAAGGAAGGCTAGCATGAAGTTGTAGATCATGCATGAGGTCACAGAGGATGCAGGGTAGGGTGCCATCATGACCCGAACCCAGAAGCATGTACAGAAACCGAGCATTACCTTTGGTGCTGGAAACATGAAGTGTTCACCAATGGTGGCACGTTGTATGTCCAGCTCTCTACTTTTTCTCAGTTCCAGCCTCATCTGGACATGATTTTTCTGCAGGCTTTAATAGTGTTGTGGTGGATCAGAGCCTGCCTCTGGGAAATGCTTGGAAATGATTGTCCCCTCTTTCTCAGGTGCTAGATTTGCTGAGTGGCCACAAAGTACAATCCTACAGTTTAGACAAACTCAGGATGGAAACGTGGAGCACCCAACAGAAGCTTGGCCACATCAGGTAGAGGGGGTATACCTTCAGGTTGTGTGAGGGATGTCCAGGTCTGCACATGCCACGTGAGAGCTGCTGCCGGGGCAAGTGTGGCTCTTGGATTTCAAGGGGAGTAACTGCCTGGGAGCTGCCAGAGTGTGTCACAGGAGGGGGCTGCTGGCTGGTGGCTGTTCAGAGCTCCACAGGACAGCTCTTGCTGTTGCTTTCACGGGGTCTGGATTGGCAAGCTCAGAGATGCTGGGGACTGATCTCTCATCTTGCCATTCTTGTTTACCAGCTGTCCTTTGTACCTGCCTGGATAGAGTGTTTGTCTTGTGGAGCACCATTCATTTCCATGGCTAGTATGGGAGGTGTCTGTGTCCCAGGCATGGTTTTGTTGGGTTTTTTTTTTTATTATTAGGAAAAACACAACACTCCCATTCATCTTCCTCAGGCTAATGCTGATCTCACATGGGCTACAGCATGATTTGGTGTCATCATAAAGTATTCATACAGAAAGGATCTTCCGTTCAGTATCACCAAGATGCAATGTTGTAGTGCTTATAACATAAGGGACTTTCCTTCTGCTTTCCATCCACAGCTCTTGAAACCTTTTTCTGATTCTGTTAAAGAACTATTGCTCTACATTAGGTAGGAACCCGAGAGAGGTAGTCACACAAATTGTTTGAAGGCTCATGGCAATTTGGTAACTGAAATGGAGTTAAAGTATATCTTAATTCCTTGTCTGTTTTTCTGATCTTTCTCCCTCTTGACCATAAGCATATTAATGTCTGTTTTTATTAGTGGGGAGATATTGGTGGACACTGAGTGTGGAGGTCAAAGTAGCTCTATTATTAGGTTTTCTTTGATAAAGGATATTGTATCAACGTGGTGAGATGTTTTCAATGATGGAACTTCATTGCAATTCTCCTCTAATTAAATATTGATTCCCTATTTCTTTCTATAAAAGCCTAAGGCCTACCATTATTATGTCACTCTCCCACCTATTGTCAAGCTGTGATTTCATGAGATGTGTCTGTGCTCTCACCATCAGCTTAAAATGTGCCCACCCCTCTTTTTTCCTGCACTGGCCTCACAGCACATCGCCTCCTGAGTTTCTGCCACTGCAGTTGTTGGCATGCTGTAAATCTGATCAGGGAGCCGAGCTGGTTCTAACAAGTGCGTCATTGTTTTGGGGTTTTTTTTGGTTTGTTTTTTTTTTTCCCCCTAAAGTGGTGTGCTTCACAGTGCTGCTGCAGGAAAAAATTGTGCTGGCACAACTGAGATAACAATGTGAACAGGGCTAGGTGGGGAGGCAGAGGTTCTGCTGCCAGACTGTTCATCTGCTGAAAACACAATTGAATTGCTCGGCACAACTGTGTTCTGCTGCTACAAGGCATTGCTTTGTCAGAAACCCCGTCCAAGTGGTTCCCACCCCATCCCCACCCCTAATAACTGTTCCAGTAGGCATTGCTAAGCTTAAGGGACTGTCAGTGTTACCTTTTTGCTTCAATCAGATCTACAGTCTCTGACCTGAAAGATCCAGTGAAAAGTCAGTTCTTGAAGGAGGTGCTGTCCACGGAGCCTGCAGGGAAAGACAGAGATCGTCAGAACTATTCCCCACTTACTCCAGTGTTACTGACACTCTGGGACATGGTATTCCAGCTTCGCTTTGGTTTAGAGATCTCATGGTCAGGTCAGGTGTCCTGTTGTCCCTTTCCAACACAAACTGACCCGCGTATTGGAAGGGTTTGGCATTGTGACTGTGGTTTTGAGCAGAAATGAGCTGGCTGATTCTCTGTGTTTTAAACCTGCGTGATTTGGAGTTGGTTGGAGCCATTGGTGTCAAAGACAGATGAAATCCAGTGCCTGAACACTTTTGCCGATGTGTTCTCCTGCCTAGGTTTGTGTATTGTGGAACCTGTTTTCTGCTGCCTTGTGAGACTGCTTGTACCCATACAAGAATAAGTAAAATGCTATTAAATCAGAATAGCAGCAGTTTCTCCACATGATAAGAGGTGTCACTAAAGGTAGACAGTGGAGGCTGAGGCTCAGCAAGTTCATCCTTGAACTTTTGACCTAATCTGCTACTTGCTTCATTTCTTTTTGAGAGAAGCAAGAACTTGCCAAGAGAGGCAAAGTGGTTTTCTCCATCTTTGGGTGAGGTTTCCACCTCAGAGACATAGGCTCTGGTGAGCTTTCCAGCACCGCAGAGATCAGCATGCCCGAGGCTAAGTGTGGCCGGTTCCTACGCCCTCAGGATCTGAAGAACCTAGTGGGATTTTCCACAGTAATGCAGACAACAGAGGTCTGCAGAACCTCTACTGTTCAGGGCATACCAGAGGTCATACTGATAACTGGATTAGAGGCACTTGCTATGCCCAGTTTTACTGGTAGGGCTGAGTGGTAGGCACCTGAAGGCGAGAAGGCGGTACAATTTGGAGTAGTGGCCTAGCACTTGGTTAAAACTTTGCTCTGAGCGCGCTATTGTTATGACAGGACAGAGGTAACATGTGTGTGCTTGTCTGTTCTTTCATCCTCCCCCTCGGTCTAGTGTCAGGGTAATGTAAAGCTGCATGTGAGGGCCAATTATGATACTTATCACTTCCTCTGACAGTGCCAAGATACCACTTTTTAATGTGGCTCCGTTTTTGTTTTGGTGCTGACACATAGGCAGTGAGATTAGGAAGGTGAAAATTGCTCACTTCAAGAAGGTTTGTCTTTCGGCCTCTTATCCTTTTGGATTTATGCCTTGCTTTTAGGATATAAAACCCCCTTGTGTTTGCATTAACACTTAGCATTAAAGGAAATCAGGAACAAAGGGCTAATGTTCCTTTAAAAGGAAAAATTCATGCCCTACTTTAGTAAGATGCTTAAGATTCTTGTGAATGGAGGCTGTAGGGCATATTAAACTGCCCTGTGTTCTGTTTTTCCAATTTACTAATCCTGCTGATTCAGACTCTGCTAGCAAACCGGCTACAATTAACTGCTATGTAGATGCAGTTGTAACATGTCAGGTTGCTGTTAGGACAATACCTAAGGAGTCTTCATGTCCCATCAAAGGGTTAAGTTTTTCTCTTTAACATTTATTCTGAGGCACATGCCAGGTAGGGAATTCTATATAGAGCTTGACTGATCAAATGCTCAAGCAGTACCCCTCATTTAATAAGAAGCAGCTAATTACCTAATGCTTAGTATTAATAGTAAATATTTATATCATAGCAGCATCAGAAACCCTGGCCAATATTACAGTAGGGGCACCCAGTAGCTGTGTTGGCAGCTTGCTAGGACACTTGGAGCTATGATTCAGTTATATGGGCACCTATTTTTATTTGAGCTTACGTGGCTTGTGAGGATGCTTGGTGGTATTTCTGTTTCAGTAGAATATGAATGAGGACGGTTTTTATTTGACACAGATTGCAGTCCACTCTGAACCAGCAGTGCTGGAGGGGCTAGACATAGCGTACTGTTTGCTCTTAGGGCTGGCGTATGGGCTAAGGAGTCTGGGGAAGGCTAATTCCTTGTTCTGTTGGTGTAGATTGTAAAGATGTGTAACACTGTGCTTTGAGTTGGAGGAGAGCAGTGCTGTAGCAAAAGCTAGCAATAGCTGGAGCAGATGACCTCAGCAGTGACCTGTCTGACAGCCTGCGTGAACTAAAGCTGCGTGACCTTTAAAGTTAACGAAAAGTTGCACTCTTTACTGTAGGGAACAAATAAAAGATGGAAAGGATATTGGCTTCCCTAGGTGGGCAGACTCTTCTTCTTGACTTGTTACCTGGATTTACCACAACTGGAAGCTAGGAGGTGTGGGGCTGACCCAAGGGAGGCTGCTCAAGGAAGGGAAACAACTATTTTGAGAAGTCACTCACAGCCCTGCCCAGCCCCACACACTGCCTGAGACCTGAACTGTGGGCTGTCATCTCATGCTCTCTTGCTTAGACCTACACCTTACCCCTTTACAACACAGCGCTGTGTATTCCGTTCTTTCATCCCAGGTGACGGACACTGATGGAGGGCCGCATTTGTGGTGCATCAGTCAGCTCTTGCAGTTGCCAGTTGGCTTGCAGAGGGAGAGATGCTGTGGTGCTTGTCTGCAACGGGGGGTTTCCTCCAAGGTCGGAGAATTCCTAGCTGCAGCCTTTTGCTTCAGCCCTCTCCCGTGGGATGGGATGTACAACCCTAGAGCTCTCACTTGGTGGACCAGAACAAATTAAGAGAATTTTGTGTGTCTTTACTAATGCCTTCAAATGTTTTTTTTCCCCGGATACACTGCAAGTTTTGGGTTATGTTGGATATTATTTAAACTGTTGGCTAGCTAAAGCTCTGGGATATATAGCTGGGCTTAAATTGTGCCATTTAGGGAGACTATACATAGCAAGAACAGAACAGATACAGGCTGACCACAGATTTACCCTGCTTGACAAGACCCAATATGGAGCAGCTGACTTGACAAGTGTTGGTAAATTGCTTTCTCTTCTGTGGCTAAAAACAGGCTAAGAAATCTTGTTCTTTGAACAGAAACTTCCATGATCACCATAAAGGGGAGTTTGCTGGGTTGGTTTGATGAGAATAAAGTGCCACAGTGGCAAAAAACGGGCTTTGTGAAATTTCCTAATGTGGTTTGAATTTTTTTATTCCATTTTCCTCTGAGACAACATAATTTTAGAATTTCTAGCTGGTGAAGGAGAAGGGAAGAGGTGAATGAACAACATTGAGTTCAGAAAGCCTTAAGAGTATGGGGAAAGAGGACAACTGCCTATTTACAATGAAGGCAGTTGGGATGGTGCAGGAGATAGATCTGTGGCATTCTCTTTGCTGCCTGCTTCTTAGTCAATAAAAAGGACTTTGGGATGTGGCACAGAGTCAGGGATGCTGTAAAGGGGGCCCAGCAGTGCTTGGTTAGGACTGGTTTGAAAAGCAGGCAGAGACTGGTGGTGCTGAGAGTAGCACTAGGAGTCATCAGGTGGGGGCTTGAGCACAGGTCAAGTCAGAACACAGTGGTGGAGGCTGCTCCTGTGACCTTCATCTCATTTGGTGGCATGAACTGTGGCTTTTGCTTTTAAGATCAGGCTGAGATCAGTTAGTTTTTCCTCTCCAGGGAACAGCTGCATCCCAGAGTTCAACTCTGCTTCTTAGAGGGGACCTGAATGTGGGAACAGCCATTGGCAGATCATGCTTGGGATGTAAAAGCCTGCTTGAATGGCTTGGATCTGACTGAAGCTGAGTGGAAAGTGACTGGATGCATCCAAGAAACAGACTTGAGCAGGATGCAAGTGACCAGTTCTCTGTCACTCAGTGTGGGCCACCAGGTTAGACTCTGTAAAACAAAGGGAGCTGTTTTCCCAGTGCTTTCCCAGTGCTTCTCTCAGCCCTTTTTGAAAACAGGTTCCCTTTCTGCTACCCAGCCACAAAGAGTATTGTGCAGGATTGCCTTCCACCTAAAATATTGAGATCCTTCTAAAAAAGTAAGTGAAAATTCTTGTCCTGCCCCCAAGCTTATCAGTAGGGAAACTGAAGCAATGAGTATGTCAGTGGCTTGATCTGCCTGTGTGATTGGAAGGCATAGCCAGGATTAGCACAAAGGAAAATTTTGCTAATTTTGCAGTAGTCCCTGGTAAAACCCTTCTCAATCAGAATCAAATGAGTGCCTACATCTGGCTGAAAGGCATGGTTCCAGAACCCAGGAGCCTTGGCTTGTTCCAAGCAGAACCTGTAATTTAGCATTTCAAGCTTCTGGAATTCAGATATAACAGCAGATTTTTAAGAAAATACTGAACAGGGCTGACTTCTGATCCTGGTCTTTCTAGAGCTCCCGAGAAAGGAAACACTCTAATGCTGGTGAAAGTCATCCTACGGCAACTGATGTGTCTAATTTCAGAGCAAAAGTACTTCTGAAGGGGAGAGGATTAAAACAGGGAGGGGAGAAGTTACCCTGCGGGAGATTGTCAACAGATGTTCCATTATAGTTCAAAGAGCACTAGCAAAAGGTTTCTGCTGCAGGGATATATTAATTCTGGGCTGTTCATCACAGGGAGACCTGTTTTATGACTGGGAGGATACCTCTGGTAACTTAGCTCTTTATTTGAACTCTGGGTGGGGGATTGGTTCTACCTGTAAACAGAGAAGGAGCTGAACAGTAGGAACAAACACATACTTATTTTCTTGCAGCTGTGACCACTGTCCGTCTGATCAAGATCAAGCTGGTTTTGTGGTTCAGGGAGTTATTTGGCTGCTGGGTCTTTCAAAAGAAAAATTATTACAGAGGAACAGAGGCTAACCATTGTTAAACTGCCGGCGCACGTGAAGCAGACCTGTGTTGAATATGTCTTTTATGTCTATTTATTAGACAGGAAGTGGGAACAAGCACAAGGAAGGCTGTGCAGGCTGTCAAGCAGATGAGTACGTCGATCTCTTAGTCTTTCAAATGCACAAATCTATCAAGTTTGACACTGTCTAGCACCCTATCTCTGCTTCAATCATAATTAATGATTGCTTCTAAGAGCTTACTAATGTTGCAGACTGAGCTGTGGCGGGGGATCTAGTTTGCAGGCTATGTATCACCAGCCACAATTAGAAGGTCCTTTTCTGGGCAGGTCTAAGCGCTTTACCTTCTGAGACTGTTTTGAAGCTGTGCTTTGGGTAAAGGTTGATTTTTCTCAGCTCTTCGAGGAAGTATGTCCCCTGTAGCATTAGAGTGGGGAAGAGTCTTCATTCAAATGTGGCTGATGAAGAAGTTTGAAGACCTTCGTTATCTTATGAATTTCTGGGGGATTAAAAAAATTAAACTACAAAGAGATTTGGGGGCCTAATACTGATGGAGACTTTTACATTAGCAGCCATGGTCTTCCAGCTTTGCTTATCACTTAGCTACATATGTGTAGGACCACAGATTTGGCTGTGTTATGGACAGGAAGTGCAAAATTTCTTTTTTCTTAGTAGGGGATGAAAGGGAGGATTGGAGAGAAGATCCCTCTCTCGCTTCTGCTGTGCAGCGAAGGAAAAGTAGCAAGTAGATGGTAACATCCCTGGCAGAGGCTCAGGAGATAAACCTCGAAAAATTCTCCCCTTTCCCCCCTGACAAATCCATATTTATACTGAATTGAATGTAGTCATAGAAAATTAAGTATAAATAATGCGAAGGTGTGCAGCCTCCTGTTGCCTTCCTAGGCATCTGGGAAATGACAGTAGGCATTTTCTGTTCTCCCTTGGGTATGAAATGAACATTGTTTGGCTACTAAAAGCTTCCCAGGTTATGCATCATTTTGTAGCCTTCATTACTGAGAGTTTACTGTTCTGCCTCCCTGGCTTGCTTCTCGCTTCTGTTCCCTGGATCGGTGCAATGCCTTTTTCATTCTGCTTTAAGTAGTAGCAAGCACAGTGGACTATTATCCATGGGACAGCCTTGTGGGGTTGTTGGTCTTAGCAGATCCACACACTGCCTTGTCCACTCCAGTGCTCTCCATGGCAGTTGCTCTGTCTCAGAACACTGTCTGTAGCCTTATTTATAGACTTGCAGTGAGATGTGATGGTGAAAATACACAGTATCCAAAGCTAAACTACAGGCACTGAGCCACGAAGCACAACTGAGTGGGCAGAGAACTGGGAGGTAGCACAGGTAGCCCTGCCCTTGGCACAGCGGCTCTAAAGCACTGTCACTTTTCAGCTGCTCAAATCCCCTTCCCTTCAAAACATGAATCTGGAGGGGGGAGGAGGGCAAGGCAGAGAAGAGAGCTGGGTCTCAGATTCCACTTTTCTCTTATCTGGGTTTCTTTCCCTCCTATTTAGCTTTAAACGTAAGCGATTTGATGGATTCTCATCCCCTTGCTAATTAATAATATAATTGTGCCTTAGCCTAGAAGGCATTAAAACTAAACCTCATCAAAAGCAAGAGCTGTGTTCAAAGGCACATGCAGAAACTGGCAGCAGTTGTTTTTTGGTTCTGTCAGTTTGCTTTGCTGTGTGGGAAAGGTGAAGCCCATACAACTGGCCCGTGGTCCATCTCCAAACCTGGCCGCCTCAGAGATTGTCTCACCTGCTTCGGAGGCCAGAACTTGGCTGGGCAAAGGCAGTAAGCTCCGTGCCTCCCGAGCGTGGCTGCCTGCACAAGCCTGTCCTGCTGCTGCCTCACCAGCTAACGCAGCTCTGCTCTGTGCTACCTCTCTAACAAGGCAGCTCAGCAGTTTGTTCTGCAAAGAATGAATCAGCTCCGAGTGGGGTTGGTAGTAAAAAGGCAGAACAGAGGAAACTCTGACATAAACCAGCAGAATAATGCTGACTTCAGACCTGAGAAGACTGGCTTAGTTGTAGCATGTTTGTTCTTAGTTCTTCTGTTTTGTACGGTTGTATGTTGGGACAGGACTGAAACCTCTGCAGGGTTTAGAGTTCACCCCAAGTCTTCAGATTACTCAGCAAGCACTTTGCTAGGCCAAGAAATCTTTGTTTGCTCTCCTCTTGCTCTAGATCTTCAGGGATTTGCTTTTCTAGATTTGCTATGGGAACTTGTTCAAAAACAGCATAAACCCAATGACCAAGTTGTTTCACTTACCATATTTTGCTTTTGCCGTAGAAAGTCTGGTAACACAGTCTATGACACGAGCTGAATGATTTTGCCTGCATATTGTAACAGCTAGGAGAGACTATTAGCTCAGGAGAGACTCTTATCGGCTTTGTAGCTGAAAACCACAAACATGAAAATAATTGAAACAAACCATGAGCGCTTACCTCCCTGTGGGTCTGAGCTCCAAAGGGAAGAATTCAAAACAGCTATAAAGCTAGACAAAAAGAAGTATGTGCCGTTCGATTTGCATTGTCTTCTGTGCTATAGAAAGAAGCTTGACAGATGATGCTACTTAGGTTTGGATTAGGCTGGCTTTCAGGATATTTCTGTAAATAGAGTTTGAGGTTACAGTTGACAACAGATGAGAATAAGGATCTCTTCAACCAGAGGCAAAGTAAGAGAGTCTAAAGGTGTTATGTATGTTAGATTATTTGGTTTAGTGTGGTTCTCTAAGACAGATTTCATCTGATTTGACCGTATAGAAATTAATCTCAGTCAACGAAGATGAGGAATGACCCTGACAAGAAGCAACACAAGCAGGGGGTGGTGTCCTTCTGAACCATCAGAGCCACGGTTTATAGCTGTCTGGCATTTTCACTAGTATCAGCTCTGTGAGTCTTCCTACCCCAAACTGCTGCTGTTTATCTATCACAGGATTTATTGGGATCTACAAAAGCTTTTCAGTTAGATGCTTGCAATGAACATACGAGGACTGGGACACCTTTGGCATTTGTAACTTTATTGCAGAAAAAAAATCCACTATTAACATATTTTACAAAGAAAGTTGCACTTTGGTGTTTGGCGAGTTTTCTTCCTCACCTCTTTCCCCTGGACAGTGATGCATGAGAAACAAGAACAACCAGCCCCTGCCCTTTTGGTTGTGTGCAGAGACACTTTCCAGCTATGCCAGCGTGCACCAGTTCCAGCCAGGATGGAGTTCTGTTTTCCACCACTAACTTGCTGCTCTTTGTGCCAAAAACCAGTAGCACCCTGCCCTCTGGCAGGGGAAACAAGTCTGTAGCTAGGGAGATTGCTCTGTGCAGACAATGCTTGATACAAAAGCTTTGGAGTTGTGACAACTGCCCTTTAGTTTTCATGCAATAATAGTAGGAGAGAACCAACCCCTCTTCCCTATTTTACTGGGCATCCTTACAATAAACAGATGCAAGGCCAAAGTGAACAGCTGAACCCAAACTGCACCGCAGCCATTTGTCAGCCACTGCGGAAGGAGTAAAGCAGGAAGGAGGAACTGCTGCCTTACCCAGTTCGTCTATTTGACCCAGACTGGTTCTGCTGCATCTTTGGGCTTTGCAGATAATCTGATGGGGAAATTCCCCTTTCCCTGCTAAAACAAGCAATAACAGGACTGGGAAAAAAAAAAGGTGCTTTTGCTAGTGAGGCCTGGTATCTGTCCTTTGTGGGGTCAGTGAGTGTTGCTACTGAAAGGAGAGGAGAGACTGAGGCTTGTAAGAGCAATGTGGCAGATAATCTCTAGCCCTTGCTGTATCCTGAGGCAGCAACTAGCTTAGTCAAAAGTCAAACACTCTAGAGAAGGCATGTGTTTCTCTTTACCTGCAGTCAAATGTGAATTAGAAACCAGCAGCAGGTATTAATTACATGAAAAATTTCATGTCACACACACTCTTTTCTTTCTGCGGCGAGGGCACCAAAAGATCCTCAGACTTACACTCAGAGGCTCTCGTCCATGGTTTTCCTTGCGGGGCCTCAAGAGCCTTGGATGCAGTCTACAGCAGTGATACTTTAAGGTGAAAGTGCAGAATCTAATCAGCCTAATACCTAGAAAGGGAAGAGGAGGAAGGCACCTACATCCAGCATCTGTCCTCACGACAAGACACCAGCTGGCTCAAAGACCAACATTAGAAGGTAAAAGAGCTTTGACCTTGCGGCAGCAGAGGAGGGAGAGTGCAGTACTAGTTTTGTACAGTAACTTTCAGCAACCAGATGCTAGCAGCAAAATGGGAGGTACCTGAGGAAAGGCATGTGTCAATCCAGGCAGGGAAATGGACTAAAGCGTTTACTGAGCCTGGGCAAGGAGTTTATGCATATGCTGAAAGCATCAAGTATGGGAGACCCAGTTTCCTAATTTTAGTGAGACCAAATTAGTGTGTCTAACTGGCAATAGACTGAGTCCTGTCAAGGCCTGTTAAACTGAAAATGCGGTCATTTTCCTCCAAGCAACTGCAAAGCAACATCAAGTAGCAAGGGCACTTCTCCAGTGCCCACAAAACTGTTTTCCCTGGTTAAAGAGAAAAGGTATGCATGTAGGAAGGAAGCAGAGCAGTCTGTCATCCTCCTGGTAGATGTTTTGGGATGGGCAGCGCCAAGCCCGGGACTAAAGCTGAAACAGGAACAAAAAAAAGTGCAAGAAAAAAAAAACAACAAACCAACCTTAAAAAATACAGAACAAGAGGGAGCCCAAGAGAACTGATCTCCACATCCCTGGCTCCCTCAGAAAACAGCAGTCTCCTTTGCTAGCACTGTGCTGACACCACCAGCCTAACAGCTCTTGCACGGATCACTTGCCCACCTCCTCTGAAAGCGGCAGCCGCCAAGAGGGACAGAAGAGCTCCATGCAGAACGTGATGGCAAAGGTTGTCTTGGCTAATTGGTCACCACACTAAAAGCAGGAGGCACCTTTTCAGGGCATTGTTTCGAGGAGAGCCTGGAGGAAAGGGCCAGACTTGGACTCTGATTCCCAGCATAAAAACGTCAACACAGAACTATTTAAAATGTCTAAAACCAAAAGCCATCTGAAAAGGATCTTTCAGTTGTGTGCAAATTACAGCCCCTCATTCCTCAGCAGATCGTCTGGGACCAAGTCCTCAAGGCCTTCTCCTCTGGGAAGTTCAGCCTTCCAGGCGGAGGACAGCCTGGTTGCCTAGTAGCTGTAGAGCGAGAGAGGGGTGTCCTCCATCATGTCATCCTGGAAGCAGAGAAGAGCGTGCTTTAATGAGATGTCTGCATGACGGCATACAGCCCCAGCCTGGAAGAGCGCTGTGCAGGCAGTGCAGCCTTCTCCTCCACACTGTCACAGCCTGGCCATCCGCCCAGCGATCCCCGCAAATGCTGTCCCTGTGCAATTTCTGGATCTCTGGACTGTCACTCTCCCCTTCTGCTGCAGCTTTTGGAGAGCAGAGGTGTATGCAGGAAGAGCCTGCCCGCTGCAAGGATGTGGAAAACCCTGTCTGTGGAAAACTCCTCTCAGCTTGAAACAGCATCAGCTTGCTTGCTAGCTGCAGAAGAGAATCAGTACTCCTCTGTGCCAGAAAGCACACTGCAATAGTTGCAGCTTCCCCAGAGGTAATCCAGCCTCTGATACCCTCATAACTTTTTATATCCCCAAAGGGTCAAATGCAGACAGAGAACCTCCCCAGAACAGAGCGCAGAATCTGCTTTGTCATAGTCACAAAGCAAGTATATCAGAATACAGGAGGAGAGGCTACGAAGGTGTCATTTCAGGGGAAGTTTGGATGGAGCTCCCCATCCTCTCTGTATTTAACCTCTTAGCATTCCCCTGCAGAGTGAGGGGAAGGCAGAGAGCTTCTTTAGTGGTCAACCTTGAGACTTGCTGTCTTGATTCAAACCCTGGATGGAAGGAGAGGGACCTAAGAGGGAACAGGAGTTGTGATCACCATTCTTGCTGCTGCAAATACCCAAAGCATCGCTAATGTAGTAGAAGACGAACTGCAAAGCAGCCAGTAGCAAGCCAGACCATGTCAGGCTTGGCTGAAAGCATTACTCACCATGGGCAGGTCCTGCAGGCGCCGGAACTCCAGGCGGCTGTTGTGCTGGCGGTATCTCAAGAAGCCCACCAGGCCTAGGATGCCCACCATGACAATGAAGACGGAGATCACGGTGATTACCAAGGGATCAGCCTTCGTTGTATCAGCCAAAGGAGAACTGGGTAGCTCTGCAAGGATACCAAGGGAATGAGGCCAAAGGAAAGCCTTCAAGGGCTGGAGTAGCAAAGCCCTGTCCTCTCTGGTTCTGCTCAGTTCAACCAAGAGGAAATTTGAGGTACCCCCAACCCTTTGCCATGCTTTGCGAGAGCATGGACAAAAGCAGAGCATTTACCTGGAGTTTTGTCATCATCAACATCCAACGCAGAAGCCTGCTTGTGCATGGGCTCTAATGCAGATGTGCTGGTGAGGATGGCAGCTGTGCAGGTAGTGGTGGAGCTGGTCACAAGGGATCTCACTGTCATGGTACTGGAGGTGGTAGCAGAGGATGTGCTCCCTACAGTAGAGATGCGAGCAGAGGAGGTTCTGGACTCTATGGTGCTTTCTTCTGTGGCACTTGCAGGGCTCGTTCCCGGCCTGGTTTCAGGCCTTTCTGCTGTGGGCCCTGTGATCTGCCCATCAGAAGTCCCCAGCTGAGAGCTGTTAGTTGTTGCTGCAAGATAGGAACAAGCAGTTATGTCAAAGGATAAAGTGCAAGTGCACTGTTCCGTGGGACTGGGCAAGACGGAAGCAAGGCTGTTAAGGCAGACTGCTGGGACTATAGGAAAAACAGCTTATTGACAACCCTTTGGAGAACAAGCAGGTCCTACAGCGCAGCCACAGCTGAGCCACACTGCAAGCCACAGTGCTTAAAAAGTCCTCTTGGTTTTCATGTGCGCCAATTCGCAATGTCAGCCAGCCTGAGCTGGGCCCACGAGGTCTGTTCTCTGGGGACAAAGGACAAGCAGAGAAGCCACAAACAGCTCTGCAAAGAGCTGGGGATCGCCCCAGAGCAAGAGACATCTGATCCCTCCTTACGGGGAGCAAAAAGGGACTGCCCAGGGACTGGGTAGCAGCATCCCCCGAGGCTGTGTCTGTTCGTCAGAGAGCAGCAGGACCCCGTGACACAAGCCAGGGTGAAGGATGCGGTTGTGCATGAACACCATGCAAATCAATGGTCAGTCAACACCTGCCGTGCATCAGGGGTGTGTGAATGCCTGGCAGGTCCCAAGGTGGGCGAGACTGGCAGACCCTATAGCCAGTCCCCACGCTGCCCAGAGGGATCTGAAGGTAGGGCAGGGGTTCCCATGGTTGCCCAGGGATGGATGGGCTGATGCTTGTGCCTGCCCATCTCCACACTTTGTGTTAGGGGAGGGTGTGCTGCCCTGTTCTGCAGGCAGCAGGGAAGGCTCCTCTTGAGCCCCCAGCCCTGGTGCAGGAGTAGCCCAGCTAGAGAGCACTGCTGAAGCACACTGTTTCACATGAGATACGCAAAGGACTTCCCTGCACACAATCAATGTCCTCACCAGAAAACAGACAGCACAATTCATACCATAATTAATGGGGTTTGCAAAGAGGATGCTGAACTAACAGCACCTGTGCAAGTCAGTCCCACTGAACTGGCCATGCTTAATAGCTCATTTCCCTTCCTCCCTCTCTCCAGTTCCCATGAGAGCTCACAGAAGTTCCCAGGTTGCGTATCCTTGGGGCAGGACTTTCTGCACAGCCAGGAAAGGCAAAACCTCACCCGGCACACTGTTCACAGGAGGCGTTGGGGATGTGCTGCTGGCGTCATCCATTTCTTCAGTTGTGGTGAAAGGCTCTGTGATTTCGTGGTTGGGCTGGTTTTCTTCCAGAGTACTGGAAGTTGCTGTAGGGGAGGGGATTTCAGTGCTGCTGTTGACTGACAAGCTGATGTTGTGGTGCTCACGCTGCGTAACTGTGACGTCCCCGGGGTTGGCAGTGGTGGAAGCCTGCAGTCTCTCTGCCTCGGTGCCGACCATGGGAGTGGTAAGGATGGAGGCATCCTCCATCTCTGTAGTGTGGGCTCCAGTGGCATTGACTGTTGCAGCAGTCAAGTTTTTCTCCAGGGTTGTCTCGGGAATGGCAGTAGGCGTTGGACTGAAGTCAGAGGTTTCCCTTGGCTGATGCGAGGTTAGCACTGTGCTAAGAAAAGGTGATGGTGTCACCAAGGTCTCTGCTGTCTTCTGTCCCTCTCCTACGGAACAGAATTAAGAAATGCTGAGAAGTTTGTCAGAGATCCCACACTGAAAGGAGCAACAGAGGGGAAGCCAGGAACTGAACCTCTCCATCCCCTTAACTCCAAATCCAGCACAGGTTCACACTTGGGGAAGTGGTTCAAATAGCTCCTCCGTCCTCCTGGCCTCTCTGAGGCAGGGACCTGCTCTAGAGGACCTGTCTTTAACCTCCTCCCCCTCCAGCCCTGTGCTGCTGTTCTGTAGGGTCAGCATCACTAACCCCTCTACCCTGGAGCACCTTTTCAACCTTTTCAGAGGATCTGGGTTTTTTAGAAGTACCACCTGAGACCTGATTCTGTGAGAAACTTAGATAAGTCTTCTCTGGTTGATTAAGAGCCAGAAGTGGTGCAGAAAAAAATACAAGTGGGGAAAAAGTGGAAGTAAATTCTCTTATCTTCCCTGGCCCAATGAAGTGTAGAAAAGTAATGTTTAAAACGTCTGTGGCTGGCAAGGGTAAAGTGCATATTGCTAGTCATCTTAGTAGTGGTGTGGGCTTGCTGTTAGAGGGAAAGGTAAAATGGGTAACGAGAGTACTACAGCTAACCGGGCTGGTGGTGTACTCTGGGAGCCGCCTTCATGAGCTATTTATGAACACATCACCACCATAAAGTGTGACTGCTGTCACAGAAATGGGGAGCTACTCGGCCTCCCACTACAGCAAACGGGGCCAGCTTCCCTCGTGGGGACCTGCAGCTAACGAGGATCCCCCAGATCCACAGCCGCTAGATGGTGTGACAGCTCGTGGGAGGAGGGAAACCACACAAGGCTCCTACACTGCCCATTCATAAACATGGATCCTGTGAGGGTTTTTTAGGGTGTAAACAGGAAGAAAACAGAGAAGTGCAGCCCCATGAAGATGGATTCTCCAGACAAGTTAAAAACATTGCATGGTCAATATTTTGACGATTCCTGCTCAAGTTCCTACCCAAGCCACAGAGGTGTGATGAGCCAATTATAGAAAAAAATAAAGGTACTGAAGAAAATCCATCTTCATGCCCACTCTCTCCACAGTGGAGAAGCATCCGAGGCAGGTACATAACCAAGGAACATTCATCCACCAACAAAGCAGCCCACTCTCATCCTAAGGCTTTGGGAAAAATCTCAGCGGTTTTTAAAAGCTCTTCAGAATGGACACAGTTATCGAAGCTCTTCTCCAGCTATGGCACTTAATGGGTCCTAAAAAAAGACACAATACATCTCCCTCAAGAGACCTTCGCAGTACCCAGCCAGCTGGAGAATTCAAAACCTCGAAGCAGCCTGATGGAGCTGGGCTTCCCCAGCCTGGAGCCCCCATCCCAGGAGGGCTCCTGCAGAGGATGGACAAGCAGGCAGCACAGCCCCGCTCAGCACATTTGGAGACGAAGCTCTGAAGAGGAGCCTCAGCTGGGGCAACTTAAAACACGAAGACCGAAGGTGTAAGTGATGCTCCCTTTGGCCTTGCCTGGATCCAGCTGTCCGTGGCCAGAACGTGCCTCTGAACAAAGCAGGCTGCTCTCTGAGATGGAGCTAAGGCATAGGGGATGCTTACACCAGTAACACCAGGAAAGAAAGGAGCCGAGCACTGCGTTTCTGGGGATCGGGAAACCCTTCATTACAACCCTTACAACCCTTCATTTCCAGCCCTACGCTCAGCATTGCTATTCAGCACGTTGCCTGCTGGGTGAGATCCCAGCAGCTCCAGAGCTGGGCATTGGCAGATGCTCGCTCTACAAACACCCAACTACCTGCTCCTGCACAGCAGGAGACGCACACAGAGCTGCGCCGTCACCGCGGGGTAAACAGGAAAGGCAGTGGCCAGGTGCCCAGCCAGGCTGCACGCTCCTTTGAATAGCTGGCCTGTGCCCGGGGCAGCCTCCCACGGGGTGGCAAGCCGTGATCAGAGTCACGCAGAGGAAAAATTTGGGGAGAGCTGTCTTGCACAAAGGCCTGAGCAACTCTGAAGTGGTTGTGCCGGTCTCTGACTAGGAAAGGAAAGTCAGGGGGAAGGCGGACAAGTCCGGACCCTCTGTGCCAGGGGATCTCCCCGCAGTGTCAGGAGCTGGCATCCCTGCCAGGAGGGGCTGTGGGGTGTGGGGTAGGAGGGTTTGTGGGGTCAAGCAGCTCCCCCCATGCTGCGAATAAGGACGGGCTGCACACAGAGCTCCCCACAGTCTGTGAGAAGGAGAGCTGGTGGGAACAGCTATTTTCTCCGTCATAGTGCTCGTTCCTGCAGAATTGGCCAGTGTCCGTGACTGCCAAGGAAGCGGTGCCTGGGCAGACGGGCTGCTCTGGCCCCGCATCCTACAGGAACGTGGCCGGACCATTGCAGAAAGGCTTGTGCTGTAGCAGCAGCCACACTGGCTCTGGCATAACACAGCGGTGTGGTGTGTAAAAACTGGTTTGTAGAGAATTGCAGAGGAGATGTTAACACTTGGCAGGTGCAGAGCAGGAAGGGGAGCTGCTGGGGCACCGGCTCAGAGGCCTCTGAGCTCTGCAGGGGCTGATGGCACATGGATGAGCAGGTCATCCAGCCCAGCACGTCACAGCACACCCAGCTCACCCAGCTCGGGGAAACAAAGGACAGCCTGAGAAAAGGGAGAGCCTACACCAGATAACACAAAGACTCAAGCCATTAAGAGATGATGGTGGGAAGATAGAGAACAAGGCAAGAGCCTGAAGATGGGCAAGGAAACAAAGGACAGAGAGTAAATCCTGATCACTCGGGGACAGACAGACAAAAGATCACCATCATTGTCTGTCAGCTCCTAAGGGGTAAGGGCACATCCAAAGCCAGCACACAGCCACCAAGCAAAGCACCTGGGGAAATACTTCATAGCGTAATGAATAATATAGAGTATATACAATACATTATATACATAACATATATAATAATATATAGTTGCACCTTTCATAGATGCAACTTGGTGCTTTAGAGTATGTGGGTGTTAAGAGTGCAAGCACTAGCGAGTTTTACTTTGGTTTTAAAATAAAAATACCCCCCCAGGGTCTTGCATTAAGATTTACTACATCGTTGAAACTGCAGTGCCACAACTGTGTTTTGCACAGTTTTATCACCAGAACAGGCACCTACTGCAACCCTTTCCCACCCAGTTCAGGTGCAAGCCCTGCAGTGCAGTGGGGGAGAGTACGGCTCTGCTGCAAAGCCGCTGTGGCTGGTGGTGCTGGATGAGACCCAGCAAACCCCATGCCAGCTGTGATCCTCCATGGTCCAGCCACTGTGGGTTGCTCTGGATCCCTGGTGCCGGACAGGTAGGAGAAGCCCCAGCTCCAGCACTGTTGCTGCTGCCCCAGCCGGTGAGTGATGATGTTTTTAGCTGTTTATCAGTTACGTATAGAGATGCAGGTCAGAGCTCGTTACTCTGGCATCTTCCTGAAGGAGCTCCGATTCCTGCACCACATGCCAGGGAGGCTGCGGAGGCACTGCCTAAGGCATCGTCCTCATCGGCTGCTGCAGACAAGAGGGAACCAGGCCCCTCTTGTCTCAGATGGAAAGGGAAGGAGTTAAGTGTAGATGCTTCACCTTCCCCTCTCCACCTTCACCTGATTCTCCAAGGCCTGACAGCTGCAGCACCTCAAGACAGCTGGTGAACGTGTGGTCACCCTTGGATCCATCATAAAGCAACTACGACCGTACTGCAAGCGAAGAAACAGGACCAGCTGCAAGCAAGAACTCTGGTAATAACAGCATCTCTGCTTCCCTGCTGGGAAACTGAGGGTGGGTTGGCTTTGGTTACGTTGCAGTGCCTGCTAAAGCAGAGCTGGCTGGCGGTCCCCTGGCTACAGCCCCACTCCTGCCCCGGCTCGGTGCTAACCACCAGGCTCAGTCTGCGCTGGTGAGAACCAGCGATCTCAGACCACATGAGGGCAGGGCTGGTGGATTTGGAGCAGCAGCTCCCATCAGACAGTGCTGACTGCAGTGACCTCTGTCTGGGAAACGAGAGGGGCGAAGGAAGAGAGCCGCCCCAAGGGAGGAGGGATGCAGCCAGCCAAGAAGCCCCTGCCTTGGAAAAGGGTGGGAAATGCTCCCTGCTCCAAGAGGGAAGGGAGGGAGGGCTCTGAGCATCAATCAGCCCACGGCTTCGCCTGCTCTCCAGCACTGCATGACGACACTGAGGTATCTCCAAGCATCAGCCTGAGCTCCCACCAGCTCCAGAGCAGACATGGTATAAATATGCCATAATGGAGAGGAGTGAAGGAAGCCAGCTCTGCAGGAGACAGGGCCGTTCCTGCTTTGCGCTCCCTGCCCAAGTTTCAGGGCTGGGGCCAAGCGAGGGGCTGAGGAAGGTCTGCACAACCAGCACAGAGCACTGCTGCTGTGTCAGGGCAGCCACGCAGAGCAGGGACGTCTCCTCCTGCCCCTGCCACAGCAGCCAGCCCACTGCTTCTCAGAATAAAACAGGGCAGCAAGACAGAGCACAGCCCCAGCTGGACCAACCTGCAGACGAGCTCTTACCAGAACCCTTCCTGCCCCAGTCCCAGCAGCATCCTCTGCCCCCTCCTTCCTATGTCAGCCAGAAACAGCAGCCTGAGCTCCCCAAGGGTCAACAGAAACCTGACTCCAACTCATGGGCTTTACCACCGTTTCTAAAATCCCTCTTTGGGTGAGGTGTAGGAGAGCCATGTAAGGTAAGGAAGCCAGCGGCAGGCGGGATGCCGGGGCTCAAGGGAGAGCACGGCAGCAGGGTACAGGCTGCAGTTACTGCTGGAAAAGGCGCACAGAGACCCCGGTGAGAGCTGAGCACAAAGAGGAGAAAGGATCCACGCAGGATTTTGGAAGAAGCGCCCATAGGAGCAGGACTCCCTGGTGCGGATGTATCCTCCCGCGCAGGCTGTCACCATCTGCGGATAGCACCTCACTTAAATCAGCCTCCTACAGAATGCATGTCAACCACTACTCTGATTCATTGAAGAGGCACCCAAACCCTTCTAAAATGCTATTTTTGTGCACTAACGGAATTCAATTTCCATTTAAGTGTAACAGCTCATGTCACAAACAACCTAGTGAAATGCAAAATTAATATGACGTTTAAAAAGGAACAGCATAAGCTGTAGCCTATATGTATTTAAGCAATTATATTATATCCTCTTGCTTAGCAAAGTACTCCATTAAGCAGAGAAACTATCTTTTGTTGCCAGTTATTACGTTTTTATGGTTACCAACCAACGGTAATTAAACAACCTCTTCAAGGAAAAAGAGCTTCAGCACAGATGCAAATAAAACCATGCAGCGGGATTTAAAACCAAGGCTCCTAATTTAAAAGCAGAACTGGAATAGCTGCTGATTAGATACCAGCTGAGCCTGACCTCTTCTCCTTAACTCAAAGCTTGGAATAAAAAAAAAAACAAGTGGCAGAAGAGATTTCTGGAGCCCTTCAGGCAGGTGCCAGATGCACCCAGCGATGCTGCAGAGCAAACACCCTCATCGGGACGAAGCGAGGCTCAGGGACGCAGATCCAGTGCAAAGGCCAACTGCTTTGTAAACAGCTCCAGTCTGATACCTCGCAGGACCTCACTGGAGGCAGGATGCTGCTGGGCTGCATTTGCTGCAGGCTCCAGCGCTCTCCGTGCCAGCGCTGGTGCCGGGACTGTCCCCATCCCTGTCCTGGCACAGAGAGGCTGAACCAGCTCCGTCTGCCGCAAGGAGTCTGGCCGTGGGGTGCAGCAACAGGTCGGACCTCGCAGCCTGCTCAGGGCCCACAGCGGAGCTCTTGCAGGGGAGCAAGTTAACTCCCTGCACCCCACGTGGCTTTTGCAAGCCGAGCCATGCCTTGTTGCGCAGGCAGCAAAACTGGGGGGGCTGAACTGGGGCTGTCAAGTGCCCAGTGCCAGCCTGGAAAGCTGCCGGGCCAGGCATGCTGTGAAGCAGGGGCTACGGTAAGGGACAGGAATAGAAACCAGGTCTCCTGACCGAGGAGCTCCTTCCAGCCCGACAGGCAGGCAGCCACGAGCCGAGAGCACGAGACGGGGCTCAGATTAGATACGGGGTGCTGAGCGAGCGCAGCGCTGGGGAGGGACAGCCCAGCACCCAGCCTGCCCGGGCAGGCAGGAGGATGCTTCCCTGGGGCACGTGCGGATGCCGGGCCTCAAGCTTGAACCCCTGGGGAGCAGAAAGGGGAGCCAGGAGAGCGCCTGCACTACGCCTCGTTTGGTGGCACTGCATTTGGGATGGGGACAACCAGCCGATGGTGGCACGGCAGAGCCGGGCAGAGCAAGAGTTGTGAGAGCAGAGATGAGCAGCCCTGGAAACGGCACCATAAATGCCGAGCACAGGTTCTTCAGCACTGGAAAAAACCGTAAAGCAGTACAGACGTGCCCAGAGCACACCGCGGTGCCGGAGCCCAAGCTGGGGAGGAGGCAGCACCCGCCCGAGCGCCCGCAGGACGCAGCACCCAGCGTGGCACGCTCTGCCTAGCCCAGCCGGGGTGGGGCCAGATAAAGAAACTCTGCTTTCCCACAGGTTTGCATGAAGCTGCATCACTGATGCCCCATTTAGAGGCGAGGGGGCTTACCCGAATTCCTGTAGCAGGGCAGAAGGGGAGAGCAGCCTGCCTTGCCCGGCCACCGCTGTCACACCAGCCACTTCTTTTCCACTGGCCGCATGCAGCTGCAAAGCACCCTGCTTGGCAAGAAGGTGCCCAGGAGGCTTCTATGTTATTTGCTTTGCTCCTCAGCGGAGGGACTGAGCTGTGACGAAGACTCCTTTGCCCAGAGGCCGCTGGGGACACGCACAGCGCCCAAGGCCTGGGAATCCTGCCCTTTTCTGGGGCTGTGTAACCCCAATAACACAGCAACAGCGGGGAGCTCTGGCATCAGCCAGCCCTGGCCCTGCTTACCTTGGGAGTCACAGCTGCAGCGGAGGAAGCACTCATGTCATCAGGAGAAAATTAATTAGCCAGTTGCCTTATTAGCAGCCCCATATCAGCAGGGAGCCTGGTCTCCAGCACAGTGTGGCACAAGCTAGGGGGAGTCTGGACATCAGGCAGTCTGGCCAGCCCCAAGCAGCCCCCAGGACCCTCCAGCTGTGTGGCTGCTGCTTTCATGGGCCAGGGGGCTTGGGGGACGCATTCTGCGCTGAGCAGCTGTGGTGTGGGTCATGCAGGGCAAGCACACACCCCGGCCCTGCCTGGAGCAGCCCTGCAGGGCTCAGGACATGGCCCCAGAACCAAGCGATGCCGAGCCTTATGAGAGCTGCCCTGCAGAGTGTGGTGGGGACGAAGGCAGCCAGCGTCACCGCAAGGCGGCCCCGTGGAAACCCCTGCAGCAAGAACTGTGTCTGCCCACTCAGAAGGTCTCGGTGGAAAGGAAGCAGGGAGAGGGGCCTCTGTGCTTTGGATCATCCCTGCTCCCCTTTGCCCCGAGGGATGGGGCCAAGGGAGCTGAAGGAAGGGAGCACTTTGCCCCTGCCCAGCAGGTCCGGCCTTGGAAGGGCGGCAGGGAGCCAAGGTCCACCCCACGCCTGGGGCTGGGGGAAGAGCATGTGCAGAAATGGCATCAAAGGCCAACACCAAGACATGATGGGGCTGGGCAGGCAGCGCAGGGTCAGTAGTGACCCCACGCAACCGGAGGCACTGCCCTGAGGAGAGGACCGAGCTGTGGCTCAATTGTGGGTGCTGGAGAGCTGGAGCCACCCAGCCAGGGTGGGGTTGGGTCCATCCACTCCCCCTCGTCTTGGGCAAACAAGGGGAAAAAAATCACGGCAAATCGACTGCAAGCGGACACACTGCCCACCTGTGTGCACAGCCCCAGGCGCCGACAGACGGGACTTTATGTGCTGGGGCTTTATGTGCTCGCGCCGCTCCCAGCCCTGCATGGTCCCTGCCGCTTGCGAGGCGGCTCGGTGTGGGAAGGGAAGGCAGCAAAATGCCCAGACCAGAGTTACTCGGGGTTTTATTTGTAAAGCTAACGGTGCTGGAGGAAGTGGATTTCCGCAGGCAGCGAAGAAAGGCTGCATTGAGAGCCCGGGGTGGGCAGAGCCCGGGGGATGCAGCAGCCCGAGCCTCTCTGCGGCCCCACAGCAAACCCATCCGGGGAGCGGGAGCCGGCGCTGTCAGACAGGGGGGCAAGGGGGATCCGTGCCGGGAGCAGGGCAGAGACCAGCTCATGGAGCTGGGACAAGCCTGGCTTCAGACAGGTTTGTCTGTGGACTGTCAACTTTGGGGCCAGTCTCCGGGTGAACCTTTCCCTTCCCCCATCACTCTCCTGCTGGGATTCTCTGGTGTCTCATTAAGGGTTGTGCTTGCTATGGGGCAGTTTTTTATTGCTGGCATCTCTTCCATGCCAACTATTTCTACAAAACATTTGCTCTCTCAACTGTGGCTGGGATTAGCTAGCGGACCCCAAAGCCACGAGGACAAGGGCCACGGCAGCTGCATAGGTGCCATTTCCCGAGGCTGTGCAGGGACTTTGGGATTGGGATGCTAAACATGAAAGATAGAAGGAAAAAATCCAGCACAACCTTAATTCTGGTATGTCCCAGCAGTTTGAGCCTCAGACTCTGCAGCGAGAGCCAGCTGCAGTGGGGTCTCCCTGGGGGCAGGAAACACTGCGAGACACGGGGCCAGCACAGCCAGCGGCAGCCCCGAGCCGCTCCTCCTTGGCGATGGAAACCCCGAGTCGTTTCTCTGCCAGCAGCCGGCCACCTCCCCACAGCCCATCACAGCGCAGCCGCCCTCGCACCGGGAGCGCAGCATTACCCGAGGCTTTGCCCACGTAAAGGGGGCTGGTTTGGGACTGTTTCTCCACGCTCAGCTTCAAACCCAGACAAACTGCATCTGGTGCCCAAAACCTCAGATCCAGCGCTGCTCTCGCTGCCGGGGCATGGCCCCACGGGTGCCTACGCTAGGGTTTGACCAGCCCAGTTAGCTATTGGAGACCGAGTTTCTGTGTGTCACCCCTCAGTCTCTATCGCTGCCGCCACCGTGCTGTGACCTGACTGGGGTCTGCCCAAGGGTTTTTTTCTCAGCCGCAAAGAAGAGGAAACACGTTTGCTTCCCCAGCGCCAGGCAAGCCCCTAAAAGCCAGCTCAGACTTTGTCATGGCCACGGCCACGGGGGATGGCGACAGCCCCCCGGCTCGGGGCACGGTCCCGGCCGGGCTCGGCAGCGTGTCGGTGGACGTGTCGGCGGACGGGGCTGTCAGCGCCACGCTGCAGACTGTGCCTGCCCACGTGGGGACATGTTGCTTGCGGAGCCGAGCCGAAACACAGCCTCGGAAAGGCTGCCCGGGGCCGGCGTCTGGCTCCCGCTCCGTCCCGCAGCCCGACGGGACGGGCGCCCGGTGCCTGCAGGGAGCCGGCAGAGCTCGGGCTTTGTCCGGGGTCCCCTCGGTGCTCGCGCCGGCACCCCGGAGCCGCCGGGTGGGAGACGGGGAGGGGCTCGCAGGGCTGGGTGCCGGTAGGCGAGCGTCTCCGGGCTCCCTGCTCCCCTC
>Ga0065711_1032004_pt1 | contig 28239 bp, 9 predicted proteins | sample Hoacrofraction12_FD_59098 | JGI IMG/M metagenome (GOLD analysis project Ga0065711, IMG submission 59098) | Hoatzin crop microbial communities from Cojedes, Venezuela - Epithelial fraction 12 v2 (version 2) | ecosystem: Host-associated > Birds > Digestive system > Esophagus > Crop | place... | reverse complement strand
TGAGCCAGCAGTGTGCCCTGGCTGCCAAGAAGGCTAATGGGATCCTGGGGTGCATTAGGAGGAGTGTGGCCAGTAGGTCGAGGGAGGTTCTCCTTCCCCTCTACACTGCCCTTGTGAGGCCTCATCTGGAGTACTGTGTCCAGTTCTGGGCTCACCAGTTCAAGAAAGATGAAGAGCTACTGGAGAGAGTCCAGCGGAGGGCTACGAGGATGATGAGGGGACTAGAACATCTCTCCTACAAGGAAAGGCTGAGGGAGCTGGGCTTGTTCAGCCTGAAGAAGAGAAGGCTGCGAAGGGACCTAATAAATGCTTATAAATATCTGAAGGATGGGTGTCAGGAGGATGGGGCCAGATTCTTTTCGGTGGTGCCCAGTGACAGGACAAGGGGCAATGGGCACAAACTGAAGCATAGGAGGTTCCGTCTGAACATGAGGAAGAACTTCTTCCCTCTGAGATTGATGGAGCCCTGGAACAGTCTGCCCAGGGAGGTTGTGGAGTCTCCTTCTCTGGAGATATTCAAGACCCGCCTGGACAAGGTCCTGTGCAGCCTGCTGTAGGTGACCCTACTTTGGCAGGGTGTTTGGACTAGATGACCCACAGAGGTCCCTTCTAACCCCGAACGTTCTGTGATTCTGTGATCAAAAGGGGACTTTGAGTAGAAAATTATTTGTACAGAATAAAAGAAAAGTGTAAGGGGTAAGGGAGACCCTCGCATTGAGTCACCAGGTTTGGACTGGACCCTCTTGCTTTTTAAACTTCTCAGAGAGAAGCCTAGGTGCGGCCGGATCCAGAACCGGCCTTAGACCACAATGGTTTATGCCTAAGGGATATGTATGGCAATAATTTGTGCTGTATTCATAGTTTAGTGAGAATCACAGGAGTTTAGCGGCTGTTAATCACTGGTTAACTTCACATTTACAGAGTGATTAGAAAGAGTTTGCAATTACAATCACAGTAATAGGATATTATGCTTTGAATCGAGAGTCTCACACACACACACATCCAATCATAAAAATTGCCCTCAATTTCAGTGAAATACTTACTTCAAATCAAATGATTTCTTAAGCAGATCAGCCCAGGCAGTTCGCGAGTCACTCTGAAAGGCGTCCCACACAGAGGGAATTACTGGGCGCAGCCCACTGCAGACCAGAAGGATTCAAAGGGCTCTCCTTGGTACCTCTGTTTATAGGGTCTCAAGGTGATTGACTTCAGGCATTAGTATTTTTCCATCCTGGTCACAATCCACGTGACGTAATTCCGATATTTAGACTGTAACTACACAATTCCAGTACTTCCCAGAATGTACAGTTCTGCTAATCACTGCTAGTCACACCAGATAGCTATTCTTGCAGTGTAAGCAAGAATACAATGCTGGCTGGTTCTGAGATTGCCAGGTGTGAGGGGGAGTTGCACGACCACACAGTTGTAAAGTGGAGGAGGCATGAGATTTGCATCAATGTCATGGATACATGGATACATGCATTCTGCACTAGTATCTTGAATTCTCAACAAGCTCTTACCTTCTTAAAGTTAAAATGATGTACTTAGATATTTGTTCTTGCCCCATACGTCCCTTTGTCTAATAAATAACCATTTGTCTTATCCAAGGCTCAGATTGTCTCGGTGGGATTTCTTAGAGTTGTTTTTACTTAAGCAACCAATGAATTTTAGATAAATAAGAAGGAAGAATGTTACTAAATCATACTAATTCATTATAGTTGCATAAAATGTGGTGTAGACTATTTTTTCAAACTAAAATAATTTTTAAAAATTAAAAACATTTTACCAAAATCTTTTTTCCTCATATTGACTGATAGAGATTAAATTCTAAATTTTATTCCACAAGCAAGTTCCTATACTTTGTTGATTACTCAAAACAGCTTTATAATTATTCACTCTGCAGTAAGGCCATGTTTTAAAGGAAAAAAAAAGATTAAAAATGCTTGCAATTTGTTCTATGAAAAGCTAGTTTGTATTCCTTTTAGATGGTATACAATTTGTAGAGAAGTAGTAGGAATGTTGTAACTCCTCTGAAAATTGTATGGTAATTTAATTCAAGGTAATTTGCTTTTCAGTTAGCATCTTTCAGAAACAATAATTGCTTTTGTAACAAGTGTTTAGCATAAAATGTGTACATAAAATCACACAAAACCGGAATGTTCACCTGTAGCTAACCCGATTGTATTTGAGAGGTTTAAGATTGCCTTTGTATTGAAACAATGGAAAACTAGATTCACATAATGCTTTTTCATGATTGTTATCTTTCACTCTTCTGAATATAATCTGTTACTACCACATGTTTTCTTAGAAACATTAAAGAAAGCCTCCTATTAGTGTGGTACTAGACTTTACAAGTTAATAATACGTTGATGAAACTTCAAAATACAGATTTAAATTATAATTTTTTATGTTGAATTTGTTATTATCACAATACCTACAAGAACCCAATTAAATCAGTACACATAATAGTGTGGTTTGTAAATAAGAAGAAATAGTCATGAGGTTATGTCACATTAAAAGGGGTAAAGCAGTGTGATAAGCAGCGAAAGGAAAGCCCTCCCGTTGAGTCACGAGGTTCAGAACAGACCCCCTTGCATTCTAAAATCTCTCTCAGAGGAGAGTCTAGGTGCGGCTGGATCACCTCCTAGTCCCAGACTTGGTCAACGGTTTATGTCTAAAGGGTTAAGTGTGTAGCCACTTATCAGATTTGACTTGCCTGCCAGAGCCCTCCCAAGGACTGCCACTGAAACAGTTTCGCAAAGTTGAAACAATAGGTAATTTATTCAATCGACAGGTATCACAGATTTGGGATTGCAATTGATAAATGCACTGTCTACAAAAAATTGAGCTCAAAGTAATGGTTTAGCGATTTAGTTAACGATGTGTTCCCGGGGATAAGTCTGACAAAGTCAGTGGCGCGACTCTTACCAATAAGGCGTCCCTTCCTGGCGGGGGAAGAGAGGTTCAGGCTCGTCAACCCGTCCGTCAGGTAAAGTTCTTGCTTGGCTCCTCCTCCCAAAGGGTGTTTTCAAGTGTCTATTTTTATATGTTTCGAAAATCTTTTGGCCAGGTGGGACCAAGTCAATTAGTATGTGTCGATTGGTTCTTGACGTGGAATGTTCTGTCCTCAGAAGCGGGACTCAGCAGTGTGACACGCCTTCAGAGCGGGCGTCTTGGTATGCGCTTCTGGGGGCATCTGTTCTTCATCCGAAGCAATCTCTGGCGGCGCAACCTCTGCCGCGCTCCACAGGTCACTTGATTTACAGTGATGGGCTATCCCCCCTTACTTCTGTCTGATAAGACAAGTGCAAGTTAATTGCTCCCATTGTTAACTCTTTGGCTCTTGGCGCCTGAGTCTGAGCATGTCTTTCATCTGGCATTGACAAGTCCAGCAAGGCCATCGATTACAGGTTATTATTCTCTAAATAGATAAAATGTGTACAGAATGTGACTATGTACTATTTGTGGATTTTGATCTTGAAGTTTTAAAAGTGATAAATCTATAACTGTTTTAATTTGTGAGTATCCAATTTAGTCATTTAAATGTCGGTTGAGTATGCAGTGCAGAAACTGTTTTCTGAAAGTTGGAGAGCCTATGAGGGTCACCCAGTGTGGACATTTAAAGGCCACAGTCACTTTGCAAATATCAATCCAAACTGATCAAACAACAGTTCTGTATGAACCTTGTTAACTGGGAATTAAATGCAGGTTTCCTGAGTCTTGGCCTCTGTAATCCCCAAATCTCATCTGACTGTAGTTCGCAACTGCAAGGTGTAACTAAACAGGTTATTAGTGTGCTGTTTAGATGACTGAGGATCATCAGTCTTCAGCTTTATGAATCATGGCACACCTAAGGCATAAACCACTGTGCAGATTTTCTCATAGCTGATGCAGCTTATTTCTATAGTAAATGCCAGGCTTAGGCGTGTACTGTATAAACGGCATGATAATGCTTGGGATTTAGCTCTGTCCCTTACTGTATAGCTCTGCATGTACTCTTCTCCCCCAGGTTGTCTCAGGGTTATTATGGCTGTCTTACAATTACGTTGCAGTTGCCTTGAGTAAAAAGGGAAAGATTAATACTAAAACAGAGGAATATGCTCAGGTGCAAAATGGCAAAGCAAAAATCTTCTTCTGTATTCAGAGGTGTTTGTTTAAAGATTGGTTTAGGTGAACTGAATCTTCTGATATTATCATTACATCTATACTGACACATGGATAAAACTACGTATTACCACAGCTAATATAAATACAAATGAATATTTTCTCTTGGCTAATGTACCTGTTAAACAAAATCAACATTTCTAACAATTCAGGTAAATCGGAACAAAAAGGTTAGTTCAGATCTATCTTTATTAGTACTGGTTATTTAGTCTTTATAGTTAATCACTTCTAATATCGATCAGTTTATTTATTTGTTAAATCACATATGAAATCATTATTGCCATTTCATCTCTAGCATGAGTTCGGTGTACCAGTACGGAGTGCCAAACTGGTGGCCTCAATGTGCAATATGTACGTCTCTAAAACTTTTCCATTGTTTTAGTTTTTTTCTCTAAAAAGCATAAAATTAGGTTTTCTAGATGTTCAGCCAGTCACTAATCACTGACCTAGTCTCTGCTTTTGTGATAAATGTGAGAAAACCCCCCCACTGTGGCTTAATTAGAAATGGATAAGCTTTAAAACCATTTGCACTTGATTTAGATATCAGTGAAATTTGTTTTGGACTTGTATTCATCTCTGTAGTTCCTGCAATGCAGCTAAAGCTTTGTTCATTTAGAGGTTAAAATTTATTGTTCATAGATGATGGAAAGGGTAGAAAATAATAATCTCATAAAACCACTTAAATGCTGAAAAATTTAACCTTTAGAAAGACTCCATATTTTTCTTGGCTTCAAGCAAGTGTGAGATGTACGAGGAATACTATATAAAATATTCATTTTATTTTGATTTTTATTGTACCTTTAGGCGGACCTGCCTACTAAGTTTCATATTTTTCACTTATTAGCAGGTATTTAAATTTCAAAATAAAGTATGTTAAATGGGACAGTAGTGTGAAAATGCATTTATACTTGAGTAAAGGAAATGATTAGCTGCTTACTTATATGGCAATAAAAATTGTGGCAGTAAATTTTAAAAATAATAATTAAAAAGTTACGTCAATAGCAATCTTGGCTTAAATTTATATTTGTATTGTCAGCAAGCTAATTTGTCTTTCACTTTAAAATATGTTCTATAATAGGGGAAAACATTAAGAGTGGAGTGCAATTGTTGTCTCTGTAAGGATAATTTTATGTTCTCTGCTGTATAATTTACAGCTCAATTTGTATTATCCAAATATCAGAATGTTTTGAAATTTTACAACAAGCCACTTTAAAGGTCAAAATCTCATATTGTCAGACTGCTTATGTAAATATTGTTCAAAGCAAAAAGCCACAAAGTGGTGGCTTCTGAACTGAATAAATAAAGCACAAATCAGGGAAATGCCAGGGGGAAAAAAGTGAGAGTGATGCTGATTCTGCAATAATATAGAGTCACAAGGCATCTGTTAGTAGATGGATCATTAAATGTACGCCTGGTAGCTACTGAAAACAGGGGGGGGAAATATTGGCTAATATATTTGTCAAAAAGTTTAGAAAAAAATTGAGCTTGTTGAAGTTTTAGACGTGCATGGCTCCAAAGGAAAATAAAAAGAATTGAAGAAAGTCTACCTTTAAATCTTCTTTTGCTTTAGCCGATTCCAAATAGTACCATAATGTCTGTAGACATATGTGCAAGTACAGTCTCTGAATGACTGGTTTATTCTAACCAAGTGATCCCAATATTAAATCATGCCTCACAATGAGTGGATTGATATTGATTTTAAAAATTCCTCCATGAAAAGAAGGGCTTTGAAGAATGGCAGTCCTACATCATAGAATTTAGGGAGGACATTTTAGAGACTACCTGGGAAAACTCAAGCTTAATTTTATCTAGATCAGCTTTTGCTTTTCCAGATGTTTCTGCAGCATTTAGTTGGTATATCAAAATACTGTAAGTAAAGATTGTAAACGTTAGACATACGAATGCATATCATCACATATTCTTAAGATTAAAAATAAACATTAAATCAGAAGGGATAAATTGAATGTGGAATGACACTTTTCAACATGCTGTTATTTTTACAGTCATAGCGATGCCTGCAATTTTCTAGGAGTGGCATTAACTCAGCAAATGTTATCCAGATGCTACAATATAGTATTAATCATTTTCAAGGAGGATGATTCACACTCCATAATGTTCCACAGATGGGTGCAATATTCAGATTACTGGTTCCATATTTTCTGTGTCAGCAATGATGTTTCTCTACCAAAACTGTATTTGAACAAGAGGAGCCTTGAGTTAGTTTCTCCCAGTTCTTTTGGCCGTCACTGAAGTTTAATATTACCTTTCAAGCTGAAAGAAACTTCAAAGATTAAAATTACATTTGTAACACTGACTGATCTAATAAACTCCAGCCCTAGCAGTTCTCATTGGATGTAATTCATAAACCTCAAGTACAGTACTTTGCACTTTATAGAAAAGTAAGGTCTTATATAGAGACACTTTTAATCCATGAACTAAGACAGTTTTATTTTACACATTACTTAACAATTCAGTGTTCTCCAGTCTACGATTTTTAATATTTTTTTTTCAGCAGAGATTGACCATATACTTTAATTCACCCACTTCCCAAACCATGGTTGTTAAATTCTAGTCAGCTACTTTACGAATGTGCTTTTATCACTTGGACAATTAAGAGTTCAGGAAAAGGCCTTTCTTTTATTTCATGGCTGTGAGACTGTAATAGTTAGACTGAACCAGTCCTAAAATTTATGTTTGGCAGACAGCATAGGATATAGAATTAGAGACAAAGATGTTAATCCAGAATTGTTTGGGAAGTAGCTTCTTTAATGTCTAAAAATCTTATGGTTTAAAAGCTCTTTCAGAACCTTCTAGGCTTTAAATCTAACTGTATTAATTGCCTTCTATTTCCTTGGGTCTTTGAGATATGAATTAATGAGTACTTCCACCACAAGGAAAAATATGAGGAAATTTTAGCATTGCTAAAACTCCAGTCTTTCTGTGTTCCAGTTCTTGTCTTGCTGATTGTCACCATGAGGAGACGGAAAAAAGAGCCCCTCATTTTTGATGAAGAGAGAGATATCAGAGAGAACATCGTCAGGTATGATGATGAGGGTGGTGGAGAAGAAGACACGGAGGCTTTTGACATGGCTGCCTTGAGAAACCTCAACATCATCCGAGACACCAAGACCAGGAGGGATGTGACACCCGAGATTCAGTTCTTGAGCAGACCAACTTTTAAAACCATTCCAGATAATGTAATTTTTAGGGAATTTATCTGGGAAAGACTAAAAGAAGCTGATGTGGACCCCTGTGCGCCACCCTACGACTCCCTGCAGACATATGCATTTGAGGGGAATGGCTCGGTGGCAGAGTCGCTCAGTTCCTTAGATTCGATCAGCTCAAACTCTGACCAGAACTACGATTACCTCAGTGACTGGGGCCCTCGCTTTAAAAGGCTTGCGGATATGTATGGGACCGGACCAGACTGCTTATACTCATAGCCTTGGAACCTTTCTCTGAAAATGCACTGAAGAATACTAAAACAGAAAACTCAACCTTACAGACTGAAGAAAGTTGTAAATATTTCTCCATTTTTAACGTCTTAGGTTTTTTGCCTTGGTGGAACATATCTTCATTAGACTTGTCCTAGGGACTGCACTGACCACACAGAATATGAGCATTTGGTGGCGTTTTTGATAAAATGAAATGCTCCGCCATGTTCAAATAGATAGCAACCCTCAGATACCTGCAGAGGCAACTGACTTTCATGAGTGTTATGCACTGTGACCTCACTGAGCCAATGAGACTCTGTAGATGCATTCGCAGTATTACTACATCTAGAACACAGAGTTTCTGGTATGACATAAGTGTAAGAAGAAAACAATTTACAAATATAATGTATCATTCAATACAGCATTACAATATATAGTATTTACAGATGCAAGGTTTTTTTTAACAAATGTTTTTTACAGTGTTGCATGCAGATTGGTAGGCTAAAAGAGAAGGACAGACAAGAAAACAAACATAAGCCAAGCAGATCATTTTTTTGCTTCTCCTCAGAGCTATATAATTAGAAATCTTTGTAATTTTCTGGGGTAGATCTATGAAAAATTACTGTTCTGACTAAGAAATTCCACAATGTTTGTCATCAACTTACTGAAGTAGTTTACAAACCACATGAAATGAGAAATATGGAGGGATATTCTTATGGTTGAAAGGTTTTGTGATGCCCATGTAGGTATAGAAAAGATGTTGCTATCTATTTGCTATTTTTTATTATCTCTTCTGATTTGTACAGGAGAAATTATCCTTTTTATTATTATTATTTGACATAAAGTGTTATATTTATTTTGGAGCTCCAGTCTCCACTAAATTCAGGTCCATTTTACTGCCTCATGGTATTAGACTTGTCAGAACATGCTGATTTTTCTCCAGTCTCAGATAAATGTAGGAAATGAAGCATGGAAATGGAGAAATTACAGTAAAGCAATCTTGCCTGCCATTCATCTCTCAGAAAGGAGAGCAGCTCCAAGGACATACAGTTGTTCTTCTGAGCCATTACAAAGTCTGAGACATTTAAATAAAATATTTGTACATTGAATTTTTGGAAAGAAGACTACAGAGGTAGCGGTGAGTGTCTTTAGTGCAAGATTTAATTTTCAAGGTTAACCATGCTATATGCTTCAAAGACTGTAAACACCTTGCTTTTCTTCTTCCCCTTCTTTTTGCTGCTGCTGAATCACAGCGAAAGACTCTTTTCAATTTCTTTCTTATGTTAAGAAATTGAATGCTATTAACTCCAGAAATCATCTTTAGATCCTGCTGCACATAAGTATTTTTCCCCAAAGGTGTTAACTCACTACACATAATTTCTACGCTGATTCAGGAGTGCCAAAACAGAAGGACTGTTGGTTAAAATACTGTACAATTTTGAAGTAGGATTTCTTAGAATACGACAACTTTTTTATGATTCTCACAATATTTATACTTCATCTTTCATGACTTATTACTAGATAATAAGGTGTATATTCAAGTAAAATAGTGGTTTTAAGTATTGTTTTGGGGTTTTTTGTTTTAGATAATCTGTAGATGAGTTCCTAAATTAGATTCTGCTACCACAACTTTTTTGCTTGTACCTAACTTGAAATGACTTGACTTGCCTGCAGTTACTGAGAGGCATACAGAATTGTTTTCAGGATTGTGTTTGTGACTAGAAGGTACTCCATAGATGATGATGCTCACTCTAAAAGTATGTCTTTCTGAAAGAAGGATCCTTGTACTAAAATCCTAATATACGGGTGACACCAGGCTGGGAGATGGGAGATTATCATTAAGGCTTTGTAATATTTGCAGCCAGGCACTACCAATTAACTATGTGAAAGTGGCCTCCGGCTCCATCAGAGAACACAAAATAATTTTAATAATCTGCAACATATTTAATTTGAGTTACATTTTGGTAGACAATCATTATTTTGTAATTCAGTGGATCTGCTTCTAGTTGTATTAAATATATATATATAGGTATATATATATATATGACAGATTTTGTAATGGAACTCAAACATATTACCCATGACTTTTAGTCATATATGTAAGATTTTCAATAAAAAGTTTAAAAAAAAAAAAGAAAATGAACCATGTGTATGCAGTTTAATGAGAGCGAGACATGCTGCAGGAGTTATGCAGGTATTAAATGAGCAAGCTGCTGAGAGAACAGATTTTTATTAATCTCCTTGTTTGTGGGACAATAATTCATGCATCTGGATTAAGATGTCAAAAATGCTGGTTTTAGCACATAACACTCAAAGGACATTTAAATTTGGTTTAGAGTAAACAGCATCATTCCCTTGCTTTTCCATCTTCTATATCTGTAAAAAAAAAAATCTCCCCTGTTATGAAACTGTGTTAGGGGTTTTTTTTTTGGTGTGTTTTCTATGGAAAAAAAATGCTTTACTCTAATGCCGTAAAAACTCTTGCATTTGTATGTTTTCTGTTGCACAGTTCTAAATTAATCAAGTAAATTTATTGTTATATTATATGTGCTTACCTATTGTATTATATTATTGCAGTAAGAAAGAAAGGTGGAAATCCCTTACATCTGATGACAGATACTGCTATAGTGTATACATATGGTATGCATAATACATGCTGTCCATAAGTTACCATAACTATAGGTTTTCACAACTTATAATTGATTCAAATTCTTTCTTTGATAGTTATTTATATTGCAGAGCCTGATGTCATAAAATGCATTCTACTGACTAAATAGTGTAAAATATAAGAAATATTTTCTCTGTCCTGGAAAGGTTATGAGATTATTTGAGCAAATTAATTAGAAAGGCCCTTTAAAAAGACTTCCAATTTTATTTATTTATTTAAATTTCTGAAGAGCTCCAGTGTCTAACTAGAAGACACAAGTCCTCCTAAAAAAGTATGCCAAACATTGAAATCACTCCCATCTTGTAGTGAAATGCCAACACCTCTTTCCTTCCACCATACGACAATTGAATAGGCGTATTTTAAATTGAGATTTCCAGGCACCTTGAAAAGCATACAGAGTGCTAATAAAAAAATTCACATAAATTTAATCCATTTGAAGAAGATTTAAGGTAAGACTCCTTACTCTGCTTTGGCCGGTGTAAAACTACTGAATTCAACAATTACACAGTGGACACTCTGACTTAAATTTTTTATTCAAACAAATAAACTTAGTGTACTTACTCTACTAAGTTATATCCCCACTAAGACATAGCATGGGCCTTCCTAAGCCTACTAATTCTGATAGCTTGGTTAATACAATCACTACAGAACTCATGAAATTTGATGATACCAACAAAAACCTCTCCTTCTCCCTAAGAATTAAAAGTGAAAAAAAAAAAATGCTTCCTGTTTACTGGTTGTTTTCTTTGTTGTTTTGAAAGGGGCAGGGGGACTCATAGGAATTTCCCTTTAAAGTGAAGGTCTCTTCTCAGTTATTTTATCCTATCCACGCCTTCAGGTGCTGGCACTCATCAACAGCGAAATATTTCCTGTCCTTTTTTGTTTTTAGCAATTTTGGATGAAAGCATGTTATGAAATATAAAGTGGCAGCATCTTATTTTTATGGACAAGTACTCTTGTATGATATAAAGAAAAGTAGTATTTTGTGATTCTGAAAAGAAATAAATATACTTTGAAGTGCATAATTATACTGACTTTTAAGATCATTAAAGAGTTGAAAGGTGAACACAATTACTTCTATCAAATCTAGTATTAAATTCTTGGTTGCAGATGTGGCTGATTTTATTTTTCTATAGGTAGAATTTTTCTCTATAATCTACACAGATTATAATCTGTGTAGATTATTATAATCTACACAGTAATACTGGTTTGAGACAACATTGTATTCACCTCATTACTGGTAGTTAGATGGGTCAAGTACATTTTTATTGGTCTGTGACTCTAAAAGTGATTTGCAAAAGATAGAAATGTCAGGTTTTTTATTTGACAGAAACAGGAGAGTCTGTAAGTTACCCAGAGGTCTATAAATTGCAGTCCTAACTAAGGCATCATAAAGTTTGCCAGGTATATCCTAAAGTATATTTACACCCCAGTACCATTTCTTCCACAGCAAGAATTCTTCCCCTGCTCAGTGTCAATGTAACTAAAAATGTACTGTAATTTACTGAAAAGTATTTTGTGGATATCTACCTGCAATTTTGTTGTTTGAACTAGGAGAATAACAGCACACAACAGGAATAATGTTTCCTAGATGAAGGAATGAAAAAAAAATCTGCATATGAATGCTATATATTGCTTTGTGACTATAGTTTATAATTTCTCACATAAGAGAAAAAAAACCCTCCAATGTGGTACATAAAATCTGTGAAACCTTAGACCATGCAATTGCAGACAGAAACACATTCATTGAGAAAACTTGATTTACCTAAGCATTATATGACACAAGATTATAATTAAATCTTTATGTATCTAATCAAACATAATGAAAGCAAAAAACAGCATAGCAATTTCTTGGAAAAAGAAGAAAATCTGATTTGAAGCCACAGTGGTGTATCATATACATGCTGCTTCTCTTATGTCATATGTGAGCACATATTTCCAAATTTATATGTATGCTTAAACATTCCACCCACACACTATTTATTTTTAAATACTTTATTTAACCAGAGACTATCTGAAAAAATGAGGTCCACTCTCAAGAAATTTTTCTATTCCCATTAATGTCTGATGTAGAAAAATATAGTTTAAACTAAGGCAAAACTTTTGAGGTTGCCCCCACAATAAAAGCAAATTGTTTTCATATTTTGACCCCCAAATAGTTTAGAAGCTGTTAGAAATATTGCAAGGATAGATATTTCCAAGATGTTTTAAAGCCATAGGTTACTTTATAATAAAAATGAAAATTCTATTCTATTCCTAGAAATGGTGTCAAGTTTAACAGAGTTTAATATCTGGTTGATTAACTAAGGTCATTGGTTGTTTTGTTGTTGTTGTTATTGTTAAAGCGGGTATTCTTGGTGAAAAGCTTACATTTTGATAAGTTGACTTTTTTCACTGGATTTTTTATTTTTCTTTTTCTTTGGTCAAACACATGCCAGCCAGGTATATCCTGACTTTTGTTCAGTTTTGACTTCAAACCTACCTTTTTCTGTTCTGTTAATAGCACAAATGAAAGTCCCGAAATGTTCCTTTTCTTTGATGTCAAGAAGCTATGGAGAAAAAGCTAAACATAGCATAAGCAGACTGCAGTGAAATTAATCTGTCATTTTCTCTAAACACAAGCTCACAAACACTAGAGTTAAGCTTCCATTAACACCATTCAAATCATGACACGGGTCTAATCTTTCAACTTTAAAATATACTGTCACTTTCTGGCACTACTATCAGCAAGTTTTACACATTTAGCAAAATCAAGTTTTAGATTTGTCGAAGGTTGTTGCCTGTAACTCAGTTTCATCATTATTATTTATATCATGGTCTTGCACAAAAAAAGAGGGAAAAGTTACAAAATAAAACAGCACAAGTACAAAATGCCTCTATGTGCACTAAGTTTTAATACAGTGTTTTAATTATTGCTCTACCCTAGTACTCCCTAGTACATAGACAACTTTTCCTCTCATTGAGACTACTCATAAATTAGGATAAGTGTGATACCCAGCCAGGCATTCAAGGCACATTAGACCGTTTGAAACTGACAAGAATGGTCAGTCTGAATTTCAATGTCCTAATATTTCCTTAATCTTCAAAACATACTTTATTATTATCACACTGTTGAAATTATATGGAGGAAGAAGTATTTACTGACACACCTCATAAATGCTAGGTGAAATCCTGATCATGTTGAAGTACTTGGCAGATCTCCCTATGGCTTTCAAGAGGTGTCAAGATTTATACATTGTTAGGGGAAACTGATAAATGACCACTTACAGCATCAAGACAAGAGTTTGTTGCTTTGCACTGGACACCCTTGCTTTTCACACAATATATTCTACTGACTTTCTAGAAGCCACAATCTGCACCTTTTAATGCTAACACAAGTAGCTTATAGGATGTTTTTAATGGCACAAACTACTTTCTATCAGCATAATTAATTAATGTAGACCACCTTGGCTCATGCACAAAGCATTTTCATGAAGGGATTTTAATTCAAACAGCTACTGTGAAATATGGGGTTATTTCAACATTCAAAAGCCATGGTTCCTTGGAAATAAACAGAGATAACCAACAATCCAGACTTCTTGTCCTTCTGAGAACAGAAAAGACAGGAAGGGGAAGCTTTTAGAATTTAACACCTGTAGTGAATATGTACATAAATCCAACTTACAGCTGAAAGCAGACAGAAGCAGAGAAGGCATCTTTCAATGGCATGCATTCTAATCAGTCTCATTTAGCCAATTATTGTCTTTTGTATTAAGAGTTGCCTTACCTTAGTTTGGCCTTTCTGTACTACAAAGGCCACAGCTTCAGCAACTGAAAAGATTTCTGCTGAATTTGCATTCATGAAGAGGAAAAGCAAATACGTACAAAAGCTGTGGCTGACTGGCAGTCTGTTCTCACCTACAGCGTAGTTAAGACTGGTGGCACGTGGACACCATGCTGAATGACAATGCCTTGCTCCCTTATTCTTCATCCTTTCCTATGTACACCCACTGCTTATCTCTTTCTCCAGCTGCTCTTTCCTAGAGGAAAGTTTTATCTTTTTGAATTCTCTCTGTATGGTTCTTCATACAATTGATCACAGAAGATGATTAGGCCTGCTAAACAGAACAGCAATACTACCGTTACACTTACTACTAATAATAATGATGCTGTCAAAAAGAGACATTTTTGTCTTGGAATCAGAATTATCTGCCCAGCCTTGTCACTGATCTGCTCTGTGACATTGGTTGATTCGTCTGTCTTGGTCAACTGTTGATATTAAGGCCCGAAGACGAACAGAGCATTTTCAGTATTTCGGAGAATGAAAATAGTATGATAAAATCTATGCAATAAGTGTTTCTTTGTTTATTTTCTCTATTAAATTGAAGATATGAGGTATACTCGGGAATAGAATTCAGTCCTGGTGTAAGTCTGGAGTAAATCATTCCTAAGCCAATGTCAGCAACAATGTAATTTCAGTGTTGTATATGGGATTGCAAGGGAGCACCAAGAGACAACGAGCATTCCTGACAATGATTTGGCATTAGGAAGGCATACAAATGCAATATGATAGTCATACCAATGGGATGGAATATTGTAGAAAAAATCAAAAATAAAGGTTGCCAATATTTTAATTTCATGCATCTTGTGTCCCATAGAGTTTCAGAAAAAGACAGATTGAATTAATTTGCTTATTCATTCTGTCTTTGGAGTAACTGTTCTCTCAAATCCACAATGAAACAGTGGTGTATAGGATGGCTCATATGTTTTGTTCTGATGTAAAAGAAAGCTGCATATCCTTCTGTTGAGCATACAAGTAGATAAAGACAAATACTTGATTGATGTTTTAATACAGAAGAAGCCATATTTGCAAGTAACCAGGAAAGGTTTTGAGAGTGTATGATCTCCTCAGCCAATTTACTTTGACAGCTGAAGCCTATTAAAAACCATACCTACAGTAAAACAGGTATCTTTGTAAACCATATGGTTTAACTAATCTGAGACTAACAAATATAAACTTTATTGACATGAAAGCCCCACGTGAGGAGGGAAAGTTAAGTTATCCTTCTTGCCATTAAATTATAAAATACCCTAATAGTTCTGGAAATTTAAAAACCTCTCTCCCATTGGAAATGACAAATTAAAGACTTGCTCACTAGCAAGTTGTATTGGCAAAGCAATGTGAGGGAAAAGGTAATGATTTTGAACAGACTACCTCATTGAATAATATATCTAAAGTTTGTCTGCCATGTGCATCATGAATCACTGCTGTGCTGATTCATCCACCAAAGTGCAGGCAGCTCAGGTAAGCAATCATCGACTTCAGTAACAAAACAGGTTTTGCTCTATCACTTCATCTCTGTAATTTGATGATAGATGAAAATGATATAAACCAATTGATACAGACAGAATTGATACATTGTTAGTTTTAAAGGTGATCATAATGTCCAAAAGTACTCTGTGTGAAATAATATACCAAGATTCAGGCCAGTAAAGATGGACTGCTCAAATTTTTGCTAAGTGAATTAGAAAGGATGCCAGTACTCTGATATCAAAATTATTTTCTAAGGTAAATGGGATCTCACAGAATATGTGTTCCACTGTTTGCTTTCAACAGGTTTAAATTAAAAAAAGTCAGGGGAACAGAAGACATAGGAGTTCGAAGGGCTCAAAGACGACTTTTTATAACTACAGCAGCTGGTTTACTTGTTATCCAGTAGCTCAGAATTTGTGCAATGTAATGACAATAATTTTGTACTAGAGCAGCAATGAATTGACCTAAAGAACAAGAAGTCTCTCAGTGAATGAGGCCAGGTTCAGATCTTCAAAGGTATTTAGGCATATGATCAATGACAGTGTGGCAGGTAAACACCTCTAAGGGTGAGGATCAGAATTGTTCCCTCATCTTCCAAATTCCCTGGAGACCAGACATCTGATCACAGCAGTCTTTAGACAGTGAAATATGACAAGACCTTAGGAAATCTGGTTATAAAAGAAAAAAAAGTCATATGTAACTTTCACCTTTTTGTATTTCTTTATTATAGTGAAAGAGATTGCACCAGTCTTTTATCTACAAATAACCAAAACATTTCATGAAACTTTATCTACTCAATTCCCATTAGAACTACATAATCTAAATTCTTTAGAAGCCTCCTTGATTTTCCTTGGAATCTTTGGTAGTTCACAATGAAGTCTTTTATAATTTCTAATTGTTTTTCCATTGCTATGCCTTCTTTCTCCACCTGCTGCATGAAGAACCATACAGTAAGTCAATAATAAAGCTTCTCTTTTTTCTATTTGTTTTTTTTTTTAATAGAATCTAATCTTTTGACACTGAATGTAAACTGAAGTGTAAAATCAGTATATCTTGTGTTTAGAATAGCAAGCTATCAGGAATTAGGACAAAACTGTAATAGCTCTGGAAGCATCCTACTATTTTTACTTTCTATGATCTTTCTGTAAATAAGATCCTACATTACAAGACAGAAAGCAGATTTAATGGTTTTTACACATATTGTCCAAGGAGCTAGAGACACATTCTATTTACAGCCAACAGGCAGAAGGGTGAATATGTGCAAGATGACATGATGTTAGACTAAAAGGATGCAACTTTAACCAGCTGAGAAACAGGGCATCTTGTTTGCAATGCAGTGTATTCATCAGAGAGCTGCTAAGTATGAATTATTGAACTTAGTGCACTTCAGAAGATGTAATGGAACAAGGGAGACTAAAAAAAATAAATTAGAGTCTGCAAGCAAATAAATTTAACATTCTCCTAGCTCTAAAATAGGTATAAAGTGTAATATTGGCGTACAATTTAAAGATCAGTTAGTAGTGATAGTCCATCAGTATTATGCAGGTTAGCTATGTTGGCAGCTCGAAAAATAAATGACTGGTCACATGATTTTATCAACTTCTGTTAAACCCATACTCCTTCACCTTTCTCTGTTATTTTGCTCTCCTTCTTCCCCTTCATTTCTTTTCTTCTTTAATAAATCAATTTCATTATACAACGTTTTAATCTCTAAAATATTAAGATGCACAGGACACTCTTACTATTTGGGTTGCAAAATTAAATTGCAGCAATGGTTTTTGTAATCAGTGCTTCTGGTAGAGCTGCCTCCTAGATCCGTCTAGAAAAAATTCTCTACCAGTGTCTACAGGTGGTTAGAATTTTGCCTAGTTCTTACAAAAGACAGGCAAAAGACATAAACCCTATACACTACCTGATGTCTTCTCCTTCTGCCTGTGTATTCTATGAGTTCTAAAAGAAAAAGTTTTTAAGAAACAGTGGTACTGTGTAGAAGAAAGGACAGAGTAAGAAAAGGGACTTCTTGTCTCAGGAAGTTAATAATGAATTAAGAAGACCCACTACCTATGTAAATTGAGTTGTGAGTGGGAAGCAGGTACTAGCCAATAATATTTGCAAGACATTTCATTACTTTCAGCTGGCTATTAGGGAGCCTATGTCAAATGAATTGTGTTCTGAAACTAGGTCACAGAGAATAAGTCTTCACAGAACTGCTGACCGTTAATTCAACATCCTTGTTGGCAGTCTCAATAAAGACAAAAAGTACTGAATTAACACACTCACTAAAATACCCTCTCTCTTTCCTTCTGATTTCAAAATGCTCCCTTCAGGTCATTTTTTTTTAGCCACACTGGAGAAGAAAACCTGTATTAGCCATCACAGAGCAAGATCAAGTTATCTTCAGATGTTAATGGATGGTTAATTCAGCTTTTTTATAATAGCATTGGAAACAAAAGAAAAGAGTTGACTAAGCAAAAATAATTCAAGTTAAGGTCAGTCCTAAAACTGATGTTTAATCAGTTGCCATCCTCAACTTTCAAAACTTCTAGTGGTTATGTTCAAATTAGGCGAAAAGTAATAATTAAAGCAGGTATGTTTTTAGATAGAATTTAAATTTAATTTTTGACAAAGTTCCAATGTCTTCTTTTTTTCTTAGATATTTTTTCCTTTAACCTATATGAAATTACAGATTCTCATTAGGTAATAATCTTAGTAAAATTCTAGAAGTAAAACGTGACATATTTATGAAAGACTACAATTTTCCAGACATGTTTTATGAAATACATATCATAATTACTGTAGGGACAAGATATTCCTGTACATGGAGCTGGCAGATATCTCTACCAAATACTGAAATGAACAGTGAAATAAATTCTTTTAAATCAGAAAGTATATTTATAGCAGAATTAGAGAGTAATCTGTGACTGATGTATTGAAATCCAAGACAAAAATAAGCCTCTGACTTTTTAGTTTCTTACTTCTAAATGGTGGTATTGGTTAGCTTGAATGAGGAACACAAGGATTTGAATGCAGAACAGACAAAGAATTTTTTTCTGTACAAAGGGCAAATTTGAGCAGCATCTTTTATTCAAAGCAGAAGGGCAAAAGAACTGATATGGAAGAAGTGCAAGACTTACTGAATGAAAAAAAACCAAAACAACCTCAAACAGGTCCAAAAGAATATTAGGAAGGCAAGCACAAAGTATGGAAAAAGAATCTTCAAGATAGATGCTTATGACACCATTGCAAGGAAGTACAGAAACAAAGTGAAAATAGTCAAAATATAGTTAAACAACATTTTAAAGAAAATTACAGCAGTCAATGACAAAGATGAAAATAGAAAAGGGTCAGGAGGGATAGGAAACAGAGGAAAAGTGATCCTAATACATACTCAGAAAGGAAGAAAGATCAAGGTTAATCTATTCCTGTTACCAAAGGAGTATTTTTGACTCAGTTTTTTTTTTTTTTTTTAATGTGACTGCTATTCAGAAAAAATAATGGTTATGTAGCACAAAACAACAACAACAACAACAAAGTGTGTAACAGAAATAAGGGTATCTAAAATTGAAACAAATCTTAGACTGCACATTCTAACAAAATCAGGATAGTCCTTTAGTCTCTGTCCTGAAGAATCTATTCCTTAAAAGAATCATCACTTGAAATTAAAAGTCCAGTTCTATGAATGAATGATGGCAATGCTCTTTGAATGGAGACAGGGAAATACAGCACTGTATGTACATCACATGTATGTTCATAATAGGCCTCAGTGCTGCACAATGGCTTAGAAAATATTTTGGAGAAAAAATTACCAAATCCATGGAACTCCACAGACCCTTCAGTAAGCTACAAAATTGTATTTAAGCAATAGCACGTTAGATTCACTCCAGATATACATGTTGGCAAGCACACATATAGGCATATTTTCTGACTCCTGATTGTTATGGTTTGGCTGCAGCCGGCAGCAAAAGTGCCACGCGGCCGCCCCTCCCCCTGCTGGGGTGCGAAGGAGAATGGAAAGAAACAGGCAGAAATTGGTGGGTCGGGATAAGGGCAGTTTAACAGAACAGCAAACAAAGGGAACAGGAGCAACAACGATACAGATAAGGAGAAAACACAACACAAACCACACAACCCAGAGAGCCGATGTCCTGAACCGCCGCCACACGCTCCTGAGCCGCAAGTGAGTTTCCGACGGGCAGCTCCCCCCCCCACCGGAACCCAGCATGACAGCACATGGTATGGAATACCCTGCTCTGTTTGGCCAGGTGGGGTCAGCCCGCCCGACTGTGCCCCTTCCTGGATTCTCGTGAAAATTAACCCTGTCCTGGCTGAACCCAGGACATAGATCTATTAGATCATCATGGTCAAGTCAGTCCAATCTATCTCGACTTACAAAAGCACTTCATACAGCTCCTTATAGAAAGCGATATTTCAAAAGGACTAATATTCATCATAAGTTATGAATAGCTAGGTAACAGGAAAGTGACACAAGTTACATCAAACAGGTCAGACCAGAAAGAGATTAGAGTGTGATTTTCCTCAGTCGTTATTCTTGGGATAGACTTGTTTAATATTTTTATTAGAGACCTTCATGCAGGAAGTAAATGGGTGGTCTGAGATGTGCATGTGATACAAAGTTGAAAGTATTATCCATACTCTGAAAAACCAGATCAATAAGTGGAAGAATCAGACGAACTTGTGGACTAATGCAGTGGAAACTGAATTAAATGTAATAATACAGAGTACAAAGACATATACTTTAGGATTAATAAGAATGTGAGCCTATAAATGTAAACTACATCAATTGTATGTGACAAAGGAAAGGAAAAATCTGAATATATTGGTGAGTAATAGGATGACAGTGTGACATGTATGTGAAAATGCTAATTATATCCTGGGATGCGTCAAGCAAGGTATTCTTGTACAGATAGGAAAACATTGCTCCCATTTTTTAACATGTTGGCAGGATCTTTCTCAAAATATTCTGTGCAATATTTTGCATCTGATAATGGTGAAATTAACCTCTATTAGGTGTAGAAAAAGACTATAAGGATGACTATAAGAATGGAATAATCCCTATGAAATCATGTTAGAAGAGATAGTAAAACAAATGTTGAGAGAAGATGACTTTCTTTGTAAGTGTGGAAATATCAGAAGGACAAGTATGATCGGCTTTAGAAGACAATGCTGTGCATGATCATCTGGATATAAAATGGTCATGAATAATTCTGTCATCACAGTTAGAAAGAAGTTTCTAAGAAAGGTCCTGGGATAGCCTTTCTAATGTTTTTGGCTTTAACACAAAAGATGAAAAGATTATAGAAGGGGTCACATAAGATAAAAATACATCAGTCCTAATCGTCATGATAAAATACTATGTGTATTCAACTTAAATTTTCAATAGCTGTCGAAATAAACTTAAATGTTTCATTGATCAAAAATATGAGCCCTATTTTTTTCGTACTACACAGAAGTTATATGTTGCTGAGATTGCCTCCTAGATAAAGAAATTGTCTCTTTTTTTGATGTTCTTTTTTTTTACTCTCCATCCGAAAAAGCACTTGGAGAATGATCACAGGCTACTGTACAAGTTCACAAGTAGCTCTAGCAATACTGAAAATTTTTCAAGTGCCCACATGGTGTTTTTTGCTTAGATACTCAAGTAATCCTCACATATCGTTAAATTAGTAGTCAGGAAGTCATCACAGACTCACTGGCAGAAAACATTGGAAAGTTTTTTGTAATTTGCTATGCAGTGTCCTTACCTAGATGGTCTAATCTAACAAATGCTCGCATACTTCCAGGAATATGGGACGATGTCGATGCCCTTGATGTTCTCAGCTGTACTTCCATACATTTTTTTAGCTTTTGATCTGGTGTCGTAATACTGAAGTCTTCGGTTTGTAGAAAGAACATGGTGTTGTGACTTGTGAGACATTCAGCTAATTTATTTTTGGTGCCTATCAAAGCAGATGTTCTTTAATCTATAACTGATGAGCACTGGGCTCTATTGTGATAGCTTTTCCTCCTCCCACCCCTGCAAGCTCTATTTCCTTATTTATGAGTTTAAGCTGTATTATTGACTGTTCTTCCAACCCGATAACAGAAGTAATATCACATTTTGTGTAATTCTTATTCTTTGTGGCCTTAAAGCAACATTCTGAGTCCATGTTACTGGATGGGTATAAATCTCATTTGGGATTAGATTAAATTCATGTAATATTTTAAAATTTATGATTGATATCGTAAAGAAAAAAATTCTAGCCATTAGAGTGCCTTAAACACTGCATACGTGTACACCTAGAAAATCACTGGTTTTAGTTAAGCAGCTTTGAGTTATCTTTTTTTTGCTTTACTGATACTTATCGCACCTTTCCAAATTTCTGTCATTTCTGGCTGAATATCTGAAACTACGTGTTATCATTTCCTTACTGTGTGCCACTCAGGACCACTTTCCCAGTAGTTAACTGGGAAAAGACAGCTCACCCTGGCAGGCTCTAGCCGCATGATATTTGTGCATGGGAATCTTTATCACTCAGTTATCATGACTAAAGCTGCTCTATATATTGTTGTATAGAAAAGATCAAGAAATTCAGAAGGCATCTCAAGCATTTTTCTGTATCATGTTCCAGAAGATAAATGGGAGAAAAAGTAAAGTGGTTTTCTTAGAGAGAGAAAAAAAAAGATAAAAAGAGATTAAGCAAAGGGAAATTAATATTTTTAATACTGAGGAGGAAACAGAAGATTTTAATAATTTCAGTCAGCAGTTTTACTATTTTTAAATGCAAAAATAAACAAATGTAGACCAGTATGGAAACAGGCTTATATGATAACATTTTTTTTATTTCTTAATCTTAGTCCTCTCCACTGCTTTCTCTGCTCTATCACGACAAGAAAGTAGTAGGAAATTGTGGTTATATTTTCTCAATTCTTTTATTTTCTGTTTTAAATCAATTTTTAGTAATTTATACATAATGGCTTTACAAAGTACCTGTTTTTGAAATAAATATCATTCATCTACAGAAAGCAGAATGCCTTATAATATTAGATTTACTGACAGCTGAATCATGCTACATTTAATTCAGTAATGCAATTGTTTCCCTTAATTAGGGAAAGGTCAGTGCAGAATGAGAATAACAATCATAGTGATAAAACTTCACATTTATATTATGCATTGTGCATGAAGAATTCAAAGTCTTTTTCAAGCTTAATAGCATTTACTGAAGTGTTAGAGGTCTATTTACACAGATGAAGCTAAAAATCAGGGCACAGACAATTTAGGTGACTTACCCAAGGCCACACAGCAATTCAATTCCAGTAACAAAAATAAGATTCCATAATTTAAGTCTCCTTTTTTCCTCACCAGACCTTATTCCTGCCAAGTACCTGTCTTATAGACAAATACCCTTGTTCTCAATGGTGATGTGAAATACAAGGAAATTAAGTCACCTTGTGTGATTTTATTAGCTCACCTGCCTTGGTGAAATATTGAATCCTCAGAAGATGGTGCATAGAATTTTTCTTTATGGCCTAAAATATGTTAATAATATTCTTTTACTCTTTCTTCTGTAGAAATTCTGGATATGACAGAAATGTGGCAGTGTCACCAGAGGTGCATCCTTACAGCACGATCTTTTGCAGCTGTGTAGACTTAAGAGTAAAAGAGAGCAGATGTGATAGCAAAGGACTGACTGCATTAACAGCTTAAATAAAAAGTAAATGGCATATCAGACTGAAATGTGCACTAAGTGAAATACCTTCTAGCTAAATATAGACATGCAGTTGCAGCTGTTTCCCAGGTAACAAAATGTGCCTTTCTGAAACGTAATTCCCAAAAGCAGGTGTAACTTTCAAGGGATGAGTCAGTGCAGAAAGATGTTCAGACCCATAACATTCCTAACACCAGATTATTTTAGTTATTTTAGATGAATTTTTCCTTATCGCAGGCTTTTATATATTCACTAGCAAAAGTTTGCCAGGAAAATACGTGTAGTCTTCTGGCAATCTCTAGTTCTGCTTCCTGAGTGATCTGTGCTTCTGTATGCCAGTAAAAACAAGAACAGAAATAAGTTGGTAAGAAAGTCAGGAGGAGCAAGAAAGAGTATTTGATTAAAGCTTCACTGCCTGACAAAACAGCCGTCAATAAATCTTATGTGCTTCTTTTACCTTTGCAAAACAGGGCACTAGCCAGTAGTGTACAATGCTCTGTAGGCAGGGAATCCAATTCTCTACTGCCTGCAGCCTGGGTAATTTCTTATAGCTTTTCAGACTGCATGTAAAATACTACTATTCTGATCATACTCACACTTCTTTGCCCACAAGATAGTGACTACCTAAGGCAGTGTAGAATCAGACCAAGAAAGACAGGGAAGAGGACTCTTTCCTTATGATTGATACTTAAAAGAGAAAACAGAGAATAATAACAAACAACACATGTATTTGCATGAGCTTTCACCTTTTTTCCAGTTTTTGCAATAACGTTAATGATTTTTTAATTATGAATTCAAGGTGTTAAAATATTCAAACTGCAGAAAATTTTCCAGTGGATTACCAATGCATTCAAACCCACTTAAAATTACATTTTTTGTTGCTTACCTATAAAAACTTAATCACCTTTGCAGAAGATCTGTTTAAAAGCCATGCACAGATTTAGAAAACTAGATTCCTGCTGTATTACTTTTGGGTGCTATAATGTACTTATTAGTTCTTTGCTCAGACTGCTAGTGGACTACAATATCTATCAATGCACAGACTGAATATGGAACATCTACTTGTTAACCTTTTAGAGTCTCTGAGTATATCGTGCTGCACCTTAGTCAATTTGTCACATTCTCTAAGGGTGGCTTACAGTGAAGGACTGTGGATTTGCAGTATAAAGTTTTGTGTGGGCTTGTTGTGTGAGGTCCCACAAAAGCTTTTACAAGATGTGATTAACTATTTGTTTCTCATTCATACTTAAAATTTTAATTCACAGATTGAAAGTAGAGGCCTACAGTCAAGTGAGATGTGACTGGGCCTCTCAGCACTGTAATGGAGAGTAATCATCCATCATTTATTTTCTTCTCTCCCCTCACACACTCTTATGTGGCAATTATTGTAGTCTAGGTGAAACTGCAGAGAATATAAAATATCTATGTTCTGCTATATTTTTTAGAAATGACAATATAATTTCTGTGAATAATTTTAATATTACATCAGCGTTCTAGGTAAGAGGATGATAATGTCACTCAAAGAAGCCTTGAAAATTTGGAGAGGTAAGTCAAGGCACAGACGAGATTAAAAAGTTAATATACAGAAGACCATAAGAATGGCCATGGTTCCGACTAAAGGCTCCATAATCAAAAGTGAAAAATTAATATAGAAGAAACCTAGAAAGAAGAGAATGTGCTGAAAAATTCTCCGTAGACTTTCCCAGCCTTGAGACGGGAATTGCAGTTACAGGACTCAAGGCAGCTGATATGTCCTTGTCTGTATTACCCAGATGAAAGCTGGGAATGGAAAGTGCTTTCACATCTCTAGGCAGATATGTCCTTCTTGCCTTTTCTTCCCGTCAGAATTTGTTTTCCTCAAAACAATCTGCCCATCATTGTATAAACATAGGACACTTCAAAGACTTCGTATTCTTCAGTAATGATCAGTTTACTGGTCAGAGAACCATGGACCATTAAGTGTTCATACATATTCCTCAGCTGTCACATCTGACCAGAAAGTAATGTTTACTGATTTACACAGTTTGCTTACACACTATTTAAAAACCATACCATCGCATTTTGAGAAATGGCTTTAATCTATTAGCTGACACAAGAGAAAAAACCAGAAACATAGGAAATCAGTTTTGCAACTTTCATTTGCAGGGAACCGCAGTAAAATTGTGAAGACTGGTGTGAATGGAGAATGAACAGCTTTTTGAACTTTAGAAGCAATGGAAGGGAAAGAAGAAATAACACCTACAAGATTAGCATGAGCTAATAGTGCATAAATTATCAGGTGGTCATCAAGACCTCCCTACAGGTTGATTTGCAAAACATCCATATCAATAGACAAATAACTGAGTTAATTCTGAAGACTCATAGAGATTGGACAGGACGGAGAGATTAAACTCTGAAGAGTCCAATGGACACAAGCAAAACTGTAGTTACCAACCAAAGAAAACCTGAGGAGATGATGAGTATGGTATTCCTTGGAATCTGTATCATCCTGGCACCAGCAGTTATTGAACGAGTGCCTCAGTCACTGAATGCTGGAGAGGCTGCTAAGATACAAAGATCTTGATGCCTGTGACTATGTGAGCATGAGTGTGACTATTAATGAGTTAAATTAGTCGGGGTTTTTTGGTTTGGTTTTTAATAAAATCGTCTTTGCCTCACAGAAGGCCTGAAAGAAGTTTTGCTGCATTTTTGCTATTATGTTATAACGTTACTTCCTGCCTTCTCTATTTCTCTTTTGTTCTTCTTGTTTTCTATTTTATCATATCCTCTTTCTGCATGAGCTGAAAACAAAACAAAACAAAGCAAACAAAAAGCCCCGAGACACCCCAAATCACTAATTAATATGTGGTCTGTAAACATTTCTTTTCACAGATAGCCCTTTCCAGCTGTAGAGGTTTACAAGAAGGAAAGATGAAAACTGAAGCACAGCCAGACTATGGACAAGGTCCAAAAATTTCTCCCTTAACAGCCATTAAATAAGACACTTTCTGTCCAGAGGATCAAATTCAGTATGGCTTTTGGTACTTTATAGATCTTGTAGGACTCTCTTGAAAACCATTGTGTGGAATCCAGTAGAGGTTCAATGGTTAGTCTGACTTGGTTGTTACAGGACTTCTCCATCTGTGTAGTTCACAGAAAACTGAAAATTTGTCAAAGCCGTAGATTCAAAAAAGCAAATTTATTTCTTGGTTATAAAAGCAGAAATGGAAGTGGAATGAAATACATCTACAATGGTTTTCACAGTGTGAAGTGCAGCTGTCCTCAGCATAGCCAGCCAGTTTGGAAAGCCGGTGCAAAGGGGCAACAAAGGGCACTGTGCTTGGTTCAGCCAGGACAGGGTTAGTTTTCACCAGAAGCCAGGAGGGGACACAGCCGGGCGGGCTGACCCAGCCTGGTCAAACAGAACAGGGTATTCGATACCATGTGCCGTCATGCTGGGTTCCGGTTGGTTGGGGAGCTGGCTGGGGGGAAGGCAGTCCCTGCTAGCGAACGCATGGGGCACCGGGTAGTGAGAGTGGCTCTGTGCATTTCACTGTTTATTTTGTATATTCTCCTTCTCAGTATTACTGTCATTACTGTTCCCTTTATTTGCTGTTTCTGTTAAACTGCCCTTATCCCGACCCATAAGTTTTGCCTTTTTCTTTCCATTCTCCTCCCCAACCCAGCGGGGGGAGGGGCGACAGAGTGACCGCGTGGCCCTTTTGTTGCCGGCTACGGCCAAACCAAGACAGGCACTCTTCCAATCAGCTTTAGGGGACATCTCATTTCTAAAGGAAGATGTGTAGATAAAGTAAACTCTGATATTAAAGATAATTGTATCTGATCATGAAGGATGTACTCAAAAACACAGTATGCTGGAGGGAGCGGACAAAAGACACCAGCCCTGTGTTAGTTCTGTGAGTCCAAAGTGAGAGGAAATAAAAAGAAATACCTCAGTTACATGCCTTTTTATTGTTAAAAAAAAAACAAACAAACACAAAAAACCAAAAAACAAATCAAATCCAAATTACACTGCAATTTCTATCAAGTCAAGTTGTTCCAAGCTCCATAAGCTATAAATGAAGTCTGTACATGAATCTCTCACATTTAATTAGTAGGTGACAATTTGCAATGTTATCCACCAGCTGCCTATGTGTCCAGATAATTTCAAAGTAATTAGGGCTTTCTGAATATTATTAGTTCAGGTTAACTGTTTATCATCTTACAGTTACGGTTCTTCAATACTATACTGCCCACCAGTTTCAACACCACTGGTATTTGCTCAAGAAAAAAAGAGGGAGGGAGGAAAGGAAAGTAGGAGGGAGACAGAAAGGTAGGAAGCAAGCATGCAAGACTTAGGAGCTATGACGTAATTCCAGATTTTTGTTATAACAGCTAGGAAACTTACATATGGGACAGTGGGAGAGAAGTACTGTTGTTTTCTGTCTCACGTCTTTGCTTAGACACTGCAGTGATTCAATTCTGAAAAATGTCCATGGCTTGATCCAAAGATACAGAAGCAGTCACACTGACTCCACTTGCCTTGTAATATGCCATTAACAGTCAGATGTTTGGACCAGGCACAGATTTAACTCCGACGTCCTGCAGTTTTTTTTTTCCATGTAGAATAAAAAAGCAGATGAGGACAAGAGAGGACCTACAAGTCTGAAGTTTAGCTTTGTAGACAGTGAAACAACAGCAGCAGCATTCCCCAGCTGTGCTTATTACTGCTGCATAACAGTGATAATTACCAAATTTCTATATTTATAGAAAACTGGTGCCTCATAAATATCCAGCTGCGCTTTTATCTAAGTACGGTATGTGACCGCTTTCCATAATATAGGAATGTTCAGTAATTTACTTATTTCTTTAATTTTAATATAGAAATATGCTGCCTTTCAAGAAAATCAGTATGACTCATTGCCATTTTCAGTGCACCCATCATTGATTATTTAGCAATTTTTGACCACGAGGGCTATATGGGGGGGGGGGGGG
>Ga0065711_1006545_pt1 | contig 28239 bp, 45 predicted proteins | sample Hoacrofraction12_FD_59098 | JGI IMG/M metagenome (GOLD analysis project Ga0065711, IMG submission 59098) | Hoatzin crop microbial communities from Cojedes, Venezuela - Epithelial fraction 12 v2 (version 2) | ecosystem: Host-associated > Birds > Digestive system > Esophagus > Crop | place... | reverse complement strand
GGGGGGGGGGGGTCCCCGCGGCCTCGGAGAGGGGGTGGATAGAGAAGAGGCTGCAGCACAGGGACCCCCAGTGCTTAATTTTCCTCTCTCTAAGCCTCCTCCAGTGTCTGTCGCAGGTCCCAGGGAGGGATCTCTGTCTGTCTGCCTTCCTTGCAAAGGAAGGGGTGCTCGCAGCCCTTCCTCAGCGCAGCACAGGCTGTCGGCGAGCAGGGTGTCAGCGGCAGGGTCCGCAGTGTCAGCAGACAGGCCGTGTGCGCTCCCTTGCTGCCCCTCTCACGCTGCAGCGTGGACGGGCAGCGGGAGCGGAGGTGCTCTGATGCCTGTGAGAAACGCGCTGCTTGAATCCAGCCAAGACTCGCTTTAATTGTTTTGTCTTTTGCAGGATTCGTTCTGGGAGGCGCGTTTGGTGTCTTCACAGCTGGCATCGACACCAACGTTGGGTTTGATCCCAAGGATCCGTATCGCACGCCAACTGCAAAAGAGGTCCTCAAAGATATGGGGCAGCGAGGCATATCCTATGCGAAGAACTTTGCCATTGTGGGCGCCATGTTCTCCTGCACCGAATGTGTGGTAGAATCTGTGAGTAGTAACTTCTTAAGCATTAAGAAATGTTTTCTTGTACACTTAATCTCTTTTACTAGATCCAAAAAAGTATGTGTATCCCTTTGTAGCAGAGTAGAGGAGTATGCTAGGTTGTTCTGTTTCTTGGCCGTCAAAGCTTTTAATCTTTGAGACTTGTCTTCAGAACTGTTGTTCTCTGACAGAATGACCAGAAGAGCATGCGATGGCCAAGTCCTGAAAAGGACTTCAAAGAACGGAGAAGTTCGAGTCCTGAATGTATTTGCATTTACTTTATAAAACCCTATCTATGAGTACTTGTTACTTTAAAACATCTAACTGGGAGATGCGACATGGTAATCTGAGCCTCTAAAAATTCCATGTGCAGAAAGGGATCCTTTGATGAGAGTTCTTAAGTAACAGGCCTATTTTCATCTTGCCCCTACAGCAAGAAGTGTCCTTGTGCAGCTCAGTGATAAGTCTGTCATCCATTTTTTAAAATACAAAAATTAGCCTGTTATGATTTTGAGTACTACCTTTTACTTGAAAGACACATTTCTTAACTCGTCTAGAAGAGAAGTGTATCTGCTCGCACAATGGAACACAACAAAGAGACTTCTGCGCTGGTGAAAAACTACCATGCTCTGGCTCTGGAAAGAGTACACCTTTGTCAGCAGGGTGCTGTGGCTCTCGCCTGTGCTGCAAACCAGGCTGCATGGCCAGGCTGAGTGTTGCACTCCTGTGGTTATAGTGCCTTTGAAATCTCTGAGCCGCTGCTCGTGCACAGTGCTGTGTTCTGGGGGCTGTGCCGGCTCGCCTGAGAATCTTTGCCATAGCACTGCATTGCACCATATGGATTTGTCTCACCTCTCCCGGTGACCCATTCCTTCGTCTTCTCCTGGCCCTGCAAGTCTTATGTTTGAGAGTGCAGGGGGCCATCTGCTGAGAACAGAGGGAAAAACATCCTCAGCTGAGCAGGGGCTGGAAGGTCATTTAATACCTCTTGGTATTAGTATAGATAGCGAGCATTTATTTCGCATTTACTTGTTGACTCTGATTTTTAATTCCACAGTATCGTGGAAAGTCAGACTGGAAGAATAGTGTTATTAGCGGCTGCATCACAGGAGGAGCAATCGGCTTCAGAGGTTGGTAGTGCCTGCTATGGACTATTTCTGTGATAAGACTTTAATTTGGTTAAACAGCATGCGGTGTTTTTAACGGAGCGCAGACTGCAAATCTCTTTACATGGGGTTATGGTGATGTCAGCATGAGACTATCACTTTCCTATCAGCTTGAAAGAGATGTGTGGGTGGGGAAGGCCTGGTCGCACAGGACAGTGAGATTGGAGGAAAATCCACAGAAGTGACTTGAAAGAAAAATCAGGAAATGATGTTAGCTATCCACACTCTTTATGGTGTCGTGAGGAGGGAGCCAAAAATTCATAGTGAGCAACTCTCTGAAGCTACAGCTCTTGTGTTAACGGAGCTCTACTTATATATACTATTTCACTGGCAGTAACTCTGTAAACGTGTACAGTGTATTAAATGCTTTCCTCCTTTCTTATGTATTAATTCAAACAGACAATTCTATTTAGCTGTAAGAGAGCAGGAGCAGTGGGATTTTAGTCCAGCAGGCACTAGTGGGGACTTTGGTAAGCCTTGAGTGCCAGCAACATCTGGAGAAAAGCCCCAAGTAGGAAGAGAGCTGCTCTGCTCATTAGAATTACCAAAATTCTCTCATCTCTCCTTAAGAAACCGTCCACAGAGCATAAAAGAAAAGAAAGTGCTCTTGAAAGTGCTTCTAATTGAGCTTGTTAAGTTGGTCCTGGACCTAATCCTCTTAGAGCTTCCAGAGCTGCAGCTGCTCTTCCTATGCATCACTTGTCCAACAGCAAAGCCACTTGCAGCGCTCGGATCAGAGCGCGCTGAAATCAGCAACGGCCACTGACAAAACATCTTCCAGCCCTTGGGGGCAGACTCAGCAACACAGCGCCCACCCAGCGCACCGTGCTAGTCCAGCCGTGGTGGTTTAAGTCCAGCGTGTGCCAGGTCCCACCCCCTCACCTGGGGCAGTGGTAGTGTGACCCTGGTCATGGACTGCCGAGTTCCTGCAGGTGGAATCTCTTCAAGCCAGCACAGCATAAGCTAGTTACTGGGAAGGAAAATAACTTTCCTGTTTTGTCTCATTCTTTCCCACCCTTTTTGCATTGCAGCTGGTTTGAAGGCAGGGGTTATCGGCTGTGGTGGATTTGCTGCTTTCTCCGCCGCAATTGACTACTATCTACGGTAACAGTGGGAGCCCTTGGGAGCAAGTTTCCCGTTTGTTCCAGTGCTGCTGCTAAGAGCCTGCATCACAGGAGAAGAACCATCAGGCTTACCTTCCCACTGCCTTCGGAGTCCTGATCAGTGCAAGCTGGATGGTGTTGGCCGCTTTTCCTGAATGACTAACAATAATCTGGCTCCGAGCCCTGGCGTGCTGCTTCAGGCAGACTTGCGGGAGTATGCGAGGATGGAGCCAGGCGCACTGAGCAGTATCTCCAGGATGGATCAGCTGACTGTCAGTTTCCAGGAAACAAGCCTGGACTCTGAGCTTTTTGGATCCTTTGGGTCTGATTTTGATTAAGTCTGTTGCTAGCATCAAAAGAGGCAGGAGGACAATCTTCAAAAAGAAATGCAGTGATTTAGGTTACCATGTATTTGAACGTGCTGCAAGTGTTTCATAGTTACCAGTTTGCAGCTTGCTACTCTGTTGGGGAGAGGTAAGATCCTGTGGAGAAATATGTTTGTTCCAGGCTTTTTTTTAAATACCAGCTGAAGACAAACCACCATCTGTACAACTTGTCTTATTTCCAGTACAGAGATGAGAGCCAGATTTCTTTACCATGTCTTAAAGGGAAAAGCAAAAAGGAATCCATAGCCTTAGAACCGTGTGGTTACTGGCAGATGAACAAAACGGTTTGAGGGGAAAAAAGAGGTTGCTGCAGAAGTATAATTCTCTGTAGCCACTTGGCTAGCCTGATTTAACCTCGCTGTGGGAGTACAAATAATCTTGCTACTGCTTGAACTGCCACAGGCTTACACCATTAGTTCCAGCAGTTTGATAGTGAGACTAGAAAGCAGAGTTGTGAGAATAAACCACTGTTAGACAGATAACTGGGCATTCACTTAGCACGCAGTCTGTTTCCCATCATGTTCCTGTACCACCTCTGACTGCCCCAGTGTTACACTGGAGGAAGTGTTGTCTCTGCAGAACATTGGTACTGAAATCAAAACATCTGTTCATTAGCTGAAGGAGCTGCTCCTTTTTTGATTTGCGTTCATATTAGCCCTCTTGCTCTTCTAACCAAGCTCTTTTCTTAGCCCTCCATGGATAATTTTTATACTCTGAGTAGTTCACGCTGATTTTAACCTTCATTGAGCCGCTCCGCAAGGGCAAACACCCAGCCTCATCATTTTGAGGCAGCGGGATTTCAGATTCAGTGCACACACATAATAGGGGTTCTCCCGCCCAGTTCCCCTCCTTTGCATCCACAGTCTGACATCCCAACGGGTGGCCGCACTTGCTTACCTGGAAGGGCAACACTAGCAGGGTGGTTTGGCTGATGCACTGGTCAGTTTGGAGGCATGTTGTCTCCCATTCCATGTGGAAAGAAGTGGGGAGACGGCACCATGTGATTGATCAGATGAGGTTTCCAGATCGTCTGATGTCCCTCGCTGTGCCTGTGCAGTAGCCTCAGGCCAGAAGCTGTGCAAGTCAGCTGAATTTTAAGCTTGAGTAATTCTGGGCTGATTAAACAGGCTGGCTCCAGACGGTCCAGGTTTTTTCTCCAGAATGTACTGAAATGCAAGGATGTAGCCCAAACCATAGGATGCCTCTTTAAAGATTGGCTGGCACAATGCCTGTGCTTATACCACTGGCTTGAAGTGCAACTAGTAAGATTTCCATGACAGAAAGAGAAGCTGTGATGCCAAGGGGATCAGTTTAGTGCAAACAGCAACACCACAGGGCTCCTTTTGTGCAAATGTTGGGGCTTTGCATTTTTATTAACATTTTTTTCTCCTCACATGGTTTACAGCCATTTAAAGTTTATAATCTACAGAAATTGAAACAGAACACAACCAAAAATATATCCTTAACAACTTTTGAAAGTCAAATATTAATTAACAGTTCTATACTACCTGTAGCTGCAAGAGTCCACCCCCCCTCTTTTCCTTCCTGGAGGGACAAGTAAAAGCCCGTCACGGGGACAGCCGCAGCCTGTTGTGCTGGGGCTGCATGGACCAGGCCTCCAGCCGCTGTCGTACGGGGGGAAATTTGGCTGTACAGAGTCTCCATCTGGAATGACAGTATCGTGGACAGACTTGGACACATGTAACAAATCAGACACACTCAGGGATCCGTTGTGCAGTCAGATCTAAAACTCAGCCTCCTTACTGGGTCCAGGGCCAAGACAGACGCCTGGTTATTTTTCTGCAATGCTGTTTCCCTTCTGTTTAGCTGGTAGTCAAGAGGAGCAGGGTCTGGAGTGTGAGCCCTTTGGAGGGGGGGCTGAAAGACCTCCCTTCCTTAAGTTGCTTTGCTGGTGCGGGGCTGGCAGGTGCTGCCTTCCCCGGGGAGGTGGGCTTAGGACATACCTGGTGCACTGGTGGCAGGCGGCCAGGCTCTACCTGGAACAGTCTGTTAGTCGGGAGGGTAAAGGCAACGCCGCTGTTAGCAGGGATACGCTTGGTCACTTCTCATCCATCCCCCTTTGGCACAGGAGAGCACAGGGCCGATGCAATCAGGGAGGGGGCTTTTCCCACGAGAACACGGACTCGGCTCACAGAGCAAAAGGTTTCGTGTCCCAACAGGTGACCGACCTGCGAGTGGGGGCCTTACCAGGAGCCAGGCACTCGGGTGGCCTGAGTGCAGGCATGTGGCTGTCCTGCCTTGGGACATGGCGTGACAACTCCAGCCATCAGCCTGGGGCTCAAGAACTGGAGCCACTAACTAAAACAGACCTGAGCTGGCCGGGCACAGCTAGCCCAGCAGCAACTGCTTTGTGAGAAAGAGCAAATGAAACACTTCTGCCTCTGGTAGCGAGGGCCACGAAGGCTTTCCTCCTCCCGTCTCTGCACTGGTTTCAAGGCTGGGTGACCGTCCAGGTGCCTCACCAAGCACTCACCCCGGGCAGCCTGGCTGGCACTGAGGCACAGCCACGCTGCTGCCATTTGCCCTGTGCCCAGGGCAGCAAGGAAGGCCAGGGAGGGAAACAAAAGCCTCCCCATTCTCGTGGCCATGGCAGGAAGGCTGGTGCCCCAGCAGGCTCTGCCATGGGGCGCAGCCGTGTCGGCAACCCCTGCAGCGCTGCTGGGCTGGCAGGGGCGTTCGTGCCTCGCTGCGGCAGAGCTACAGGCATACAGAAATGGCAGGGACCCTGTTCCCCACCCTGCCAGGGCTTGTTGGGGAAATTGTGGGATCCACGTGCCCTGATGGGACCCCTCAGTGCCAGAGCACAGACCTGGGGGTCAGCCCATGGCAGCGGGAGCAGACCTGCCCAGCTGGCTGTCCCTCAAGCCTGCTGTGGATCAAGACCAGCACAGCACCTCTCGCTCCAGCCTTGTGTGATGGGTTACCCCAAAACGCTACTTGGAGGTGAGATACAAGCGAGGGAAGTAGCTGCCATGCTACACGCGCACAGGCAAAGCACAGGATAAGGGCTGCAGCAGGGGACTGGCCTGAAAGCACCCAGAAGAGATGTGGTGAGGAGGGAGCAGCACCCCGCTCCTCTGCTCTCGTGGTCGCAGGTTCGCTTGGGCCAGAGCAGGATCCAGGCACAGGGTCCAACGTTTGTGCAGGCAGCGAGCCAAAGCAGAGCTGGTCGTCACCGTCACCGGGGAGGGAAGCCCGTGAGCTCCCAGCCTCTGAAGCGAGCCGGTGCTGCACATGCAGGCGTCGGGCAGGGGAGCTGGGCAGCGAAACAGGCACTCGTGGGATGCTGCAGGCTTCGAGCTGGGCGAGACGAGGGGTGCGTGGTAGGAGTGTGCGGGCAGAAAGGAGTCCTGGAGAAAACTATCCAAGGGGGAAGCCTGTGTCCACAGCCCTTGTCAGTCACTACCTCTTCCGTTGTACAAATATACATAAAAACAATTCTTGAACACAAGAAGGGACATAAGACACGACTACTTTACAGAGAGGCACGGTGCCTGGGGTGGGACCGGGCCACCGGTACGCGACTGTACAGGAGCTGCAGGCGGCACCGTCCTGGGTCCAGGTCGGTCTCCTTGGGGGGCTGCGATCCAGTCCATGTCCCCCAGCAGGGAGCTGGGAGCATTTGCAGCTGGTGCCTTCTGCCTGCAGGCTACACGTCCGTGGAGAAGTAAAGTGTGTTGCGTTTCAGCTCACTGAAGGAGATGGGAGGATGCTGCAGGTAGTAGAGAAGGACCTGGACCTGTAGCAGGCAAATGGGGGGTGTTAGGCCAGAAAGGGGCAGAGCTGCCACCTCCCAGCTTGTCCCTGTGCAGCCACATCCAGCAAAGAGTGACAAATCTACCCAGACAGGCAGGGAAACCCCTCCGCTCCCCACCCCAGGGGTGCTGGCACAGGCTGCAGCCCCGCACTGCCAGCACGGCTCTTACCTGGGCCATCACATCGTGGGACCAGATGTCGGAGGCCAGGGTGAGGTGTCCCTTGCTCTCCCCCTCTGAGGGTCTCAGCAGTGTCGGCCCAAAGACCGTGGCCAGGTTGTGGAGAGACATTTTGTTGATAGGCTCCTTTTCAGCTACCCTGCGGGGTACGGGGAGAGAAAGAGGGTGAGCCCCTAATGCTGTTCTCCTGGAGCGGGGCAACCATGGGGTGATGTGGGGGGTGAGTGCTGATCTCCTTTCTCCCAGCTCCAGTGGGGGGACCTCTGGCTTCCCACCGCCCTTCGCGGCCCCCGGCAAACCCAGGTGCAGGGCAGGGAGCTCTGCCCCCTTCACGGCCTCCGCCGGAGCCGCTGGGCCTGGCCGGGAGCCCTGGGTGTGATGTGGCAGCGACCAAGCCCTCACTTGCTTATGTGCTGCGGAGCCTCCACCCTCCCCGAGCCCTGGCAGGGTACGGCGAGCTCCGCACCAGCCCCGCACCCACTGCCCCCAAGGCTCCCTACCCCTTGGACCCCGCGGGACCCCAGCCAGCCCGCATCGAGGGAACCGGGACCACAACATTGCCATGTTAGGAGCCAGCTGTGCTCCCCGGCACAGGCTGCACGGTTGAGCTCTGGCCAGGGGAGCAGATGTGGGAACTGGCTGTGCCCGGTTCTCAGGATGGAAATGGATTTTTCCTTCCCCATCCCCCAGCATCAATCACTTTTTCTGTTTGGTTTTAGCCAAACCAAAGGGAAAAAAAAAAACCTGCTTCATGATGCAAGTAAGACGAGCCGTGAGCCCCGGTCCCAAACTCCTGAGCAGGCTCTGCTTGCTGCGCTGCTGCCCTGCCCACAGCCCCATGCCCTCCACGAGCCCCAGAACTGTCCATCCCCAGGTTCAGAGCGGCTTCATCTGGGCCAAGGTGAAGCCTGGCAAACCATGCATTGCTGCACTCGCCCCGGGACGAGCAACACGGGGCACCACCCGCAGCTTTGGGACATGGCTGCGCAGCCGGCTGTCTCTGGGTCTCAGCCACCCACTCCAGAGTAGTTACAGGAATTACTGCACCTTGTTTTGCAGGGGCTACTGCTGGCCTGGTGGGGAGGGACGCAGCACTAAGGGGGACACTGCACAGCTCCCAGATGACTCCCCGTCCTACGCCGAGGCCAGCTGCTCCCCGCGGAGAGCTCGTCCAGCCAGCTGCACACCGGCTGCGGCAGCCAAGAGCTGCATCTCGCCAGAGGACGAGTGCTCCCTGCAGAGCTGACCCGCGTCAACGGCCGGGCGCCGCGCAGTCCCCGAGGCCGGTGGCCCTGGGGTGCCGGGGGCTGCTCCGCGGGGCAGAACAGCTCCAGGATCCCTCCAGCATCCTACGGGGTCCACGGAGAGGAGGCATGGGAAGCCAGCACCGACATCAGCCAAAGGGACTCACAGCACACCAGGTCCCAGCCTGTACAGGCTGCAGCCTGGCCAGGACCCCAGCAAACACACCGGAGCCCAGGGAGACAGGGCAGGTGGGACACGCCTGGGGCTGCACCCTCTTGGAGGGGCTGGAAGAGGAAAGGGCCACTCTGCCACCTGCCCAACTCCAAGCTGCTGTTGCTGGCCCCGGCTGCCGCCCGCAGCCCTGCTCTGCACCAGTACAGCACCATCTGCCTCCAGTTTGGGATCGGTCTGTGGCTGCACAGGCACCACAGCAATCAGACAGCAGCTCAAACTCTGCTCACGTCTCATCCCCATGGCAAAGCGGCAAGACAGACGCACCCCGCACCTCCCGCCTGCGCCGCGCAGCCCGCCGGGAGCCACAAGCCCAGCCATTACCTTTTCAAGTGCTCCAGCAGGAAAAGGAAGGTGATGAGGTTGGGGTCAGGCAGAGAGCGAAGAAGGTGCATCATGCAGTTCTCCTTGGCAGCAGGATCCGAGAGGGCTGGAGACAAGGAGGGAGAAGGCTCAGGACAGGGTCTGGTGACTTCTGGTGCAGCAGCGGGACCCACCATGGCCAGATGCCTCCCGGCAGGCAGTGCATGAGCTCCCTGGGGAGCAGCACCACGAGCCCCGAGCTGGCCTGGAGCCAGCAAGGACGGCCACGACCAAGTGGGCAGATCTGGGAAGGACCCTCAGGAGTCTCCCATCCCGGAGCAGGCAGTGCCAGAGCCATGCTTGGGCACTGACCCTTTCCCCAGCCCTGAGCCCTTACCAATCCCCTCCATGAAGGCAGGGTAGAGTCTGTCAGTGAGGAGGGGCTCGGGCAGCTCACGGAAGTACAGCTTCAGCGTGCCGGCGATGGCGTTGATGTCCATGTCACTCAGCATGACCAGGATGTCCTTGTTATCTGTCCAGAGAGCACCCACACGTGACACCTCCCGTGCCTCCTTCCCCTCCGGGTCTCAACCCCTGCCTCACCCCAGCTATCCGGGCAGGCTGTCAGCTGGAAGGCAGCGACAGCACCGCTGAGTCCACAGCCCCGTTCAGCCAGGCTGGGGCTGGGAAGAGCTGAGCAGCTCCCGCCGAGCCGGGTAACGAGACACGGAACAATCTGCAAATGCATCTGCATCATTGCCCTGACTCAGTGTCTCCCAGGAGCCGGCCAGACGCAGCGGCAGCTCAGAGACACCAAGGCACAAACGAAGCTGGGACCTCTGGGCGTTTGCTTTCCCAGCTACACCCTCCTCCTCGCCCCCAGCCCCTCCCTGGGCACGCTGGCACGTTTTGCACACGTGCAGTGCAATAACCAGACCCTGGGCTTGCAGGACAGGGGGCCAGGGCAGGTCTCAGTGCCTGTGAACCCTCCCAAGGGAACGTGACGTGAAGGGTGGCCATCCCGCAGGACACCCACTTGCATCGAAGACGGCTTTCAATGCCTGGATGTCAGTGGCGACGCCAGAGATCCTGTAAATGCCGACCTCTTCGATGCCCCTCTTCTCCACCTCCTCGATGCACTGGCGCACGATGTAAGGCACCTTGGAGCGCTCGCGCCTGGCACGGAGAGCAGAGCCATGAGCAAAGATTCCCAGGGGACCCCGCAGTGGCCAGACCAGCTCTGCAAACCCCGGGACAGGGGTGGGATGGGTGGGAAGGATGGGGCTGGCGAAGGAACAGGCAAGTCCCCAGCAGAGAACAAAAGCTGAGCTCTCCGGTGTTGGTGGGAGCAAGGGGACATGGTGCAATGCCACACCCACAGGGATGGGAGCAGATCAGCCCCCCAAGCCCTGCACGTACTTTGTCACGACGCTGATTTTGACCCCGAAGACACCAGTCTGCTTTTTGGACGGGGTTCTCTTCAGGCTCATGTCTCTGCTTGTGAACTTCATAGAGAACTCCACCTTGATCTGTGGGAGACCAGGGGTGAGTCCCAGCAGCCCAGCCCTGGCCCGTCACCTCTGCATCGCACAAGGGCACAGCACAGCCCCGGGGAAGGGGCCGCAATCAAAGCGAGGGGCCACGGGACCCCGCAGCCCTGCTTACCCCGTTCATCTCAATCACGTCCATGTGCCAGTTCTTCGTCTGCACAGCCTGCGGGTCCAGCTGCGGGGAGAGAAGGTGCGTGAGCTCCACAGGGACGCAGCCCTGTGCCAGCCCCTCTGCCACCCCAGCCCGGCAGCCCCCGAAGCCCCTGACCCGCAGATGGTGTCAGGCACGGGACATGCTCTTCCCTGGCAATGTGCTGCCCGCAGCAGGAGGATGGAGAGGGGAAGGTCTGGGGTCCCTCAGGCTGTGCCCCGAAACCGGGTGGGCTCAGCCTCCCCGCCTGGTCCCCCCCATGAGGCAGAGCTTTAACCCACACCCGAGCAGTAAGAAATTTCCAAGAAATCAGGACTATTTCTGGCGGCAGATTGATGAAACAGAACTAGGGCAGCGTTTTCCGTGCAGAAAAACAACATCTCCCCATAGCCAAGGCTATTTATAACCCCTGGGAATGACGGGTTCCGCTATTTCTGGCTTTGGGGCTAGCAGAGGACTCGGTAATGCTGCCCCGACGCCCGGCCGCTGCGGCGAGGTGCTGGCGTTCCCAAGGCCCCGGCACACGCCACAGCGGGTGCCAGGCCCCAGGGCTGGGCAGAAGCGGGTGCAGTTGCCTTCCGGGGCTTTTGGGTTCCCAGCTGGTGGCATCGATCTGGCCCCATCGATCCCTGTAATGCACGGGGCGGGCAGCGGGGCGAAGCCCGGCACTAATGTCCCCTCAGGAAAGGGGATGGGATGCGGGAGCAGGCAGGCACCGGCGGGCGCTCCCAGGGCCACGTGTGTGCAGCTGCCAGGCGAGGCTCGGGCCAAGCGAGCGGGGTCACTCCTCAAGGACGCAAGAATTTCCTACAGCTGCTGGCTCGGGAGATGCTCCAGGTGACCACAAACATGTCCAGAGCTGCTGCTCTGGCCACGGAGCTGCCATATCCCTGCCCCAGCTTCTGGCTGCCCATGAAACCACGGCACGTCATGATGGGGGAGACCCTGGGGTCCCTCATGTCCCTCTTGCACACCAAGACCTCACGCTCCCCAGGACAGGATCGAGCTGCCCTGGCTCTCGGCACAGACTCAGCACCACGGCATCACCCCATGCCCAGCCCCGTGCCATGGTGAGCCTGAGCAGCTCCATGGCAGCCACAGGGCCACCAGACACGCTGCAGTCTCCAGCATGGCTCAATACGCTGCGGTCTCCAGCACAGCCCAGGAATGGCTCCTGATGTGCAGCCCTCCCCGGCACCCCTGCCACAGCCCGGCCAGCCCTGCGGCGGCAGGGAACTGCAGCGGGGGGAGCGGGAGGAGGAGGTGGAAGGCTGCAGCTGCCCTGGGCTCCCATGGGGCCCTGCAGCACGTTTGGATGCCAGGATTACAAGGCTGCAGCCAGACTGCCGCCAACCCCAGTCCTGCCGCTCCAACTCCTCCCCGCTCTCTCCCCAACACCAGATCCCCCCATGGCTGCCATGCACCCACTATGGCCAATGCCAACCCAACGCCGCCCGTCCCAGGGGGCTTTCACCCCTTCTCCCCGCACAGCCCGGTCCCGCTCACGGCAGCGTCCGTCCTTGTGAGCCCCAGGCAGCGGCAGCGAAGCCCTCTACCGCCGGCCGAGCCGGGAGCAGTGGGCCTCCCTGCTCCGCAGCGCAAGTTTAATTGCAACCACCACATACGTCTTCCCCATCCCCGTCCCCTGGGTCCCCCCGCTCCGATGGCCCTGGCAGCTCACATCTGGAAGAGCTTTAGCAGGGCTCTGCAGAAAGCTTTAATAAAAGCCAGGTCGGCTGCCGCCAGCGTCGCAAACCTTACCCTGAGCGTGACGCCTCCCCGCAGCTGCTTGCCCCCAGTCAGGCAGAACCGTCCCCATCCAGCTCCCCGCAGCCACCGGCATGGCTCCGAATTTGGGTGAACTCAGCTGGCACCACCGGCCCGGGCTCCCGTGCAGCCGAGGCAGGTCCCCACGCACCCGCAGGGCAGCGGGCTGCGGCCTGGCCCCAGCAGCGCTCGCAGCGGGCAGCACTGCCACGCTGCCACGCTGCCCGCTCCCCGCAGGAGGCAAAGCCGCGGCCGACGCTTCGTCTCCAGGCGTGGGAGGACGGATGGGAGCAGCCACCCACGGCGCCAGAGGCTGCTCCTGCCCACACAGCGCTGGCAAACCCTCCCGTCTCAGCTGCCACCACCATCTCCTTCTGCTCCACAGGCAGCTGCCTTGCTCCACCACACCACGGGGAGGTCCCAGGCCGGTGGGGAACTGCTGTCCTGGGCGACCCGGGGAACAGCCTCCCTGCCAGCGCAGCGCAGGATGGCACAAGTGACACACGCTGCTGTCCCAGACCTCGGCTCCTGTTCAGCAGCTTCAGACTCCAGCCTGTGTTTGGGGAAACAGCTCAGCTGGGTCACCGGTGCCTCTCCGGGCTGGTCCCTCCTGCGTCTCTGTGAACTCTCCGCAGCGGCGCAGCATCCATGCTCGGGCCAGCACCCGCCACGGTGCCACACTCCTCATGGCGAGGCGAAACACCCCCTGCTCCCAGCTGCAGGGATTTGCCATCATCCTGTTTTCCCAAATTATCCACAGGTGTTTGCTTTCAGGACAAGGCCTCTGATCGCAGAGGGAAAGGTGGCAGGGTGGCAGGTAACGAGCATCCCAGCAGCCATACAGAGCTTCGTGTGTTCTGGGGAGGCTCTGGTTGCAGAGGGGCCCCCTGAATCCTGCTGACGCTTGCTCCCCGCAGCCCCTGCCTGCTGCTTGTCCCATGCACGGAGCGAGTGGACTCAAGGGGATGAGGCCACATCCTGGGATTCGGTCCTCAAGACACCTCCGGGCTGTGCACTGTGGATGCAGCTCCTGCGTGGGCAGTGGCAGCTGAGACAGACCCCAGCGGTGCCGGGTCCCCAGGGCTCCCAGGTGAGGAGCTGGGACGGCTCCAAGCCCTCACGGCAGCTCCCCAGGGCCCCAAGCACTGGAATGCTGTGGCAGGGCAGGGGCTGACACGCTGGGCATGTCCCTTCTCGGTGCCTCACACCCATGAGGTCACCCAAACATCATCCCAGGGTGAAGCCATCAGGAGCAAACCGGTGACTCAGCCAGTGAGGCCATCTCTACCACGGTCCTGGGGAGCGGGATCCCGGGGGAGCTGCTACAACCAGGGTTGCTTCCCGTCAGCACAGCACCCATGGGCACCCTAGCCTGGCCTCCCACGGCTGCCCAGGCTCCGGTGGGCAGGGGATGCCCCCACCAGACCCCCGCACCAGCAGCTCCCTCCCCAGGGAACAGGAGGTCCCTGAGCTGCTCTATCTGTCCCCACATCAGCGGACGCTGCCGGCGGCAAAGCACAACCCCGGAAAAATCGGCGATTCACAGCCTTGTCTGAGAGCGACGCGAGAAGCAGCAGGCACCCACAGCACCCCGGGACCACGCACGGACCCGCCGGGGCCGCATCCTGCCCCTGCAGCCCCAGTGCTCCCAGTTGGAAGCAGGCAGGGAAACCATTGGCCGCGGTGGGGACGTGTGGCGATGCGAAATGAAACTCCCTCATGTTTTGACCCAACAACAGCCGGCGGCTGCCGCCGGGCAGCTTCCTCGCACAGCCCTCGCCGCCCCTTAATCCCCTCTGCGGGAGCAGCGGCGGCGGCACAGAATCGAGGTTAATGCCGCTGCGTCACAGGCAGCCCCGCCGCCGAGCAAACCCCGGCCCCGCTGCTGCCAAACCGAACCCCCACGGGCCCAGGCAGCTCCTGCCCGCAGCCACAGCCGAGCCCCGAGCCAGCAGCTCCCCATGCAGGGGGATCCCACGGAGGGGAGCCCCCCAGAGCCCCCCATGAGACTGTGGGGGCTCAGGGACAGCCTGCGGCGGTGCTGTCCCCCTCCCCTGTCACCTCCGTTGCCCAGCTCTGCCCTGTGCTCCCCCAAAGACGGGCAGTCCGGCTGAGGGGGCTGCAGCACAGCTGTGAGCTGGGGGAAGCCTGGATGGATGTGGGGTGAGGGGCTGCAAACCCAGCAGCGCCCTGGTGAGGGGGGCTACGCAGGCACCGGGTGCTGCAGCACCCCAGGAGCCCGGCCTCAGCCACGGCGGGGGAGCTCCCCCCCCTCCACAAGACCCCCCAACAGCTCAGCCCTTCTGACCCCCCCAGCGCACAGAGGGAGAGGGAAGAAGGGGAACGAGCGGAACGAGCACCCCGCAGGCTGCAAACTGCTTCCGAGAGCTCCCAAAGCACCCAGACAGCCTCCCAGCTCCACGCACGGACCCCACAGCCCTCTGCCCACAAGCAATATGACCCCCTCCCCCATATCAGAGCCCCCCACACCCCACAAAGCCACCAGCCAAAAAGCCATAGTCACCACGCACGGCAGAGCCCGGCGACACGGGGAAGTCAACCCAGAGCCCGTTCGGCACCCACCACCATCCCCCCCGAGCTGTCCCCCCTCCCCTGCACCCCAAGAGGCACCTTCTGCCGGAGCAGCTTGCTGCGCACCCTGCCCCAGAGGCGAGCGCCCGTGTTGGGGGGCCGCTTCCCCTCGGGCTCCTCCACGCCGCGCTCCGGCTGCTCGCCCACGGGTCCGGGGCTGCCGTCCGGCTGCACCAGCACCTCCGTCATCGCGATGACCGCTTCGGCTCCGGGAGGCGAGAGGATGGCCAAGAGGGGCCCGGGGGTCTGACCGGGGCTGGGTTAGGACAGCACCCGCATCCCTTCTGCTGTGGGCGGGGGGTCAGCGGCGGCCGGGGCGGCGGGGGCCGGCGAGGGGAGCCCGGCTGGGGCGGCGGGGAGGCGAGCGGGCAGGGCTCATCTTCAGGGTGTGAGCCAGGCTGGCGAGAGGCAGCTCGGCAGCCCCAAAAGCCTCCCTCCCCCTGCGAGGAAGTGACTCAAAGGCAGCCCCCCCCCTCGGCGGCCCCCACGCTTTTAACCCTCGCCCTGCCACCCGCCGCCGCTGCTCGGGAAGGCTGGAGGGGCTGCCGGGCCTCCCCGCCGCCGTTATCCACCGGTACCCGGTACCCGCGTCCCTGCCGCCCCGGGAGGCATCGCCGCTGTCGGCCGCAGCATCCCCGGCTCCGTCGGCCGCAGCATCCCCGGCTCCGCGGAGGAGCACTCCCACTCTCGGCAAGGGGCACGGGGATGGGACTTTGGGGGGGCTCCTGTCAGGCCTAGGGACAGGTAGGGACCCCCCGAGCACCCCCCCCCAGCCTGCCCTGGCCTTTGTCAGCCCCACTGCCAGGGGGTGATGGTGTGGGGCAGGGCTGCGGGGCGAGGGGATAGGGGGGTGCAGGCAGGGCTCTGCCCTGCGCCCCAGCCCTGGCAGGGTCCCTGACTGCCTGCTGCTGCTCCTGACAGGCGAGGTGCAGGTTGGGGGAGGGACACACAGACTTGCACTGCTGGATCCAGCCCTCAGCAGCCCCCTGAGCCCACGTGGGTCACCCTGTGGGTCCCTGCAGGTCCAGGGAGCCCCGACACCACCAATCTCCCCCTCCAGAGCCCCCGCCAGCCCGGTGCAAGGGAGACAGACGGACAGGCAGCTATCGCCTGCGGGTACAGCAGGCACTGTGCCCATGACAACACAGGCTCCACTCCAACAGCCACATCTCCCCAACGCATCAAATTGGGGCTGGGGAAGGGGCTGCTCCCTCCTGCCCCGTCCCCCCAGCATCTCCTCGATGCCCCCTTCATGCACCCACTGCCCATCTCCCTGCCTGCCTCAGGGCGCAGGGGCCAGACCCTGCCTCTCACCTCTGCAATGTGGACATGAGCACTTGTAGCCTGCTCTGCCCACCCCTGGCATCTGTCTGCCACCCCATCACAGCACTGGGCACCTCTGCCAGCACCCACAGGTGCCGGGAGCAACTGGGACAGCTCAGAGCAGGGCTGAGCCCTGCAGCGCTGGGGACGTGAGCCCCCCACGGGGACACGAGCCCCACACAGCACCTCTACCCTGACCACGGTACATCCCAGCCTTGGCAACCGCGTGCAAAATGGGGTTAACAACAACAAACTGGAGTTAAGGCCAACCAGGAGCTGCAGCGGAGCCGCCCCGTGCCCAGACACACCTTCCCATGGAGCAGCCGGGCCCACTTGACACAGGGTGCCCACCCTCTGCCAGCCACGGGGATGGGGCATGGGGTAGGCGTCCAGCACTTGTCATGCTGCAGACCCCTTGGAGCTCATTGCCAGGATGCTCGAGAGGAGGCTGGTGCCAACCCCAGCCCCGCTGTGGACCCAGCCACGACCTCAGTGTTGGCAAGATGCGAGTCCCACCTGTGGCACCTCCACAGCCTCGGGAGCCCCCGCTGCTCCCTGCAGAGGGGCTGCAGCGTCCCCCTCACACGCTGACCCACTCCCGTCAGCTAGTGATGCCACCACGCTGCTTTTGTGGCCAACCCACACGCCTGGGCCATCAGATTAGAGCTGGGCAGCGGCCACAGCGCCGGCTGCGGAGGGGGCTCCGCCATCCTGGCAGCCCCCCCCACACACCACGGGCCTTTGCCAAGCTGCTGGTGCCAGTGCTCCCAGCGTCTCCCACTCCTGTTGCTACCTGGAACCAGCAGCAGCCCTCAATGAGCCCAGGGACCAGCCAGGGTAAGGACCACCTGGGGCAGCATCTCTGCCTGAACAGCTCAGGGCAGAGGGCAATGCGGCCACAGCCCACAGCCCCACGAGCAGCACTGCCCGTCCTGCCCGCAGCCTCGCTGCCCTGTCCCTGCCCTGCCACCCCCCCAGCTCCTGGCACAGTGGCCAAGCTGTGGCTCTGGGTGACAGCAGGACAGCCCCAGCCCTGACACCATTCTGTCCAGCCGGGTCCTCCTTTGTGATAAGCAGCCCCAGGGCCTCCTCTCTCCCCCTTTCTTCCCCCACAACTTTCACATGGCAGGGACGAGCTGTGCTGTCCCCGTCCCGACCCCTGCGTCTCCCAGCGTGACTCATGTTTGTTGACCCAGGCTATTTCCGAGAGCGCAGCTGGGCTGATCCCCGCGGGGTGCTGAGCCCCTTCCCTGCCCCAGCCCTCCCACTTGGCCCAATGCCACCCCCACACTGCCTTTTCCCCGGGGAGAGGGCAACAGACGGGTGATTTCGGGTACCAACAAGCCACTGGTGAAGCCGAGCCCCTGTCTCCCACCCCGTGCGGTGCCGTCCCCTGGCAGTGTCCCCCTTCCCGGCAGCATTTCCGTGCCGCTCCCCGCTCTCCGAGGACCTGCCCTCAGCTGCTTTCCCACGGAGCAGGCGGCCACGCCGGGCCCTTTGAAGTGGCCTTGGGTCAAGGGCTGTGTCCCAGGCGTGATGCTGTCCCCAGCACACAGGGGAAGGCAGCCAGACTGGGGGTCCCCACCAGGAAAACCCAGGGACACCACAGTCCCGAACCGTCCCTGCTGCCCTGGGCCTCCCTGCAGCCTGGCCAAGCCGGGTGCTGGTGGGATGTGGGATCTGGGGGCTGCCTGTCCCCGCCCCCCCCATCTTCCCGGTCCTGCTCACCTGGGAGCATCTCAGGGCAGCCCAGGCCTCCATCCTCCCTGCCTGGCAACTGCCAATCAGAGGCGGCTCAGCCGTTGCCCTGGAAACCCCCGTTGCCATAACAGCGGCTGATGGAGGCGCAGGGGAGGCAGATGGTGGCAGAGGGGGACAGCCACGGCTGGCGGGGAGGGACAGGGGACTGCACGCTCACTGCCCTCCCTGGGTCCCCCCCAGGGCCGCAGCACGGAGGGCGGCAGGACAGGAACGCTTCCAGCCCAGCTGAGGCTGGATGCTTGTCTTGGGGGTAACTGCTGGCTTTGCCACGTCCGCAGGACCCCCTCTCACTTTGTCCCACCTTCTCCTGCAGCTGCTGCACCCCAGGACCATCACCCACATGCCTGATGCCCACCTACCTCCCTGCCTTCAACCCTGAGCCACAACTCCTGTGCCCCACTCCCAAAAGCAGAGCTGCCTGCCCATGCTGCCAGGCATCTCCCGTTCCAGGCATCGCCCCAGGGCAACCCTCCCAGCCCAGGCACCTGGCCCCAAGAGGTCCAACACTGCGTGAGAAGATGCCCAAAAGTCCCAGCGCGTACCTGGATCTGCCCCTTGCCCATGATCTTGTCCACGATTTCGTTGTTGTCCTTGTTGAGCTTGGTCTTGTCGTAGCACTTTTCGTAGCAGAGGATGCGCAGGGACTGGGAGCCTTCCAGCTCGATCTCAAACTCCTGGGGCGCGGAGGGAGGGTGGCTCAGCCCCAGCACCCCAGAGCAGCTCCAAAACTGGGGCTGGAAGGGAAAGGGCCGGCACAGTCCCCTCCCTGCGTCTCACCCTCCTCTCACCTCGTTCCACTGCGGCTCTGTGGTGTCCCGAAAAACCCTGGTCTTGGCTTTGCTGACGAAGTAGCCGAAGGAGTCCACCTCCAGCGTGCAGTAAAGATCTGGGGGAGCAGACACTGCTCAGCACCCGAGGAAAACCCAGGGACCATGGTCGGCAGAGCAGGGCCACGTGCTGGACCCCAGCTCTTCCGATCACACCGGCCCCTCCGAGCGAGGGTGGGCACCCACACTTACTGGCAGACTGCTTGAAGCCCTTGGCGGAGTGGACGATGACGTGCAGGAACCCGTAGAGCCCGGGGGACTCGTCGTCTGCAGTGGGGAGAGCAGAGGCTGTGTCAGTGCTCAGCTGCCACCTCCCGCGCCCCGGGGCCAGCGTGCCAGCCGCCGTGCCCAAGGCAGCCTTTGCCATCGCGAGTGCTAGGTGCCTGCGGTGACACCCCGATGTCCCCAGCCCCCCTGGAGGGCTGTCCCTAAGGTCTGGCAGAGGACACGTATCCCCCACTGCCGATCATCCCTGCCAGATATCCCGAGCTCTCCTGCTTGCTGGACAGTCCTGGGTGAGGTTCCAGTAGGGCTGGCTGGGTCTCGCCCTGGGGACCCCCTGGTCCTGCCCAGCCCATGGGGATACTGGAGAGACCCCAAAAGCAGCCCCATGTTGCAGCCGGGATCGCTCCGGCCGGGAGTCCGGCTCTGCTCCGGCAGTGCCACCTGGTGGGTAGCTGTCCCCCTGCACAGCCAGGGTCCCCGAGCAGGGACCCCGCTCCGGCCGAGGGACCCCGCAGCTCCTCCCCGGCATCATCCGGAGGCAAGGACGGACCCGCCAGCCCAGCCGACACTCACCGTCCTTATTGCTCGTGACTGGGATGTTGTGAACGGTGCGTAGCTTGAAGCAGGATCCCGTGAGCACCTGCAGCTCCACCGAGCTCAGGACGAAGGCCTGGAGGTCTGGGAGAGGACGGGAGAGGAGCTTCAGAGGGACACAGCCAGTGCTGGCCCAGAGACCGAGCAGGCTGCGATCCTGCAGGACCTTCTCATGGTATCTGGGGGGGTCAGGAGCCACCAAGAATGCCTCGGCAGCCCCAGACTTACCCTTTTTCTGCAGTTTCTGAATGGCCTCCCTCCACTCTGACCTCTCGTAGTCGGATGACAGCAGGAAGAGGTAGCTCTGTAAGAGAGAGGGTGATGCAGCAGGCTGTGCGCAGGCAGCGTTGAGCCCGGCCCCCAGCCCACCTCCTCACCTTCCCGTTGCGGTTGTGGATGCGGAAGGGGATGGCGGGTGAGTTGAGGAGCAGCCAGAATTCGTTCTCAAACATCTTCTTCTTGAGGCGCTCAATGGCCCGGCTCTGCCCCTTGTTGGCTTTCTGCAGGCGAGGAGCAGAAGGGAGCTTTTGCAGGCAGCCCTGGCCCCCCATGTCCCATCCCTGAACCAGAGGAAGGCGCCCACCCCAGCAGCAGGTCCCGCACCCTCCCCAACCACCTGCACCCTCCTCTCACCTCCTTCTGCACCTCACTCTTGATGGCTGAGATCTTCATCTTCATGTCCTCCAGCTCGTGGTCGGGGATGACGTGGACCTGCGGGCAGTGCTCCGACTCCTCCGGCGAGGGGAACACCAGGTCGGCCAGGGGCACGTACCACTTGCAGTCGTATTGCTGGTGCTTCCTGCAGCCCGGGCACAGGCACCGAGTGATGCCTGACCCCCTCCCCAGCACATCCCCCTGCCCAACGGAGGACGGGGGGGTTGTGACACATTCCCCCCATGCCCAGCACCCTCCTTACCCCACCGCCGTCTTCTTCAGCTTGGCGCAGAGCAGCACGTCGGTGAAAAGGAAGACGTGCCGCAGCTTCCGCGAGCCCTCCGACAGCTCCACCAAGAAGCCATCCTTGACAAGCTGCCGGGTCTGTGGGGCAGCAGGGCGGGCGTGAGAGTGGGCAGGCAGCAAAGGCCAACAAACCGCCGGGGACGGATGCTCCTGTCCCTCTCCATGGCTAAATCAACCGGGGCATGGGAAGGTGCATAGCCTCTGGGTGCTGTTTTGGGTCCCATACTCTCAGTAGGGTGCCAGCAAGCAGCAAGGGCCAGGTAGAGCACCCAGGACTGTGTCTAGAGGCAACCCTCCATCTCCTGGCCAAGCACCATGGAGCTCCTCAGGGTGGAGACACCAGCCAGGGGCTGGCAGAGGGCTCAGCCCTCACCCCGTGCCCAGGCACTGCCCTCCCCACTGCCTCACCTCCCCCTTGGGGGTGGTGACCGCTGTCCTCCGGGGATCGATGTCCTCATTGATGCTGGAGAGGAAGTTCTGCGAGATGCGGAGGGCGTCCTGGAGCAGCGGGTAGTCGGGATGGTCGGCTGGGGTGTGCTTGAGGAGGTCCTGGAAGGGGACAGGCGTGGGTGAGCGGCACAAGGGCACTGCCCTGCCTGCAGCACCCACCCCAGGGACCCCCCACAGCATTTCTCCCCACGGCTGCGGGTCCCCAGGAGCAATGGAAGCAGAGCCCCCACTGTCCCCTGCCACGGGACTGGTGCCACACTCACGTGCAGGACGAGGGTGCTCCGTGTCACACGGTCGATCGGTTTGTACAGCAGCGCTGTGGGGAGAGAGAAGGCATCAGCAGCCACCCACCGCTGGGGCTTGGCCCCCTCTCCCACCCACCAGAGCCAGCACCGCACCCCACAGGGGCAAGAAGGGGAGACCAGACGCCCAGAGACCCCCTCAGGTCTGCACAGAGCCCTTGGGGAGTGTCTGGGGTCCATCACGGACAGAGCCAGAGACAGCTGGGCCATCACGTCACCGTGACGAGCAGCGGTGAGCCACGGCTCGATGCCACAGCCCCGTGCCCTGCCACGCCGGCAGCAGGAGAGACCACGGCCGGGTTGGTGTGCGGAGCAAGGGCAGAGCCCAGCGCTGGCAACTGCCCGACACGCACCTCCATTTTGAGGTGGCACCCGAGGGGTTTCGCCAGCAGCGTGGGCACCTGCGAGGTCCCCGCCGGGGTGACAAGCCCTGACCACTGCTGCGTGGTGACCCCACACGCCGCTTTGCTCCAGCCATGGCCCCGTGCCGGCAAGGTCTGTCCTTGCCCTAAAACGGGTCACGACGGGGACACTGACCCAGCCACCACGTCCTCCTCCCCTCTGCTGCCACAGGTCACGGGTTGCAAAGCCAGCAGGGCCGCCGTGAAAACACCGCTCTGCCCCAGCTGTTGCCAGCTGCAGGACATCCCCACTGCGACCGCACCAGCGTGTCCCCGCCGGGGGCAAAGGACCTCCCCAGGCACAGCACCGGCACCAGCACCGCCAGCTCGCCGTGCAGTGGCTGTGGGACGGGAGACCTGCTCGTCACCCCCAGCTTTTTCAGTTTCCCTTTTGGCTCAGCGGCGGGTCCTGTCCCTGCCCTGCCTTCACGGGGCTCTGCCGCCCCGTGGGACATCCCGTATTCCCCCACCCCAGGCAGCCCTGGGTGCCAGGGGAACCCAGCCTGCCCCACCAGCAGAGAGACTCCCAGGGGCTGAGGCATCGTCCCAACACCGCTGCCCCATGTCCCCTCCCTGCAGCCCCCCGTGACTGCACGTACAACTCCGTCCGGGGCAGGGGTGCAGAGAAGCCCCCCCCACGGGGCAGACACCCCGCTTTCTCCTGCCATGCACCCTCCCTGTGGGAAACCAGCCCCGAGGGGTCTTCAGAGGCACGTTTCACCCTGAGCAGCCAGACCCTCCTCCTCCTTCCTGGCTCTTTGGGTGGGCGAAGGCACAGATCACATCCACGGTGCTGCTCCCCGCACCCACCCGCTCGCGTCTCTCCCCGGGCTGCTCGCGCCCAGGCCGATGGCTCTGGGTTTCCCTTTCGCTTCGAAGCACTTCCCCAAACTGCCGGGGCCAAGCAGGGCCGGGTTTCGGGCCGGGGGAGAGGAGGGAAAGGTGCTGCCGACCCCACCCCGCGCTACGAGCTGCGGGGTCTCCATCGCCTTTCCCCTGGAGGGTGCTGCTTCGTGGTGCTCAGTCCTGAGAGAGGGACCCCCCCCTCCCAGCGAGGAGGGGGTCTGTTCGGGGGGCAAGGACATGGGGCTGGACCCTGAATTGGAGACTGCATCTCCCACGACTGCGTGCCAGCAGGTAAAACCGGAGCCCCGCTCCCGGCAGCAGCCGGTGAGAGCCCTGCTCTGGGATGGAGGGGGCAGGCAGGGTGTCCCTCCCCTCTCCCCCACCCTAGACCCACAGCGGGGATGGACCCTCCTGCTGCCATCGCTACAGCCACACGCAAAGCCCAGGCGAGCGCTGGGAGGGGCTGTCCCAGCACAAGCGAGAAGCGCCAGGCTCCTCACCAGCACGGTCCCACCAGCCCGGGACCCACACGCAGGCAGCACGGAGCCAGGGATGCTCAGCACCTCTCCTCCCCAGCCGCCGAGAGATGGGCGTTCCAGCCCCGCGATGCTCACAGCCTCCAGCAAGCAAACGGGGACCCCTCCCTCCCGCCATCCCCACGGCACAGCCCGGGCAGGGGGTCCCCCCGCCGTCCCAGCCCTTCGCTGTCCCGCTGCCGGCACGAGCCCCTGCCCGGCGGGGAAAGCGAGCGCGTGGCCGCGTGTGCCAGAGCCAAGATGATTCAATAGAGTCTGGAACAAAGACGCTCCCAACTTCAGGCTGCAGAGCACGACGCAGCCTCCCCCCCCCCAGCAAGGACAGCCAGCCCCGGGGCCAGCATCCCCGCAGCATCGCTCCCCGCCGGGCACCCGAATTTGGAACCGCACCCCTCGCCTCACCGTAGGTGCAGTTACAGCAGAGCCGGACGACGACGAGGATTTCCATGGCAGCCCCGTCTCCGCGCAGCCATCTCTGCCGCCCCGCGGCAGCTCAGCCCGGCTGCGGCACGGCATCGGCCCCTCAGCACGGCTCTCGGCGCACGCGGGGAGGAGGGGGTGGGCAGGGGGTGGGGGGCTGCCGCACGCCCCCAGCATCCTGAAGAGCTGTGTTCCCCCCCCCTCGCTGGCTCCACACACGGGAACACAAAGGGCTCCGCTCGTGGGAGCTGCTCAGTAATTCATCCGCGCTGGGCCCGCGCGCAGACAAAAGGCTGCAGCCCCCTCCCCACGCCCGCACCCGCCGTACCCTCCATGGTGACGGACGTGTGGCTCTCCTTCAAGTCCTTGGAGCCCTTCACCTTCAGCTCCTAGGGAGGGAAAGGCCCATCAGAGCAGCCCACGGGGGGGGGTTGGAGGGGGGGGAGGTCATTCCTCAAGGTCATGGGGGTCCCCTCCCCACCCTTCCTGCACCCTGGTATCTCCCCCCAGCCCCAGCCTGGCCACGCTGGAGACCACACACGTGTGCTGGGGTGGAGATACGGACTGCATGGGATGCTGCCTGGCCGGGAGCAGCTCTGGCAGTGCCCAGCAGCTGGGATGCAGTGGACCCACGGGGCACCCCAGCGCAGGACACCCAGCCCCACAGCAGCCTGGGGATGCTGCTGGTCCCACTGAGCTGGACAGCCCTGCTGTGGGGGGGCTGGAGGGAGCGGGGAGCCAGGCTGTGACCACGGAGGTCCCCATCTCTATAGGGGAGCCAGGCATGAAGATGCAGCCAGCAGGAGATGAGCCACAGGTGCCCAGCACCCAGCACCCACACTCAATGGATGGAGGAGCGGGTGCAGGCTGCCCCGGCGTTCCAGAAAGGATGGCAGCGAGGGCTGAGCCCAGCCTGAGCTTGCGCGACATGGGGAACGAACCCCGCAATACTTGGAGACCATGACCCTCCAGTACAGCCGCCGATGGCCCTGTCCCTGAGTCCCCAGGGCAGGGAGAACATCTCTGCAGGGCACACAAGGTCAGCTCAGCCACGGGGACAGCGGTCTCTGTCCTTCTGTCCTGCACTGGGACAGCCCGGCCGTGGCAGCCCCATCCCCCCAGCACAGCCCCGGTCCAGCTTACCTCCGAGATCTTCTGGAACTGGTAGTTGCTCTGGCTGCACTTCTCCGCGGTCTCCAGCGCGATTTTGTAGTTATCCACAAAGGCCTTGTAGACCCCCAGCTGGCTGGCCTGCGGGGAGCGGGGGTTAGCCGGGCACCCGGCGCGATGCTGAACCCCCCACAGCGCGAGGGGCCAGGCAGCACCGTGGGGACACTGCCCAGAGCTGTCCCCTCCTGGCACGAAGCTCTGCCAGACCACAGCCAGCTGGCGGGCCCCAGGGAAAGCCCTCACCTGGGGCAGGGCAGTGGGGCTCTGGCCCAATCCTGTGCCCCCACAAACCTCCAAAATCCAGCAGAAAGCCAACGGGCATCTGGACAGCACGGGCTGAAGCTACAGCCACCTCCCGGCAAACTTCAACCTGCCCTCTCCTCCTCCCCTCTCTGGCACAGTCACAGCACCCATGGGCAGAGCCACGCTACCTTCACAAGCCCAAAGCGGTGGCAGGACCCAGAGGGTGACCCCAGGGAGCCATCGCTGCAGCGCCCGCAGGCAGCGACGAGCCCGTGGCTCCCTGCCTCTCCCCAGAGGGTCACCCACACGTCTGGGCTCCCGCCAGCCCCAAGGTAAAGCAACACCGTGCCCCTCCAGCCAAAACCCCACCGTGGTCACACGCAGGACCTGCCAGCCGTGGGCATCCCCGCTGCAGCGAGGGGCACGGAGGCTGCAGTAACACCCGACCTGGGACAGGAGGGCTTGGGCAGGCAGCGAGGGATGCAGCAAGTCCCACGGCCACCAGTGAGCACAGGGCAGGGCGTGAGCTGAGCCACGCCATAGGGCTGAGCTCCGCAGCACGGTGCTCCATCTCCCTGGCCCTCCTCCTCTTCCAAACGGAGCAAGCCCCAGGGAAGACGCGTACCAGCTTCTGGAAGAGGTGGCCCATGGTGACGTTGCTGTCCCACTGCTGCACCTTCGGGCACAGGCTGTCGTAGAACTCCTTGTGGATCTCGTAGATGTCCTGAATCTTGTAGAAAATCGTCTCGATCTGCTGGAGGGTGAGGACGGGCTGCGACGTAGTGGCTGTGGCCTTCAGCGGCTTCATAGGCTGCAGAAGGAGAAGGGAGAGCATTTGAGATGAGGGCTGGGAGGGGAACTGAGAGGCAGACGAGGGGGATCTGAGCTGGCAGCGAGGGCTGCCCAGGACGGGTCTCAGCCAGCAGCAGGACCAAGGGACGGCTCCCAGCGCGTGCATCCCCGCAGACTTCCCCGTGGCAGTGGTGACCCCTGCGTTGTGCAACAGTGTCTCCTCCACGGGGGCCAGCAAGTCCGCAAGAGGAAGCGGGGCTATAAATACCTCCCCGCCAGGCACGCTGGCAGCAAGGGGAGGTGAGACAGGGCGGCCGGGCCAGAGCATTGCTGGCTCTGATGTGGCTCCTGAAGCTCTGCTCCTTCCCAGGTAGTGCCCAGGCCAGGCCTGCCTGGGGGAGGCTGTCCAAAAAGAAATGACCCCATCCATCCATCCATCCACCCAACCACACATCCACCCATCCATCCACCCTCCCATCTACCCATCCACCCAACTACGCATCCATCCTCCCATCTTCCCATCCATCCTCCCATCGACCCACCCCTGCCGGAGGGGTTGCCCAGCCTGGGGGCTGTGCTCACCAACAAGAGGGCCTCCAGCTGGTTGATGTAGATCTCCTCGCTGGCCAGGAAACCGGAGAGCACCAGCTTCCGCATCTCCAGGCCTTTGCCAGCATCTCGCTCGCCCTGAGCAACAGAGTAAAGAGCCCATTTGAGCCAGCAACCAGCACAGGAGGAAACTCATCATCCCACTGACTCATTCCCAGGATCCCCACATGGGCACGTGTCCCCACCAGCATCGGGGAAGCTCCATGGCAAGGGCCGGGCACAGGCCCACTGGGCGGCACAGCCAGGCTGGAGCCAGCTGGGAAGCCATGGGCTGTGCTGGCTTCGCTCCCCTCCCTGCTCCCGGCTGGCCAGGAGCCCGGTGCCACTGGCAGCGCTCCAGGGTGGTGCGCGGCACAGCAGGACTCTCCCAGGGCAGAGTCCAGAGGCGCCCGGTGAAATCATGCCCGGCAGCGGACGGTGCTGCCACGTGATCCAGCACCACCCTTTTCCCCAGCTGAGGCTTTCCCAGAAGGTGCCACCACAGCGGTCGCTGCCCGGTGGCACCAGGGCAGGTCCCGGGCTGTGTGCGGCCCCGCTGCTGCTCCGGCTGTCGGCGGCTCAGCCCATGCCCACGTCTGTGCGGCATCGCTGCTCCAGCAGCACAACCCTCACAGCAGGGAGACAGGCAACGCTCAGCCTGGCTGGAGGGCTCCGGGACCCCCAGTGAGCTCTGCCAGCGCCCAGGCATGGAAGCCCCAGCCCCTGGACTGCCTCAAACGCCCGATGTGCCCCTGCCTCCCCCCCAGCACTGTCAGCCTTAAAAATCACACTCAGGAGCCAAGCTTTGCCACCCAGACCGGGACGAAGCAGAGCCACGGGGACATCAGTTGCTCTGGGCAATGAGCCACTGGGCACAGTCCGGGGGTGTACTGGTCCTGTTTCGCCCCTGCCTGCCCCACCAGCCCTGGCCGTCGTGCCTGGCAGCCACCGAGCAGCATCTCCCCATCCCGCTCCGGCATCCACCAGCCAGCCCCGGGGGCTGCTGCGCCAACCGGGGTGCCCACCCCGCGGCTCCCCGCCAGCCTGCACCGTTCAGGCCAGCCCGTGGGGACCGCTGCGGCAGTGGGGTGCGCGGGGGGGTGGGCAGTTCTGCGCACTGAGAGCTCACAGGCTCTTTGCCGCCGATTAGTCACGGGCTCTTCCTGCTTCCCCCAGCCTGGGCCCTGCGTGGGAGTGGGGGAGATAAGGGGCCCATCCGCACCCGGGCACGCAGCACCCCGCAGGGACGATGCCAGCCGGACCCCCCGCGACCTAGAGGTGCAACCCTAAAGCAGGGCCTGGCGCCCACCCTGTGCAAAGACCCCGGGAGAGCGGGGCCAGAGCCCTCCTCCAGCCCCGTGCCCCTCGGGGCACCCAGGGACCCCCGGCAGGGCAGGCGACAGAAGGGTGCTGGGCTGCACCCTCCAGCGCAGGAATCCCCCTGGGGAAGCCCCCCAGCACCAGGGTTTGGGGCCCTTGAGGGGTTGCTGGTGGCCAAGCAGCGGGGCAGTGGCAGAGCGTGGTCCAGGCCCCCCCGAGCATCCCTCGGCCCCTTCTGAGCGTCCCTCGCCGGCTCTGCTGAGCCACGCAGCCCCCCCCGCCCACGCGTGGCCCCCGCTCCCCCTCGGGAGGAAGGCCGGGGGCTCGCCCCGCTCTGCGCCAGCACCCGCTGAGCCCTTTGCACCCCACGCCTGGCGCTGCCCTGCCCTGTGCCCCCGGCCACTGCCAGCCCGGGGGGTGTCAGGGATGCAGCGATGCCCCCGCTGCCCACCCCCCCA
>Ga0065711_1032002_pt1 | contig 28240 bp, 19 predicted proteins | sample Hoacrofraction12_FD_59098 | JGI IMG/M metagenome (GOLD analysis project Ga0065711, IMG submission 59098) | Hoatzin crop microbial communities from Cojedes, Venezuela - Epithelial fraction 12 v2 (version 2) | ecosystem: Host-associated > Birds > Digestive system > Esophagus > Crop | place... | reverse complement strand
CCCTCTGAGGGTGATGGAGCACTGGAACAGGCTGCCCAGGGAGGTTGTGGAGTCTCCTTCTCTGGAGATATTCAAGACCCGCCTGGACAAGGTCCTGTGCAGCCTGCTGCTTTGGCAGGGGGGTTGGACTAGATGACCCACAGAGGTCCCTTCCAACCCCTACTATTCTGTGATTCTGTGATTCTGTGATTCTGTGAATGTCTCTGCTACCCCTCAGTTCCCCTCGCTGCAGCTCCTTTTCCTGCACGGCTGCAGCAGTAACCTCCACCATGTCTCAGGCACGTTTGACATATTCAAAAGGCAGGACAGTCTCCACTGATCTTCCAGGTGGGTGTAATTTTTTTTGTACTGTGTTACAATTTCCAAACATCCTTTCTTTCTAATCTTAGGGTTACATATTTTGGTTCTTACTTTAAAGAGCAGCACAAGATGCTCGCCAGAACAGTGATTTCTTAGCTAGTCTTTTGATTTCTCCAGGTCTTTTTTGGCCAATCCAATCACCCTTTTTTGTTTTACTGAAAGGGTTGAGCTTTTCAGTTTCTGTAAGATCCTCTAAGTTTGGGGGGATGGGGTTCTGGGTTGTTTGTTTGTTGTGTGTTTGCTTGTTTTAGAAGAACTAATAGGTTTCAATTTAGAGCATCTCTGAATGGCCCAGCCAGTCTCTTCCTCATGAGAAAAGAATATAATAATATAATCACAATGTTTTTTTCCCTGTTTCTCTGACTGCTTGAAGGTGGCTCTGCAGGACTTGAGTAAGGATTATTGGGTAGTGGTTGAGTAAGGATTTCTTATTACTTCATCTGCAGAAGTTCACTTTACCGGTGCACATCATATGCTCCCTATCTCTTCATTAATGGACCTAAAGTAATTTGAGAGCTTGTAACTTCACTGAAAATAGTAGCAACTATCAAGTGTACACTTTCTGATAGCACTCAACATCAAGAGGTTTCAAAGGCAGTTTTCTTCACTTTCAGTAGCACAGGTGCAGCAGTCGAAACAAAAGCTTTATACTAGCATGACAAGAATCTTTAACATGGGACTTTCACATGAGAACAAGAAAATATTAATGAAATTCTGAAACATTTGACCCTCTGGTGACCCATCCTGCTCTCTTTGCTGTCTTCAGCTATTATAGCTACATGTGTCCAGAGAATCAAATACATGGTTGTAGTGATTGCTAAAACATTCAGCTAGCAGATGCTTGTTTTAAGCTGTTTTTAAGGGAGTTCCTGCATGAACACAGTAGCTTGTTCATTTTTCTTTTCTTTTTATTTAACTGAGGCCCTTGTCTCTCTCTCATGCACATGGTGGGTGGAAGAGGAAAGAGAGGGGCTAGTGAACTCTGGCCGTTCTGTAGAGCTCTTTTCCATAGCTGCAGATATACCATTTATCTTTTTCTTGTGACTTGTTCATGGGTACCGTTTCCTTCCCATCACAGAGAAGGAGACCTTCTCCCTTTTGTAAAGCCACCTTTTGAAGGAAGGCCCATTATTTTGTTGCCTAAGCCTGTCTTTTCCGGTAAATGTGTATTTCAGTAGGTGGAACCAGTCTTGAGTTTGTACACTCTTGTGCCTGTCTCTCAAATGGTAAGTGGTGCAGGCAGTTTACTTGATGAACAGGAGCAGAGTTTTCACTTCTCTCAGGAGTAGTATCCACTTACAGTTGTAAAATTAAATGCTTCGGACTTTCTAAGTGTGGGCAAATAAGCATATGTTTAAAATTTGCAAGTAGGTGGAATTTTTCTGTGTTGCCAAGCTTTATAGCAATTACATAGTGGTACAAGCAATTTGTAAGTATTGAAAAGACTTTGGATAGTTCAAAAATGCCAGGGTTTTTCTCTTATGCTTTAATGGCTATGTGAGACTGTGAACTTGCCAATGTGTGTTTCATCAGAGAAAAAGCAAGTGCCAGTACGTCCACTCAATATGTACAAAGTGTGCCAGAGATGGGAACTTAACTCTTTATTTATTGTCAGTCTCAGGAAATTCAAGGTCCTAAAAAATTACAGGTGTCAACTAGAAATTAATGTGGCTATGTGTCTCACACATGTCTGTCTAAAGTTTGGCTCCTACACCTAAATTTCGTTGGAGAGGATTTACTCTCCATATTGGCCTTGGTTTTAGTTCCCTGTCACCATGACCAAAATGGGAAACCTCTTCTGGGCATTGTATTGGCTGGGAAAGTTGGATGTAGACCACTGTATTAAAGCATCTCAATAGAGACTTGCAAGGCTGGTGTATATGTATCTCAGGCCTGAAGTTTTGGATTTTTGTTTTTCAGCTTTGGGATTTTGTTTTTCAGCTTTGATTGTTTCTTGCTGTTATGTCCTTTCCCAGGTTAATTCTCTTTAGCTTCAAAGCTGGCCTCAGAAAAGCTCAGAGGCCAATATTTGTATTCTTTGTTTGAATTCCATTTTATGGAATACATAGGAGAGGCAGTCATTAAAAAGAAGTGAATGTTTTGCTGCTGTTGCCTTTAATCCCTTATAGCAAGAAAAGCTTATTTCATGACTGAAGCAACAGTTTTAGTTAAAAAGACCTCCTATACCTGGAATCCCAGATTTATGTCCTAGAGGGATTAACTCTTCACCCTTCATTTAGCCTGCATTAAATAGTCTATTTGGAAAGAGCTTCTCTACAGTGAATGAATGATGAGCCTCCCCCCATGGCTGCTTCTGAAAAGATTGTGGTTTCTCTATTCTCTCTGAATGAAGTCTTGTCCTGGTATTGCTCTGCTGTTTGCTCATTGATTACTAGCTCTAATATATATACGTTCTTTATTCTCTCATTGATTCACAGTGTACATACAGACAACTAGAGATTAAAAGTCTGCACCATATAAGTTACTACAATAATAATTACAGACTCAGTGCACTGTTTTAATTTTTTTTAAGTAATGGGCCCTAGCAGTTTAGAGCTGATAAACAGGCTGTTGAATAAAGATATCTAGTCCAGGACAATGTTTTCAGCAATCCTGTTTTTGCAGCTCCTTTCCTACTATTCATATGCTTTTTCTTGATGTGTGTCTGGAGCTCAGGAGGAAAATAATCAGCTTTTGTGGGATTTAGATATTACAGTGCTTCTCTGTTTCTAAGCGCTCAAGTAATAAAGGCTTTGGTAATCATCTCCAGCATACAATATTACTATCTTCCCAAAGCTGTCATTGCTGTTAAGTTTAATGGCTACTCTACAACTTAGAAGCAGCTATGAAAATCAAAAAGGATGGCACCACAACTGCAGACTGAAATCCAGAAAGCTGTGGCTCTTGCTCCAAGAAAAATATTGAATGCATTAGCAGAACATGACTTCATTAACAGCATTAAAAGTTATCATTTACAGGACAACAAGTTCTGCTTTGGCACATCTTTCAGTGAATGACAACAACATTTTGAATATTTCAGCTAATGTGCATCGACAGCTAGTTTAGGGGAGCAGGTCTAAAAGCATCTAAGATTACAGCAGTGTTCTTCAGAATAATATGAAGAATTGTTATTGCACTCATTTTTTTAAATTTAAAAAGACATTTTGCAGAATGTTTAGTGTATACTAGTGTTCATATGTAATTAAAACCACAGGCATGTCTCCCAGCTAATTATGTTTCTAAAAATATTGTCTTTTACACTTTTCTTTTTTCTTCATAGTAGATAAAGAAACATATTTTACATTTTTCTGCTTTGTGGCTTTTACAGTTTTGCTTAGGGTTGACTCAGTTTTGGGACTGGAGTGCTGGATTGCTTTCTTCTGCTTCTCCTCCATCCTCACCTCTATACATTAAACCTATATAATTCTCATCAGTCATTTCTGCAGTCCTGGCTGGATTTGTTGATGATCTCTTATTTCTATCTAGCCAGAAGTGAGTCCTCTCCTAGGCTCCTGTCACTGCTACTGCCACTCTGAGATTTAGCTTTTGTGACATTTTCTGTTCTGGGAACAGCAGGACAGATTTCTTGGATTTCTGCAAGCCACCTATCTGAATAAGAATGTACCACACTGCAGCTCAAAGACTGCTATTGTTCCCTGAACCAGCAAAACAATATTGATAATATTTTTTAGCTGTTTTGACAATCTGTTTTTTTCACTCTTCAGTCTCATAATTGTTACATGGATAGCTGCTGTAATTTTGATTTAGGACAGTGTCATTCAATGTTTCAGAAAACCAGTATCAATTTCAATTAGGCTTTTCCAATTATCTTTCACTTAAAGCAAAAAATCAAAGTGGGTAGGAATGTTATTGTGTCTCTGGGGATTTCTTGTTTGCTATGGTAAGGCTTGATTCTCCTCTGTTTTACAGTGATACAAATGAGGCATAAATGCAAGACACAATTTAAATGTAGACTGGGGTAAAAGCAAGGAGGAGAGAGGACATAATTTGGGCCTAAGATGGGCAAAATGCAGAGTATTTACATTCAAGTAGAGCGCATGATCTTCAAAGCAGAGGGGCCAAAGACAGAATGTCCATCAATCCAAAGCAGACCAGGAATCTGAACTCAAATGCTGCAGAAAAGCACGAGGCGCAGCAGGTTTGATGACCCTGCCCAGTCTTGCCTCAAGTATATGTTTCCAGATATGCCTCTTCAGGCAGGAAAACATACGGATAAGACACTTGACAGACACAAAGGGAAGATAACCATGTAATACAAGCCTTTCCTGTGCCTCCAGGGGCTGGGAAAGCAGACGAAAGGCAGACAGACTGTTGCCATATCCTCATTGGTTCTGGCTGGCTGCAGAGACCAAGCAGACCTCGCCATAGCTTACAGTACCCAGGGTGGGTCTGGAAACCAGGAGAGGCTCTCAGCAGCTGCAATGCCTGAGGTACTGCGGATGCACCAGGACCTGCCTTTGCTGTGCCTAAGCTTGGGAGCAGCTGGCATGATGCAGACTTCTCTCCTGGGCAGCTGGAGAAGTCATGCAAGCCTTATGTGCCATCACCACATCCTAACAAAGCCAATAGCCTCTTCTGTAATGGAGCTGGGCACTGTCATCATACTAAAAGGAATGAAAAATGAAGTTTAAAGAAATGTGAGAAGAAAGTAGGAAAGTAAATAACGTGAAGCTAAGAGCAAGCCAGCTCTTCAGCTCATTACAGTGAAGAGAAAAGAATGGGGATGAGAAATCAGCAAGTCCTTGAGGGAAGGAGAAGGCCACTACATCAATTAACAGTGAGAACTGGAAATAATGATGTTTGTGCCTCATATGTTGACCTTGTTGCTCACACCTGATTTTCTGCCAATTTTTTCAACAATAATGGCCATTAAACAACACCACTTATATACACAAAAACTTGTATTATGGAAAAGGTATTCTCTTCCTCAGTCATTAGAAACCACCCTGCGGCACTAAAAAACTGCTCGTCCAATGCAAAGAGCTGTTCCCTCTCGCCACCTACCAGCACTGGATGAATGTATCTGTCCTTGCTGCCAAATACTGAGCATGGGCTTTGGCACCCCTGAGCAAGCTGCAATGTCACCAAAAAAAAGCAAAGTTTTCTCAAGTCACTGAAAAATCAGCCACATGATTGACATTTGCCAAAGCCGTAGGGAGGAAAGAAAGTACAAATGATGGGAGCAGCTAGTATGCTCCATGTCCAGAATCTAGATGGAGAAATGCACACACATTGACATAAAAGGATGAAAATTCAAGTGTGTAAAGGAGTAAGAAAACATGGAATGGTGGAAGGGGCTGGAGGGAAGGTGAAGAGACTTCATGGGGTAAAGAAAGTCCTCAAGACTCCCATTCCTTAGGAAGAAGACAATAAAAGGACTGAAGATAATCAAGGGGAAGGAAAACTGGTGAGGTAGTCAGATGGAAATTGGGAGGCAAACCTGCTAATGTTTACTGGGGAGACATTGCTGAAGGGAGACAAAGTCATTAGAAAAACAGAGGGCTTTAGGAAGGAGCAACGCAAACATAGTTTAAAAGGACTGAAGAATTTCCATGAAAAGTGTGAGAAGTGAGAAAGACACAGAAAATTTGCCCAGATGTAAAAGGATGATGCTGGAGAAGCAGAAAGTAAGAATCAGAGCAGCACTAGGACATTATTTGCTCTGTTCTGTCGAGTGTTTGGGCCATCCAGCATCTGCCCTGTGAGCGAGTGACTAATCCCTAGATTCTGCTCCTTTGAATACAGTCTACACCAGCCTCTTTTTTTTCATTCTGAAAAGCTGACTGATCTTGCACTCATACAGCTGAAAGTCCATAAAAATTCAAAAAAGTAATCTTACAGCAAAAGAAAATATTACAATAGCGAAGCATTGTGCCTCCACAGGCAGCAGCTGCATGAATTTGGTCTAATTTTCACTCTGATCAGCTCTTCAGCTGAGTGCTTTCATGTGTCTATGGTCTCATTCTGTGCAATAACCAAGAAGTAACAACTGAAAACTGTGGAAAAGCTTCATATTGTGAATTACATAGTTAATTCATTAGCAATAAGAACCTACTTAACAGGAGGACATATGTGCACATTGAAACAATTATAAATTATGCAGTTGAAGCCACACTTACCAAAATACCCAAGCAAATTATGCTCTCTTTCATATGGTTTTGAGCTTTGTATCTTACTTTTTCATAAAGATGTGAATCCTTTAATTTATTGAATTTCTTCTCATGTAGAAGAAAGAGAACACCCATGATCCTGTTTTCTTTGGAGGAGTCTCAAAGCAAAGAGTATCTCTGGTAGCACTAAATAACTCATTGAGCTAAGCCTTATTTGCAAACTCATAAAATGATAGCAATTCCAGGAAACATCTTTTCTTGCTGAAATTGAGAGTCCTATAGCGTCATCTTCTGACTCAAGTTGCTTTGGAAATATCGAGTGGGGAAAATTACCACCCAAGAGCTGTTTCTATTCCCTTTAATAATATTGACCTGCAGTTCAGTAATAACCAAAATGTTGCTTATATGTAACTATATAGAAAGTTTGTAGCCTTTGATAATAAGTAAATGTCTAGGAACATCTAAAGGACAGGTTTAATTTAACTGGAAATGATGTTTTAAAGAAGTTTTCATGCCTCATGGGGCAGGTGCATTACTGGGGTTTTGATGATAGTATTTTCATTTCTGATCAGATTTCTCGATTTCTTGAATTTGTGCTTAAGATAAGATCTGGTTAAAAGGATGTTTCGGCAACCAAGTAAAAACTCCTTTAGGAAGCAATGTTTCTATACTCCAAGGTAGCAGCAGAAATGGGAGCTTCTACTGTTCTCTTCTGCTCTAGGCTTGCTCTGACTTTTCACTCTAAGGGCTAGGTATACCTGTGCTGCACAATGCAGCACGATGTAAAGATTTCCAGACTAACTCTTACTGAGTTAGCATTGCTGTCAAAGAGATAAGTGCTGCATGAGCAGAGCACTGCAGGAGAGCCAAGCTCTCCCGCTGAGAAACTCGCTTGGGTGCCTCTCCTCATTTAGCACTAGGTCAGGCACCACAGCCAGGTGCCATGTTTCAACCTGGAGATGTGGGCCGTGTTTCTGAGGGGGAGAGCAAAGACCGCTTCCCCAGGTGATTCACCAGGCAAGCCTGCCCGTTAGCAATCCGTGTGCAGCGGTCCGTGGCCTTCCAAAGGACGCGATCAGACACGAGTGACACACTGAGGCCGAGAGACCTTTGCATCTTTGGCTTCTGACCAAACTCCTCCACGAGAGGAGAGGCAGGCGAGTGGCAGCAGCTGACTGAGAGCATCGATCCAGCTATTGATTCGTTTCTTTCTCCAGCCCAAGCAGAGCTGGATCCTGCCGTTCCTTTTGAAGGGCACGGGCAGTGCGGGGGCCCGAAGCAGAGCAGCGTGTGTGGAGAGCTGGTGGAAGCACCTGGGGAGGCTTTGCAGTCATTACAGCCAACGCTTCGCCCAGCACCAGGAGCAGTGCTATCGATTTCGCTCCCTTCTCTTGTCATCAAGCTGAGTCAAGACTCAGTTCTTCTGAAAGCTGCATTAGAAAAACGTCAGCAGAAGCTCACTGCACCTCCACAGACTGTTCAGCAAGCTCACGGGATTAGCTAGGCCTAATGCAGCAGGACAGTATATAATCTTCCTCTTTGCTTGCTGGAAATCTGTTGTTACGCCAGGCTCTGCCTGTCCTGAGAGAGAAGGAGTATTGTGCCAGATTTCATACTGAGTGCAGTTCTACAAACCAGCATTAATGCTTAGCTGATTAGAGCTACAGGCACATAAGAGAAGGCTAAATAAGCAATACTGTGTATTTAACTATGTATGAGGTAGAACTCAAATGGAGCAAGGGCTGTGTGTTGGATGTACTGCCAGTGGACTCGGTAATGTGGCTATTTACTGGGGAACACTCACTTTCCTTTAGCTAAATGACAAGAAATCGTTTTTGGCATTGTATGACTGTGATGCTGCAAGTTTTGCAGTGCGGAAATAAACTTGAAAATTTAATTTAACACTGAGCAACAGCTTGCTGATCACAGACCATCACATTTATCTTAAGGTAAGTCACTTTCCTCTGGACAACAGCAATTAATGTTTAGGCATAGAGGTATAATGGGCAGTTCAAAAAGAGAGTAATATCTTCATCCCTGTGTCTTATAAACTCATCGTCCAGAATGTACGTAGCTCTGCTTAACCTTCATCCATGTCCTCTGCAGAACTTACTGCAAGTGTTCCAGACATTTGCTTCTTAAAGGATGATCAAAAATCTAATGAGATGAAAACGGTTGTGATTTATTCTAGAAGCTGTTTGTTGCAAGATTCTGACCCAGATTCAGCCCTCCTTAGGGCAGTTTTGCACTGCACTCTGGCCAGAATGCCCTTGAAAAGGGCAGAGCTGGTGTTGTGTTTGCGGACTACACTCCAAGGTGTCTGAAGCAGCAAAAGTCAAACTCTGCTTGCTCTGTGAATTTTTTTTTTTAAGTCAGAAAAAAATAAAAGCAAAAAAAGAAAAGTATTTAGTCTGTAAAGTGTATGCTGTCTAAAGCCTGTGTTGAGATCATGTTTGGTAAACAGTGCATAACAAGAAATCAAAGTGATTCCTGACAATAAATCTGAAATCAGACCTTATTGTTGAAAAAAATAAGAGAAGATATGAGCCATTCTCACTAGGACCCTTTGGGTTTGCACTTTTGAACTGATGCTGAAAGTGCCAAGTTGGCACTCAGAATCCAGCTTTTAAGACCCTACTTTTACCATTTGCTGAAATGCTCTGCAACATAACAGGACTTTAATTTCCTTTATCCTCAGAGATGGGCTTTTGTCATCCTAATTCTGCTAAGAAAAAGAACGGCTCATAGGAAACATCATCATATTCCCTGGCTTCAGCTGATACCTGAAACTTACTGTTCTTCCAGCCTGTCCTTTCTGCATTCTCCTTCCTTGCATCCCATTTTCATTTCTCTTCTTCACCCTCCTCCCTCTCCTTGAGCAGCTAAGACTGCACACCTCCGTGACACCTGGATTAGAAAGCTGTGCCTTAAAGAGGCTGAATGCTAATGCCAGCTCACCAGATTTCATAGGCTGTGGATTTAACCTAGCTGCAAGGGTGCAAGGAGTGCTGCACCAGCACAAGCCTCATCTTTATCTCCTGCACTTCCACTCTGCTGTGTCCACTTTGTTTTGTCTTTGCAGAAGCACAGCTGATTTCTCAACAACTCCTCAGAGAAAGACTATGCTGTCTGTTCTTTTCTAGACACTCTTTTCAGGCATGCTTCAGCCACTGGCATGATCAGATAAGTGCATCCACAAGGATTCCTGTCTCACTGCTGCCAGACCAGAAAAATTCATCTTGATACAGAGAAAACTGAGTTTGTTTTCTTTCCCTCTCTGTCTTACACACACCGACACGTACACACGTATAGCTTCCTACCTGTCCTTCCTCATCCCTCTGGGTCTGATTGTCATACCAGCAGGCTGTAGCACAGTGGAAGGAAGTTTCCACTCCTGTATGATTAGATTTGTCCAGTGACATCCCACATCATGAAAAAGAGCCAAGATGCAAAGCAGCCTCCACCCTCTGCCTTTTGGGGCTGGTAATCCTCACCATACATTAGGAATATCAGCAGGTGTTGCATTCCCCTGTCGGTAATGAACCTGTTCTTCAACGTTTGGCCTGAACTTTCTCGTTATCTGTCCTAGGACTGAGCAGACAGTGGTAGCTGGGCTCAGCATTCCAAACTATGTTTAACAATTTACTGTCATTCAGAGACACGATTGTGCTAGCCCTGCTCACTCACCTGGCCTGTTTCACCACGCAAATTAGCCCAGCGCTTGCCACACATATATCTTCCATGCAGAGGCTCTTATTTAGGAATATACGAGCACTGTTAGGACTCTTCTGCACCTATTTGTTAGAGGAGGCCAGGACAGTTGATCTGCAGAGCCTGGGGCCTAGTTCTGCAACATGAGTGAAGCTGAGATGGAAATGTCTCCCCACACTCCAGCTCAAGCAGAAGTCAAAATGGAGAAAACACTTGCTGTAACCGATAGCAGAAGTAGACTGTAGACTATCCCAAACTGCAGATAAGTGCGTGTTATAAGATTAGGTAAGCATGTCAAAAGACTGAAAGACTGATGCAACCTGTATGGTTTCTATCAGTGTCACAGTTCTGGCTTTCCTCATTAGAAAATAACTGTTTTTGTATCTTCCTCAATGGAAGATTTTGAAACAAGAGTGAAGCAGGTGTGCAAGTGTCAGAAATAATCCCCATACTCTCCCTGCTGCCAGTGTCCTTGGGACCCGAGATGGAATTGACATTTTCCTCCTTTAATTATGTCAATTTTAATTTGCTGGCTGTTCATAAGGAAGCCGCTAGCCTGGAACAGCTGTTGGGGCTGTGTAAAATTAAGCTGAGCCATGTCCAGGCTCTAGCAGATGGGTGCTGCCCTGCACAAGCTGACGCACTTTGTGCCGACATCTCATCTTGAAGCCAAGTGCAGAAGGCTGAAATCTGGATATGCCCTGGAGATCAGTATGTCCTGCCTTCCTCTGGGTTTATCTTCTTAGGCTTCACAGAGATGGATTTGCAGGAGGAAATCAGGAGGGGCGTAATTCTCCTCATCTCTAAGTACCATAGCGGTTTTTTGTATCATGAGATGGAGAAGTGACCGTGGCTGGTGCCGCTTTCTCCCGAAAAGCACCATCACAACTGCTTTATAACTAACCCTGAGCTATGGACACGTAGATGAGATACCTTTGGAGAACCCTAACTACCTCCTGCGCCCCACTTCCCACCCCAAAGAACATGGCAGATTTCCTTGAACTAATGCAAATCTGCCCTGCCTGGAAATTTTTACCCCGGCTAAACCACAGCTTAATTCCTATGTTAGCAAAGGTGGTTTTCGGTGGGAACAGTACCTTGTGTGCTGTTGGTCTAGGGCGGCTGCATCCGGGGTTTTGCCTGGGCATTTTTATCTCAGGGCAAGTTTGGTTAGTGCTGTTGCTCTGGTTTTACCTGTTCTCTGAGTGACGTTGTGCAGTCTCCAGTGCGCCCAATGCAGTGCCTGGCTGCAGTTTGCCCATGACTCGTTCCGTCCTGTCACTCTGAATGCTCTTATTTCAAATTAAAGCTGTGTTTCATGGGGAAAATCAGCAACATTATGGTGAGTCAAGAAGAATTATGAAGTCAGATGGCATAACTTAACAAGGGAGAAACCTGCATGTTGAAGATTTCAACATACAAAATGCCTTTGAATCAATTCAGAGCACCCTTTCAACAAGGACTAAATCCTTAAGGATTAAGGACCAATTTAGGCACATTAGGACCACTTTAATCCTAAATGAGGACATCCATATGGGGCTTTAATACATGTTGATTTCCCATGGTCAGATGAATTGTCTTAACTTACCAAGCGTCCCCTTCAAGACAAACCATAAGTGTCCTTTGTTTTGCACTTTTGCAGTGTCCTACAGCAAAGGACAGCTGCATCAGGACTGCCGCATCACGCCTGCTGCCCCACGTGTCTGAAATCCTCTTTCCTTCTTTAAGTCACTGACTCATCCCTTTTGTCAACTCTTGACTCTCGTTGCAAAGTTTTGTATGCTGCAAGCTATATAAAGAAACAGATTGCATTCAACTGTATTAGCAGTCAGCCTGGAGGGGGGGTTATTTTTTTTTCTGTACTGTGCCAGAACAATTTTCCTAAATCTTCAAACTTTCTGAAAAACTTGACTCACATTCCTGAGTTATCAGAACTACTTCATGCCTTGAAATTACTGCATATGGTTGTGTCTTACTCCTTCAATCACTGTGTTCTTTATTCAGAGCTGATATTTTTTTTCAGAAATTATTTAGATGATGCTACAATTAGCATATTTCACATAGAACTAGCAAGTCCATCTACTCTTTCACTTAGAGAGAATTGTACACATTTGAAAATAAATCGCCCAGGCATGAGGTTGTTTTGTGGAACAATACAGAACAAGTGGGCGGACAGGAATGTGGAAGTTGAGCCAGGATTCCGAGTGGTAAAAAATGGCTCATCTCCATTAGCTTGCTACAGCTACAATAGCTTGAACTCTTACCTTTGGCAATAAGCTATAAAATGATAAAAATACATAGTATAAGGAGAAACATGTCCTTCGAAGCTGTTCTTTCAGTGCAGTTGTGCTGGCAGCAGCACAGCTTCAGAAACAAACGCTCTAAACCTAGGTTTCTGTCCTTGCACTCTTGGCGGTAGCTCATGTCGAGGTACAGCAGGGGAACCGTGCAGGATGAGGGGGTCCCTGTGATAGCTAGAGTGACTGGAGATATACAGGAGGTAAATGAAGACTTTTCTCCGTATTGTAATGATCTGAGTGACCAGGAAATATGATGGCTCAGACTGACACTTCATGATTTGTAATTTTATGCCACTGAGCAGTAGAGAGAGAGAAATATAGAAAAATTCCTTGGAATTTTTCTCCTTCTTGCTAGCAAGGCTGTGTCTTTTCCTGGGTTAAATTCTGGAGCACAGTTTTCAAAAATACCAACAAATCCTTCAAAAAATCAGGATGCAGTTTCCAGATTCAAGGTGCCGTTGGAAGCTGTAATGCCATCCTGTCAGTCATCTCTAACTTTCTATCACGAGTCTCCTACACCACAGCTTCTGTTTATAGTTCCTTACAGGTGGATTCTGGGCTCTCTTGGCAACTTCCAGGAGATCACGGGCAGTCCCCAATAAAGAAGCAAGCACCTAAAATCTCCTTCAGCCATCATTTTGTCAACACTAAGAGGAGAAAAGCTGATCTTTGTGGTGCAGCTTCCTGGTGTAGTATCTATGGACAGAAATGTGTCTTGAAGCAAGAGCTTATCTACTTGTTTATTGCTGTTTAAGGGAGTCATTAAATCCAGTTATTCATATCAATCTTTACTTGCAAATTTTCGTCTTTTCTATAAGTCAAAAGATTTTGTGACAGAAAGATCTCATCATAGCTGTTCTATATTTATTAGTCAGTAGACTGAGAAGATGTGGCCTTTTCTGCTTATGACTATCCATACATATTGTTCCACTCACTTATTTGCTGCTTCTGGCTGACAACAGCTATTCAAATGGCTTAATATAGCATGTAAATATCATGAATTTGCATAATATGGAGCAGCAAAGAAGAGAATTATGTTATACTGTGTCCTCCCTCATTTCTCAGGCTAATATAAAATGTCATATGCTTCTGTTACTGAATTGGAAACAAGTTGTTGCTTTTCTTTAAATTTAGGTTATGGTAAAAGGCTAAGAGTACTCCCACATACTTACATAGGAAATATTGTAAGTATGAATCATCTTCATTGCATTTTCTTCCTCCCTGATGCTAGCAGTAGGGCTAGTGATCTCTCCCAGCAATGAGGTTGTGTGTGCTGTTCCATTCCTTGACACACATCCGATGGCGGGGACTGGGACCAATACTTGGTTTCACACTTATATTACCCCTATCCTGAAATTCGCAGGACAAACATATTCATGCAGAGCTCTACTGAGCTGTTAGCATAAGAGCTATTATTAGGATAGTGCTGGGAAGCAAGACTCATTTTTCATTTATTATTGAATGAAGTATCCTCACAAGATTATTTTACGTAGCTAAGTCATGTTTCCTACAATTAAAGATCCAACAGTCACCTGTGTCGCCACTGATCATGCAGAGGTAGACCATAGGAACACTGGAGAACCAGAATTTGCTCAGAATTGTTAATGTTGCTACAGTTGAGATGTCTGTGGCCTTTCACATAACAGCTGCAGCTCAGGGGAGGCTGGGTAAGGAAGAGTCAGAATTACGAGTCTGAGAACTTGCACGGTGCCTCCCCCCTCAGACATGATGGCCCTTTTGGGCTCAGGGCCCAGGGAGAGCTGCGAGGGCCTGCTGTCATCACTTTTCTGCAGACAGAAAGACACGAGCAATATTTGGGATGTCACCCCACACCTCTCCCTCTGCGGAGCAGTGCTGCTTCTGCAGCAGAGCCATGGTCACCCCTGGAATCCAGGGTGGCAGCAGAAATGCTGTCCCACTTGTGTTTGGCATCTCGGACAAACCTCTGGGCATAAGGGACACTTTGGCTTTGGCAAAAAAGAAATACAGAGCTGAGCCTGAGTTTTTTCCCTAGATTTTTGGTGGTTCTTCTGTTATTTGGAGCCCCATGCACCTCTAGTCCTTCGCCAGGTTCTCACTTCTGTAGGTTCTCACTGCCCAGTGTATAAGGATGATAAGTGTGCACACTCTTCTTAGTAGGTTATTCTTCTTAGAGAGCAGGTTTGTTCGCTTTTTTTTCACTTTCATGTCTTAAGGAAATAAAGTATTTGCCAAAGAGTTTTGAACATGTTGGCATATTTCAGCAAAAGGGATGTCTGGGCAGAGATCTGAGAGGCACAGAGATCTGATGGGTGACTGGATAGGGGCAAGAAAGAGAGAGCAACAGGGGGAACTCAGCTGAGGTTTCTCTCTGACAGCAGCTTGTTAACCATGACTGTGCCTGTAGCTCTTCATACTCTGTGCTCGTTTGTGCTCAGCAGGAAGCCTGAATGCTGTAAACAAGGGCCAAAAGGAGATCTTTGGACATTGTATGAACAGATTAAGGGACTGTAAGGGGAGCTTGGGGTGGAGGAGGATTTAGGAGAGACAAAGATTGGGGGCACAATGATGGTTGTGTTGCAAAGTAACATAGGTGAGAGTTGGAATATATATATGGATTAGTGCTCAGGACAGAGAAAATTCATTTGTAAGATGTCAGGCTTAATTTGCTTTACTGCTAATGGAATAAGTTATTTCCCTCTTTAGTCCCAATTGCCATAGCTTTGTTTTTGCATTGGCTCTTTCATCAGCAACGACTAGAGACTCAGACGCAAGCTTCCGCAGCTGCTTGAAGTGTTAGCATGGCAAAACCCAGTGTTTCCCAGCCAGGGAACAGCTCCCTGATAACCGCAGTGAGTGAATGGAAGAGGCACAGCTCTGTGTGTGCGTGTGTCAGCAGCGGTTCTCTCTTTCAGTGCAGTGATCTAAATGATTAGAGGCAGAAGTTGCTACAGAGCCAGCTCATGTAAGTAGAGCTTACCCGAAGAGTGGTGTTTAGCACCTTCTCCTACTCTTGGCTTTCTGAGGTGTTTGGTGTGGGTGTTCTGCAAATGCGAATAGGCCTTATCAAGCTGTGACCTTGAAAGAGCTGCTGTTATGCAAGAAACGAGATTCCGCTTGTACAGTGCTTGTGTAAAAGTCACTAGCAGCCCACCATAGAGTCATTTGCCACTTCCTCAGTGAATGAAGGTTTTTTCCACTTGGCAGTATGCCTAGTTGAGAGTTCGTACCAACCAGAGGCTAAATCTACATCTGTTACTTACTTCCAAGAATAGCACTTGCAATAGATCTGATCGCTCTTCCCTTTGTCAAGGTAACCATGTCACCCTTGTGCAGTTCACTGTTACGTTCTTACACGACTTCAGCTTTACTGAAGTTCTAAGGCAAACAGCAACAGCAATAATATTTCTGTGAGCCTCCAATGAAGTGGTGGTACACAAAAAAGTGAAAAGACTTGGGATAATTACTCCCAGAATTCCAGGATCCACGTTACTCATCATGTATGTGATCCGATGTAAAGTATTGTGGAACTTTACAAGAACCTGAAAAAGGAAGCACTGTGCCTTGTCAGGGAACAAATGGCAGCTGGAAAACCTGGTTTCAGAGAGCAAAGCAGAGACTTTGCATGATATCCATTTCATCAAGCTGAAAGACGCTGCAGCAATATTCTTTACAGACAGGCAATGGACACAATCTGCAAAAATGGTCCAAAACAAAAAAAAAAAGGTTACTCTGCAGAAAATAAGAAGGCCATAAATTATTATTGTCCTAATCTAGGCTGGGGAAGAAATAGCAGTAAAAAGTGAAATGGAAATGACTTGCCAAACCAGTGACACCCTCCTTTTCCTTACAAGAGTTACACCACAGCCAGAGTCCTTGGTACTTTTTCTTGCTTCCCTCACCAGCAAGTTTCAGAAACTCTCTGAGAAGATGATTGTTTTCAGCCTCTATGATTACATCACTGGAATGCTGTCAGAAGAAAATGCTTGCCCTGAGCTGCCACAAGCTGCCAAAGAAAGTGGCTCTTTGTAACTGAGGAACTAGAGATGTCTGACTTGTCTCAGCTCTGCTTACAAGACTTTGTTGAAAACAGTGACAAAAGGCTACGTCCACATGGACAGCTTAACATGCTCATGAAGCATGTGGTCAGAAAGAGTTGTCAAGAATTTATTGTAGAGACAGAGGAGAAAGGAGAAGCAGATTGCTAATACAAGACCAGCGCTTATTACCTAGATGAGCTTAACGCACAGTAAGATGTAAGATGTCATTGCAAATCTCCAGTGCTTCACTTCACATCATGAAAAGGACTTGGGCTTAGTCACTCAAAGGCATGTCATTGTTAGATGTGGGCAATTTGTCTGAAAAATATATATTACTATGACTCAGCTACATACTAATAAATTTTACTGCATTTTAAATCGATCGTATTCCTGATAAATTGTTTTTAATTGCACACATTTTAACAGTTTGCAGTCTTCTTAATATTGATGAGTTTCCATATTAACTCTTTTTATTACATCTGGAAAAGGCCCTTCACGTGCACAAATATTTAGAATACCAGCAGTTTTTTGAACAAGACCAATGTTTACCTTTTATACCACATTACTGTCGTTCATATACCTACTTTCAAAGTTAGAAGTGTCAGTGTTCCTGCCCCACTAAAAGGCGTGCATTGGAGTGCTTTTGTATCAGCTGAGAAATCTTTGGAGGAAAACAGTATTTACATGACAGTGTTCTTTTGAATCTTTTGTATTACAATAGCAAAGAAATGTACAAAAGTCACACAAGCTGCAGCCCAGACAACTCGGGCTACTTTAAAAAGGGCAGTGTCATGGACAACACAGAGTAAATGACAACCCATGGTGGATCTAGGAACTGGGGTCTGCTTAACAACCAACAAGATTAGAACTTTTATCCTTCTTAATTATTTCACACACTAACTCACTCGCACCACCACCCCAGTGTTATGTCGACTAGGTCTCAACTTCCCTCCCCAGCAGGGACGTCACTGCATCCCGAATGGCTGAGCAGAAGGTTGTGTGGCTTCATGCTGTTCTGCTGCTTGCAGACCCCAGTCTCAGGCATTAGTGGCCAAGGTCCCTGGGCATTCCCCAGTGTTCACCTCCACACAGCTCTCTGGTCTCCAGGATCTTCCCTCACTTCCAGGATCTTTCCTCTAGCCAAGATCATCACCTTCCTTTATCCAGGTCACCTTCTTTTCACTGAGACCACTTCTTTTTGAAAAGCCTTCATTTTATCACCAGCTCTTCTTTCCAGAATGCCAGGGCCCCATTTTTCCCAGTCTAACCAGTCACAGAATCACAGAATGTTCGGGGTTGGAAGGGACCTCTGTGGGTCATCTAGTCCAACCCTCCTGCCGAAGCAGGGTCACCTACAGCAGGCTGCTGCACAGGACCTTTTCCAGGCGGGTCTCGAATATCTCCAGAGAGGAGGACTCCACAACCTCCCTGGGCAGCCTGTTCCGGGGCTCCGTCACCCTCAGAGGGAAGAAGTTCTTCCTCATGTTCAGACGGAACTTCCTATGCCTCAGTTTGTGCCCATTGCCCCTTGTCCTGTCGCTGGGCACCACTGAAAAGAGTTTGACCCCCTCCTCCTGACACCCATCCTTAAGATATTTATAAACATTTATTAGGTCCCCTTGCAGCTTTCTCCAGGCTGAACAAGCCCAGCTCCCTCAGCCTCTCCTCGTAGCAGAGATGCTCCAGTCCGCTCATCATCCTTGTAGCCCTAATGTGCAGTCAATGTGCAGAAGCAAAATGCACATGTTCAGCCTCATAACTGGTGGTTTTCTCTCATGTCTCTTCATTAATTGCAGGATTCAGGGTGTGCCACTTCTGCTTAGTACAGGCGTTACAAAATTTACTACCAGCTAGTACCAGTTGCAGTTAGTAAGTAGCAGGCTTCTGCCTGACAGTTCAGAAGTTCACCTTCAGACATTCAACCCCACACATGCACCCAACTATCTGCCCTGTTAGATTTAATGATTTTAAATATTTTTTTTTCACCTAGGATAGAAGGTTTCCACATTCCTCACCCACTGCATTAGCTGGGACTGGGATTAAGGGGCTTGGGGTGAATTCTTGAGGACAACTAGATTTTAAAGTATACCTGGCTGGAGAATCACTGCTGAATCTCACCTGGGCCCTACTGGAAGAAAGAATCTAGTTGGGAATAACTTGATAATTTCTATCTTCCCTGGCAGAGTCCATGAAGGCCACTCTCAGGTTGCTGAGCTGGAGTCAGGAGCACAATCCTGCCAGGTTAGTTGTTTGGGAGTTGTTAGGATAAGCTAGAAAAGACAATAACAACATTAATACAAAACACCAGTAAAACTTAATGTCAGCACGTACAAAGAGATTTAATAATGGGTAACTCTGCAGTACAAGGCTCTCCAAACTATCATAAGCTCAACCCAGTAACTCCTAGAGCGCATCCCCCTGAGAACACGGGTGTATCACTTCCAAATTCAAGCTGGCTCACCTGGAACCCCCGGGGCTGTCTCTGAACTGAGAGCACAGTTGTCATGCCACCCAGTTAATTCTCCCCCAGCAAACCAGGAGACTGTCATTGTTTTGGTTTTGGATGGGTTAATATCGACTAAAACCCACTTGCCTGTATTTCATACAAGCTAAAAAAGACAAGAATGACTGGATCTGGTGGTTAGGATGGCAATAGTTTACCAGAAGGCTCCTCCATACTTGCAATGCTTCAACCCAGCTTTTATTAAAGAATCTTTAGCCTTTTTCTTCTTTTGGATATCTAGGAGCTAATTTGCATTTACAAAGTTATTTCAGATGGATCAGATAGCTAGGCTTTACTTCTTTTAAAATGGCTGAAAATTATTTAAGTCTATTCACTGTGAAAAGAGCCCCCAGAGTGTTGGGCATTCACAGCAGAAAGCTATTTTTAGTTCGTTTTCTTAAGGAAACAATGCCTACTCAGCCAAGTCGTTTGTTCACAGATCTACCAATTTAATTCTAATAACTATGAATCTGCAGACTGATTTCAGCCAGATTTGGCAAATTTGCAAAGTTCCTGCAAATTATGTACAAAATCTGTGGTTAAATGAAAAAAGCCTATTTCCTTCATGATGCAGGAAAATGAGGAAAAACTCAGCCATTGTCCTTCTGAGTGAGAATGGGCTGGCCCGTTAATCTGTGCTACTAATTGACCTGGTGCAGAGTTCTAATTCAGCTACAGCACATCTGGCCTCTTCCCTGCCTGGTAATTAGAGGACCCGGAGTGAGGCGAGACTATTGTAGGAGAGCTTAGGGATATGTAGGTAAAATGGAGAAGATCAAGGCAAAACTAGGGTTACTGAGTGGAGCTTTGTAGGAAACAAGTGGAAAAACAAATATGTAAGAGACCAGGCTTTCTTAGTTCTGCTACCTGTGAAATACTGTCTTCTCTTTCCCTCTGGAGTTTGTTACTCGGAACATTTTTTTGCCATTTATAGTCAGAAATCTCACCTGAATGACTCAGATCTTTTCAGCTGGCAGTCTGAAGATGTCACTGCCATTCAGCCTACTTTTGCTGGATAAAAATGACAGCCACCTTTCTGGGCATCTCCTCCCTGAGCTACTTTGAGAGCACAGAAGCCCAAGCAGAACTTTCTCTGTTGGCATTTCTTTTACAATTATATTGCTTCCAAAAGGATACAGTAGCTTTATTAGATCCATATGATATTCTTCATAATCCTCCCAAACTGTGCCAAACCCAAATAATCTGTATCACAAGCAAACTTTACTACAAGACCACTCCTCCTCTCAGACTCTGAATAATGTACAGAACACCGGCTCCAGCTGGGGTCCTCGGGGCATCCTGCTATTAACCTTTTTCCATTTTAAGAGGCAGTAATTTATTCTGGCTCTTCGTAGTCTCTCTCTCAGCTAGTTTTTAATTCATGACAGAACTTTACCTTTCACCTCTGATTCTCAAGTTCCTTTACTGACAGCATTTCAAGGCTCTGAATTAAATGCATCCCCTCATTCTTCATTAGCCACTATTTTAATATTGAAATAATGTTTACATTTTAGAAAAAAAAATGCATTTCCCATCATTAGCAAATGACTTTATTTTGGCTTATCAAAGACAGTGCATGGGAAGCATATTGGCTTGCTTTTCTCCCTCTATTGTTATGACTGCTTCCAGCCTGTAATAGTTCCTCAGCTGCCTCAGAAATCCACCTTTAATCCTTTACCTCAGCACTGAGCTAAAACTCTATAGCCTATATGATTCCTAAAATCAACATGAGTTCTGTTTTAAAGAGCAAATATGCTGTTTTTCATTTTCTCCTTGCAAAGTAAATGTTTGCCATAACACATTGCCTTAACTCTTTGAGGTCAGATAAACAGCCCATTGAATTCAAAGTGCGTTTTTCATTTTGTGGGATGGGTTTTCCTGAACTCAGCTGCTTCTTATTTTAGGTCCCACCAGACATTCTTATATCACCTGCTCCCAGTTACGTAATGTAATTTAATTTAATATTTTCAAAGATGTCTCCAGGAGTCTTTCGCCTTTATTACTTCTGAAAACCAAGATAAACTACCCACAAGTAGTTATTTCCTGCCATTCCATTATACTAACCAGTGTGATAACGAATGTACATAAACAGCTCCATGTCTCTGCCAAATACTTTTCTTCTTTGGTTATGAATCGAGGGCTTTCCTTTTTTAAAGACTTTCAAAGACATTCGTTCACTCTTGGTTCCTGTGAATGTGTAGATTAATGACCTCAAAATTTTTGCTACAGTATTTGCTTAACTTTTCAACAGTTTTACTTTTTTTTAATTCCATTTAAAAATAGCAGTTTATTAAAATAAAAATCTTAACAGGTGGTAAATCTGTGTCTATTTGTATTTCAAAGGAGATTTAAATAGTGGCTGGCTATAAAACCTTGTAGCGATATCCCTTTTCCACACCTCTGCTGGAGGCAGGAAAGTGGAAAAGCAATTGCACATCTGTCATGGTTGAGGGCACTGTTAACTGAATTCGTGCCAAGTGACTACTTGCCTGATTAGCAACTGACTGGATTGATGTGATTCTTGTTCTTGTGATGAACTGGCTGTACCTGGGCTGCAGGTGAATAAACTTCCTTTCATGCCTTTTGCTAGTGACCTCTATATTTGTGTTTGCCCAAGGCAGGCTGTGTGGGAGGTTCACTTTTCCTCTATTCTACTTTGTCAGTCAGTCATGTCAAACTGCAACACTAATGCCATAAATACTTTTATTCTTCTCCTTCTCTGCAATCACCTTTGAGTTCAGTTGAAGGCTTTCACTGCTTTAACATTGTCAAAAGTTTCTTAACCACAGAGACCTACTCCTCAGCAGCAAACCCTTAGAAAAACAGCACGGATGAAAACATGCATTGAGCAATAGCCTGGGTAGCCTCTCTTGCCTCATGGGGCAATAGCTGAGTGAGGTGGTTGTCCTCCCAGCAGCTGCCTGGATTTTCATCACTGTCTTGAGATGCAAGGGAAAATCCCAGCCACTCAACATTTTGATCCATTATGTGAGGCATCTGACCCAAAGCTTGTTGAACTTGAAGGATTTTTCCATTGATTTCAACAGCTCTAGATCTGGTCTGAAGCAGCTGCCTGGAACTCTAATGCTGCTTCAGATAAAGGTGAAGGTTTAATTTCTTGGGTGTTCCTTCTGGAACCATTGCTAGCCTCTGGTGGAAAAAAAAAAAAAGGCAATTCGGTCTGGACTTACTGACTTCTTTTGTGTGGACTCAGGGTTATGATGTCTGGGAAGAGTTTTTTCTATCGAATAAGGTCTGCTGGCAGCATTAAAAATGGGAAATAAGCCATACTAGTATGATTCTGAATTGCTTTAAAACTCAGGCCATGACACGAATGGCTGTGGTACAGAAAGAGGAGAGGCTACTACTGTACATCAGCAGAATGGCAGCCAGACTGAACAGTTTTCCTATTGGAAATCCCCTGATGCAAAATGAACAGTTAATTCACACCAGCAACAGACATGCTTTCTACCCTCCTCCAGTTAAATTGTTACCGAAGTACGTACATCGAAGAGCTGTGGCAGTGAACAGGTCTGGTACATAGACTTTTTACTGAGGTGCAGGTGCAGGGGTGCAAAGTATCAATGGGCACAAACTGGCCGTAACTATGCCTAGTCTGAGAACTGGGAGACTGTCTGATCACTGGAGCAGGAAGGCTCTGGAACAGCTCTTTGGTTGGAGGCCAGATGCCTAACTTTCAAGCGAGTGTAAGGAGAGTTGATTCTCTGCTCTTTTGTTCTGACACCAGTTAGGAATAATTGTTTGCTAACAAGTTTGATGTCTGTAGCTGGACTTGCACACGTTGTCAGGGTCGTGCTTGTTACTGCCATTATTGACCCTTGCTGACTATCACCCGCACTCCAATGAAGCACTAGCAACTTTCAGTTCACACAGTGGAAAACTTTGCCCATGCTGGCAGGAAATGTACCTTGTAGGTACAACTTACAAGGTTTGAACAATATCATTTATTTTTACTTTGAAGTGAAATGCAAAGGCATCTATTCCATAGTCTTCCAGAAAATGCTTTCCAGATACAAATTCAGTGCTTACTCTTACCTTTTGCTTTCATGGTCCCAAAAGAATTAAATAACTTGACATCAGCAGTGTTTCTGCATTAATGTTTCCACATTTTTTCCTATTGTGTGTATTTAAAGGAAAAGAATAGCAAAGCTAGCTAAGAGAAACCTGGATCCTATTCTCACTGCAGAAAACATGACAGTCTTCAAAGATTAAAGAATTTGTGTGCAGTTCCTCTGAGAAAAGGACAGCAGGGACCTAACCCTGGACTTCAAGTGCTCCACACTGTGTGCAATAGTTATGGAGCAAGAATAACACAAGAGGTATGCCTGGGTCTCACCCAGAGCCCAGTGAAGATAAGCAGGAACTTTGGTTGCAATGGACAACATATTAAGTCTTCCATCTGCAATGGCATAAGACTTTGAAAAGGCAAAAGACCTGCAGGTGTGGAGTATCTGCAAATACTTTGTGCCTCACAGGAGGTTTATGTCTCTTCTAGTCCAGAGAGAAGCCCTCCCTAGCAACCCGAATAACCAGGCTTGCATCAGTAGAGAAGGATAATCTGGCCCACAGTGCACTGAATTACAGTTTCCTAATAGCTGTGTTGCCCTCTGCCAGTTGAATGGCATCTGGATGCCAGATTCTGCAGAGACCTGTATCACATCTCTGTAAACATGCTTTCTGAATATGGCAAACTTCCATGTACTCTGATATTTTCTGCCTTAAGTAATATGGAAAAAATACAATTATTTTTTTCTATCTGACAGCATTGTAGATAAATACTAAAATCCCAGAATACTTGGAAGAATGAGTAATAGTCACCAATGAGGGGGAGGAAGATAAATGTTATAAAACAGCGTCTGGTGTGTATGAAACCAGCACAAGACTGACAAATCCAGAGTCTTAAATTGCCAGTTTGTTTAGCTTTTCTTCTTAAAGGAAAATGCTACTATTTTAAAAAAATCAGAATAATTTTCTTTTTAAAACCTTGGGAGTTACCTCTCATTTCCAAGTCAGTATTAAAGTTACTGCTTGAAGCATGTCGTTGTCTGTGGGATGCAGAAGCCTAGTGATTCGTAACTCCCTGATTCTCCAGCAGTCTGGATATTAGACTTGCTCATTCACCACACAGCGACCACTTGACATTCACGAGCTGGTCCTCTAATACAGCAGGCCTGGGAGCTAGACCCAGTACAACTGGGCCCTCCCAGTTTCCCCAGATCTAAATGGAACAGACAAATGCAAATCAAATCAACTGCAAGAAAAGTACTTTTAGTACCAGTGATGAATGTTACTATTTGGAATTCAGCTGTTTCCAAGTCCACAGATCTTCTTGTGGCAGGTGCTTCACGAACATACACACACACACACAAAAGACAGGGTTCTCCAGAGACTGCATTTTCAGCTTTTGGGTTTTTTTTTAAAGAACTTACATAGCATGCCTTCTTTATTTCTCTGGTGTGCGCTGGCACATCCGTAATGGATTATCAGTGCTGTGGAAAGAGGCTGTAAAGCTGTGATGTGTCATGTTACCCAGCAGGTATACACTATGCATGCTCATGGTAGCCACGTTAAATCTGCATATTCTTAATGTTTGCTGCCTGGATCATCCTACTCCAGCTTTGTAAGTCTTGGACCAGAGCAAATTTCTTTTGACTATTTGCCACAGGGATTCTCTTGAAAAGCAATTTGGGTATGAGGAAAGGAACATCTGCTTACTTTATTCACTGTGGTACAGTCCACAGGGATAATTCCTTGATGAGTGTCAAGCTGGTGGATATTCATTCCTTTTCAGTTTTTCGCCTTCCCGTTTTGACTAGCTTCTGGCCACACATCTGTTTTGCCAACATGGAAAGGCTGTAAGGCTTCCTGCTCTCTGCCCTCATCTGAATGAGTAAACTACAGCCAGTTAGGCAGTTTGTGAGAAGAAGAGTAAAGGCTGCTGTGACAGTAGGTCTGCTTTCTCCCACAGCTGTAGAGCTCTCATCACCATACAAATGAAGGGCATAATTGAGAGTGCTAAAAGTATTTGCAACAATTAATGAATTTTGCAACACATATGAGATGCTTTCACATGGGCATTACAGCATCAGGCACCTCAGGGGTAAACCTGCTACCTCAGAGGTATTCAGAAGGGCTACAAAGGGCATTTAACAAGGCTAATTCTATCTGGGAAGCCACAAAAGCCATGGAAGAAGACCCAGTGACTACGATCACGTGAAAATAGGCCTGGACAGATTAGGGAGATAGGCAAGCATTTAGAAATACCAGCAAGAAAGACACAGGAAAGGTACTGTAAGTAGCTTACATAATACCAGCCTGTAAATGCAACAGGGCAACAGCAACATTTCCCAAAGCATTGTCAATGGGACAGAAGGCTTCTCAGCAGTGACTGAGAATAAAATAAAAGGTACTGGCATAAGGAGAGAAATGACATGATGGGGAGGGCTGGTGGAAAGACAAACGCTACCAAGGACAGATTTATTCTGGTGCACAAGGGAAGATGTTGCTGAATTTCAGAACAGATAACTTCTGCTCAGGACTGAAGATATATGTGCATAGTCATCAGAATAGAAAGACAGATTAATCTGATAACTTTGCTATGTACACAATTCTGCTGTTGCTCACACATTCTTGGCCACAAGGATACTGATACATATATTCCTCTGCTGTAAACGTAGAAGCTCTTCACAAGTCTTATTTGTCTTAGTTGTTCAGCTCAAACCGTAGGACATACAAAACTTGTATTCCACAATGAGCTTTTCTGTTTGGTCCATATAAGTAGCATGGAAGTTGTTCACTCACACGAGGCGAAGATTGCTTAAACATGAAACACCACTACATGTCTTTGAGTTCAATAGAGATGCAGTAATTATTTTCACCTAATAATAAAAAAAAAAAAAGCTGGCAATCAAAAGACAATCCCTTTCATTGCAGCACTGGAAACATTATTGTGAACTGTCTTTACAAAACCACAGTAAAGAGCAAGCTGAAATGACACACATAGTGGTAGAGGTTTAATTCAGGCCACGTAATTTAATTCTGAATTATATTAGATCAAAGGGAAACTGAACTAAAAAAAATACCTGTCGGATTACGCAGAATGGAGTTTGTCTTCTTAATAGCTCTGGAAAGATTAAAAGCTCTGGAAAGTCATAAGGCTTCATCAATCAGAACACAAAAACCAAAGAGCAAGGATAAATCGAAGGTTAAGTGCATGGTGCTGAGGAACACCCTAACCACCTTCCTTTTACTGTTATAAACTGGATGGGTTTGTGTTGATGGACCTATTAAGAAGGAAAACAGCAATCTATATTCAGACAGAGGCTTTCTGCCTATACATTTCCCGTGATGTGTTCAACCATCTTGTACTTTGCCATCTCAGTTAAAAGACTGTCACTATTTCTCTGTGTGTTGATTTTCTAACAGAAAGAACGATCTTCTTGTCAAAGGGCTGCCTATTAATTTATTTCTAAACTTTTCTTTAGCCCAGGAGAAGAAAGCACTGCAACATTTTTTCATTGTTTCTGCTCAACAGAAGGGCAGAACAAAAGGAAATTAAACAAAGCCCTAAATCCATAGAAAGATCAAACTTCTTCCTGCTGTAACTCCTGTGAAATAATTTAATACTGACCAGAAATGTGCTCAGTCCACGGTTTTGCTGTGATGAACACAGGAACAGTAAATGTTCTAAACATTTCAGGAACCTCAAATAATGCAACGTCTATACGGCAGGAATCAAGATGGAGATAATGGACTGCAAGAGAATTTTATTTTTGCTTTGTTTTTTCCTTTTCAATGCAGGGTCTGGATTCTGTACATCCTCATGGAGCCACCCAGTTCCTTTCTAAATCAAGAGGTGGTCTGAATTTGGTTTCAGTGGGAGTTGGAACAGGCCACACATGCATAGGAAACATACTGTTACTTAACAGTACGTTATCACATCATGTGATCACTAGAAAGGTGTACCAACAGCATATTACAATTGCCTAATTTGTCCTTAACTGATTTGCCGCTGCAGGCTATTTGGTGCCTTTAGTTCAACAACTGTGCTCTTTAAAAGGGCAGTGCTAATTTTGTCCTAAAACTTGTATTTATAAAATCAAACTTTTATAAAACATAAAGACTAAGGAATTGCTATATGCTATTGTTAAATTCCATTTGTTTGCAAGCTGATAAACACCCTGTGGCAATGCCTGAATTCCCATACAGCAGCAACTTGAATCTACATTAAACAATATATTCAAAACTAGAATTGCTTCTGTTGCTTTTCGTTGACTTTGTTGCTTCACGCTGACCAAAACATCACTGCTTGAGTTTTCCTTGTGTAGACAGCATCTCCTTCAGCCATCATCAGGCTGCATGGCTACAGTCAGCAGCGGAGACAACAGAAATCCTCTCTGCTGTAGTAGTCTATGGGCCAGCTCTGAAGGCGGCATTCGAGGCGTTTGCGTCACTTTGGGTTCTATCATTTGGGAAGCCTCCGCTGGATAGTGTACTTAATAAATGTGATAGTTTGTAGTGTCTCTGAGGCTCTTGTAAGATTTCGTTCAAAGTGGAAGGCACTGCTCTACTCCCGGGTTATGGTACCACAAGTTCCCGTCCATGAGTACCCTTCCTACCTCTTGGAACGCCACTCGTGCTTGCTTTTCCAAGTGCTTCTGCTCTTTTCTAATGAGGTATGAACGGCAGAAATGAAGAACAGGGTTTCTGCTTCCTGTAATTGCTCCGGCTGAGAAAAGCACCAAGTTCTGAATGGAACCGAAAAGCAGCCGACCAGTTAGGGGCATGAGAGGCTGAGCAGGCAAATCGCAGCGGTTCTTCCCGCCCCCCTCCTTCCTCCTCAGTGTGGATTAAATCGCGCTTTGCAAACAGAAGCTGTGCGGGTTGTGTGCCAGGTCACATCCCGCATGCGGTAATAATTTTGGGAAGACTGAGCGCACACATGAAAGGGTTCGTGGAAGCAGTTCAGCGCGCTTCTAGCGGCTTGCATCTAATCAGTCATTCAAGTTGTTTCTTTTTAAACCAGACGCCGAGGGACCGTCTAATTTTAGGATGCCGGGGAAGGGGAAGCGGAGGGGGACGGGGCGGGGTGTTTCTCTCCCACCGGAGGAGCCCGGCAAGGCCGGGCGCGGGGAGCGCTCCCCGGTCGCTGATGCCCCCCCCCGGGCCGCTGCGGGACCAAGACCCGTCGCACCT
>Ga0065711_1032001_pt1 | contig 28241 bp, 11 predicted proteins | sample Hoacrofraction12_FD_59098 | JGI IMG/M metagenome (GOLD analysis project Ga0065711, IMG submission 59098) | Hoatzin crop microbial communities from Cojedes, Venezuela - Epithelial fraction 12 v2 (version 2) | ecosystem: Host-associated > Birds > Digestive system > Esophagus > Crop | place... | reverse complement strand
GGGGAGGGGAGGGGAGGAAATATTCTTTCATGAACTGAATTTCAGTCAGTCTGGCCTATTTTTGAACTATTTAAAGTAAATTTTATGGCTTTAAGCACTTTTTTTGCTTAGAGAACTCCAAACCACTTGTATATTTTTTAATAATATTTGCAGTCAATTGTTCCCAAATGGAAATGAATTAGTTTTCCCCATTTGGAAAGATATAAAACTAGATCAGATTCCTTCATTTGTAAAAGCAGATATCATTCATGATTTTAATTTGACTTATTTTTTTATATTAGGTATGGAACAATTGAAGGTTCCTTGAACTGAGTCTTGGCCTTATAACTGGTCATTTCTGACGCAGTCACACTTAATGAATTCATAAAAATCAGTGCAGTTTACTGTTATTAATGCTTTAAAATGATCCTGGCAATTTTCTTGCTCCTAAATGCTTCCTTAGTATTGTTGTATCTTCATGTGCCAGTGGTCATCAGGCATTATCCCTGGAACCTGAGACTTAAGAAATACTTAGTGAGAGAATTTAGAGCCTGTAATAAGATGTCCTAGATAAAATTAAGGTATTAATTAGTGAAATTCTTCACTTCCCACTTAGCATTTCTTGGGGTTTTTTACCCAGGTTCTTTTCTGCCATCACTTTACATAAGTCTAAAATGCATTTGTTGTCTTGTCTGTAATCAAAATGTTTGTACCTATTTGGAAGCTACTTTTACAAATAGTAATCTCCATGCAGAAGATCAAAACATCATTGACGACATATGCCAAAAGGGTTTCTTTCATGAGTTCCCTCTGGACTACTCCTCCAGAGACTGAAACCTTCAGCAGTAACAAAGGAAGAGGGAATTGGTTCTTTTACATAATATTTTCATAGAAATCCTATATTCACACCTGACTTCAAAGGATACCTTTACCACCCCCCTCTCAAAGGGATTTTGTCTGGCTCTATACTGGGATGAAACTCCTCCTTCAGGGAAACACTGTTGCAGTGGAAAGGAGGGAGCACAGCTAGCCCCTTCTGCATATCAAATGACAGGGACACTTGCCCCGCCCAGCCTCACAGGCACAGGCATTGAGATTCAACCTGTCTGCTCAGAGACAGGGAGAAGGGTAGGAAGATGCCAGAAAGAAAAAGTTCTCCATGCCTGTTCATCATAGCAGCCTGAACATCATTTTATTTGGCTTGAGCCTATTGTGCCATATTTACACCGCATGAGAAAGACACTGTCCACCTGAATCCACGTGTTGTTCTAGGGTACCCCACTGAACTCAATGTAAATGAATTAAGGAGTTAGAGGGTCCATTTGATAGTGCTAGTTTATAAAATAAGAAATGAAAATGTTAAATTTTCAACTTTATGAATATTTTAAGGAACCATCTATCAAGTGCAAGCTGGCAAATTGTTTGGCTCAGCATGTGAGGGCAACGAGTTTATCTCAGCATCAATGATTGAATTGGTGGTTTGGGACGGATTAGTCTCAGCAATCTGTTTGCAGATTTGAATGAAGTAAGTGATTTGTGACTTGGGGAGAGAGAGCAACATCAATAATGCAATTCCCTACAGCAAAAAATAAGTGAACAGAGAGGCAGTGAACTTATCCTAGACTTAGTTTACCAATCTGTATAATGGCAGGAAAAACACTAATAAAGTCTAGATGACTGCTGTATTTCAAAATAAACTCAAAAAATAACTGTTAAGGTATGTGACATAACATTAAAGTAAGGTTTCTTGCTCAAGCAGAGATAACACATAAGTCCTTCCTACCTTCCAGTCAACAAATGTTGTGTTCTGGAGTGTGGTAAAATTCACTTGTCCAAGTTATTAATGAATGACAACATTCTTCGCAATGGGATTAGGATGTGAAAAAGGCAGTGATAAGGAAGAAGACATGTTAATTAACGGTATGTCTTCCTCAGAATATATTGCTTTTCTGCATCAGCATTATAAATAATTGAGTAACCTCTTGAGGCAATCATCCAGAGACTGTTTGTAAAAGCAGTGTCTTTGAAAAAAATATCTGAATAAATGGCTACAGTAAGTGGAATGGGAATGTGCAGTTGTAAGCCAAAGGTCAGTAAAGCTTGATACAATGCAGGGTTCAGTCCTTCTGTTGTACTTTAACGAAATTCATACCATTATTCTGTAGTGATTGGTTTTGTTAGGAGATTAAATTACAGTTGAACTACTACTACCTCCAACATTCAATTTTAGATTTAAAATGCTAAAATATAGTTGGCTATTAGATAAAATTACACTCTAAAGGGTATAAATTCAGTCAAAGCTCACTTCCATGGCTTGTTCATCAGTTATTTCCTTCATCTTAACATATTGCATGTAACTTTTTCCTTCCAGATCTCAAAGGGTTAAATTATATTTGTACATAAAATGTCACCTCTGATACTCAGACATCAGGGAACATGGCTTTCAGTTACAGAAAAGGGTGCTATACAACAAGGCCAAAATTAACCCCCAGGAATTTGAACAGGTTTGGAGAAGTTTATCTGTGTGTGTGTGTGTATGTGTGCGTTTGTTTTTTTGTTTGTTTGTTTGCTTGCTTGTTTCATCTGAAAAAAGAAGGCCCATGTGACTGCTTTGCCTTTTATCATCCCCATTATTGACAGTAACATTCCATTTTGGTCAACTTTCACTGAATTTGACAGATAGAAGAGGTCTTAAGGAAATGAAGCTCCCATACATTCAATACCTTTGAAAGCTAAGCAAAGAGTTGTAAGCCTAATACTGGCACCACTAGTTTTAGGGAGAAAAGCAGGGAAAACAGCCATATCCATTTTACCTGGCAGCTGTCAGCTGACTGGGATGACTACTTGTAGTAGCATCTAGCCACAGCCAGTGCCGCCCCTCACTTGGTTGATGTGTCAAAGAGGAGGAAGGAAGAGCCATGTGAAGGGACGTCCGTGTGCTGCGATGGGCATCAAGGATGCCCAGAATACTGCAGTGAACATCTCATGTGAGCCACAGAAAAGCTGAGACAGGAGTGAGTATAAGGGGTACAGGCACATTATGCTCGTTCTCCTGCAAACACTTCTTCACTCCTTCTTTTTTAATACAATATCAATTTTGCTCTACCATATTTTTCCTTTAGAAACTCTAGCCATGGAGAAAGATATGATATTTCCACACTTGGAGAAATACATTGCATTTGTGGGCAACTGAATGGGGAACAGATGGGGAACAGAAAAAGGCAGGAGGGTATAAGAAATGGCTTTCCAGGTGTTGCAGGCAGAAAACTGTCAGTGTGTGGCCACAGCCTTGTGAGAGAGAAGAAGGAAAGGTGGACAATCTTGGCACAGCAGTCCAGAAGATTAAGCAGCTCCTTTGTCAGTGCCAGAATAACGGAAAAGAAGCACATGAGGGCAGAGTAGGTGAGAAGGCAAAGCCGGTAGCTTGTGCAACACAGTAGGAAAAAACTCTGGATGCCGTTGAATAGAAGCTGCAATGGAGACTTCTCTCTCTTAAGCAGGTCTCAGTTTTGTTCCACTGGAGCACAATGCAGTAATCCGCCTCCAAGAACTGTTTTAAGAAATCTGGTAATCCTATTGCAGATAGACCTCAACTGCTGTTACTGCTATTTCCACTCACACTTCAGAACCATCAAGCAAAATGACCTATGCCAAAAAAAAGCTTAGCAGCAGTTGTTTGCCAGCCTAAGAAACTGAAGAGACTCTTGAACGTTACAAAGGGATTGTTTTGCCTTTCTTTGTCACCTCCTGGAGAATCAATGATTTGAAAAGACCGAGACTTATTTTTCTACCCTGAAGAGCTAAGGTGCTGTTGGTGACTTCAGTGCCACAGCTGTGCGTTTCACCTACAGAAGGTCAGTGTGCAAACAGCACAGGTGGTTTAAGCAGAAGCCTCGAAGGAGAGCAAAAAGGTAAAAATAGATAAATGGCAACATGTTCCATCCAAGTACAAAAGCATGAGCTTGACTTTAGACACTCATTTTCAGCATTGCTTAATTTACTGGACAGATTCACCTTGAAGATAAGCAAATGCCTGTGTGCTTTGTGACATGAGATGTGTTTAAGCAATGCGTTGCTTTCTGAGTTACCCCATTGATGCTGATACAGCATTTGAGTGAAGCAGATCTTTAGCAAATGGAAGAATAAATGGGAGTACAGTGAGAATAAAAGCTTGTGAAGTTGATTTGTGTAGCAGTCAGCCAGTTTGCTCACTATCTCTTGGAATATCTCATGGGAAAGCTTGACAAAACTCAAAACATTGCAGGATATCTGATTGCTGAATTACTTTATTGGTCAAATGTTTCTGCAATACAGCTCCCTCTGTCTCAGGTGTTGCTTTGTGTTGGGGACATGCTAAGGCAAAGTCAATGAAGAGTTAACAAATGCTTGTCTTCTAGTCAGTCTGTTTTTCTTTCTGTTTTATTTCTTTTCAGTGTTTCTAGGGAGTTTTTTGTTAATCTGCTGTGGTAGGATTCCTGAATACTAGCTGTTTTCAGCCACTCGGTTCAACTCCAGGAAGTCGTGCTGAGCACATTACTGTAACGTGTGAAAATGGGGCGACAAGTGTATTTTGCACTCCCCTTGAATCAGATGGGTGAGTACAAATTAAATTTTGCACTAACCTGCTCAAAACAGTTAGCACACAATTTGTGTCCGAATGTTTAGGCTGATTGCAATACAAAAAATACAGAAATTTCACCTATTTGAGCAATACACAAAAATAGCAAAAGTATTTTTCACCATTAGCAAAAATCAAGGACTCTGCTAGCATGGTGTGAAGTTGAGCCTTTGAAACACACTACATAATGCATACCACATAATACAGGCTTCAAAACCATTCAGGGCCTGTTACCAAGTGGGCAAGTAGCAGCCATCTCCAAGGCATTTATTGCCTAGGAGGGTACAAGGTACTATAACCTAGTAGTCTGAACATAAGGAGTGGGGAATTTAGTTCTATTCTGTCACTGATTAGCTATATGCACTGAAATGACTTTTATTGCTTTTTTTCTTTGCCTCAGTTTCCCCTGTGGTGCTGGGCAATAATCATCTCTTGTCTATCTGTCAGCTGATAAAAACTGTAGGCTGCTGTTGTTTTTTTCCTGTCCTGTGCTAATACTACTTATTAGTGGTCCATCTGGTCTCAGCATCTCGCAACAGGTTTTTTTGGCACTCTGAAAACTATTGTTTCTGAAGGTAACCACCCAAATGATACAGCTGATAATCTACACGAAACCATTCATTCGGGTGTGGCCTTTACAGTAGCAGAGCTGTTCCATGTACTGGCAGTTCTCACTGTTAAAGGGCAGATATGACCATGGAAAAGCCAGCATGGAGAAGCTGGCAACTGCATCACCTCCTCCTTCCCCCACGGTCTTTTAAGCGACTTTCAAGTATGTCCAGAGATCCCTATGCACAGAAACAGTGTTTCATCCTGGTTTGTTATCTTGTCTTTAAATAGTTAGCTGTACCTGAATTCAGCCTTCCCACCTTCTGGTATCCCCATGCATTGAGGGGTGGCACAAATGCAGAACATCTCAGAGTCCACTTTGAACACCCCTGACTCGTCACATCAGCACCTGGCACTTCCGGATTTCAGTGGAGCAGGCACTGGAGGCTGTGGGAATCTGCAGTATCAGACAGTTTCTCTTCAGGACAAACCTGTTAGGCAGCATTCATTTTTTATCAGCATCCAACAGGGAACAGCTTCAGGGCTGAGACATGCCCTGGGACATTGTGGAAGAGTTCTTTAGCTAGCAGTGTGACATCCTATATGGGAGCATGGAGACATTTGTAAAAATGTTTGGTAAAACTCACCTCTCAAAAATGTAGGAAAACTCACACTATATAGAGCAACTTCTAAATTTCACTCTCTTTCACAAAACAGCAGTAGTGAAAAAGCAGCTGTGAAAAACCATTGGTTGTAGCAGCAACCTCTAAATTTACCTTCGTACCTGTATATTGCAGGAGTCAGTTGTGGCTCATTACAGGGTTCATACACGTAAAGGCACCCTGTATTTCAAATGCCACGTTTGAGTGCCTAAGGCCTAATTGTTGGTTCAGTTGTCATAAACCATGCGGAGTGTTGACTGAAGGTCTAATGGCAAGGGAGGATAGGGGCATTGTGTTTTAAGTTGCCTAGGGCATGCGGGACAAAGGCTTCCTTGTTTCAAGCAGAGTAAACTCCTCAAGACCACATTGTTTCAAGCTGGGTTTTACCCTGGAATCAGAAATAGTTAGAATGAGTGAGAGCATAAAAAGACAAGAGATTAACAACCCGGTTGGGAAAAATTACATTAAACGCAATAATAAACCAAGAAACAAAAGATTTTTTTTTTATTATTTTTCTTCATTACTCATCTATGTGTGGTGATTGTTGTCATCACTGCTTTATAAAGACACACTGAATTTTATCTCTCTGTAGTTAGGGTTTATGTTTTGGGTTTTGGGTGGAAGGATTTGTTCTTTGGTTTTCTGGGGTTTTTTACTCTGTGAAAAGAAGAAAAAGCTGAAGGAAGAGCATAACATGACTGCTTGCATATTTCTTTTTTTTTAATCAAGGAATAAAAAGGCTGAGACAAACTCTGAATCCTGCAACGGAAAATAGAAAGTGTTTCACATTGTTCGTTCATGACTCTTTCTGCTGTAATTAAGCAGTTAATGCTCCAGGTGTCTTAGTTTTCAATATTAATAAATTTCAGCTCTGCTGAACGCTTTATTTCAAAATGTGCAAAATACTAACCAGAAGCTTTTAGCAACTTCACTTGTAAATGTCCCAAAACACTGGAGGCTTTGTGACATTTGGCATGTGGGGTAGGGATGCAGTGTCCCAAACTTTGTGCTCTGTGTAGCACTGTGCCACTTGGCTCACACAGTTCCCAGGATCGAGTCCATGCCCAGCAGCCCCTCTAATGCAGATTCAGCGTTTCTCCGTTAGGCATTGCCTGTCCTCGTTGCATCAGTTTTCAGGGATGGATTGAGACTTTGGAAAGGGATTTTTGAAGAAAGACATCTGGCCCTAACACTCCAGTCAAAACGTGAGTCCTGCTTGTTGCTTGGGACAAATATGTGCAATACCACCAGCATCTGCATTAAAGCAATTTGCCACAGTTGCTCCTGGAGGTCAGCTGAACTAAGTTGCCATTTGTTCTCCGTCTGTGGCAACCATCTGCTTGCTTTGGGAGGGAGCCTGCACACACATGGCTTGTTCCTATCCTGCACACTCAGGCCTGAGGTGCAGCTAGCCTATGCTGGGGATTACCAAAAGGTTTGTGCTGCCCTGCCTGCTTCCCTAAACCAAGTCCAATCCAGCTTCTACTTTCAAATTTGTCAGCAACTTCATGTGATTCTGGAAAGGAAAAGATTCCTCTGAATTTCCTCTGCATCCTTTTCATATAATGCCATGCACAAGTGAAAGTACTGTTTAGTGGATGACATGTTATTTCATGTCTTCTTGCTGTTTGTTCCTGAGGATAAACTACTTTCAGAAAAAATGCTGCACTAAACTTGTAGAAGTCTCCAGGCATTACGAACATGTTTTTCATCTTCTGCACTGCTTCTTTTTGCTGGATCATTTGCTGGCAACCCCCGTCATGTAGCTCCAAACTTAAAACATCTCAGAAGTCTGAGCCTACTAAAAGGCACATTGCTTACACGTTCCAACAGCTTTGCTAAAGTCAGGGCACTTAGTACTAAGGCCAGTGCAAAAATAAGCATTGCTTCTCCTGCAGAGCTTACAGTGTAAAAGGAAAGACCTTTCAGGGGAGTGCAGGGAAGATGTGGAAAGGAAAGGCTAGCCCAAAACATGGCTGTGGGAAATTTCATGAATGAGATTAATTTTTAAGGCTATTTAAAGATGTGAGTGAAGTCCTCAATAACCTGATTGATCTGGCATCTCCTACAGATAGTTGGCACTGGATGGGGTGTGCTGCCTTTTCTGGGTCCCAGAAGATACAGAGAATTATTGTTGTTGCTAGTTTCTTTAGAGATAACTCTCCCATAGTGCTGGGACACAGCCAGTTGTTTGTATTCTCGCATTCCTGAGTTCATAGTCCCGAACGATTGCAAATACCTTGTACCAAAGGAAAAAATTCACTTTGTGAAATTGATTCTGGGTGGAGTCCAGCCTGTGCTCACCTTCCCTGGGCAGTGTCACTGTCTGGCTGCTTGCGCACAGCCCTAAACAGAGCAGAGAAGATGCACAGCATCTTTGCTTTGTGTCAGCACCCACAGGCTTCCAAAGGCCACCAAAGCATCCAGATTTGTCTTTTCCTCAGCTCATCCAGCAGCTGTAAGGAAGGTGGTCTCTGAGGTGGTGTGTGAGGCCAGCATCACTTGAGGATCTGGTTTTGAAGACAGAGCACTCCAGGTTTGAATTTGTGGTTCCCTCATGCTGGGATGACAGCATGAAGCTGCTGCAACACAACCATTGTACTGGGTTGCCACTTCTGGCTTTTGGTACCTTTTTGCAACTTTTCAAACTAAGACTGTGCTCACTATTACACCAAGCCAATTACAAGCCAGCTTGTGCTGCACCTTCTGGTTTTATCTCACATTTTCATGTGCAGGACTGTCATAGACCTTTTACTGTATTTCCTCTGAAGTTGCATTCATAGAAGAACTTTGAGTTTTGTCCAGCACCACCCCAACCACCTGTTTCTGCCTCTGAAAATAGGCTTATTGTAAATTATTCAAGCCACAAATGACCGCATAGGGAAGGGGATCATTTTATTTACTGTAAGGCCATCTCGTGATTTCTTTTCAAGTTCTCATGAATAGGCTTCTCAAAGATCTTAAAAAGCACCTCCAGGGCCATGATCTTTGTTTACCCATTAGACTCTTAATCCGCTTATGAAAGGCTGTACTTAAATGAGAACAATTCCTTGCTAAGGTCGTGGTCCTTCGTGGTGGGCTTCGCATCCTGCACAGGGAATGGTCTGTGTGGCCAGTGCTCAGAGCTGTGGGGCATTGGGCAATCATAGAAACTGAGAGACTGTGGGAGTAGTGTAGGAGTAATTTGCAGATTTACAGAAGAAATAATAACTTCTAGCTGATGTTGGAAGCGCTGAGAACTGAAGAGTGGGAGCAGAAAATGAAAAAGGCAGTTCTCTGAAGGATTCCCTTTTAAAGATGTCATCGGCAAGAGCTGCCAGAAGAAGAGTATCAGCGGTGTAAAGGCTATGTCAGTAACAGCAGCAAGCAATAACAGGAGGCCCTGACAGTGGGCTTGGAATTTCAGTTGGGCAGTTCCTTCCAGTTGTTGTAGAACATGTAGGAACTGAAACACAGAAGGGACGCTGTGTCTGCATACCAGCAACCTAGTACCACAGCATCAAGGCAGCTCAGGAGGCCTCGGCTCCCAGACCCACATTTCGCTTGCTGTCCTTCGCTGTGTCTCACCATATTAATCACTGGCTCTTGCGAGATCAGGAGCAGGACCTGCCAGCTGGAGCAGCTGGTGGGAGGGGAGGCCCAGGAGCTCCTCTGCACCCAGCCCACTCCTCTGGGCATGTGTTGTGCTGTGGTAAGCTACACTCAGTGAATGCCATGATCACCTTCACATACTGCACTGTGTTTCACAGTATTTTCATCAGCGCTTGCCCTTCTGTTGGTAGGACGGCTGCTTCTAAAATCCTATACCTCCTGGATGGCTTCAAACAGTCCTGACTTTACAAATTTAAAATAACGAAAAAAAAAAAAAAGGAAAAAAATAACAGAGCCACTTCCTCCTTCAAGCCAGATTAAGAACAGCCAGAAAAAATCCTAGACACAGTGAACTGTTAAACTGTTGTGATATAATGTAAAACATTCTAGCTAGAAACATCCGTTCAATTATTCCACTGGGCAGCTGAGACTCCAAGTTTAGGAAGATTAGTTTCTAGTTCAGGTCAAGCACAAAACAGTTGATTTTAAAGTACATTGCTGTTATCACTAGCTTTTTTGTACAAGAATATTCCTAGAATGACCTTCTATGTCTGTTTCTCTCTTCTATAGTTCTCTTATACCACTGAATTACCAATGAAGGACTAAAATCTCATATATTTACTGAAACTAAATTCAAAATAACCAAAGTGTGAGAGAGAATATATAACGGAATTAAGCAATAATACATAGGATTTACTTTTATGGCTCTTTCACAGTGTGGCTTTTTATGAGCAACGCCACTACATCAAATTCACTTTATTGAATGCTCCTTTACATATCTTGCCGTCAACAAAGTTGCTCAGAAAGCAGCTTAATCATTTCATATCTCTTGCGAGTCACTCATGTCTCTATCACAGTTCACTCATCACTAATCAAAAGATGACCTAAAGAATCCTGAGGTAGCACAACAAACTTTGATACAGCAAAGATTAGCAAAAATGTCTTCCAACATTTCAGTACACCTCACGACATAGGAAAATCTGGAGATCTGCTGCCCGGAGTGGGCAGTTCTGTTTAGGCTGAATGACAGAGATTCAGTGATTTGTGTATTATTCTCTAGTTTGGTGGTTCTCAAAACAATAAGTACACTTAAAAAAAAAAATCATACCATAGTCCTGTGTGTGAACACCCACTTCTTTCCCAGCCTTAATCTAGTGTGTGTTCAAAGGATTATTGTAAAACTATTCTTGTTTCTGAGCTTTAAAAGTGAAATCCACAGGTGCTGTGCTGGATTACTTTTATTACTTTTTTAAAAATCTATTTCACATTTCCAGGAGATTTCGCCATACTTAAGGCTTTGATTTATCATCTGTCTATTTCAGCATTATATGCTGATCACTATCACATAGTGCCAGGAAGAAGCGGTTAATAGTCACGATAACGACAGCTTTGGGACAAGTAACTCAGGTAAGCCTAATATTAATTTTTGAGTGCTCTGCCTTCATGGGCAATGCACAGCGCTCTGGCAGGTCTGGTGATCACCTGACTTGTCTCAGGTGAGCCTTAGGAAGGACCACACCTGAAGGAGAGGCAAAATTCTCCTTTGATCTTTTGAGAAGTGAGGAATCTGCCCATGCTCAACTCCAGTCAAAGAATGAAGCAATGCCCTCACCGTGTGCTGGAGTGGTTTCAGCTGAGTGTTTTGATGAGTCAGCCCCACTTCAAGATCACCTAAGAGCTGGAGGAGCACGACTAAGTCTTGATGCTGATCTGGGTACGTTTTCTGTGTCCTGTTTGAATCTGTGTAGTTCATGAGCAGCAGGGTACAGTCTGGATGTATTTAGAAAATACAACAGAGTACGTGTTTAAGACTAGCAACTAAATTACATAGAAGAACTTGTTAGAGAATGAATTTCCACCCAACTTTCTTTTTTTTTTTAGTGGTTAATACAGAGTAGAAAGAAAAAGTCGACATTCAGAAATGATCCATAAGGTTCATTTGGGAGGGAAAACTGTTTTGGTAAAAAAGCTGTGGTCACATTCCAATCCTCAAAATATTTGTATAAACATTGCAATATTTTAACATTACTGAAAGCCTTTTCAAAGTAAAAATAAATAAAATGGTGCAATATGCCATTTTGATATTTTTAAAACAATTCTGTTTCTAAAACAAATGCTGATCTATTAAATGCTGTTTGAAAGATGTCAACTTTACTGAAATGCCTGTTTCTGGGGCAACCCTGTTTGATTTACACTTTCTGAGCTGATTTTCTCTGCAGGACTTTCATGCTATTACCCTCTATTGTACTCTGAAGTCACAACTTCAGTACTTATTATTCTCTTACCCTTCCTAAAGTGCTCTGTAGTAAGTTAAAGTAAATGGGCAGGGAGAAATGTCCTTTAATATTTTACTGAGCAAACCTGGTTATAACCAGCCTCTTGTCACGCAGCCTTAGTTCTTGAAGTGTGTTTCATTAATTCTTCAGTACGTCCTGTGATATCCTTTCTGATCATCACAGGATAAAGTTCATTTCCTTCACACTTTTTTTTGGAGCTCTTTGAGGTGGTCTTCATTTTCATTTCCAGATGTACCAACAGTTTTGTGCTTCCAAGCCAAATGTGGTTTAAATTTCCCTTCCATTCAGGAAATGAACAAAATAGTCCATGGCTATGCTGATGTAAAGCACATCATTTGTCTCCCAAGTACTTGCAACAGAGTCAGGAAAAGCAACAGAGCGCTGGCTGTCCTTAACAATGAAACTCTTTCATTTCCAGCCTAAGACCCATTGCAGAGCTGTAGTCCATTCTCCAAAGCAACTTCAAAACATTTTACGTGTCATTGTGTTACCCACATCAGTTTATTAAGTTGAAAGACAACAAGGATATCTGAGGGAGGTGGAAACTGCTTTAGTGCTTCCTGCCCCTCAAAAACATTTGATCCTGAGGCACAAAAGCAAATGTGATTTCAGATGTGTCTGGTCCCAAACTGTGCCAGCATAGTTCTGCCCTCTCCAGACCGCTGGTGGGGCACCCAGCTCCTGCCAGGTCTGTGGGAAGGAAGTGTCAGAAGAAACGTCCTTCTGCTGGTCTGGGAGGGAAGGGTCTGGGGAGCTGCAGGACAGGAGAGCCCAGCTGCCCCCAGGGCCCCAGCGTGAATCATCCTGCAGCTGCTGCTGCCTCTCCAGCAGCAGAGATCTGATGAGTTGCTTTCTGGCATCGTAACCTGGCAAACACTGTGTGAGCTTTGTGAAACCTAGACAGTCCAGATCAGACCTGAACATCAGGCAAATCTTTTTAATCTTTTTTTTCTTATTGCATACATGTATATAAGCACTTCACTCATAACTGGTTATTGTTTAGCTGGGTGGGGAGAACCTTCAAGTTTCTAAAGCATGAATGAGCTGGTATCTTAGATAAATATGTTCAAAGCTAGGTTTAGAGTTTTTCACTGTGAAGTCAATAAGCATGGTAGAAAATGCATATGCTGACAAGTAAATTTGATTATTTTTCCTGTCATCCCATGCATGCACACATACACTCACTGTCCAGCATAGCTATCTGTCACTGTTTTGGGTTAGTAAGCTGGAAAAAGAGGTAGGAGATTTTTGCTAAAACAAAGAAACAAACAATAAATCCGGGGCTTTTGGTCCAGTTGTCTAAAGCCAAAACCACTACAAATATATTGTTTGATATGTTTCAGATTAACATGCGAGCCCACATATAAGAGGGGGAAAAAAAGTGTCTCTTCAAGTTGCCTGCTTTTTGTAGTATTAAAACCTAAACCGCTGTGATTGGCAGAACCAGTGCCGGCAGTATTTATTCTCATGGTTTGTACTATGACTTAGCCTAACCCATTATCTTTGGACTTCTGGCTGTCCTGAACAAGTGGACAAACTATTCTGAACTGGTTCCAGACCTGGCAGGTATCTCTGCCAGCACGCATGATTTGCACACAACACACACGTTTGGCGCATTATCAGTATAAGAGTCTGACTTGGGACACTGGTAAGCACTCCACTTGTTACTGAGAAAGAGCATCGAGACCTTAAAAAGCAATAAATGAAGAGGGCAGTAACAAAAATAAAACACTGCAAAATCCAGCATCTGGGGTAGAAGTTGCTGCTGCATTTTGAAATGCCCTTCCCCTCGTGGCTGCCCTGGATGGGTGTGACAAGAGAAGTTATCTGAAGCAGCTGAGGTCTCCACTATTCAAAACAGTGTAAAATGTCTCTGTTCCTAATTTAATTCTGCAAAAAGTAAAGAATGGGCGGGAGTTCAGGATGTAATCTCTAACTGCGAATATTACTCTAAAAACAAGCAAAAATTCAAACAGGTGGGATGTTTTTGTCCTGATGATCAGACAAACAGCCACAATTAAACTTCTTGTGAGGGTAAAATTTTACAATCTAAGAAATAATTAGCTAATAAAAATTTCAAGATTCATGTGATGTATGAATATATGAATTACTACACTGTATGTGATTAGAAGAGTGTAAATCACTCTAAGGCTTGTTGGCAATACGCCTTTCCTCAAGCCTATTACCAGCTCCTGGTCCTTACTTTACTTGAACACAGAGTAGGCAAGGGCTTGAACTCGTACACTGATCCAGACGGTCAGCATTCACCCAGTGCCTCCTTCACATGCAAGACCTACTGAGCATTTTCTAGTCCTCTTCACTACACTTTTTTAGGACATCAGTTCTCATCCTGCTCCCTGCTTCTGGAGCAAGCCGTGTAACTAACTTGCCTTAAAATGAACAGGTGCAGTTGTTGTAAATCATTATAGCTCTCAAACCTAAGTAATGGCTAGACTTTCACAATGCTTAGCTATACCTTGCTACAGCGTATTTCAGTGCATGTGGCTCTGGACTGTAAGTGGTAAATCCAGGTTATTCCATATTGTTAAAACTACATGTATCCTAATGGGTGACTTAGCCAGTCAGGTCAGAGAAAACAAACCTGAGCTGCCCTCTGAAAATTTTCATTAGGGTAATAATACAGAAAGAAACAAGACTATGACTAATTCCTTCAAATCTATCTCAAAATATTTAGTGATTACTATATTTTAGCTTTGGACCTAGTTTTAAAATGTGTGAAAGAGGAACTGGCATTAAACATCTAACATGTAAAAAAAATCTTTCACGTAGTTACAAGAGATATACATCACTAAACTACTGTATTCAAGCTGATGAGGTAAATATAAACTGTAAGACTTGGCTGCTTCTTAATAGACATATATTTTAAAATGCCACTACTTACAAAACATAAAAAACAATCAAGTGGCTTGAAAACATACAAGATTATATAGCATATAGATTACAGTAAAAGCGATCATAATCCTTCACACTCACAGGTATACTGGTTGAATTTGTTTTGAGTCTCATAGAACTCCCTTAAAAAAATTAACACATTCACCTTGACCTTCAGAAACATGAGGAATCGGCCATGCAAGCCCTATCCTAGTCTCCTTGAAACTGCAGTTGCCTTCTGCGGGCTTTAGATCAACCAATGGTTTAAGATTCTTATTTTTAACTTTGTGTATTTTATTTCACCATTTAACCAGCCATTCTTTTAAGAGAGCTCATTAGATGGCCAAATTGATTGACTAATCATTTCAATCTTTTTCGCACATGCTAAGTTCTGGGTCAGGGTGTTTTCTTTTAATTAGAGAATTGGTAGGTATACTAGGCAGACTCTATCTGAATGTTAATGCAAGTTAATCGTACTCTGTATCAGTCCTCATTCTCTCAATGAAGTGGGTAATATTAATTTGCTTCACCTCCAGTCCACATAGAGGCACATCACTTTCCTGTGCAGCTGCAAATATATTGCATCTTTATCATTTCTGACAGGCTGCCTTCTCCACTGAGAGCATCTCTCAAACCACATGAAACATCTGTCTGTTGAAGAATACTCTGCAAGAAGGTATGTGTGTGCCTTGTAATTTCTGGTCTTTGTTGATACAGAGTATTCTGTTCTGTGCAAAATTTATTTGTCTACATCTTTACTTGTAAAACGAAGTCTAGTCTTTTGGCCCATAGAAATTAATCTGTGAAAGACAATAGTTTTTCTTTATTTCCACAAGTATTTTTTTCCCCTGTCCACCCATGCTCATAAAATAACTCACAGGTAGGAAATACATTAAGCTGCACTACTTTTTGTCCTATATAACACTCCTTCAGGTAAGAGCAAGCAAATAGCTTGAAAAGCTGACCTGAATGTTGGGTATACCTGACAAGATATATAGGAGTTGCATATATCTGAAGGTCTAACTTCTTGGCACTCTTACTGATCACTACTATCCCTACTGGAACAGGTTAACCACAGGACCAAATAGCATGGTTTTCTGCTATTATCTGCCACAGACCTAGCCCTTTCCCAAAGACTGTAAGATGCACAGAGTTTCAGGTATCCACCTCTGGCCAAATGTAGCGATTTTTCCCATGTCCCACAAAACACAAGGAATTTGAAAGTGCTCTCAAAGACTAGAAATTTCCAGTTGCTCTGCCTACTAGTGATGGTGCTCACAACAGTTCCATTCTGTAGTACCAGGGGGCTCGCAGGTAGATATGAGTTAATTGTTTCTTTGCATATCATGCTACTTTCAGCATTCCTGGCTCACACATCCTTTAAACCAGTATAGGGAAGCAGAAACACAGAACCCGTGTTCAGACTCTTCTTTCCCAATAGGTACACAGTTTAGGAACCAGAAAGTTGCCCAGATTTGTTGAACAATGGTGGGGTTTTGCACACAGATGAAGACATGCCTGTGCTAACTGTTCCTATCTTTTTCTCTTCTATGTTATGCACAAACGAATGGACTCCAGCTAACTATAAGTGTAAACAGCCATTTTTTTAACCATGGTTGACTTTTATATGTGATAACTTGTGGAGAAGCAAATAGAAAGTTTAATTAAAACAGAGCTCAGTCGGGTTGAACCTGTGACCTTTGAAATAAGAAGTAGGGCTGTTATCCACTTGGCTACCAGGTCTCCATGGGAGTGTGTATATATACATATATATATGGGAGTTTACTAGCTGCACTTTTGTTTCCTGAGAATAATAGAAATCTGGAGAGAACAGAATGTTAAAAATAATTTTAAAAATCAAATATGAGCAGTATCAGCTCAAATAAAAACTATTCCCCAATTCATACAAAGATCCAAGTGCATAGAAAATTTAATGAAGGTTAGATTTGCAGTAATAGTCTGTTATTTTGCTTGAACCAAAGATATTTGAATAGTTTTAAGGGCCAAATACTAGCACTATTTAGTACATCAGCTACTGATTTCAGTGGGATCAAGGTTTGGCCCCTGATGGCCCATTTTGGCATTCTAATGAATTCATTGTTTGACTGCTTTGAAAAGTCTATTGGCAGAGAGCTGCTGCAAATATAATGGTTTGGTAATGTAGACACATGTTTTTTCCCTCTGTGCTGTACTGGATGTACTTTCAGCTACTGTGGAATAAAAAAATTATTCAGCAAAAGAACTATATTAAAAATTATAGAAGGAAGTTAATTAAAAGTCAGCTGTAAATGCTGACAGCGAATGAAACTGACTCCTAACTTCATAACTCTATATGTAAATAAAACATAATAAAAAGTGAAGTTAATCAACTATTTGATTTTATCAGAAAAAAATTATCTGAAAATGAGTTACATACTTCTTTAATACTTATTCCAGAAATATATGCAGAAAGATGGTACTAATAAAGTGACTTTGGGATATGCGAGTCATTCTGTCTGTGCAAGCCCATCAAGGGACTAATATTTAAGAGTTTGGTATTAAAGTTCACATCTGAATATGAATTATCCCTGGGATGTCAGACAACATATAGAACTAGAAAAGGGTATACATCTATGTATATCCTGGCTTCTTTATGGGAGTTCTGTAAGATTAATACTTTTTTCCTCTGTGAGTGGTTTTGTTGCAGGAGGGGGGGATTCCTATGTGGACAATGTGCTATGTCACTTTCCTAAGTTTTCTCTTGAAGATATAAGGATTTCTGCTCCTGACCAGCTGTATGTTGATGTACGTCTCTATTCTATGTGGGTCATTCACCCACATCCCGTTTGTAGGTACATCTTCAGCATATGCATTTGGCAGTCTGAATTACTTAACTATTCTGTTCTCCAGATGTGAGATTCATGGCACAGGTAACTGAAGTGACCCAGTGGTTCAAGGGGAACTTTCACTATTAAAAAAACGCCATGAGTTTCCTTAATATCCAGCTTTGTAACAGTTATCTGTGATGTCCCTCCTAACCAAAAAAAAAACAAATGTTTTTACCAAATGAAATCTGCCAGGGAAAAATTAAAGTGCTGCAGTAATGCCGGTTTGGACTACAAAGCCATGCCCTCTAGTCAGCAGAACACCAGATACTCCATCAAGTATCATCTTGCCTACATTGTATTCATGAAACTCCCTATTTAGCTGAGATCAATCATAACCGTGATGAGACAGATAGGTCTTACAGTTCTGTGTGTCCTGGTGACTGGTAATCTCAGGCAGCTTCTGTGACAATGCATTGTATAACCACATGCTTAACCAGAGACTTTGACTTCCACAGAGCGATAATCTATAGTAGCAATGATGTCTGAATGGTTAAACAGTTCACTTTTTGTGCAAACCGGGGGCCAATGAGTAATACACACTGCCTGTCTCACTCTGCTAAATCCTTGAAGAAGAGAGTGATAGGATGCTATCATTGCTATGCAAGTTAGTTCCAGCTGTTCTAGGAGAACATCTGTCCTAAGTCATCCATGTTTGCTGACTGAGCAAGCTTAATTAAATGCTGTATGTGTATGCTAGCACTCTGCAATGATATGTAGAAAAAGGGAAGACACTCAGTGGAAGAGCTAAACAAAGCCAAAATGGTTACTGTGCTTTGCAGTGCATCAGGGATAGCTGCTGGTGCTTCTCGTTTACATATATTATGAAGAAATTAGGCCATGGTGGACAGGTCCTGAAACATCAGGAAAGGAGCCACAGAACTGACATTGATGCGGTTTCAGGGTTTTAATAGCCCACGTCTGCAACAGCTTCATTGCAGCAGCTGGGTTATTCTCACTATCCGTTTCAAAGAGGTGGATTTTATCTGCCCCAATCTTCTTCCCTCAGTCATTTGAAATCTAGCTAACTTGTTGGGACACTGATAAAGTAAGTTTCACGCAGGCTGACAATGCCACCACTTGCAGCTGGAATAGTTGTCTTATTTTAACTTATGTTTTGGTAATGGCAGCATTCTTTCTGGCAGCACTAGGACAGTTAGCAACAGAACTCTTGCTCTCTCTGCAGCTCTTCTGCAGAGCTCTCAGCGGCAGCAGGCGGCAGAGCTTAGACATAGATACTTTGTGTATTTTAAGTATGTAGACAAGTAAGTGTCTTCTTGACACAGAGCATTGTCACCATTATTGTTCAAACACAGGACTTAAATCGCAGAAGATGTCTTTTTCAGTACATCTTGAACGACAACACTCAGAGAATAAAGATTTAAAGTTTTATATTCAACCTTTGCTGTCTATAAGCAGGAGTATACTGCAAAAAAGTAGTGGGTTGCTCCTGGAAGTAAATATCCCACAGCCCCAGCACTGCAAAAGCAGGCCTGTCAGCAGTTAGATCATTTACAGTTACTGTCTCCATTTTGTGCTATTAGTCTTCTTCCGTACCTCCATCTCCCACTGAAAGGGTCTGGGAGAATTTTGGGGAGTTTACAGCTCTTAGGTAAGGAAAAACATATCAAGGGAGAAAAATGCTGTGACTTTTGACTCCTGAAAGAGTGTGCTTCCAATACTAAATCTTGGCATATGAGCCACCCTACGAACACATACATTTGGGGGGGGGAGTGGGGAGGAAGGAAGGAAAAAGCACATGATCTTAAGCAGAAGGAGTTAGAATTACCAGACTGTGACTTGCTTTAAGTTTCTATGTTGAGATTTTCAAGGAATGTTTGTTCAGTGGGCCAGCAACACACTGCAGATTCCTGGTACCATTGGGTGGAAATAAGAGAGAAAGCACCTTGGTAAGGGTACACCTTAATGATGCTCACAAAGACTCATCAAACATCCGTGCAAGGTTCCCCCATATTTTTCAATACAGACAAGATGACTAAGAAAAAAATCATGGGGAAAAAAAAGCTTCATGCAGAAGCCTACTGATTAGCTGTAATCCTGAGGTAAACTGCAAATTTATGCAGGAGGTCAGTCACTTCTGTAGCAGAGAGAAGCTAAATATCTGGCTAGTCAAGCATAACAATTGTACCCTGAACACTTGGCAATAAATGGAATTCACCATTTGATAAAACTGTTTACTCCATTCAGTAGGAATAGCCAATGGTTACGTGAAGCTATATCTCACAAGCGTATAATCTATGGAAATGTATGTAGCATCCCATGAATACTAAACAAATTCATTATGATCAGCAGTATTTCCAATGAATCTGTAATGATGGAGCCTTTAAATTAAATTTTCTTTCTTGATTTTTCAGTGTAATCAAGTTCATCAGCCCATTCCTTTTTTTTCCCCTTATTTAAAGCATTAAACCCATGAGCTCGTCAACATACAAAAGCACTTCCAAGCGGCTCAGCCCAAGAACAAAATAGAGAGAAAGAGACAAAGGAGTCATTCTTCACATCATAGAATTATAGGTTGGAAAAGACCTCTAAGATCATCAAGTCCAAGGTCATGGAGCACCAAATTCCTTGTTGTAAAAAGCACAATGAAAATGAGACAGGGATTAAGAAATACAGAACCAAATACCCGTGCTAGAGAAACTGCAAGGGCTTGATTTCCTAATCTCTGTTCTACAAAGGTATTGTAATGCCTAAGAGGGATAAGATACCCCCTGACATTTGGTTCAGTCAGAAGGATTTCTGAAAGACAATTGTTATGAAGCTTAAGCCAGCTTCTTCCTAATGAGACAAAATCCCAAGCCATATGGTGACAGGAAAACCACATTTTTTCTGTCTGCCCTCAAACTCTTACCAGGAGAATCTCAGTGGTGCCATCAGTAGATTCCTTGCACCTGCACTGGTCAAAGAAGCATTTCCATAGGCTGAAAACAAAGTGGTTTTCTTCTTTGCATGAACTACCTGCAAGGACATCAGGTATCCAAGTGGGACATAACTTCTTTCATCTCTTCAGCATTACATTCAAGTCATCAGAGAAACAGCAAATTCTTGTTTTAACTACTGTCCTAGTATTGTAAGAAACCTTGGCTTCCTCCATCTGTTAGTGACAGTCTCTTAGTGACATCATCTTCCAAACAGCACTGTTCTCCAGCTGCATTATTTGCTCCTATAGTGCTCAAAATCTGTATACAACAACCAAAAGGAAAAGACTGTATGTCTAACAGTTCGGAGTTTATACCTTCTTATTTCTGTGTTGTTCACAGCAGACTAGTTGAACAGGTCATGATCAACACTATTGCTTTTATCTGATACAGGGAATACATATATGAACACCTCAAGTTTTAGTGTCTTATGTCCTTTTTAAACAGCACAGTGAGCTGGAATATATACTTTCAAGACAAAAGTTCCTTTGTAGCTAGTAGAATTGTTGAAAAAGAGCATTTACTTCCAGTAAATGGTAGCATTTATCAATGTAATTGTTTCAGTAAACCTCTATAATTTCAGTATTTACCCTAGTGAATACCTTCTCAGCTTTTTTATTCCTCTGTCAGAAATTAGTGAATGTTGTATAAAAAGTGTGATTTTATTCTCTTTATCCAGTGCATAATCATAGTGTAAAATACGGCATCTCACTTCAGTATATGTGAATTAAAATTAGCTGCAAATAAAATTAGTCAAAGAATCAGAGAAACTTGATGCCTTTGTTGATAACAAGTAGTCTTGGTAATTTTTAATTGGTCACAAATTAATTGCAGCATTCTTCTTTATCTAGTAGGTAAAATTGCATGTACTTTGCTGTGTCAGCATTTGAAATGACTCTCTAAGCTGTCTTCCTGCATTAGATTTTTCATCTATGAAGAGACAAAGATAATACTTCATTTTTTTTTTGAGTGAATGTATTTGGATTTCTCACTAACATTCTTCAGTATGTGTGCACGATACACAAAACTATAAACAAGGTTGAGTGAAATTAGTTTGAAAATGAAATGGAATATTTAAAAAACCTTTTCTTTTGCAATATTCATTTCACTCTCTTATAGACATGGCAGTATCTTTCTTTCTTCCACCTATCTAGTTTCCCATTCAATACAGATAAACAGAAGGACACCGTTCATCATATCAAATCAGCCCTGAGGTCCATCTGACAGTATGTGTCTCCTGTTGGTGGTGATAAATGTCATATGCACCAAAGAAAGTTTTAGGCCAAGGCTGAATAAACTCTCCCTTGATCTCTGCTAACAGAGACTGACTGACTAAAATCTTGAGGACTAAAGATAATACCCTTCCAAAATGTTGTTGCCACTTTGAAGTTCAGTCAGTGACTGTACTGTTCATATAATTCATCATTTCTTCAAAGTAAAGCAATACAAAATCCTGAGAAACTGTCCATATTTCATGCTACAGGGAGACGTCAAGTTAATTGCACAAACAAAAGAATTCTAATGTGCTTGCCATACCACTGTAACCAACACCTGCTCTCTTCTAAGTTCACTGAACACCCTTCAAACACTCATGCTCATGTATCTTTGATTTGTTTTACTCTGTTGCATTTCCATAGCAGAACTAATAGGATAAAAAGTGTTGCGCACATTGTGTGACCTTTCTCTTTCAGTGTAGAGAATGCAGTAAATGCATATTTACAGGAAGCAGGTAATACAACAGTAGAGCAGAAATATGTTACTGCAAATAAAGTGACTTCATAAAACTGCTTCTCACTTTCCATTGCCCTATGAAGCACTGTTTCAACAGTTAGATTCCTGCTCATCAGCATTTCAGTGATGTGAGTGTATCTTCATTTTTGCATGCTTTCTCAGTTTGGGCAGATGTATGTTTTTGGCAACATTTTATTCATCTATTGAAGTCGCTAAACATGTGGCAGCATAGCAGTATCTGGGCTGCCTGCGCCTAACTCTAGACATAAGCCTGCATTTATATTGCTGGCAGGGAAAATCTCCTTTTGATCATACAAAGAAAGCAAAGCAAATCTTAACAGACTCAGTTTCTATTAGCATTTATTAAAGGTCTCATCCAATACCCATACAAATCTATAACAATTTTTCCTTCTTTGGATATCAATAAGCATTTGGGTTAGTCCCCAATATAGCTGTTCATCTTTTCTCAAAATTGTTAATTAATATATCACAGAGAATTTAAAGCATATAGTGATGTTTTTTACAGTGCTACACAACTAATGCCTACAACAGTGCCATGGTGTACTTGACATGGCTCAGATGTAATGGATGATACAGAACTTGTTCAGCAAGTCTTAGATTACACCACCTTACACAACAAATATTCATATTAATTTTTAAAAAAAGCTGCATCAACAAAGTTCTTTAGCATTTACTGTCTGGAGACATTCAAACAGTCTTATTGACATGATTATATGTTGCAGATTCAAAGAAGCTGAATCTTTCAAATAGGTATATATACAATCAGTCACAACAAGAGAAGTATTTGGGAAGTTTTACTTGACAGAAGATGGAAAAGATTATGATGTTTGACTAATGGCAACTAATGAACACCTTTTAAATAGTCAGCATCAAATCTCTGTACAGATCATGATGGCACAAAAATGTATGAACAAAAATATTAAAAATTAACTGCAACACAACTATATCATCTCTTTACAAACGTTGTATTTGAGACTTCCCTTGGCTTTACCTCCTTGAAAAGATCTGCTACTAGAATATAAGAACCTTCCATAGGCATTTATTTCAGACTACACGTAACCTTTCTTTTTTAATCAAAAATTCAGTGAACACTTCAGGAAAAAATCTTCAAAAAAATTAGATTAGTTGTAAAAACCTCTCAGATAATTGAAGTGTTTTCAGGATATGGTTGGTGAACCCATGGTACCCTGCGTACTTTGAAGGGATCCACAAAAGCTAGACAGTAAGGCAAGTATCCCCAGGTGAGGTGCCCCATAGTCCGAGAAAAGGTCCCCTGAGTCCTGCCTATCTCTTGACCTTCTGAATTGCCATAAGAACCCCGTTGTTGTTAGAGAAACCCTAGAAACACCAAATATTTATGGACCCACAAGTCTCTCCCAAATGCTCTTGTTCCATGTTTTCTTAATATTTCTGGAGGCAAGGTACTTGTCTGTTGTTATAGTTCTTATTACTGTTCTATTTTTTTTTTCTTTGACTGTCATGTAGTCTTGAAATTTAAGGAGAAATTAATCATAAGTTTACCAGATTGCTGGCCTCTAATATTTTCTTGTCATTTAATGAGCACAGTTTCAAAAGGCAAGGAAGAACATACCTATTGCAATACTGAGATATTCACCAAGAAGTTTCTGTGTTTGTTAAGTAAAAGAAAATATCTTTTAAGTACTTAGAACCTGTGACAATTTCTTAGCTGAAAGCAAGTTGACACTTGATTATATAAAAAGTGAAATAAAAGAACATTGTTACAGCCTAATGTTAGTCCCCGTGGTTCTTCCCTAAAATGAGTAAGAACAATGACTGGATGAAAAATCTATTTACAGAAAGTGACAGCTATCTCACCAGTGTAACCACTAAGGTAGCACCATGACGCATTAGTCAGGGACAGAAGACTGATGCTTGATCTGGACTCAGAATTTCTTGTTGAGTTCAGTTAAAACAAAAAACAAGCAGTGTGACATAGCAGCTACTATCAGAATAATATGAAATCTTCTTCTCATGATCACATCTTTACTTGAGTATTTGTGTTTGGCCTTAGCAATAATGAAGATGAAATCTCAAGATAAACTATATGGAGGACAAGTATTGCTACTGAAACAGTGAAATGGCCATCATTTGTTCACTTTGTACCATAAACACAGCTCAGCTGAGTAAAAATCCCTGAACAAAATTGCAACTGCACGTAATGTTGCCTTGAGTTATTTTGTGCACAGTGCTTTTTAGCTGTTTTTGTTGTCAGCATGCTTAAAAGACCTGCACAGTAGCACACGTACACAAAATTTCAAAGGTGCCTAAATGCCTCTATTGAAAATATCAGCCATTCCTCAAAGACTGCCAAGTGCTTCCACTTACATTAGGTATTGCCCAATGAAAACCATCTAGCTGTTTTAGACAGGAAGCCACAAAAACTAATAGTCACTGAACTGATTTTCCTTTGAGCAAATACAACTGTAGGAACAGCACAAAACAGGCAGGAATTGGATTCTGTAATACTGTATTCTAAAGAATTTTCAATCAAATAAACACTTGAACAAAACACTTGAACAAACATTTCAACAAAGTCTGTACCCTACAGGTACAGGAGGTTCCAAACATTTAATGGAAACAACCAAAGGACAGAGCAACCTAATGTTACTTTGAAGGTTGTCCTACTTTGAGGAGGAACTGGACCTCAAGAGGCCCCTCCCAACCCGAGCTGGCCTATGATATTTCTTATTTGTTGCTTTAAGCAGTCCATCTCAGTTATGAAACCAGACATCTCTTTTTTAGACTCTTGAAGAGCTGTTTGTTACACAGCTTTGCTATCTATGCAGTGAACAGCTAGAAGAGCTGACAACCATACATCAAAGCTCTGTTTTCTCAACTAAAAGTATTAGGAGTCTGAAAAACTTGAAGAAGACTACCTTGACTCTACCTATTTTAGAATGTCCCACTGCTTTCAGGAGACACCAAATGCAAAGGAAGCCCCCAAATGACAGTCCACCCATGGTTAATTTGGTAAACAAGCCACTTCAATGAAACCTCTTCCCTGGATTAAGTAATTTACAAGTACAGACATTTAACCTGAGGTTCCACACATTTCCCCATATGTCTGTCTTCCAAGCATGTGAATAGTCCCATTTGCTGCAATAAGGGACGAATGGCTGTAAAAGGTTAAGTAAATGAGTAAATATTTATAGAAATAAATCATTGCCGCAATGCTAGATACAAATAACTATGCACCACTTTTTAATTGTAAACATTCAATATCTAGAAAATCAAATCTATCAGAATAGAGATTATTCTTAGCTTTTCTATTTGTCTTAAAAAAAAAAAAAATGAAGGGAAGACAGAGAAGGAATTTCATTTCAGCTGCACAATTTAGGATGTAATATTGGAAGCACCTGTGCTATACAAGAACAGGATGCCCTTTTTCTCTTTGTCAGCGTACACTTTTAATGCTGATTGGAATGACTACAGCATAATAGAACCGAATAATATAGCATGTTATTAAATACTGATTGCAAACTGCATTAATCTGTGGCCTCCACAGATCCCTAGCATTGTAAAAAGTTCCTTCCCCTTTCTCTCTCTGGCTGCTGTAGCTTTTTCCGAATTATACTGTGCTAGTCAGTTGTTCTGTGTATTTGATATATTTTATGGCAACCTTCAAGATGTTATTTTTGTAATTTTTATTTTGGCCAATAAAACTCTAAGGAAGCACAGCGGATGTCTCTCTCCAGATATAGTTTCACTGTCAGATTATATTTTGTTTCAGCTGCAGTTAATGTAAATATTCAAAAACTCAAGCTTTTAGCTAATTTCTCATTAAATAAAAGTGGTCTTAGTCAATTTCCAATGCACACATCAAATAATACAACATTTCTAAGCATCTTTTATGTAGTGGTCTTTGCTACTGTCCCCTGAGTAAAATTCATCCTTTTTCCTAAATCTCGTGGCTGGTGAGAGAAATTGCAAGAAAGGAATATCCAGAGCTGGTGTTAGCCTGGGGGCGTTGCACAGGGCAGCAGATCGCTCCAGCAAGAGGCATTTAATCCCTGTGCAGTCACATCTCCCGTCTTTCCCTCACTAACTTGGGGACATAAGGTAGGAGAGAAGCTTGACAGGAGCAAGTCACGCTGTGGGGAACAGGGCACTGCTGGGATGGCTCACTGCAAGCCAGGAGAAGAGGGTGTCTGACTTTGCAGGTGCTGCAGGCTCCAGTGCTCCAGGGCTGGTGGTCTCAGAGGAGAAAGGCTGACACGCTGGGGCAGGGGATTTGCTTTGTCCCTGCAGGTCACTAATGGCAGTGGACTGTCCAGGTGGAAACAGAGGGGAACAAAGTGACATCTGGGCTATTTTGTCCTTCCTCCAGAGCAGCTTAATATAACTTTTGCCCACACTGCTGAGAAAGCCTTAACCAGCACTTCTTCTTCTCTGTGCTAGTACAGGTATTATCTGCACTGGATTGAAGGTACCAGACAGCAGCAGCTGAAATAAGAATTACATAGAGTTATCCTCCAGAAAAATTTTTAAGGAGATGTTTTGTCTCCCAGTTCTTCATATATGCTCAGAACACTCTGATAATTTTAATGTGTGAGCAAGAATGAAGGTCACTACCCATGCATGAAAAAATAAGCTTTCTAATAAAATGAAAATCTTTACCTTAAATGCCTCTTGTGGGGATGGATCTGCATAGCTGAGGTCAACATTTGGTGGTACTCTACCCTTCTGCACGGGGAATGTGTGCAGAGCAACTACCCAAATGCTGCTTGTATCTACAGTGTTGACTACTGTTCATACTCTCAGGATGGCAGGTCATCTAACAGTTGCAGGAAACAGTAGCAAGAGGTTTCTCAGACATTTCTGCATCAGAGACCTGCCCCTGTATGAACATTTCTATGTTCAAAGATCTGACCTGAGTCAAGGTTTAAACTGTGCAGACCCTGCTATTTTAGGTGCCATCAAGCTACTTTAGAAAAGAACACCTTAAATGTTTCTTCTCTTTCAGCTGCTGTGTTTGTGAAGCATGGAAAAGATTGGTGGTGGTCTCACCAAAAAATAGGAAGGAGTGGAACAGAAAAGTAATGGAGAGGCTAGAGAGTGTTGTGGAAGACCGAAGCAGTTGTAACAGATGGGACTTGATTTTGTGAGGCAGTGTCCTCTTGGAAGGTGGGTATTCCTCCAAATCTCCTTGTTTGCAGGACTAAGTATAAAATTTCTGATCCTAGCTGCTCACCAGTAAAGCAGCATATCAGGACTTGTAACACTTTATTAATGTCAGATTATTCCGTTCAATAGAATGAGATTTCTTTCATCCAGAAAAAAGTGCACAGTATCCTATATAGGAAAATGCTAATGGATTTTAAATTCTAACTCCATAGGGACAATTTAAAGTCAATTTTCTTCTTCCAGCTGTTGGGTTTAGAGTTTTTTTTCATTATTATTCTGTCTCACATGTTTATTACACCCTGCCCCTCTTCTGAAAACTCTGGCTGCCTTCAGCTGTTTGGTATTATTTGGTTTTCTGTATCACTTTAGTATCTCTTTAGGACTTCTCCCACTTCCTTTATCTTTTCTTTCTGAGACAGGTATGATTTTCCTGTCTGCATTTGCCTTTCCCTTAAACATTCCTCTCTTTTTCCCTCTGTTTCCTTTCATGAAATAATCTTTCCCCATCATATATTTGATTTATTAGCACAGAGGAAAGTAATAAGGGTCATTTACAGTTCCCACATCTTCCAGTGCTGGGATGAGAGGGTCTGTGGTAGATTCAGGAGTTACTACTGCGGTACGACCTGCTGCCCCAGCTCCTTCCTGCACAGAGTCTAGGTACAGGACCTTTTCTCCATGCTCTGGAGTCGTCACAGAGAATCTCCTCAGAAAGTCCTTGCACAGAGGAAAAATGCACATCTATCTCTTGGAAGTCCTCCACTTGATTCAAGGGTATTTGGAGTAATACATAATACAAGTATTGCATCTTCTTATCGTAATATGAAAAACCAGTGCAATCTACAAGCATAAAGAGATGGGCAGAAATCAGAAATAGCTCAAATACTGAAAGTCCTGGCTTCAATCAGGCCCCTTCCTGCTACTTGTTTAAAGTATCCTGCAAAGGGAATTGG
>Ga0065711_1032000_pt1 | contig 28242 bp, 11 predicted proteins | sample Hoacrofraction12_FD_59098 | JGI IMG/M metagenome (GOLD analysis project Ga0065711, IMG submission 59098) | Hoatzin crop microbial communities from Cojedes, Venezuela - Epithelial fraction 12 v2 (version 2) | ecosystem: Host-associated > Birds > Digestive system > Esophagus > Crop | place... | reverse complement strand
ATCTGCCAGCTCCCTCAGCACTTGTTCTTGCATCCCATCGGGGCCCATGGATATGTTGGTGTCCAGTTTGCTTAAATGATCTCTAACCCGATCCTCATCAACCAAGGGAAAGTCTTCCTTTCTCCAGGCTTTCTTTCTTACCTTCAGGGACTGGGATTCCTGAGGGCCTGCCTTGGCACTGAAGACTGAAGCAAAGAAGGCATTCAGTAGCTCTACCTTCTCTGCATCCTCCATCACCAGGACACCCGCCTAATTCAGCAGCGGCCTCACATTTTCCCTAGTCTTCCTTTTGCTGCTGATGTAGTTGAAGAAGCCCTTCTTGTTGTCTTTGATTTGTATTGTGAAACAGTGGAATATCTGCCTTCTCGTTTCTCTAGCCTTGATGGCAGTAGAGCCAGTCACTCAGTTATTAGAGGGAAATCTGAAGAGTGTATTTCCATCTTTCAGGTTGTATTTTAATAAAATGGATTAAGTCCTTCAAAAGTATGCTTATGATGATCATGAGTATGGAACAACATTTTAATAGAAAATCTCGATTTTGCCCTAACGACAATTTTTGTTAGCATTGTTTAAAAAATAGCTTATCACAGTGAGGAAGCACGAGTAAAACATGCTGACAGAAGATAGCGACTCCCCTATGCAATCCTGCCTCATACTGTTAATCTTGTTTATCATTGTGTTGATACCAGTTCATAGTGACATAGGCAGACACACAGTCAAACATCAGTATATATATATGATTTCTATAACTTTCCACTTGAGCTGACTTTGAGTTAGTCAGCATTTTCAATGGTGGCTAAGTGTTTTGGAGACATTAGACCAATTGACTTATAAAGCTTACAGCATTATGTCAAAATGCCTTCCATCCAAGCTTAGGCTTTCTTATTTGATACATCCTTTTAGTAAATATTTCTCCTCCTGTGTGACAAAGGCACTGAGGAGTTGTATTAAAGCCTTTCCTTTGTGACCTGCAAAAAGCATTTGCTAAAAAGTGGAGAATCGAACTGAATGAAAATTCAAAGAACTTGTGTGGGAGCATTTGATAAAAAGTCAGTTTACAACTGTTAGATATATGCCTGGATGAAATAAGACTTCCTGAAACTTATGCTGAGTAGCAGTATGTGTAGCTTCCTTGTTCTTAATGTCTAATTACATGTTTCTTGAAATAAGCCTCATTGAGGTAGCTGAAAGATGCGCCCTCAGGTGAAGTCGTTGCCACTTTTGCCTCATTCTTAGAAGCACAAATCTCTTGTTCCTACAGAATGTCTATATTGCCATGCTAAATTTTATGCAGACCTGTTCCCAGTGGGTCAATGTCAACAGCAAACCTTTCTCTTGCTCTGGTAGTTCCAGTTTTGATGTAAGAAGAACTGTTGGAAGATGCAGGAATAAAAAATGTCTGATCACTTATAACTATTTTGGCAAAATAAATCACTTTCAAAGTTTCACTCACTAGTGTGTTGCTGAATCCAAAGAAACTGATTACCTTTGTACGCCTTGTAGAAGAGCACAACTCTTTCCTCGTAATGACCTTAAACAATACTTGAATTTTATCTGGCTTTGTTGCTTAAGTATATACTACTTACTAACTTTCTGTTCTGGACCTTACACTGACTTGGTGTATGAAGTCAAATATATTCATAGGTGAAATTTGCTGATGGATTAACTACTCATCACTTCTTTGAGCTGCAGTAGCTCTCAAATTCAGGATAGGCAGAACAAGAAAAAGCTACTATACAAAATGTGAAAAGCAGGAACCAGAACAAGACAGCCAGTGCGCTTCTGAAAATTATAGTTAGCTTTCCACATATTTTGGATCTGAGAAAGCCATGCTTCTCTAAGCTCTTTCTCCATTCCCCTTGCTCTTCGTGATGACGATATCTTATGATACCCTGACATAACAAGAACTGGGTGGTGGTTCTCCTTTTATGGCTTTGGCTAGGAATTAATTCACACATTGGAGTGTAGTGGGCAGGATCCTTTAGTCAAGCAATCAGAGGCACCAAGGAGGGCATTGGTGGCTAATGCCACACCTGAAGTAGCCTGAAAGTCTGTGGTGTCGACAGAGGTGGTGTGTTGCCAAGGGATTTGTCACAGAGCTGTAAATTTGGCTCTTGGTCTTCCCTGTTCAGCCTGCAACACCCTCCTATGTGAAGATGGTGGTGGAGACGGTCTGTATCTGCATCGGAATATGTTGCTGGTTACTACTTTTAGCATATACACCAACCTGGCAGAGGGCGTGTTACGCTCTTAGTATCCTGTTGGCATAGGTCCCTTTCTCCTCCCAGACCCCTTCAGTGGCATATGTAAATAAAAAATGATTCGGCATTTCAGACAAGGGAGTCAGAAGAGTCTTTGATAAAAATGAAGTTGAGAATTCAGGTTAAAATACTGGTTTTGTGCTGTTATTTAAAAACACACACGCCACAAACACATGCACTGCTGGATTTCCACAGTTTTTGTTTCCAGTTTGAAATACGGTGCATGTGTAACTATTTATTTATTTAATCTGAAACATTGAATTCAACTCTTAAATGGCATTCTGTCTTGTCATACAGCTACTCTGAAGGGCACTCAGGATGAATTAAACAAGAAAGCACTTCAGACTTTGGAGAGGTGAGTAGGAATCTTGCGGATACTTGCATTATGTGTCTCTTTGAATGACTCCAGAATAATTGTAGATTTTAATGTGGTTTTTTTAGTTCTTCTGCGTGAGGCTTCCTTGCCTGAAAGTTTAAAAACAGTTTAGTAGATTTCAGCAATAGTCTGTCAAAACCATGGCTGTGATGGCTAAATGCAGTGATTATTCTGTTGAATATCCAAGGTAAGAGTATCTGTTCTGCCACTAAACTGAAATAACCTTAGCCCCAAATTAGCTCCAGTGAGGTCTACAGTGCTGGGAGGTGCAGCTTCCTCACATGACGCCAGGAAGCAAGTGTGGAAGGCTCCTTTTTGTCTTCATTCCTATGTGAAGCAGGCTTAAACTCCTGTTTTCCTCATGGTAAAGTACCTTTACCACCAGGTTGTGGGCTGCTATGGGGTGACCTGGCATCAGTGCACTTACTGGGGAGGGGATGATTGCTGTCCTAAGGAGTGTTTACGTGAGCTGTTGTATGAAATGGAGGCTACGGAGCTAGTGGTACAAGGTAGTCACTGCTCACCTGTTCTTCACCCCTGTATTTCGTAGGAGAGTCTGAACTAATGGCTCTGCCCTGAAAGTATCTGGGAATTAATTTCCTCTGCAACTACAGTTACCTCAAGTAAAACTGCTTGGGTTAAAAACCACTTCTGTCAGTTCTGTTGTGGTAGAGAGGTGAGGTATGAGCTTCCTGACACTGTTACGACTGAGTTACACCACTCAGAAGACACTAGGTGGTGTTTGGGCAGTTAACACTGTAAATGTAGGTGCCTACAGACTTTGGGTGGCAGCTGAATGGAAGCTCATAGGGTCTAAGTATCTAATTCTGGCTTTGGTGTGGTCATAAATACATGAGAGCTCAAATTTTCTTCACTTTTTGTAACATATCTCAAAGTACAGGTGTAGCAGTTTGAACGTGTTACTGGATGTTCATTGTTTTTTCTGATGCTGGGAAAGGAGGAGTCCAGCATGTTTCCTGCACTGGTTTTGCAGTGATTGCAAGAGCACGCAGTAAGCTGAAACCACAGATATAGTTCTGGATATTTACCCTATGGACATCTGAAAGATAAAATTTTTAAAAGCCATTTATTCAGTCACTTTTTGGATCAGGAGTATACTTTGTCACATTAGTTCCTGAATTCCAATATAATACTTTTGCTACTGCCCAATTTTAATGTAATTGTGGTGCTGCAGTGCTTTTAAACTGCATTTATTTTTATCTTTTGACCTTTCCCACTGGCTGTGGCATGTTTTCATGATTTCTTAACTCTAGCTGGGAAGCAGACAAGCTTCTAGCCAAACATTAGGTACTCAAACTTCAGCCAACGGGGATGTTGTGACAGTGAGCTGGTTACTAGTGTCTTCCTAAATGCCCGAGTTTGGTTTCTTTCTTTTTTTTCCTCTTCCTTGCTTTTCACCTGTTTTTAAAGTACATGCTTGATATCTCAGGCTATGGTTTGGCCTGCAGCCATCTTTATAAGTAGCCTTTTCAACTGTAAGCTTGGATCAAATGTTTTTCCAATACCTTTTGAGGAAACTGAACAGTAAAGTAACAACACTTTGTTTCTTTCCAAAAGCACCATTAATCTCTTCTCCCATACACCCATGTGTACTTTCCTATGTTAGTTATTGTTGGAGATGCTACTGAAAGTTTCACGGGAGCTGCTTGCTAAAGAGGCAGCTCACCCTGCTCCAGTAGTTTTGGGCAAAGCTGGGTTCTATCTTGGGGAGTCTTGTCATTGATGTTTGATTTTTGGGCTTGTTTTTTTTTGATTTGTTGTTGGGGGTTTTGGGTTGGTTTTTTTTGAGCAGGGCTTGCCTGTACAAATTGCGCCTTGATGTCTTTGGCATTGCTTCAGAATCCTTGAGTGCTACTTTGACTTACAGAGCTACAGGACACATTCAGTCCCTATTAAATTAATTAGTTCTAGAGCCATTAATTATAAAAGTCAACTACAACAGCTTCTTGCTCACAGGCCGAGGCAGCATTTGAGAGGTGGCTGCCATTAAAATGGTGTGTGCCTTGTTTCCTGAAGTAATTCTTTGATTTTTGTTTGGGTTTTTTTTTATTATTATTAGCAAATGAATAGATTTGGCAGGGTTTTTAACCACCAGCCTGATCAGCCTTTCGTTTCTGCCTCATAAGGACGTTAAATCATGCTCACTTTGGGCAGGGCGATGCAGGTGCAGGCTTCCCTGGTGTCCTGGAACTCAGCCCAGAAAGAGGTCAGGAATGTCTATTGGATACGAGGGAGCTTCCTCTTTCTCATCTCTCCCACGTGAAGTGACTTCCCTGTGCTGCAAAGCTAGGAGTGAGCTCTGTGAGTCAGCGAGGGCATAACCCACTGGTCCCCAGGCTGGTCTGTCGATGTGACATGAGCCAGCGCCCCACATTGCTCCTAGGTTAGGTCCCCAAAACACTGTCTTTGCATTACCTTGGTTAATGGCTTCTCCACAGGCTAGCAAGCTCAGACTACAGTTTCATGCTTGGTGTAGTCTGAGAGGGACAGTTGTGCTCTGGCTGTCCATCCCTGTTCCCTGCCTTGCACAAGCCCGTGTGAAGTGCCTCCACATCTGGTTCTGGAGACACTGCAGCCTTCGCTAGCCAAGGGATCACTGCAGTGCACACTGTTGCGTGCTGTGGACTAGAAGGTAGTGTCTAAGAGGTCCAAGCTTGAGAAGTTAGTACCTTGGTTTTGGTCCGGACTCAGCTCCTGCCATCAAATCCTTATTCCTCCCTCAATGTTTTCCCTTTCCAAATTAGGAGTCTACTGTCGATGATTAGACTAGAAGCTGCAGAGTGGAGGATGTTTTGTGTGTTTGAGCACCAGCTCACATCATGGGTTCCTGATCTTTAGTCCTTCAAATGCTCGTAGTCACAACAACAGCAGAAACAATTATTACTTTTTCCATGCTAACCTAACCCTCTCATATTGTTTGAAAAGTGGCAGTATAGGAACAAGTTTGACAACTATCTCCCTCACCTAAATTACTGAAAATAATGCTTTAATGGGTTTGTTGTGAGTTAAGAGCTACTTTCTTCATATCAGTTATCCAAGTTCCAAAACATTAAGTGGCATTTAATGACGGAGCATGTAAGTTGTATAACGTCCTGGCAGTTGTGTTTCTCGTACTTGTCCCTCTGAGCCTGGCTTATCCAGGCCAGCATTGATCTGTTTTTTGTCTAGTTTTGGTGTGCTTCCCTATTACTGGACTAGTTTTGTGTAGGAGAGTACTGGGTTTTGTTCTGTGCTTGGGTGACTGATGGTGAAGGAATTCTGCAAAGTACTATCTAACAGTCACTTTTATTTTTGTATTGTATGGTCGTCCTTAAAGAGCACATGAATTGGCCCCCGAAGATCACCAGATCATCCTCTACCTATCACTGCAGCTGGCTCTTGTCAGACAGGTATGTGCAATAATTGGCAACCACTGAGTCATGAGAGGGTGGGAGGACAGTCCAATGGAACAAGAGCCAAGCTTGCTTAACAGGGCCCCTTCCTTCCTACGTTGTAATCAATAACAATCTATCAGAATATGCTTGTGTAAGATATTTTTATTATTATTATTTTTTATATAGTAATTCTGTAGCACGTGGAATGACCTTCCTTAGGGCATGTATTCAGCTCTAACTTGTGAGCAGTACTGTTCCCACTTGGAGAAACTTCGTCTGTGTGGGGCAAGTGAGGTGTGTTTATTCCTCTTCCCTGGGTATCATGCTGTGTCCTGTTGCAGGCCGCTCCAAAGGCTCTCTCGTTACCGCCGCATTCTGTATCACGCCAGATCGCACGCTGTCTGTGCTGGGGATTGGTTTATTCCATACTTGGGCACGTTCAGCGTTAGGCTTTGACGGGTGCTGGAGCTGTGCAGTGAGTGGGATTAGTTGGCATTTGAATGCTGCTGCAGGTGTTAACTCATAGAAATTAATCTGATCAGAACATACACTGCACTGCCTTTCAGAAAAAAGCATTTGGGCTGTGCTTTATTTTTCTGTCCCTTCTTTTTGTAATTTGGATGTGGTTTGTTTCTCTGTCCCTTCTGTTCAAAAGCCAAAGTCTTTATTGGAACAGCCCCTATTTTTTAAGTGCTTCTTTAGCTAGATTTGAAATTTCATCATCATATTTTCCTTCTTTGGCAAGCTTTCTGCTTGCTGCAGTTTTCTCTCCTTAGTCTATGCTACAGAGTTGGAGTTGGATCCTTCTTACTTTCCTGAGCTAATTAGGGGAGCTGTGTGTTCATTAGGTTAAACTAATTGTTCCAAGAGAGCACTCTTGATAATGTCACTTTTGTAACCCTTTCATAATGAGAGCAGTGTGTTGTGAGGAAGCCTGCAATAAGAAAGGATAATTAAAATGGCTTATTTAACTTGCTCATCTGCCTACTGGCTGCTTTATGACGCAGTTTGCTCAGGGTCTTTCATTAAAAAGTATCCAGCTACCCTTCTTTCTCTCACAGCTTTCACCTCTTAGGGAGGTTGTCTGATCTGTTGCCTCTCCTGCTTCTTGCCATGAGTAAAAGCATGACAGCTTTTCAGCTGCTATCCTTAAAAATAAAGATTTTTTGCGGTCAGTGATTCTTTGTTGTTTTCACTGTTATTTGTTCACTGCATTTTAACTCGTTGCCATTTCTTTTTTTCCAGTTGTAGCTTGTCTTTACAGTGTTGTTTCATATGTCTCATTTCATCATTTCCCTTCCCTCCTGTTGTTTCCATTCAGTCTCTTGTCCTCATGTTCACTTTCTCTTTTGTCTACCTCACCTGTGTATTTTCATCCTTGATGTTCTGCCAGTCGCCCCTGCTACCATAGATGTGTGATCTACGTGTGTTTTGTAGTGTCAGCCTGACCCCTGCAATGCTGCTCCTGCTCTGCTCCGTCTAGTGAGATATAAATCTTTAACGCATGCTTGGAGAGAGAGGAGACACCTGAGACATCTTTATTTTTAGACTGCTGTAAAATATCTTACTCTTCTTTTGCTAGTTTACTTAATGATAAACATTTGGTAATGCATTTTTAATATCCTTAATTATTTAAAGTATCTAATATATTCACTTTCTGATTAACTGAAAGATAAATGATATCTTTTTTCAATAGATTGCATTAACTATTGAATGTCACAGTTAGGGCTTTCATCAGGCGATGTTACAGTACCAACAAATCAGACCATTCCTACACAATAGGTTATAATATAATACCTGAATATTATTCTTAACAAATAGGCCTTTTTGTTTCCATAGTCAAGGTCAATATATGAGGTAACCTTACCCCACACTGAAAAATCTAGGTATCAGCTTGCCTAGATAAGAGAGAGTTTTCATGGAAAAAAACAAGAGGCAGCTGACTGGTAGAGTACCAAGCAAAGTTGGAGCAATTCATCTTCCTTGGAAGACACTGTAGAATATTTCCAGTAGCACTTGTCTCTATCGGCACTGGGCAAGGGAGAGGGGAAACAGAGAAGCATAAGCTTCCCTCTGATGCGCGATGAGGATGTGACAAGAAGAGGAATGGTTATAAAAGGTTTTCACAGAGTTGGCAGCTGAAAACCACCAGCAACCAAAATGAAAGATGATGATGATGATGTGCTTCATGCTTGTGTTTGTGTGTGTGGCTCTGTGTCTTAAAGACCACCAGAGTCACTGGGAGAACTCCAGTGATTCCTGAAGGGTCTAGGTCAGCACCACAGCATTTTAGGGTGAATTTTTCAGCAAAATACAGAGTAGAATATCCTGCTCTGTAAGGACGGGTCTCAGTCTGGTTTTCTTCCAAAGCTGAAGTGCCACGAGCCCAAGGTCAGTATTTGCTGTGGTGGTTATCTCCACCTGCAGTGCTTGGCTGGCAGCCGGCCGAGCCAGTTGACAAATGAGACTTGTAACTCCCAACTCCCGGCGGCTGGTTCGGCTGCTTCTCCTGTTTCTGTGGTAACAGCATTTGGATCAGCAAAAACAAGGTAAAATGAACATTTTAGAGCTCACTGATTTTAATGCCTTGCCTTGTTTTTTAGCAGGCCAGTTTCTATGGAAATGGCACTAGAGAGTCAGCACTCTTGTTAATTTTAAGTGCTGGTTCCCAGCTCGTTTTGGGTGGTGGTGGTGCTTTTGACCGTGAATGCCATGTACGTCAGTACTGGATGCATAAAAATAACATATGGGGGTTTCGTACCATTTTAATACTTTATTTGATTTGACCTTTCTTTGCATGAAGATAGGAAGGGAAAGACAGCCAGGACCCAGCAGCTGAGAATTAGAGGTCTCACTTATCAGTTTCATCTGTGGGCTGCCAACAAACCTGAAGTTTCAAGTGGCAATATCCAAAAAACACCTACCGCCTTCCAGAGTGTCTGGATGTAAAAATAAGATAAACATCGGTTAAGATACCAGAGAAAATATTTCAGCTGTTTTCTCCACAGTTTTTATTCTGGTTGCAAGAAGGCGAGACTGCTGTCTTTTTCTTTGCCCCTGGAGGGGAGCTCTGTTTTACTAGGTGTTGAGAGGTGCTTCTTTCAGTGACTGCTGGATGTGGGTAGTTCTGGTCTCTGTTTCTCCCAGACCAGCTAGTGCCTCCTCTGCTGAACAGCAACATGCTGCTTTTCTGTCTGGGTCCTGGCCTGGATTTTGCTGGTGGTCAAAACCAGCTTGTAGTAAGAATTAAGTAATAACCTAACTCATAGATATGCTGTGTCTGCTTTCCTGATGTTCTGGTGGACTGTAGCAAGTCTGTTTTCAATGGAAGCTCTTGCCAGTCAGTAAAGCTTTCTCCTTCCTATAATCCCTGTGCTATAAAAAGAGATGGAGAGGATAGTTTTAATGGTTAATTAACTGTAACTCATAACTGAGGTGAAATTATAAGGCCTGAAAACTCTGCTTATGAGATCCTGTTTCAGTTACCATCCTAAACATGCAAGTGCATTCTACTGTTGGGAATTGTTTTTAACACTCACTGTTTTCCTTTTAATACCTACATTTGTAACATCCCAGCACTGTTTTTAAGGAAGCATATAGCATGATTGAAATAAATCCTATTATATAAGAGGCAGCCTAAACAATCCATATTGTGGCATTAGTTTGGTAGTGCTGCAAGATGCTATTTATGGGTTACTGCAGTATCTTTGCTTTCTAATCAGTGTGATCTGAGTATACCTGTGTGCCATGCAGAACACGTGTGGTATATTTATTAACAGAAAGATGAGTCAGAGAAGGGTAGCATCTTCCAATTGCAGGCCCCACTTGGACTTGCAGTCCAGCTGAAATAAAATTACTTTAAAGTGCAGCACTTGTAGGGAATTTAAACTGTCAGCCTACCTCTGATACAGCACTGCCAGCTTCCATCTTTCTCATATTAATTAGTTAAATAAATAAGCTGCGGCATCTGTCAATAGATTGATAATCTCTGCTTTTCAGAAGAATTTTGCTTTGGCTGCTGCCTAATACCTTGCTTTTACTGTTCTAGATATCTAGTTTGTGTTTTGTTGCACCTAGTCTGTTGCATGCTGTTGTTTTGTATAATACTTCCCATAAAGAAATAGAGTCTCTTCATAATACTAAAGGGTATTTCTTCCTATCTGTGTTTTGTCCACTGTTTCTAATTATGCAGCAGTACTGTGTGGGCTGCTAATAGTGTTACAGCACTAAGGAATCTTTCTGGGCTGAAGTTAAACATCAAGGTGCCAGGGAAGCATGATTAACTTCCAAAACCAGCTATTGCCCGTGACTCTGACAGTACTAGAGGGAAGCACTGAAACGAGATACAACCGTTGCGAGCCCTATGCTATAGAACAGGAGAAAATTACTTTAGATTATGTCTGTTTCAAAGTATGTGACTGCCTGTTCAGCAGGCACAAGTTTGCAGGAGTGATCACATCTGACTTTTGTGCTGCTTTATTTCGTGTATGTTGCAACAGTCAGAGATAGCTGGGCTCTGCTAGGGGTATGAACTTGCAGTTGTTATTCAGACACACGTATAAAGCAAAGTCTCAATGACTTAGTTGGCATGTTCGCGTGCAAGTAAGGTCAAGTATCCTTACAATTTCAAAGTCCATCAGTAAAGACACTAGTTGCAAGTGTTATGCTCTGTCTGATTCCTGCTAGCAGACTGGGATCACCTTCCCAGGTCTTTAAATGGAATCATACATTAGTTGAGTTTGGAGGGGGCCTTTGGAGATCATCCAGTTCGATTCAATCCCTGCTCAAAGCAGGGTCAGCTGGAACAGGTTGCTCAAATGTGTTATGAACTTATTTTGTTATTATTATATTAATATTATTTTAAAATAGTATTTAAAATATTAGATGTTATTTTTGTTATTCTCATGCACTTTTTAATGAACTTATTTTTCCCCAGACTTGAAATTTCTTTATGACTCCTTGTGCAGGTCTGAGGAAAAAATAGGAGATAGTTTTAGTCCTGAGTGCAAGAAAAGTCTTGATAGCAGCTTTGTTTTAGCAAGTCAAATTTGTATACCTCTGTTATACATACTGCAGAACTTCATGGATGTGCAGATCTGGACCCACAACAGTCTCATGCCTGTTGTCCTGGTTCCAAATAGTCTTGTCATAGCTAGAGTTTTTACATTGTAAGAAAATGTGTCCTAGTAAGCTGCTGAGGGAACAATGGCAATTTAAACCAACGTGTTTACCTTTGCAGTAGGCTATAGTGACACATGTGGTTAAGGTAGCTCCACTGGCAAGCAGTAATTCATTAAAGCTGAGCACTCAGTCATATATCCCAACCTGAATCTAAGCCAGGATGTTCAGCAGTTTTGAAGCTGTGGGCCAGATGCCAGTTTGGGGTTATGTCTGTGGAGCGGTCGCACTGATCTCCAGACTTGCATGGAGTCACCAAAAATAGAGTAGTTAAGTACTTTGGCTTGCTTATGCACAGTAAGAGTGAAATGTCACTTGGAGATTAGGATGAAGTTGTCACATGAACAGAGTATGTGCCACGCTCCCAGAACTATCCCCAGAATCTAGATAATCAGCAACCTCTGTTCTAACTGCAGTGAGTGTAATCATTGGTTTCCTTAGTTTTGTGCTACCTGTTTTCCTGAGTGATCTGTGGAGGCAGTGGGAATTTGGCACTGGTGGTATGCCAGGGCAGGAGAACTTCTGCAGAGCTTTGCTAGGTGGGAAGTTCCTGTAGTAGGAAAGAAGGAGCTGTGTTCTCCATCCCTTAAGAGAAGGAGAGGGAAGGTATACATGAGGAAAAGAAATTTGTACGTTTTTCTGTTTTGTTTTCTGCAGGCTTCCAGGGCCAAGCACAGATCTGCAATTATTTCAGTAACAGTCATTTCAGCCACTAGAGAATCTTAGAGAAAATCCTCCATCTAAAACTTATTGGTAGCCACAGGAAAGAAAATCTAGTAAGAAGTTCCCTTTTGAATAGATAGCCTAAAATAGGATATTGGATCACAAAGAGCGTGTGATATACTTCCATTCATTACAGATGTTAAGTTTTGTGCCAAGTAAGACTTGATTCTAATGACATGCTGCTGCTGTGAGTGTCAGAACTGCTCTTTACATCACTGCTTGCGAAGATACTTCTTTTTCTGATGATGTTTGAACCTTGACTCTTTCACCCTTGAACATTCAAACTTAATTTTGATGTCCTTGATCCAAATCATGAAAGACCGTGTACAGACCTCACGAGATAACATGCAGCAGAGGTGTGTAATGCTCTCCCCCAGGTGAAGAGCCAGCCACCCGTCCTAGAAAAAGGAGCTGAGAATTGGGCCTCTGTAGTGGATCTGGTTACGGCATAGAAGCCCCTTGCGAAAGTAAGAGGGGGTTGATTGCATCAGGTCTGCTGCTCCTGCTTATTAAGCAGTGATTTAGTAATGCTGCAGACTCTTTTCTCTAGAATGTGTGTTTTTTTCCAAGCAGTGCAGTCTGTTAATTTTGGCAAACTGTTCAGATAGTAGAAGTCTTCCTCATAGGTGCCTAAGCAGGATTTCTTCATAATTTCTAATGTCTGTATTTGTTCTTACCTTTGGGATATAATGTAGGACCGAAAGAGAAATGTGTTCTCTTTGTTTCTCCCCCATCTGCTCCTAGATTCCTGATGCTATAGAACATCTTCAGGAAGCACTGCAGCTGTGCAAAGATGACATGAATTCACTTCATCTACTGGCCCTCCTCTTTTCAGCTCAGAAGCACTATCAGCATGCACTGGATGTTATCAACATGGCTGTTGTTGAATACCCAGAAAGCTTTAGGTAAGAGTTACTACATGGTGCAATATATCCAGTCAGGAATGATCTGCTCACTAGCTCTGTTGTTCTCATTTATACACAAGGAACCTGTTAAAGCAGGTGTGCTGCTGGTGTGTCACTCTTCTCCTATGTGTACTGTGAAGCTAAAACATGTGAGGCTCGGTATTCTTTTGATTTTCTGTCTTCGTGATCTTTCTGTTTTTAAAACTAATCCTTGTGCTTGTTTGCTTTTCCAGTATTTGTCTTTCTGTATTGTGCTGATGGTGTTTTCACCCATATATATCTCGCTGTACTTTTTTTCATATGTCACTTTACAAGTGGAGAAATGACTGTGAGACAACTATGATGATGTCTGTCTGTATCACAAATAATTTTATATTTGGTAAACTTCCTGACTAAAGACAAACAAATTCTTCATGTATTGATCATTCTTTTAATGCTCATGTATAACACAGTTTGCTGCAATAGCACAGCTGGAGAGAAGATCGGTTGAAAATCACAAACTATGATAATGTATAGCTGAAAGGATAGTTTGGCTGCCTAAGAGCAGATTTGAACCAGCACAGACTTCTTGGAGCCAGAGGTTTCCACTGTTCTATGTTTGACTCAGTCCTTCATCCATCCGAGGGAGATAAATTGAATTCCTTGCGATTTACTGTCATGACCTTTGAAAAAAATTAATGTCTCTGTTCTGTGCAAAAATTAGAGCTGCTGTAATACTTTCTGGTGATCACATACTAGCTGAGTTTCTCGGGCAAACTGCAGAAGATCCTGTTGCATTGCTGGAAGACCAACTTCCATTCAGAATCACCTGTATTTAACTGATGTTTTAAACCCATGCAGCGCTGTCTTTACACAGCCTCCTTTCTCAGTGGAGAGGGGGAGCAGCCTCCACAGGCATAGTCCAGCAGGCGAGTGGGACGTTGTCTAAACCAGAGCACGGAAGGGTCACAAGTGAGAGTGAGGCTATCTAAATGTGAGCTTGAATGTTTTCGGATCTTATAGAACTGTGGTGCTATATGAGTATATAATGCTTTTCATTGTAAGCTGCATGTTGCCATTTAATGTAGCTCTGTGGCTGATGTTTTTGAGGTTAGTTACTTTGTGTATATCAGGAGCTAAGACTGTCGGTGCACATCTTTGAGAATGAAGTGAAAATCAGTAATGGAAAAGCTCTTAAAATAACGCCAGCATCTCTTCAGAGGGTGTGTGAACACGATTGAAAGAGGAAATACCCCAGTGGCTGCTAAATTGGGTTTTGTGGTTTGAAAGCAAGAAGCATAGTAAAAAACCTCATGTCGTACAGTCAAAGGTCAGATGTTCATTGAGGACATAGTGAAAGATAGATAAGGCAGAGGTGGAAGAGGAGGAAGAAACTGGTTGTTTATGTGAGAAACAGTCAGATCAACCACCTGGTCCATCAAGTCCTGGATCTTTCCTCCAGCATTTACTGATAATATATTGTTTCAGGGGAGGACAAAACAAAGAAAACACGGTGTGCGAAGTAGCTTGAAGGGCTGCTGGGTGGGTTCCTTTGTGTTGTCTGGTAATCTGATTTTCCCAAAGCAGGGAAGAATATAGTTTCCTATGCTTCTATTAGCGCCGGTCTTTGCGTGCAGAAAGACTTTGCCAAAGGAGCAGCAGATTAGGTTGTTTCTGATATAAACTATTAGTATTGGTAGTGAAAGTCACAGGTTCGTGTTTACTCCTACACACAGACTTGCTAGAGTGTGTGCTCTTGGAATAATCCCTCTCTGCTCCCTGCATGCGCTGTGGTATGTAACACAGTTAGCAGTGAGACTCAGGTGCACAGGGATGCAGCAGTAGGGCCTGGCTTCTAGTCTCTGCTGCTGTGCCTAGCCTATCTCGGTGTAGGTCGTTCACTAAAGCAGCCAGCAAATAACTCATGCATGAAGGGATGGAGAAAGAGTATCAGAGTTGCAAGACAGAAGAAGAAAAAAAAAAAAAAAAGCATTTCTGAAGAAGAAGAACCAGAATCCAACGAGGGGGGGGAGAGCAAGAAGAGTAACAGAATACATCTATAGTTTGTACCAAATCTGAAACTGTTCCAGACTTTCTAGAGGTCTAAAGTACAGTTTATGCTAGGAGGGCTTTAGTGCTTTTTAAAACTTTTTAAAACTCTTTGAAGGGAGAAAGACCTGATGCTGTTGTGTATTTCCAGTTGTTATTGCCGTACAGAAAAATAGTAGTAAAATTTTACTACTGCATGGGATGACTACAGGATACTTCATGTAAATAGTATATGCAAGTTCAGCTGCATGATTTTAAAGCTGTACTTAAAAGCGGTTGAGTATTTTTCCCAATTCACATTGGTATGAACCAGGCAACTGTGTAATGTGGTGCTTGGGGGCTCCCTTCCTAATGACAACTCTTTTTGGAGGCATAATTGATGGCATGTATCAAGAAAAGAAGATGAAAGCTGTATTAAGGGACCTTACGGCTCTGTAGATGGCAAAAACCGTAAGCGTTACCTGGATGCATATCCTAAACAAAAGAAAGAATAATACATGAAAAATTAAGGTCTTAGCTGGCCCAAACTAGAGACATCTTGAACTGTTTTGTTTGTCTCTGTATGTAATTAAGATGAGTTTTTTCCTGCTTTTTTATATTTGTATTAAATTCTTTCATGATGTATTTTAAAGACGTAATCATTCAGGATGTCATGGAGTTGGTTAGTGGCTGAAGCAACTGGAAAAAATATACTACATTGCTCAGCTAACACACAACATCCTTTGACATAAGCCCCATAAAACTGACCCAAATGTGTCTAGAAGTGCCCCTTGTTGGAGCGTTTAAACATTTACTTCATGTTTCAGTGTCTGGTATGGTACATAGGGAGGAGGGATATGAAAGCTAGACACTGAATGCAATTGGGAGATGAACTGGAGTGTTTTGGATCGAGCTGTTGGAGATGAATGTTGAAGAACAGCTGGATATCCAAAAGCACAAATTGTTCAGAAAAATGAACTTAGGAAGATAACTTCTGCTTGACAGGTGGCACATAGTAACAGATGGATTACATTACAGTCAGTGAATGACTGAATTTGAGCACTTGGATGTACTGTCAAGCAATGGCTGAGGAAGACTGAATAGAGGAAGAATGAGAGCTAGCTATTTTGGACATAGTGCAAGACAGGGTGGACCAGAAGAAATGCACTGCCTTGCTATGACTATAAAAGATAGAAATAATAGCAACCTTTACATGGGTGGTATCACCTGAAAAATCACGGACTCCTATGGAGGCAGACTGCCCAGGATAAAATGTAGTGTTTTTACATCCTGTCCATGTTGCTATGCTTTTAGAAGAAGTTAATGAATGCAGTACCAACAGTTGATTTTGGTGTATATTTCAAACCCCTATGTCCAGCACATCAGGGAGAGAAGACTCCTGGTAGCATCAGGTATTTCCCCTCCAGGTCAATGATGCTGATCGTAAGCCTTTTTTGGCTTTGGATGGATTCCTTCAATTTTTTTCCGACTCAAAGGCCAGCCTTTTGGGCAGTGTTCTACCTGGGACTGGCTGCGATTACCTCCCCAGGCTTGTCTCAGGGATAGATCTTTTACCTGGAAGAAATAATATTAGTGAGCATCCCCCTCATCCTCCAGGTGGTATTATTAAAATAATGCATTATTTATTTAGAAAGAAAATATCTCCTTTTTTTAAAGCCTGTATTCACACCTCAGAATGTTCCATGCAGAAGTCCTATAGGTCTGGCAGCCTGTAGAACCCACCACAGAGCCTGTCTGACGTGGTCCTTTATCTTCAGCTGGTAATATTTCCTCCTTCCTGTTTTGCTCCTGTAAAATTGACTTTGTCCTCCTGACTTGCCCGCTCTTCCAGAGACTGTTTTGCTCTCTTGTCATCTTTTAGCTCTAATTGGTTAGCTCCCAGCATCGGAAAAAAATTAAGGTCTGTACCTAGCCTGAGGATGGAAATATGATATCAATTTTATGAATACTCTATTGCTTTGTAATTGCTCCCAGACTGCTTATCAAAGCCTATGCAGTTGTTTGCCAGCTTGTTTTTTGTATCCTGGATGGCTCCCTGTTAAGTTAGAATAATACATTCTTCTGGCATGACGTACAACAGCATCTAATCGTTGCCCAGTGTGATGGTGAATGTTTGCTTAAATGGTCATGTCTTTGTATCTGTAGCAGTTCTGCATGTGGCACAGGACTTGTAACTCTTAAATGAATAACTACTAATATTCCTTCTCTTCCTAAACTAGAAGTCACTATTCTGTTGCCTATGGCGTCTCAAAACTAGTTTTAAAGAGAAATAACAGATAACAGTTAAAAAAAAAATAACAGAAAAACTTTTGGGAAGCTGCTATTCTACACAAAAAGACTCAGAAAGAAGCAGGTGGGTTGGTCTTTCAGAGCAGTGTAGCTGTCAAATGCAGATGCTTATTGTTCTACCCAATTATTTGCTATCACAAAAGTAATTACAGTAAATGTAGTGCAAAAAAGCTCAGGAGGCTAAGAAGTATTGAATGTGTATCTTACAGACCATCAATAAAAAAGGAAGTACAATTCACATAGGGAATTGTGTGTGTTGTCTTGGTGTTGTTTTAGCAGAAAGGTTTTTTGCTACAGCCAGCCTGCACAATACAAAGTCCTCTGCTAGATTAGAAGTGGTTTGCTGATGACAAATGTCCTTGACTTCATCACTACTACATTAATTTCATTAAGGATGTGTGAAGTAATTGTCTGGCAAGATTTATTTGTCAAAGTCTAGTTCAGACTTACTGTGAGGAGAGCTAGTCTGTGGTAAATAAGCAATGTCATTTACCAGGTGCTTCCTCTTGCTACAGTAAAACCCAGTGTAAAATCAGGATCTCAAAATGGATTAAACTGGCATTTCCAGTTTGAGTTCTTTTTCCATTACTTGTCAGGCTATTTCTTGTATGTTGAAAAGAAGCATGTCATGCTTTCTTTGAGCAGTATCTTTATGGGCCCTAGCGGAGTACGATATTGTTGACAGCTGTAAAGTAGAACTGTCGTCTTACCTATAATCGTCATGGGGAATAAGGAGTCAGTTGTCTCTGTGAAACGTTTGCCAACCTTTTTGTTATGCCTAGTCTGTACTACAATTTTTGTGTCAAGATAGATGTACCTTCCACCCCACCCCAGGTATTACGATTGTGTACGCTATACAATGGTTTTACCACTTTTCTGACAAAAGTGGTGGTGACCTCACTTAGCTTTAGAAGTATGGCTTTAGAGAATCAGATCAGCCTGTTTACATGATTAAAGTTCATCATTAGGCGAGAGGTAAGGAAGCCTGGTACATCTTGTGAGAGGACATGGTGATAAAACAGCTTGTTAAAATTCTCAGAATATTGTTTTGACTTCCTCAATGCTACAAGATCTCAGGATCTAAAGTAGGGATAAATTAATATTTTGGCTGTAGCATTTGATCATGCTGGACAACATTTATAAACAGGATATTGAAAACTCTTGAAGGTGGAGCTTTTCTAAGTTGACTTCTTGTAGAGGTGTGTTCACACCCTGGCTGGTGAGAGTGACCCACAATGTTTTTATCTCTGTATTGATGCCCTAGACAATAATACAAAGTAAAAAAAAAAAATTGAAGTATATACTTGGGTGATGTGACAGTACTGCGCTACAAGAGTGCAAAACATATATTCAAGTGATTCACTTGAACAAAAGACATGTATTATGTGGGATTAGAAGGGTTGAGCTGGGGTTTTTTGCTATAGTAACCATGAATGTTTGCTTTTGTTGGCATGTTATGATCCCTTGTTGTTTCTATAAAATTAGCCTAAAAAAATCTTAGTGATATATTGCAATAATCAGGACTACACTCTGTGGAACTGCTAATGATACTGAGTATTTGTGTGCCGAATATACAAAGGGAAATCTTTAAGCTAATCTCCTGACTCTTATTGATGGTAATACAGATACTTAAAAAAAAATTAGAAATCTAAGGGTTTTTTCCTGATTGAGATTTATTTCCACACTTTCAGCTTCCCTTCCCCTGTATCATCAGGAAACAGAATGAATTCCTGAGTTATGGTATCCAAGATCGGATTCCCATTTTGGCAGGTTCAAACAGGTGTATGAACCCCATTCTAAGGATTACAGTCTGATCTAAGACAAAAATTCAACAGAGAAGCATGATAGCCTTTTATCTACCATCTTAATGCAGCAGGAAGAAATACCCCCTAGCTGGTCAATGTCTGTTTGTGCCAGGGATGGATTTGTGTTAGCGTACATATCAATTCGTCTTAAAATCATGTAGATGGATTCGGTGGCACCTGAGGAGAATTTCATTCCCTCGTAGCACAGGGTTCAGGATGTGAGTAAAAGGAGTTAAACAGAACTTGGGGAGGAAACCTACTGCAGATTTATTTTCTTAGTGTCATGTGAAAAGAAGGAACAGCTATGCAGTTTTCCAGCCTTTGCGTCTTTGAGTCTTTCCTCTGGATGAAAAATCAATTTTATTTTGTAATTTTTTTGTTTGTTTGTTTGTACCACCTGTATAAATGGCTACTCCGTCCATTCATTTAAGATCTTTATAGTGAGCAGCAGTGCTTCTAGATGCTGGTTTAGGCATTGGAGAGGTAACACAAGTTCTGCAAATGCATAGGCTTCGCTTCAGAAACTGAAGAATAAATTCCTAAATGCAGGAATAGCGCGTCTGATTTGAGATGAGATAGTTACCACCCACAGGTTCTGTACTTCAGCTCCATTTATTTGTGTAAAAGCGGGAAGTTCCATAAGGGAATGTCAGTAACTTCGTGTGGAGACTTCAAGCTCAGATTTTGTGGGTTCTCCTGTAGGTACCTGCTGTGGGTTTGTTGGGGGTGCTAGCTTGTTTTTGACATGGCGTTGAAGGCTTAGTGACTACTCATAAGCCAGAGGAAAATGAAACCTGCAAACCACTTTGTGGTGGTAATAATTGGCTAAGTTACTTGTTGATCTTTAAAATTTGTGTTTCTTTGATGGGTAAGGTCTCAATAGAATAAATTCTGACTGTTCAGCACAGCTGCTTTTGAAACAGCAAAATGGCAATTTTATATTCCTCTACTTGCATTTATGTTAGGCAATTAACTTCTTGCCAGTACTTTCTTACCTGGATGGAGAAATAGATTGGATGCAGAAACAGATGCTTTTTGGTTCCTGCTGGCTCATTGCAGTGCATTGTATGTTGTGTGCCGTGTCAGTGAGTCCCCCCAACATACACTTTTCTCCTCACGAAGTGTCATCTTCTTTCAAACAGCTGCAGAGTGTTCTGCTTTATATTCAGAAGAACTGTTTAGGAGCCCTGACTGTCTACGTTGAATGCCGAAATTTATTGAAAAATAGCATGTGTGTATTATCCGGGCAGCAGTCAGGTTGCCAGTAGGAACTCTGCAGGCTGGAGTTCAGCCATAGTACGTGCGTGTAAGGGTTACCCAAGGTGAGGAGGGGCTTAGTGATTGGGAACCCTGTGTTTCCACCATGCAGTTCTGTGAACTCCAAAGATAGGCCTGCGTCTTAGAGATCAGAGGGAGGACCTGAGGCATACTTGCTGGTTTACTCTCAGAAAGAGAACAAAGGGGCGAAGGTGGTATCGATTCAGGAAACTCAGCTCTAAACATGCCCTTCCTGCTATGGGGCTACACACATAAACAGGGGAACTGTGTAGGGTGCCACCTCTTACTAGCAGCTTCAGACATCAGTTCTGCTGGAAAACGTAGTTAGAACCTTCTTGAACTGAACTCCTTCAAGGCACTTCCATTATATGGATATAAGAGGAAACAAAACACCCAGCTTGGCTATTTTTCATCTCTGTACATCTAGTGAAGGTGAAGGCTGTGGAAAGTCTGTCAGACATACAGATCAGATAGTCTGAAATTGTTTCCTGAGGCTTGCAGAGGCTGATCACCAGTGGAGTGGAGGAAGGTACTTTGCGTTTGTGTGTGGTGGTTTTGTATTTTTTTTTTCTTGAGAGGCATTCCTGGATTTTCTGAGACCTTTAAAAGGTCTCAAACGTAAGGATGATCAAGAGTCTTATTTTTTGATTGGGATTTATTTTTCAGGATGAAGAGTAGCCACTTTATTAGCATTCACTGAAAATTACTGTTGATAATCATTGCTGGAAGCCACAGGTCCTGAAATACAGAGAGGCATGGATGTTATGCTTAGCAAATTGTTTTTCAGTGCAGTAAATGACTTTCAAGAAGTTTGCAGTGCAGTCAAGCCACGTTGTCTCTCAGATGAGTATAATGCTCTGATCACTCAATGAAAGGGTTGGCTTTTTTCATCTCCAGCTGGAAATTTCAGACTTGAGTGACTTCTACTCTAAGGTCCTGGGAGTATTTATTTATCTAATGAGAATAGCGTAAAATGTTTTGATTTTTATTATTTTCTTCTTCAAAAAGAAGACAGAGAGGAATATATTCAGACTTTCTGAAGAACTCGCCAGGGAACAGAAACAGAGTATGGTGATTTTTCAGCCACAGATGTGGTTTTTACCTTCTGAAAACAGGGAAAGTCCTTGCTCTTCACTCTCTCAGAAACACTGGTAATAACTGCATCTTAGATGGTAAGTCTGCTTCTGTTGCTATTGTCATTGATGTCTGCAGAACCAAGTATGTAAGCAGGCACGGTCATACTATTTGATATTAGTCAATATTCATGTTACTTAATATTTTAGTCTCTGTTAGTAAAGGGAAGAGAACAGTGAACGGAGATGTTATAATCAGGAGAGAGACTGTAACATAGAAGTTCTGCATTACCAACACGTCTTTAAAAAGGTATAGACATATTTCTCTATATGCTATCATTTTTATAACGCAAAACAGATAATATGGATCATTTTACTCTTTCGTTTATTCATTTTTACCTTGGCTTAAAGCAGCTTTCTGTTACATTTATAGATCAGCAGTGACTTTGTCATAAGACTGTATTTTAACAAGAAGGGTGAACATGAGGATGGAGGGCTAAATGGTCTAATCAAGTGTCTCAGTCATTAACAGAGTTCTTCCTACATACACCAACAGAAAATTCAACCCAGTACTACATAAGTGTGACGTAGAATTGTGTTTCTGAATGCTGTGGCTGGAAATGTGAACCGCTAGACATCTAGCAGCTTAGGAAATTAATGCAGCGACCTCTACTCCATATGTGTCTGTCAGCTGGAGAAGTGGCAGGAGGCTGATAACTAGCACCTCAAATGAAAATCATACCAATAAACAGTTGCACTGAGATTCATAGTGAAAAGACTCCTGGACATCTTTATTTTTTCTCCTGTAATCTGGCCATTTGCGTCTACTGTCTGAGCACTTGTGGTGACTTGAGATTATTCTGTAGTTTTTTTTGTATTTGCTCAGCGCAAGGTCAATGTCTCTCTGTTGTCGGTAGAGCATGTAGTGCAGCGGGGCTCTGAACCCAGCTGAGAATATAGCATGCCAGTGGAGTCCGTGCAGTGAGCGGGAGAGATGGCCAGCGGGCAAGGGAGCTGCGAGGAGCTGTGCTGCGGAGTGAAGGAGGAGGCCGTGCCTCCTGCCTCATGAGTTTCAGCAACCGGTCGTTTATCCAATTCTTCAAAACTTAGGCATTTGCCGTGCTGAGGGGAAAAGGAAAATGATATTTTGCTTGGCTTAATAAATTTTACTACTGCTTGAGTGTGCAATATAGCAAAGTAGGAAGGACATAACAAAACAAAGGGATACAACACCAGTGTGAGGATCATCTTCAGAGTCTCATGCAGCCCTCCCCAGACCATTGCAGTGGAAGTGCTTGGAGAGGCCGCCGTGACGCAGTGTTGCGAAAACAGCGCTCAAGGAGAGGAATGCACGGTGTCTGCCCACCCCTGGCCCACGTGCCAGGGCTGCACCCAAATAAGGGTGCAGAACTGGTGGGTGTCCTCACCCCGAGCGAGAAGCAGCTGGTGCATACGAGGGAGCTGCACAGGGTATGTCCACCCCGCCGGGGCTGCTCCTCGTAGGGACGTGGCTGGCCTGGCTTCAGCCCAGCTCCTTGGGCAGCTGTTGGCAGTCTCCATAGAGATGTGGGTCTGTGTGTGGGGACTGCCCAGCCGTTCACGCTTGCCCTCCTGAGCCTTGCGGACCCCGTGGGCTGCCTTGAACTGTGCAGCAGCGCGTCAGCGAGGCATCTACCAGCCTGAATGTATTAAACTGCAGCGACTGTCAGCAAGGCAGGCAAAGCGTCGGTGGTAACTAGCACTAGGTAGCAGACAGAGACTCGGAGAGCAAAAAGGTCGGAGGTTTTCCTGGCATGCACAAACCAAACACATACTAACACACAGAGCACTCCCCAAGGCTTAGATGTCCCACATACTGGGTTAAAACGAAACGAAGCTTCCGGCAATGTGCACCTCCGGAAACCACTGGTACGTGGCATGGAGCCGGTGTTCATTTGGGGTAGTTCATGCCACTGCCGGCCAGCTGTGCTGATCTCACTTTTGGGGCATTTTTAATCTACTTGGGATTGCTTTAATGTGTGCTCTTCCTACACCTCCAGAAGGAATGGCTTCTGGGAGGAAGAGCGCAGAGACTTCCTCTGCCTCTCTGAGCTACTGCTGTAGTGCTGTTCTGTAGAAAGACTTGTTCGGAACTGTGCCACGGTAGTGGCACTTGAAGTGCTTGCGTGAATTAATGCTTTTTCTTATACAATTGCATGTCAGAGCCAGAATACCTAAACTAAATTATCCTTCAGTCAGAAACGTTCTTCTGAAACTAAATTGGATGGTACATTTTCTTGTTTATTGCTCTAGTGTTAAAGCAGATGGAAATGCTTGGAGTCTCCTTTGTTGCCAGGGGTATAAACTATGTCACATCAGGAGTGCACAATGTCAGTTTGGAAATGCCAACTGGAAAAAGGTCTTACTTTTCAAGTCCACTAAAAAAGACAAAAGTAAATAAGAGTCAATATATATGCACTCTGTGGAGCCCTCGCACCACATGATTTTCATATATAACAGGGGTTGAAGCCTGCTCTACCAGCAGCTCTGGGATTATGTTGCTTCTTTCTCAGTGGCAACAAGCAACTGCCTGCTGCTTCCCTGGCCACCGGCAAATGTCAAGGGTTTGCATAGCAGGGGCATAATTCTGTGCAAAATGTAGGGGGATGTTAAACTTCTGAAGCCCTATGATGATATTGTGAAGGGCAGTGTCTAAATAAACTGCCCCAGGTGTATTTTATTCAGCTCATTGGCTGTGATAGTAAAACTGGAAAACATGTAGATAATTCTAGTACAGATTTTTGATGTTCTAGAAGTCGAACTGGTCTTAAAAGAATGAAATAACTTCTTTGAATGCCTTGCTGACTCAGAACATACCTAATTCTTGCAGTATGTTTTTTTCTTCAGATGTGCATCAGGTATTAATTTAGACTTTCATTTCTTCACCTACATCTCCTGCAAAATTCTGATGGGAAAACTGTGTTTTAGATATGGCAGTATCCACTTCTGATCTCATCTAATTGGCCCCTGCACATGGCAGAATCAGTGTCTCATTTTACGAGGTATAGCAATATGTGCCCTGAATCTGGGGATTCTGGATGTAAGCAATACTGTAGCTGAACAATAATTTATTTTTTCTCTAATACAGTGTAAGCAACGGTACTGTGTAAAGTTGCAGTGCTACGAAAACCTAGAAGTAGCACTCGCAAATTATATATTCCAGCAGGTACTCATTATTTGCCTATGTTGACTAGGCCATTAGTCTGGGATTAGTTGCAAGACATGGGAGAGACAGAAATCATGGCTTTAGGTGTCATCGCAAGCACTGTTATTACAGGGAAGAACCAATGAAGCAATTCTGTATCCAGACAGCACCTTAAGGAAATCATGTTTCTTACAGGGTAGGACAGATTTGCTCTTCAGCACTTATGAGGCTGTAATAAGCTGTAAGACTGGTTGCAAATAATGTCACAGCTAAAAAAAAGTGTTGCTCTATCATTAAGGACAAAGCCATATACAGGTTCTCTCGAATGAATAAATTCTAAATGCTTCCTATGATGTGTGAACTCCGAAATTAACACCACTAATTTCTGCATGCTAAGAATAGTACAGGGTGTCAGCAGCAAGGGAGGAAGGGAAAAGAAAGAGAAAGATACCCTGCCAGTCTTCAGTAGCGTTCAAATTGCTTAAAGCTTAAGCTATGTAGCATAAATGTCTACATCTGCCATTTCAGAAGTTAACTGAATAGCCCTGTATCAGCGCTGTGGTAGAAAATCCCTAGTCATTGCCTTGACCCCAACCAGAGTGATGCCTGCTGCAGGAAAACAAGTGTACGAACAGATGTATTTTCTGCCCTCGGTACTTGCAAGTGCTTATTGTTGCTTGTGAGCGGGTTCTGTGTGGGCTGTTGGCCTTTTAAGAAAAAGCTTAGTGTCTCGATTTCAAGCTGAAGAGAAGGAAAGCCCCACTGTTTTACCCTACCCAAATAGGGGAAAAAAAGACAGCTGAGAACAGTGCAGATGGCCTGAATCGGACTGGCACATAGTACTGGAGTGTCGGCATCAGCTGACTACCTTAAAAAGTGAGGTCCTGTCATCTCCCCATTTTCACTGGGGATCTCATAAGCCACTTTTCCAAGATTATGCATCATAGTAGTTTGTCTGGCTGAAAATATCCCTCAGAATAACAAGAAAAAGATTATGTGAAACCGGAATATGTTAAAGGCCAAGGAAGAGAGGATTTTTTTTTTTCTTACTGATGTTAAACTTTATCAAACTAAGCTGATAAAATTGTAACAAAACAAAAAATCACAGTGCTGCAGGATAGGTGTTTTCTACCTGTTGCTTTTCTAACTGGCTACAAGCATTTTTTCCATCAAATGCAACGGCCTCTCAGCAAATTTTATTAAACTTGATTGTCGGTTACTCTTGTATATGACAGCCACTGCTAACAGCGTAATTGTCTGGGGAGGAAGTCGCTGCTTGTCTTGCTCAGCGCACGGTCCATCTAAATTCCTTCACGGTTTTGCTGGATATCACAAACAATGTTGGTTATGTATTCAGCACTTAAACAGTGCCACTAAACTGTTGCTCAAGAGTACACCCTAATCAGAGTGAAAGCATTTTGAGCCTGGACTTGGAATAGAATTTGCAAGCGGGACTGAGCACAGAGCTGGTACTTTCTGAAGTTTAAGGCTGCAGTTGCGTCGAGGTTTTATATAACAAATACCTCATGCCTTAGTCAGGGCCACTTGTAGTGAGAGTAGCTATAGTAACAAAACAAAGTTTCTAGCTAGAGAAAGAATATTTCCAGTGAGCAGGACATCAGTCTCTGATCCAGCCCCTGAAATGTGCTTATTTATCAGTTTTGTGTGCAATGCTATTTTAATAGCTACTACTGTATTTTCAAAGCTATTTAGAAATTTTGATTTGTTTGCTTTGGGCTTTCCCCTCCCCCACCCCCCAAACCTATGGAGGGACTTCTCCTATTGCCTTCAAATGGAATTGTTCTAATTACATTCCTGCTTTTTTAACTTGTTTTCCTAAAGAAATGGGGATTATGCAGTTGGGCTTTTTATACCTTGAGCACTTCTGAAAATATTGGCTGATTTAAAACAAATTTTGACAGTGTGTTAGAAGTCCCGGGGATAATTAAGTTTCTGCAAGCTTCCTAAAGGCAGCTGGTAGAGCTGAGGCTGGAGGGGGCAGGCAGAGCCGAGCCGGGCTTGGCAGCGGCCAGCGGGACGGCGAGCACGCGTGCAGCGGGGACAGTGCACGAGGGCTCTGGGACAAGGGCTGGCAGCGGGGGTCAGCGGCAGATTCAATGGGGGACAGGGGAAGAGGATGCAAATCTGTAAGAAGGTGCATACCAGCTGGGAAGTGACAGTTTGTGGCATTTAAGTGAAGAGCATATAAATACATACTGTTTGTGTCTGTGTCTTATATGCTCGTTGACATGTGTAACAAGTAGCAGGATGAGTAAGGAAGGTAATGAGGGATGCCGCAAGTGGTAGTCAGCACAGGGGAACCAGATCTGCATGCGTTGGAGGTGCAGTAAAAGGCTGGGATCTCAGCATGGCCCGCAGGAATCGACCTCCACTGGAAACCAGGGTTTTCACAGGAATGCTAGCCTAAAAGTGACAGCCTGATTAAATAATGCCAGAAAGAATTGTTATTTCATTAATAAAAAGGTCTTGTAAAAGTTCAGTGGAGAGCTTTTCTGTTGCCAAACCAATGTTTTATGAGGAGCAGGATGACATTTTTAAAGGAAGCGTGGCATTTGCTGAAGCAGGCTGAAAGCACGGTACCGGGCCCTGGCTCTGTCTCCCCAAAGCTGTGACTGTGTTTGGACAGTCTGCGTGTGAGCTTCCTTATCCCGGCTTCATAAACCATAAAAGCACTCGTTTTTAAAGAGATTCCTGACCCTCTTTTCCATTGTCTGTGAACAATTGTCTTTTCTAAAGTTCAGTAACTTTCTGCTCAAGTGGATGAGGCATAAATTGACATTACAAGCCTCCAATAAAACTAAATATGTTACTGCACAAGAGTGGATTTTCACATTCCATGCATTTCCTCTTTCAAGCAACAGCTTCTTGCTCCTACTAATTCTCTAGCCATTTGGTGGCAGAGTATTTGGAGCACGAGGCAAGGAAACAGAAGTGTGGAAAATAGAAAGGAAAACACTGAGAGAAAGCCAAAGTCTGTTCTTTGGTCTTGAGGGAAGGTAGAAAACCAATCTGAATCTTTTGCATAGTTTTATAGGGCTGTTCCTGCAAATCAGAATATCTCATAAATCACCCCTTCTGCGTAGTAAGATGCTGTTTGTCTGCCAGTAGACAGGAACCAAAAGCTCCTCTTTTGCAAAAGCATGTTTCCTAGGTGGTGTGGGAAACCATTTCAGCCCCAGAGTCCTTGCAGTGATATTCTGTTTGTTTGAACTTCCCGGCAGCCCTGTGGTGCGTCTAACATTTTGTTATCACTTTCTACACCAGTGAAATGCAGCTGTGATTCAGGAAGAGTAGAACAGCTGTTTAACAGGGACTAACAATAGCATGTGTCAGATTAGGCTGGGAAGTTAGTAAGAATAATCTGCCAGTAGAAGGTGACGAGATGGTTGTAGAGAGGCAGAATGTAGAGCCCAGAGCTGGAGCTTTACCAAATCATGTGAGCTAACACATGTGTTCGTGTAAAAACGTGACTTAGGCACCTTAATATCTTCAGTTAATTAAAACTTGGGTTTTACATTTCATTTAAAATAAGATAAATTAATGATCCTAACAAGGGATGAGATGGGTATTAAGAAGGATGGATCTTAAGGGTACAAATATAGCCTTAAAAGACCCAAATAAAAGCAATTTAGTTCTACATGTTAAGGAAAGCTGGACAGATATAACTGGATCCATCTCTTTCATTTGCTGGTTGGAAGGATTTTTTTTTTTTTTTTTTTTTTTTTT
>Ga0065711_1031999_pt1 | contig 28242 bp, 18 predicted proteins | sample Hoacrofraction12_FD_59098 | JGI IMG/M metagenome (GOLD analysis project Ga0065711, IMG submission 59098) | Hoatzin crop microbial communities from Cojedes, Venezuela - Epithelial fraction 12 v2 (version 2) | ecosystem: Host-associated > Birds > Digestive system > Esophagus > Crop | place... | reverse complement strand
CAGAAACAAAGGTCAACCAGCAGACACTGTGATGAGGAGTGTAAGCCTTCATCTTGAGACCCCCAAATACCACCCGAGGATGCTAACAGACATGTGTGAAAGACATTAACATATGCTAATTAGTTCTTGGAAGAATTATAAATATGCTGAGCATTTCTCAGAAATATAATGAATATGTATACTGTGATTGTATTTAACCTGAAAGGACAGGGTGTTTGGCGCGCACGTTTGGAGGAGAGATCCCTCGTGTACCTGGCACCGCAATAAAGAATACCTGCTTAACAGCCCTCTGACTATTAGGTCTTCAACTCCAGCTTTTCACAGCATCAGTATGCTACTGTTTTGCTTTTTTGTATATGAATCTGATAATTGATTGTAATTTTTTTAAGATTTAAGAAAATAATTGCTTTTTTCTCTGTAATATTAAGATTGATTTTTTGTGAGAAAAAGGGGACTGCTAATACCACAGCACAGGGAAGGGAGATCTCTGAAGGTGGCTACTCGTCTACTCGGACAGTACTGGTAAGCATCCTAATACGAAGTCATGGATCTCCCAGTAGTTGTTGTACTGTTCATTAAAATTGCTGTTTGGAGAACAATTTAAGCAGGCATAAGCCAGTACTGCTGCTGAAGAAGCAATGCATCTGTTGCACAGTGAGGAAGCTGCTTGTGTCTATTCTGCCTGCTTTTTTATGCCTAGCACATTTACCTGTCTAGCAGTGTGGTGTGGAAGGGATTGGGGAGCTTGATCCAAACAAGAAACTCTACGTTTTCTGCACTCCCTCCAGCTTCAGGTATTTAAAGGGTGCAGGGACAAGCAGAGGGTGATACTATTTATTTTGGTGATCATACCTCTTTGCGTCAGCTTAACTTATGTGTAGCTAGCTTAAACTGCAGATTCCAGTTTGGTGCAGTAAGGATTGATTTTAAACAGATTTTTTTGTTTTGTTTTTATATTTATAAAAGAAGAAAAGAATAGTAAAAATAAGACTCTAGTGACATCAGAAGAGAGCAGAAACTGTTTAGAGGGATTTTTTTTAATGTAAAAGCAGTGGACAGCTTCTTGTTTTGTTCTTTATGGGTTCTTATGATAAGTTTGCAGCGGACTTTGAAAAATCCGTGCCATAATGAAGCATTATTGCTATTTGTGCATCTTCTTGTTTGTATTTGCTATACATGTATCAAATGTTTTTCAAGTTATTTTTTTTGCGATCTGAATCATACAGAATATACTGCTTCATTAAATATTTTACGTTCTTTATGAACTTTATCTAAAAGTTGCACAGTCTTCAAGGAGATTATTATTTTTGCTTCTGTTTTGTTATTTTGCTTGTGACAGCCTCATCCAGTGTTGTGTGAGGACTGTTGTTTGCATGGGGTCAGAAAGCAAGTGTGCAGATTCATGGAAGACTAGATCTCTTGAGGGCTATTAAATTTAAATTCCCTGCCTCTTACTAGAAAATCCGTGAATCACAGTTTTCTGGAGGATGGGAGACCATTATTCAGAAATACCTCTAGAAGATTGTCCTGACCTGTCAAAGACAGAGAGATAACAACGGGTTAAATGAATTTCTGTTCTGACCTGCTAAGGTTGATTGTTTTTTTGGAGCAGCAATGACTGCTCCAATTTTTAAATGAAAATACAAACCTTCTTAAGAATGAGAAGCATTAACGAAAAAGACTCTTTGTGACCATTACTCTTTGGGTTTTTTTTGTTGTTGTCTTTAGATCTGCCAGCTAATTATTTTGAAATTAGAAAATGAAAAAAAAGCCTCATGGTTTCTGTGTTTGTACTATCCTAACTTCAATAAGTAACTCTTCAGAGATGAGAATGGTTCTAGGTGAAGTACAAAAGCTTTTAGTAGAAGCACCGTTCCCTTGGGGGGAAACCTCATTTTCTGCGTCAGATTTGAATGTAGATGAGAAATATTTTGATTTAGCTGACATGATCTTCATTTTGTAGTGCAAAATTGATTGTTACATGAATGCTCCATAATCTGTTTTTTACCTCCCAAACGAACATGCCCTTGCAACGAATCTCCAGCAAATACCTGGGTATGTGCTGCAGATGCACTCGTTATACATACATGCAGTTTTCCTGTGGCAACTCGTTGTTTGGAGAGCACTGCTCAGCATAAGGCCTAAAATCAACTTCTCTGAAGTTGAAGAAGTTATTTACCATTTTGTTTACACACAGTGCTCTGCCAGCTCACTGACTTTCAGAAGTTCTCTCTTTTTGGTTTTCATCTGATAATCGAACTGATGGTCTGCTATTTTTTCAATTGAGTAGGGACTTCAGAATTATACTTTATCTGGTCTTGTTTGATAGTGCAAGATAAGACTATAATTCTTTTGAAAGTAAGTAATTTGACTTTTGAATAGAAATAAATGAAACAATTTCATAACATTAAGTGTAATTTTGATCTTGCAGGAACTGAGCTATGATTTCGTCCTTAGTGCGAACTCTATACCTGCTTCTGTTGCATTCTTTCTCATACCCTGCTTTTCCTCTCTCCGTTTCCTTCAGTACCATTTTTAGGTGCTCTGAAATTCTGTTAGCTATACCAACTAGTTCGGTACTACATCGTTTATACCAGAAAAGTCTGAATATGTCTTGTTATTGCTGCCTTTCTTGCATGTGCTTATTTTACTCAAGTTCTTCGTGCTGTGAATACATATTTCCCATTGCGATCCTTGGAAGTTAACCCCGTGTTTTCCAGTGTTGTTGTTACATTTGCTTTCTGTCCAGTCTTGACAGTGCAATGATGAAGGCAGCATAGGGTACTCCAGATGTCAAAATATCTGCAAAAAAGAAGGAAGTTAAAGATATTGCACCTGAAGACCTCTTTTTACTGCCTGTCCTGTCAACAACATTATGTAAAAATTTATAATTTCATGATGATTTTTGATGAAAGGTGAAGCTAGCAGGACTTCTAGTGTAACATCAAGGTCTTGTCTTGACATCAATTCTTTGTGCTGGGCTATAGGACTATAAAACTATAGTTTTGTTGTTAAGGCGGTTGTTTTCTCAAAAAATCAAAATTTTAAACCTATGCCAGAATAAGATTTCATTTCTCTAGCTTTCTTACCATTGCCGTAGTAATTTTACTCCTCTTTTTTTTTCTCTAGGTTGGAAAAATAATCTTTTTTTTAAGCGTTAAATAAAAGCAAATCCTCAAGCATGTCTATTGAAGAGAAAGTGTGCTTGGCTGTTTATTTAGAAACCTTGAGTATATAAATGTTTGACATGTATCTGTATTATGAGAAGTTTACATAGGTTGTAAATAGAAATTTTTATAGACAGAAAATCCAGTTTTAGTTGTCAGACTTCATAGCTGCTTTTATATATTTTTCTCATCAATTTGTGTAATGCTCTTTCTTTGGTCATTAGAAATAAAATCTCTGTGTCTTCTGGAGAGGAATGTTTTGTCTATACACAAATGTATTTATGTTGGAAATTAGGCAGTTGGCATTCTTAGTTCAGCTGATTGGCATTTTGTAGAGTAAATAGATAATGAATACAAATGTATCGAGGACAATTCAGTTTCATTTAGGACCCTGACTGTGAAACTGTAACTCATCCTCTTTTAATAGATATAACATGTCTAGATTAACTTGAATTGTAGAATTTAACCATCTGAAATGTGTAATTTTTTCTTTTGGGGAAAAATGTTCAGAAAATACTGGAATGTTAATACTCTGCATTTTTGCCTCTTTCAGACAACCCCATGATTTACTCTGCCTACAGCTGAAGTCCTCGCTAGTTGTGGTTTTGCTTTTAGTTTGCTGTGCTTCACAGGAGAGGTAACTGTTTTAAAATAAAAATGTTTCCTGTAATTCCTCAAATCTAGTAAATGTGCTTGTAATACGAGACTCAATGCTTGCTTTTTCTGCTGAGAGGTTTCTGAAAGCAAAATAGTTTAATCACTGTACCTTGACACTGCCTGTGAGTGGGTGTAATGCTTTCTTACACAGTGTAGTCTAATGAAAAATTAGCGTGGGGTGCTTATAATATGAATGGAAAATACTTGTCTGTTTTGCAGTCTTCTTTTTCATAAGTGTTTTTCTTCCTTTTTAAATGTTCTTAGATTTTCATGGATCTCAACAGTGCTAGCACTATTGTTTTGCGAGTCTTGACCCAAGCTACTAGTCAAGATACTGCAGTGCTGAAGCCAGCTGAGGAACAACTGAAGCAGTGGGAGACACAGCCAGGTTTCTATTCAGTCCTGTTGGTAAGATACAGTGAAAAAGTGCTGTTAAGTAAACTTTGAGTAATTTTGAGTGTGGCTTTCTAGAATACTGTTAAACTATAACCTGTGGCTGAGAGAGGCCTTGAGTCATCGTGGTCCTTATGCCGTGTGGTGGAAGGCATTGTCATCAGTGTGTCTCAAAGCAGGCTCATTTCCCAGGCATTCAGGAGAAGGAGGAAATCCAATTTCTAGCAGGACGAAAGGGCAGGCTGTAGTCCTAAACCTATTGTGGGCCTGTTGTAAAATGTAGATAGTAGAAGGCCAAAAGGACCCTTTTTTAAGGAGTTGCCTTTACTACCTCACGAGGTAGGGACCCTGGTGTATACCAAGGCAGTAGCCACCTTCTCTTTACTGTGGTGGGGATGTGTTATGACTGTTTCCATAGAAGGTCCCCTATGCTTTTCATTGCACAAAGTTTGATACCCAACTGGGACGGCTTTCCTTCTTGTCCGTGGAGAGATTCCCAGGGAGATTAGCTGACTGGGCTGGCAGTGAGCTTCCTGAAATGGGAAAGGTGAATGCTTCTAAAGGTACTGTGACCATTGATGAAAGAGGTGCATTAATGTGGTGCGAGGCGATGAAAACATAGTCAAAGAAGGAGACCCAACATTTTCAGAGAAGACACTTGGAAGTTAACAGTGTTGTTATGCTCCGATTCCTATGTGTATAAGAGTCTTAAAACCACAGATAAACTGCTTTTCCTACAAACATCTGTCTTCAGTTCATAGGAAGAATGATTCAGAGTTGCGGAGTGACATCTTCTGTGTTCTGTAGATCCTTTGTTTTATTTGTTTGGAAAGTTGAAGGCAAGTCAGGGGATTTGGGGAAAGACATAAAAGAAAATCTAACTTTTGAGCTGTCGAATTACATTTTACCCAAATGAACAATTGTGGTAGAAAACAGCAGAAATTGACACTGACTGGACATTCTTTATTTTCTGGGTGTTCACTGTGAGAGCTTGCAACTTAGATTGTAGACAAGCTGAGCACTCACAGGTGTAACTGAAGTTAATGTAAGTTAGTTTTAAATGTAAGGGCTAAAAATGCAAGGTTTAACAAGGATCAAATGCTGTTAATTCTATTGATGTCGTTAAGTAGCCCTGTTTAGGGGCATATCAGCCCTTCTTCAAGTGTGAAACGTAAACGGTAATCTTCTGAACTAAATAGAAGTACAGAATCTCTGCTTCATTGTCTAACTTGGGTATGACAGGGGGGCTGCCTGGGAGAAGAGGTAGTTGGCACCTTCTTGGTGGAGCAGAAAAGGGTGGGGGAAAGCAGGTGATTGTAAATGGAGAGCAGGTAAGACAGTCTGTGGGATGTGGAAGTAGTACAATTACTTACTGTCAGATACACTTTCCGCTGGGATGATCAGGGTAGAGAAAATTGTAAGGAACCCTGAAACATGCATCTTTGAACCTACAGTTTATAGTACCTAGTGGAGTTACTAACGTTAGTTTGTGTGCATCTCTTTTGAAGGTGTTGTGTACCTCTCTTTGGAAGAACAGAGCTGAAAAGTCAGAGATAGAGTGGCAGTTTTTGAAAAGAAGCTCTGTCCTGTATCAGTTGTGTCACTTTACGTGTTGTTTAGCTTTGTTCCTTTTTTTTCTGTGATAGTGTTAGTGTGTTAGATGAAATGCTTTATGTTTTAGGAGGTTCATGTATAGATTATTCAAAGAGTATACAGAGAGGTTTCATTTGTTCTTGTGTGGATGCCTTGGCTTTTTTTGCATTTCTTATCCAGACCCAGTCTAGTGTTTTTACAGTATTTTGATCTGAGGAAGCTTTGCTTCTGATAAATTTTTTAGCAAGGAGGGGAATGATAATTTGAAAGCTCAATGGGAGTTCCAGAGCAAGTAGTTTTCTTTTTCTGTGTTTCATTTGTTTTGCAATGCTTTTTGTGGCTATGAGGCTAAACTGGTGTTTGAAGTTTCCTCTTCGTGTTGTAAAATGCTTAAGCTGTGTTTGGAAAAGGTCAAATCCTGCAGAGATTCAATGCCTCTTCCTAAATCAGCTTAGGGAAAGGGAGAAGTATTACATTACAAATCCTTTTCATGTCGTCTGTTGTGTATCAGTGGGCTACAATCTTTTTGATGTTTTTCTAAAGGTTGCTAATTTCGGAGTCGATACCAATGATGGCGTGTAAGACTGCGTGCTTCAGTGATTGGAGTTTGTGATTTGGTTTTTTTGTTGTCTTGGCCATTATATCTAGAAAGCTGTTATTACTATAGAAATAGAGTTTGAGAGAAGGTTATGTTTTTAATTTGTTGTGAAAATGCTTGAAGAGGTCCTAGGTTTCCATAGTGCTGATTTCTTTGAAGGGTTTATTTATAGTTCTTCAGACATGGCACCCAAAAGTAGCACATGCTCTTGACCCGAAATCTGCATTTTTCATGTCGCTTCTTAGTGGGCTTCTAAAAACAGTTGATGCAAGTGGTGAACTCTTTTCCTAAAGTGCACGGTATAATAAGACCACCAAGTTCACACCTGTTTGATCCCTAAAGGAGGGAGTAGCATCTCACCCCCTTCGGAAGGATCCATCTGATGCAGTGGAAAACAGGAGGAGAGCTGCTGTTCAGAGTAGTACTTGTATTAAGATTCAATAGCCTACATTTATTTTAGCTTTCCTGGTTGGTGAATTTTACAACATTACTATATAAAACGATCCCTCTCCATTTGTCTGCAGATACATATAGGTATTTAAAAGTGCATATAGATAGATACAGGTACATGTGCGTGTATAGATATATAGCTTTTTAGTAGCAGAAACTTAGTTCCTAGAATAGATGTAGGTGAGTTTGAGAGTTGCTGTGCTACCAGGTCACTGTTTTCAAGTCAACAGTGGTAGTCAGGACGGTTATTGGCACATGTGAAGATAACGAAGAAACCTCCTGAAAATTGGATTCTAACTAGAATAATAAATTATTCTGTATTGTGCAGTGCCACAGACTTCTGAGAGCTATGCAGTTAAAGAGTGTAATAACTGGCTGGTGCCAGTAACCATTACCCTTTTTTCTCCAGCTCAGCTGGATGAGATTAGAAATACATTTGCCCTATGTGTTGGTTTTTTTTAATAAATCAAGTATTAGGCCTAGTGATAACCATTTGTTTAATCTTTAAAAATTAATGTTTAACACATTGTTTCACATGTCTGTCAAATGCTGATTTAGTTTATATGCACCTATACGTATGTACATGTGTGTATTTAAACATATGCCAGTGCGTGTGTTGATACAATTTGTATCCTGCCTGTGGTGTATTGAGCAGTTTTTAACTTTATCTTTGTTTTTAAACAGAATATCTTTACAAATCATACCCTGGATGTGAATGTAAGGTGGTTAGCTGTGCTGTACTTTAAAAATGGAATTGATCGATACTGGAGACAGGTCGCACCACAGTGAGTTCTGATTTTCTTCCACTTAAACTTCTGCAGTAGGTTTTGTCACACTTGCAAAACTGTAAAACATCTAATTCCTTGGTTGAGAGAAGTTACTTTAGAATTCGTGGTGAGACTGATAAAATGTTTCAGCATTAGGACTCATTAATGAACCAATCTGTTTTCATATTACTACTTAAAACTTTTGTTTTGAAAACTGAATTAGAAGACTATTTCATAGATACCAGATTTTGAAGTGATGCCCTAAGTAGTGTAACATTAACACCTGGACTTTCTGGTAGTGACAGAGGGGAAAGGTAGGAAGTCTCTTGGAGTGATTATTAGGGAGACATTTCATTTAAGCTGATTCATAATTTGTGTTGAATGTACACGTGAGAAAGAGGCAGTAGCTACCGTGATAGCAAGTTCAGATCTTCATTTTCTGTTGCTCTGATAAGTGGGTTCTGATAATGAGTGACAAAAAGTTCTCCAAAGAGGCTGATAAATCTAACCAGTATTCTAGAGCACCACATCTTTTACTTAAAAGTTACAAATGATGCCATTATATTTTGGAATACTGACAAAATTATATACTTCTCAGTGTTCTGTGTGAAGGTTTTCTTCTTCCTTTAAAAAGTAGGTGTAATTTCAAGAAGTTTCATTTTTCCTACGCTGTTTTCAGGAACTGAGAAAGACCTGGAAGTGTTCAGTCTGCCTCTTAAATGCTAATAATATAAACAGGTGGAACATCACTGTCAGGTTGTGTAGGGTGTAAATTGGAATTCCAGGTCCATTTTTTATGGATCATGAATCTAAGCTAGTTCACAAAGTAGGGCGTGATTTTCGTTGTGTTCTTTGTTTGAGAAAGTTTAATGTATTTTGCCTTACATTGAAAGCTTTTCCAAAAATTCACCTGAAGAGGGAAAAGTGATGAAATTCTGCGTGTGTAGGACATTTTAAATAGTGTAGCACTGCATCATTATTACAGAAAGCACTAGAGTTTTTGTGTATGTGTATTAGTATACAATTGCAAAACATCTGCAAGCGTTCAGATGTGGGAGGAAGATACAGTCTTTTGCATGGTAGATGGCAGATCTTTGACATTTCTGGTTAAATTATTGAGGTAATGCTGCTTACGTTAGTTGGACTTAGCAAACATTATTTGAAGCAATTAAAATAAATTGTTCCAATTTGTTAATATTTTTAGATAGATATTAGTAGCACTTCTAGTGAAAAAAAACGGTTAATTTCCTGCAGAAGTAATGACTACAATTTTACTGTTTGAACTGAGGTAAAAATTGAGTAACAGTCTTTCAGTGTACTTTTCCTATTGCAAATTTAATGTGATTTAAAAAAAAAATCATTGGATATTATTAAAGATTTAATGGGGTAAATCTATATTAAATTTCCAGTACAACTCCAGTTTTACCCCATCTCTAATTTTTCTGTTGCAAATTTAATTCAATTAAAGTATAAAATAAATTTTAAAAAATTTTGGCTACTGGTAAAGATTACATGGGGTAAATACATAGTAAATTTCCACTCTATGTCCAGTTGTTTCTTCATGTCTAATTTTCATTCTAAATTCCTCATATGTGACATCTTGTCAGTATTTTGCACTCACCCAGATCACTTTTCTCTTAGCAGAATATGTTGAAGGTGTTTTGAGAAATGCCGCTTTTAAGTGGTGATTTCTCAGTCAATTGTTTTGTGAACCAATTGTGTTTTGGCTATCATGATTTTTGAAGGTTTCATTGTACACACTGCATCTTCGTTGTCCTTGCAAAATTCTCATCTTTCATCTCATCTCTCACATCAGCAGCTGTCCCATGTCCACCCGTGGTAGTACGTCAAACCTTGTTCTGATCTACCCAGCCTGTTTGGTAGAGCAGATGTTGGATTTGGAGGTGACTAGTTTATTCTGCCTCTTGATGGAAAGGACTGATTTTTATACCTGTGTTTTTCTTGGTGGGATGCTAATTCAGGTCTATCTGCTTTACTCAGCTGTTGATTTTCACAAAATCTAGGGGGAAAAAAATCATACCATTGACATTTCTGCTCTTTAATGAATGTAGTTGAAATTTCACAGGTAGTTTGAAGAATTGTGAGAACTGAAGGAGGGCTCTTGGAGACAGATAATACTTATGTAGCCTCAGTAAATCAGAGCTAAATATAGTTTCTTTTAGAACTATTTGTCTTGAATATTCATGTACTTGTGGAGACCTTTCGGTCTCCAAGAACTTTTGCAAAAAGTTAAATCCTCTGTTGTACAAGAGTACTGAAGTCATTTTCAGCTGAATCAAGCAGACTAGCTTTACCCTTCTTCTGCTGAGCATTTGTGGTTTCTCAGCTGTGACTGCTACAAAGCAGGAAAATGCTGAGATCATGAATTCTTTGGACAGTAGTAGAGTGTTTTGTTCTGCTAAAATACATAGCAACAGAACAATGAATACAAACCTTTTTTTTTTTTTTTTACAGAAAAAGTGATCCTTCTGAAATATTTTGCTCTTTGCACATGTTCACCAATGCTATCTGTCCTATTCATTGTACTTATTATCCACCTGCCTTGCACTTAAAGCAGGATTTTCCAGTGAGAGTGAGTTTGGAGATGGGCCTGTGAACTTTCTTAGTTCTTCTAGAGATGGGCCTATGAACTTTCTCCCTCCTGCTTTCTCAGGCAGGTTTCCGGATTACCGTGGAGAAGAGCCTGGGGTTGTCGTAGCCTCTTTTCAGGCATGATTTGCCCTATTCGTTCAAGTTTGTTGTCAGCCTTCTCAAAAGGTGGTCTCACTCTATAATCTTGTATGTGTTTTTGTTTTCATCAGAAATGGCTTCTTCTTGAATTCGAGTGTTATTAAGTTTCTTTTCTTAAGCATGTTTTTGGTTTTGCAGATGATTACTGTTAAATCCTGTCTATTGTGGACTTTTTCTCTGGTTTGATTACCATGTTGGCAACTTCAATAAGACTTCTCAAATCCATGTTCTGATTTGTTTGAATGATAACTATGAATAACTCTTTGGATTTTTGTTTGTGAAATCGTAGACTTTTTTTAAAAGCACCAAGAGAACTTCTTACATATTTGGATACATGTCTCCCCATAGCACAAACACAGAAAAAGATCAGAAACTTTGAAATTGCAAGCTGTGAAAGACTGCAACATAAATAGTTAAAGTTCATCTCCAGAAGAACTCGTTTCGATTTGTCATTTAGTGAAATTTGGTGCTGGAGGGAAATAACTTGCTGAGTGATCACATCATTCCTAACTTTGAGCCTGCCTGTAACTTCTGTATGGAGTTGTGGACCTTCCTTGCAATGTATTAGGGGCAGGTGAAGACACTGGTGTCTGTGGGGTTGTCTGTGACTCCTGCCGGGGTGAGCCTGTGCGGGGAGTGGGGTCTCCAGCAGGTGCCACTCTCATATTACCTAAGCTGTCAATTCCTCCATCTGCTCTCTGGTGAACCGTGAGGGATCCTGTCACACAGAATGTGATATGCTACTTGCACCTGCACTGATTTCTTAGGATTTCTTTCATTACTCTTTGCCAGCTGCGCTTACCATAAGCGTCTGTACTTGAGGCATTCATCCTCATGAGTCGGTTTCTTTTCCTTCGTTTGTTTTGTTCGTAATGGCAAAAGATTAATTACAGCGTTTTTATTTGTAGTGAGTAATGAACTGAGTACTTGCTGCTCTTGTAATATGTGTATGATGTGGTTAATGTAACAAAAATTATGAAAAAATAATTTAAGGCACGGGACTTCATGAGCTCACAAACAACGTAAATGAAATAATACAGTGGTATGGTGCTTTTTTTCTTTAAAACCATTTTTTTAGATGCTTTGGAAAGTGAGTTATTGTACAAGCTACATGTAATTGACATCAGATTTCTTAATTATACTAATAGTAGCTTGCAAGTTTTAGAAATCACTTAGAGCATGCTTGTGTCTGTGGAAATTACATACTGCATTTTTGTGTTAAAAAAAAAAAAAGACCACAGAAATTTATTTCCCGAAAATGTCATCTAGTGGTTTTACTGAACATTCTCAGTAATTTTATGTAAAGAGGTCTTGATAGAAAGTCATTTAAATATAGTTCCTATGTGCTATAAATTACCTTTGAAAATAAGACTTAGTGTGCCTTTCTGAGTCACAAGTGAAACAATAATTTCCTCCCCTTGTGTACTATACTTAGAATGCTAAGTCTTTGATTTAGGAAATAGTGAGTACACAAGTGAAACCTGGAATATTGCTGCAAATGTTTGATCTTGTGGTAAATCCTGCCTCTGTTTTTTGTTATTTTGAGATGAATATTTAGCATTTGTCTGGATTAGTGTAATAGCTGTATTTTAGGGAGCTTAAGGCACCATTTTAAATCTCTGCTATATAAACCTAGTAGGTTAGTATTTGTGCCTGAGGTCAGACAACAGGAGGTGGTTGTGTTGTTGTGTTTAATCTGCTTAATTTCCAGCCAGTAGACCTCACTGAGGTGTGATGGTTGCATGTGTGCTTCTCAGTTGTTGCAATGTTAGGTGAAACAGTTTCAGCTGAACAACCTGTCATGGTAACTTCAGTCTTTTAATGTACAAGGAACAGCTTTCTAGGTGCGATCAGTAAATGAAAGTGGATTTTTTTTTTTCTCCTGATCGTATAATTTATAAATATCAACAAATCATTTTTAAAAGGAGTTGCTTATGTCTCCTGCCTGGAACTTCAAAGAAAATTACATGGATTGTGTAAAATATGAAGTAGTGCAGGAGTTCTATGATACTGTAGCTTGTAGTCTTAAACTGGTAGAGGTCACTTAAAAGGAAATACAAAGGTAGAGCAGAGACTCGCTTGAATGAAGTTAACCTTTATGGCTTAGAATTTATCCCTCTTACTAGTTTCCCTGTGTTTTTGAAGACTATATCAATATACTTGTCACTCAAAGGTATAACTTTCAAAGGTATAACTTTCAAAGGATTCATACTTTTAAGTGTAGCTATGTGACTTAGTTGTAGAAAAAGATTTGTAATAGAAAAGGATTATTGCTTTTAAAAAAAGAGCGGTCATCTGATACCATGATTGCCATATACTGGGTGTCTTGTTGTCGTTATCTGTTAGTATACAGGGGCAAAGTCAAGCTTAAGTCTTCAGTCGCCAGAGTAAAAACTGTATAATAACTGTCTAATAACAATTAATTCATAGTTTGTACAGTTTTCACTTATTTTTGTAATGTATCTGGGTACCTTACTCTGGGAACTTTCTCCTTTGCCATTTGTGTTTACAAAGGTCGCATCAAAACCTGAGGTTAAAAGATCTCTCAAATATTGGTCTGTTTCACTGGTCCCTCTCTTTTTAAGTGACATTGAGATAGTGGAAAAACAAGGGATGTTCTCTTGATAGTTTATCAAACTGAAATACATTAATTTCAAGAAAATGGTGTGTAAAAGTAACCTTCATTCAGTCAAACACAGATGCACAAATGGAAATAATCATTTAACTTCTACATCTAGTAATAGTAAGAAAATAATTATAAATACAAATTAATATTTGTTTTTTATTGAAAAATGAATAGTATTTAAATATATCCTGACAGTGCTCTTTCTGAAGAAGAAAAAACTACATTGCGTGCTGGACTTATCACCAACTTCAATGAGCCGGTGAATCAGGTTAGTGGTGAACAATTAATTACTGCTTTCCCAGAAAATGCTTGTATTGGTATATAATTTGCTTTCTCTCTTTACAGAGTGTTTAATAATAAGAAGACAGTTGACAAGTTGCAATTTACATGTTGCCTTTGAGACATATCTCTATGTTGAAGTGAGATCTTTTTCCATAGATTATAATTTCAACATGTTTTGTCTCTCTGGTTTGTTTCTTGTTGCAGTGGCAGTTTATGTTGTCCCTTGCGGTTTATGCAACCGTTTGGTGAAATGGTTCAGGGAATGGATGTAGTTCAGAAATAACCTTCTCTCCCTGTGTGATTTTTCTTTTTTCAGCTGTGTTCTCTATTCTGCCTCCCAGTATAGTCATACAAGGAAGGGTGGTGGTGGTGTACCAAGAATGAGCTGTTGAGAATGCTGTTGCGTAAACCCACATAAGTGCTATTGCTGTCACATATCTAATCACAGCATTTATGAATTTATATAGGCATAATAAAGCTTCAGTGTGATAGTGCCTTGTCTTACATAAACTGACCAATTTTAAGCTGCTGTTTTGGTTAGAATAAGGATTTGATGTTAAATTGAGAGCTAATGTTAGGGGCTCAGAATATGCTTGTGCAAGATGAATCAGCCTTCATTCTGCTGGTTTATGCTTGCTCCTGTAAGTATGACATTCTCCAAGGAAGTATTTGCTAATGTTGTAAGCTAGATCTTAAAGAACTTTTTCAAGAAAATATAGAAAAGATTTGCATAAGGTAAAGCTTAAAAAGAAAAGGTAGAGCAAACAAACTTCCCGTATGCAGACAGTTCAGTTTCAACTTTTCAGGATTTCTCACTGTTGTTTGTAGGATTAGAGCAATGTATCACAGCTAGGGTGATTGAGTCATTGGAGAAGACCTTTGTGCAGTGACAATTTTGACTGGAATCTGAAGTTTTTATTGCAAATGCAATTTTTTTAAAGTGCAGGTAGACATAGAAAATATCTTTAAATTTGTAGTGCATGTATAGTTTCAAGGTAAAATACGTGACCAAATATTACTATTTTCTTTATTTCAATCAAAAAGAGCTATGAAGTATGACATTCTAAAGACTAGAGGCTTCATGTATTTATTTGTGTGTCCTTATTGTATTTTTGAGATGTAGTCTTTTAAGATATGGAGAGTTTTGTTTCATTTTATGCCGCAGACTGCTCCTAAACGATTTTGCAAGCAATTGTGATACTGAAGTATGTTTACAGAGTCCATCTCCGCTTCTTTCTGCCTTGTTCCCCAATCTGTGCTGTAGATATCTTGAGGCTTCCTTTCAGGGGCATGTTGTATTTGGTCCCTGGTCTGCCTGATATGCCTATATCTTGTGTTCCTGATGAGTGCTTTTTTCCTGTCACACAGTTGCTATCTGCTTGTGCTTTCCGTATCATTGAAAGTAGAAAAATTATGACCCTTTTATGTATAAAAAGAAAAAAAACAATGCAGAAATGTAAGAGTTAGACATAGTAACGAGATGTGATGATACGAGCTGACTTCCAGGGGAGGGGGAGAAGAAAAACAGAAGATATCATATGCTGGGAGCATAAATTCTGTGTCCTCGAAAGACATTTACCATATGGAAGGAACAGAGGAACAAAATTTAGATATGTGACAGCAGATTTTTTTCACTTAAAAAGCCAGTCCTCAAGGAGAACGTGGTTTTAGCATCTCTGGAGGGATTGCTTGTTGTATCACATATGGAGAAGAGTTTATTTGCTCCTTCCTGCCAGTTGACATCACTTGATCTGATAATAAAGAAGACTCCCAGCTCTTCCTTGCAAATGTTGATGTCAGTTTGCTGAAGCAATTCTGCTTCCTGGGCAAGTTGGTAGCAGTTAATATTTTAAGGAGTTTTGTGGGGTGGTCAGACTTTCACATGAAAAAGCTGTGGAAGCAGTAAAGGGGAGCATGGCTATTCACTTTTATGCCGGTGAGTTGCTGGGATTCCTTTTGCCACCATAAGGAGGTGACTTCTTCCCCAAGCTGGAAACATGGTGGTAGTTGTAAGGGTATGTTGAAGGTGAGAGTGTCTGCTTTGTTCAGGTACTCCGATCAAGTGAATGGTATGAGAGTGGGGAAACAGGAATGTGAAGTTTTTGGATATTTGAGGTGGGGTTATGAGGGACATTACAAAATTTCTTAAGGAGTGTTTAAGGAAAGGAAGTTTTGGAACAGCAAGGTGGGGAATAGACAGAAAGAAGGTATAAAAAGGGCCAGCCGTGTGTAAACCACAGCTGGTCAGTACTCATGTCTGAATAAAGTCTGCGCCGAATCGCCACCGGCTGTCTTGCCTTCTGATGGAATGCCTTAACTAACCCTCTGTGTAATCTCACTCTGTTGTGTGTGCGTGCTGCAAAGACTAGGTGCCAGCTACTGGCAAGACTGGCACGCGTGGGATTTGGTGCCAGCAACCAGAGTCGGGTGGTGGAAGTCGTGTAGGTGCCTCAGGCCTCTGGCCTGAGCATCTGGAGCAAGTGAGGGTCTCAGCTGCAGCCACCGGGATGGGACCACAGCTTACAGGCACATGTCTCTCTTGTCTGAAGTCTAAAACTCAGCTGTAGGAGAAATAAGGGTAATAAGTATTCAGCGGTCTATGTTTGTTTGTAGAAAGCGATAGAAAAGATCACTAAGTAATAAGTGTTTGCCCAATACCTGTTTCTTCATTTATGTAATTTCTAGAACAAATAAATGTACTGATCTTCAAGTAAAATCTAAACAAGGTAGCCAGCGTAGAATTTTGTGTAAATATTTACTACAAACATAGAATGGAAGACACTTTTTTCTCCACATTCATTTGCATTCAGCAAACTTAAAAATAGTTCGAGAAGAAACACACATAAATCTAGCAATCCATACCAGATTTTTTTGATTCGGGTTTTCCTTGGTTGTTACGTTGTTTACTTGGCTGTTACATTGTGCATTTCCTAAATGATCTTTGACTTTCTGGTATCTGTGTTTTGTTTTGCGTTTTTGCAGATAGCAACTCAGATCTCTGTATTGATCGCTAAAGTTGCCAGGGTGGACTGCCCTAGGCAATGGCCAGAACTTATACCCACTCTGCTAGAATCTGTGAGGGTCCAGGATGATCTTCGACAGCACAGAGCACTACTTACCTTTTATCATGTTACAAAGACCCTGGCATCCAAACGGCTTGCTGCAGATAGGAAGCTTTTCTTTGATGTAAGTAGTGTGATGCAATATTGTAGAGCATGCAAACCACGTATTGTACATGCTTGCCACTTCCCTTGATTAGCTGGCAGTGCATTAGTGGCAGGTATGTTGACTTTAATGCCTGCCTTTGAAACAGTAGTGCTCTTACTTTGGTAGGTATATGTACAATATGAAATAACTGGAAGTTAGTTTCTAGGTGAAATGGTTTTGATCTCTTTTTTAATTTGTGTGCAGCTTGAGTGTTATTATAATAACTTGTGTTAAAAAGCAGAGCTTCATCTACAGAGCAATATCTGCATATCAGCCTTATGTTGCCGTGCTGTACAGTAGATGTTATTACGTATGAATTTGTAGTGCTTTGGAAGTGTGCTTGGATTTGTAATTCAATATAGTCTTTAGAAAATACTGGGTTTTAGGCTTTCATACCACAGTATTTTTGGCTTTTATGGTCAGTGGGAATGTGTTTGGGGTTTTTCCAGATTAACTTCTTTCTCCAGGTTAATTAAAAGGCATAATGTGAATGCAAATGCCCAGTCTTGTCTGATGCAGCTTACATGCGCCATTGTCAGAATCCGCTGATAAGAACATAGGTTTACCTTTGGCTGTAGGCAGTTGCATCTCCAATCCCATGTGGAGTTAGGCAACGATGTAGTGCAGTTAACTGAATTCAGTGAGTTAAACATCTTTTCCAAACATGTTACATTTGACTTTTCAAACTTTTATTTTGTTCCTCAACTTAAAGAAGAGATGACAGCACAGGTAATTAAGACTGCTTCTGCAGGTTTACCTGTTTACCTATGCAGAAAAAATTTTCTGGCTGTGTAATCAATAAGATAAAATTTTAATTGTTGGGAGTCTGAAGAACTGAAGACTGGCTCTTGTAATAGTACAGGACTGAAGCGATAATATGTTGCTACAAGATGTGTGTGTAGAGGAACAGTGTTTTCTCTCTCTACCATGTATAGATATGAATGAATATAATTTCTGTATAGGTAATATTTCCTTATATTTTGTAATTTATTAGGCCATTATATGTGACCTAGATAACTGAACAATACAGGTGTTGGCATATTCATAGATATTAATTCCAAAGCAATAAAGAGTGAGCGAGATAATGACTTCATTTCTAGAGCAGTGCTAAATCAAGATGTTGCTTATACCGCCTGGTTATGCAGCTGAAAATACTGTTAATGCTCAATAATATAGCAAAAAAAATCAAAACTTAATCCCAGAGCCCCACCTTCATAAAATAGCCAAATTCATACTATCTCAGTTAAGGAACAAAAAGGAATATACGTTGTAAGGTCCAGTATTTGTTTTTAAAGTTGTCACATCCAACAGTACCTTTGCTGTTTTTCCACTATCTTACCACGTTCGAAAAGTGCTCAGTTGCCTTCAGTCATGTTTGTGCTTCCAAGAAACTCATTAAGTTTCCCTGAACCTTTTTGCTTATGGAATGCTATGTTTGCAGCATGGTATTTTCTTCGTATATTCTTTTACTAGCAGAATGAGACAGCTTCAGACATGAGAAGAAAAGGCTTACAACAATGTTTTTTTAGATTTGTAAAACAGTTTTTGTCAAAAATATCACTGAAATTTCAGGCTTAAATGTTGGGTTTTATCTTGTGGATATGTTCAGTATCCAAAGTTTGTCTATCGTTTGATTTGATGTGAATAAAAGTTTTCAGTGCATCCAGTTTCACTGTGTTGGGAACACTGTATGTTGATAGTTTTTCAAACTTCAAATGGGAAAAGAAAATTTTCTGAGCATCTGGCACTACAGAGTTCATGTTTAAGGATTCATTTTTTTAAATAATGGCAAAATTGCACAACTTGGAAATCTACATCATCTCCTGGTAAAGACACTTAACGTGTTGGGTGTCATGTGACTTCTCTTGGACAGTCAAAATAGCCATTTGAACCTAAAAGGACGAAAGTAACAGACTACAGAATTTCTTGATACTTTCAGATAAGTAGTTACAGTTTCAACATTTTTTTAGTACAGCATTGGAAACACTTGATAAAAGTTTCATGTAATGTGGTACCTGATGATTACAAGGTCATACTTACAGATAAGACATCACTTCTTGAACTCTCTTACCTGAGGTTTAAAATGGAAATGGAAAAATGTTAGATGATGTACAGGTTGACACTAAGTTGTAAATGCAGCTTATTTATAACTTCATCTTTCCGGTGAATAGTGCAGTTCTCATTATAACTACATTAACAATCTTCAAGGTAGAATTGGCTGCTTTAGTACAAATAGAAAAATGCAAGATCTGGTTATATACCATTGGTGATATGCTTATAAATGTCTGTTTTATTTTGAGTTGTTTTTCTGGACTTGGTCTGTTAGATGTGGATGGTGGCTCTTGGAAGTAAAATCAGTGAGTTTTATTTTCCTATCTGATACGAATGTACTACGACTGTTAGGAAGAAGTTGGTTGTATGTGTTAAAACCTGTAATACTAGGATTTTTTTTTTTTGTAATAGCACGTAGCCATATAGCACATGTTGGAGAAGTGATATCACGAATTTACCGCAAATCAGCAAAAATACAGGTTACGTTTTTTTCCCCTAATTCATTTAACATCAAGCTTTCAAGCCTTGCTATTGCTTTTTGACCCTGGTTTTAAAAGAATGCTGTTACATTTTTACAGTTTATCTGTAAACTTTTTTTTTCTTCAACTTTGAAGTTGTTGTTCTGTTCTTAAACTAGAAGCACTTTTCTTTATACTCCTACCATAAAGTAGGTAATTCAGTGAGGGTTTTCATGATTGTTGTGATTTCTTTGCTGCTTTGGAGATTGCTGAATCTTTGAAATATGGTCATAAATAGGAAACTAGAATAAGAATCCTCATGATCATTGACAGCCTATGAAATCCAGCATTGAACAAGTCTGCCACCTTTGCTTTTACTGTTTTTATTTATAGAATCATTGAATGGTTTGGGTTGGAAAGGACCTTATAGAGCATCTCGTTCCAAACCCCCTGCCATGGGCAGGGACACCTTCCACCAGACCAAGTCACTCAAAGCCCCATCCAACCTGGTCTGGAACACTGCCAGGGAGGGGGCAGCCACAGCTTCTCTGGGCAGCCTGTGCCAGTGCCTCACCACACTCATAGTAAAGAATTTCTTCCTTGTATCAAATCTAAATGAGCCCTCTTTCAGTTTGATGCAGTTACCCCTTGTCCTGTCACTACAGGCCCTACTAAAAAGCATTTTCCCATCTTTCTTATAAGCCCCCTTCAAGTGCTAAGAGGTGGCAATAGTGTCTCCCCAGAGCTTTCTCTTCTCCAGGCTAAGTTTTTTTTTAGTACTAAGGTACACTGATCTGAGGACAAACAAATGGGTTTATCCACAGTATATTCTACTACTAGAACTATTATTGCTGCTTTGAATTGTTTGGTGTTTTGGGGGTTTTTTGCGTTGGTTTTTATTTGAAGTTGTTAACTGCTTACTATTATGGTTAGTATTAGCATATTTAAGAGAGGCCCCACCCCAAAACACAAAGTCAACCCCTAAAACATGAATAGGTTGAAAATATTGATAATTATTCGGTGATGTGTTTTTGCAACTCCATGAAAACATCATTGAGTAATTATGATGACTCTCACCTTCACTCTGTCAAATGAACCCAGTAAACGGGTCTTACGTGCTTTTGATTCCATTGATGTAACATGTAGCAGACTAAGTGCAGTATCTTCCTGAACTATGAAGCTGTCAAGTGCCGCCATAACGGAATGAGAAATTCTTTCTCTTCTGTTTATACTTCAAATATCTTTATCAGGTAAGCACTGTTTGGAATTAAGTTTGAGATTTGTTCAGTGGTAGCTGATTAGAACTATTTGTCATTCTGTGTTTTAAATAATACGAGTCAAAAAGCCAGGGTTTGCAGCTGTCAACAAAATAAAGTTAGTTTCAGTGTAGGCATTGTTCAATACTGTTTTTATTAGAGATAGGCCTGTAACTGCTAGCTGTGTCCCAGAGTAAGCTGATTCAGATACTAACTGTGCTGTAAGATAATTGAAGTCTTGTGGGAGAGGGGGTGATGAGGAAAACTGAGTTTTTTGAAGCCTCAGTATTATAGACCAGTGGCTGTAATGAAAATCAGGTAAGAAAGGAGGCCTAAATAGTTACCTTTAAAATGTTAGAGCCATAGACCAAGTAGTCAGGGAAGCGGGTGAGTCTGTCATAACATCTTCAAATTAACACAAGGTATTTTTCTTGAAAACTTCTTTGGATCAGTACAACTTAGTACAACAAAGAACCAAGTGAAACACTGTGGCCCATGATATACAAATAGATGGCTTAAATAATTAGATGGTCTAAGCAGACCTTTGAAATTTAGGAAATTGTTATGCTATAGGCAAATTCAGGAAAACAAATATATTGTTGGTCTTTCTTCCTTTTGCAGCTTGCATCAGGTATTTATAGCTTTGCGTGTTCCTTGTGGAATCATCATACCGATACATTTCTACAGCAAGTTTGTGCGGGGGATGAAGCTGCAGCCACAAATTCACTAGAAAGAACCTTGTTGTCATTGAAAGGTAATAATACAGAATTACATTAAATATAAGGAATCAAAGAAGTTTCTTCACAGTGAACAAAGAAGACTTACTGGTAAACAGCATTTTCTAACAAAGCTATGCCCATTGGGAAAACAAGTAGTCTTGGATTATTTTACCTGTATCTTCAGCAATGCAGAAGGAGGATTGTTCACATGGAAGGGGGAGAAGGTACTCTTGTTCCTCAGTATGTACCATTCTGATATGTGTGTTGTAAGAAGTCAAAGTCTAGCAGGTGACAAAGTGGAGGGCATAACAGGATGCTTTTTTACGTGTTGAAATTTAGGCTTGCATGTGTCTGCCTTGAGGCACTTAACTGAAGAAGCTGAGCTATGAATTTTGTTGCGTGACGTTCAGCTTGTGTTCATTGAAGAGGTAGGCTTAGCCACCAGTTGAAGTTTTAGGTTGACGCTCAAGTACTTATTGGTGGGATGAATACATATCCTTACTGGACTTGCTGCTTTGAAGAACTGAGATGTTTGTGTGCAGTGCTTGCAGTGCAGATGATACCAGTCTTGAATTGTTTCACAAGGTGCAGCATGCGGATTCTCTGGGTTACTGGCAGTGATAAACCTGAGCAAATTCAAAAGATCACTTGTGAGCCCTAGTTGACTGTATTTGGCCCTTTTCCTGCTGCAGAACCTTTCAGAAGTTGAATACTTACATCTTCTTCAGAATACTTCTTGATTCAGTAGTTCTTGGAGTTCAGTTCTTTACTTTACACATGTACTGAAGTTTAAAGTAATTTCAATAGGATTAGAGTAATGTTAGATATGGTTGAGGCATCCAAACACCCAAATTTAAATGTATTTTTTTAATATGGAGATTTGGAAGAAAGGCATTTGAACTAATAGTGTTCTGAAATCTGTTGGAACAAGGGCTAAGAAATACCTACACAAGTAACTTTTTTTTTCCTAGTGCTTCGTAAACTGACAGTTCATGGGTTTGTAGAACCTCATTGGAATGTAGAGGTGATGGTAAGTGACATAAATCTGTTTCTAGTTCTAGATTAGAAATCTTTTGTGATGATTTCGGGTGTTGTAGAACTATGTTTAAAAATCGTTGAAAGGCACATACTGTGTGAGCAATATGCTCTGAAAGTTGTCTTCCTATCAGTTAAGAACTGTTAGATCCTAGATAGGTCCTAAACACTGTGATGTCCATGTCGTGATGTTTGAAAAAAGAAAAGACGGACCTTCCAATTTACCTGTTGCATAATAGTGACACCTCTGTTGCCTACTGGAAGATGTCGTATATGTAGTCTTCCACCACCATTTGAAGAGGATGTTTTCATTTAATGGTGAATGTAGTAGCATATTTCTCCTGTCAATTTCTGTTGATGTTGATGGAGTTTGTCTGATTGAGGTGAAAGCCTGTGGTATACAGTCCATGGGGGGGGCAGAAAAAAGAGTGAATCCCAGGCATCTCCCTTAACCCCAAACACTGCCTGCTTTGCTGGAGGAATTGGGTACCTACAACCCACATCCTGCACAAGGAAGCTGAGAACAGGGAAGAACTGGATAAGCAGATTGTAAAGCATATATCTATATTTACCTATACTTCCTTCTATTAGAGATGCTATGCTGTTTGTGTGGTATTAATTAGGTCAGTATGGATCAGCTATGCAGTCTGCTGACTAGCTAGTTATTTGTTTCATCAGGAAATTGTCCAAGATGATCAGTAAGTTCAGTTACAAGTGATAAGGTGATATCTGAGCTAGTAACACATCTGAACTGACTTCAGTTTGACTCAACTGTAATACAGTGCAAAATGAGCTTCGTCTTTAAAAGACAAATATACTTTTATATTTTTCAGGGTTTTCTACATGCAGTGTTTGAACGGCTGAAACAGTTTCTGGAGTGCAGTAAGTATCTGGGTATTTTCTCCTTGTATCACTTATTAGCTATTAGAAGTTGGATGGAGACATAACACAGTTAGTGCATATTCATTAATCATTTAGGTGCAAGGTATTAGTGCAAAGCTATTACTTTAAATGCTGTTGAAAGTGTCAGAAAAGACTTCAGTAAAAAGACTTCAGTAAAAACGTCCTTTTATATCAACAGGCTAAAATCCCACCATAAATTATACTTGTTGTGATAATGCCAATTAAATTAAAAATCTTAAGCCATGGATTGACACACTGTCTATATTGAAAATATATATTGCAATAAGTAGATGCTACTAAAACCCAAATCATATTGAGTTTTCTTCTTTGGAAGGGTTTTATGTTTTTCATGGAGTTTGCCACATATTTTGGCAGGTGTTACATGGGACATAAAGACCACATTCAGCTGTAGGAAGAATAATAATCTGAGACAGACAAACAGGTCAACACAGTCAACAGAAATATAAGCATAACTGGCAGATGTTAGTACTTTTGCAGGGAAGCTACCTGAAGCAAGCAAAGAGGAGATGTTCGGCAGTGTTGCATCTGAACTTGCTCCTCTTTGCTTCCCTGTACACTTGTAGTGATAGAAGCCATTCATTCATCTGAAGTCTTGTCAGTTCATTCTTTTAGGCTTCAGCAATGCTTTTTTTCTGACAATAGGTGTCTAAACTGAGTAGAAAGAATTTTTTGATATAAATAAAGGTATTTGGCTCAGGAGCCTATACTTAGGTGTGAGGGGCTGATCTGAACTCTAAGCCTTGCTTATACAAAAGATGGAAACTGCCACTATGTTCAATGCCAAAATAAGATATCTTTTTTCTCTTCTGAAATACAGGCTGCTTTGCATGCAGCTGTTTGCCTCTTCTGTACTGTAGTCATGCTCTTTCTGGCCCTCGTTTCATTTTTGGTGAGGTAGTTGCCTAGCTTTAATAGACTGAAATGAAGGCCATCCTGTCCTGAAGGTTGGTGGTTATCATAGTCCTGTAGAACATGAGGACTGTGTGGTTTGAATGTCCTAAGAGAAGAACTGAACAGAAGCTTCCCATTTCCATTATTCTAATCAAGAAGTTATTTTACAAAAGCAGGCATGGCTGCCTTAGAAAAGTAGTGTTTACATTTATTTTTATTTTTTTGTCTGTGTGCCCTCATTATGGCTGCTCTTGTTTTTTTTTTTTATAAATCTTTGTCTGTATTTTGTAAATTCAGAATGTTTCCAGTGTCTGTAATCAATTGTTTTTTAAGAGGGAGTTTCTAGGACAACACATAGTATTATGTAGTAAGGCTATACCATAGTTTTAATAAAAGGGCATTTTCATCTTTTCCATGTGTTTTTTCTTGTCTATACTAGCATTAGCTTGTGTTATTTTAACTATCTTTTATCACTGAGCTGTCTGTAATGATGTCCCAATTGTTTTATTCTCATCAGTTGCTCTGAATTTCACTGCAGCTGAGAGAAACAGTTCTAGATTATATTTTTTTTCCCCTGGTGCTCATTACCTTGAATTTGACTTGGGATTTATTCTGCCATAGAACTTTTTTCTGGCTGCCATAATCCTTAAGCTACAGATAAAACAAATTGTTCTTCAGCAGTGTTAATTTTTTAAAACTTGGCTATCCAGAAAGAAAAAGAAAAGTCTGAAGAAATGATAGTTGTTAAATATCTGATTTACCAGGTAGAAGTATAAGAGCAGAAAACGTATGCAGAGATCGTCTAGAAAAGACTATAATTCTGTTCACTAAAGTGGTAAGTAAATTCTCTGTTCAGTTACTGAATAGTTTACTGTTCCGGAGGAGCAGTCCACATTCAAATATGTATGTGCCTTAGAGCAAATAGGTTTCAGGTCTTGTAAAGAAATGGAAGGTACCACAACTTAAAACTTCTTTGTTATGAAATATATTTTTGAAAATTTTTTTTAAAGAGGAGGATGTCTGTTTACTCATGCTGACATAAGTTGCAGGAGTGAAGAATACATTTTCTTAGCTCAAATAAAATTAAATCCACTCCAGAAGTAAATTATTTAGCTAGGATTTTGCTCAAAAAAATATTTCTGGAAGTTTTGCTGAGATGTTTGTATCAGCATTGATGAATAAAAAAGTGATAAACTATTGCGGTTTAGCCCAAGCCAGGCAACAAAGAATCACGTGTCTGTTTGCTCACTCCTCTCCCACTGGTGGGGTGGGGAGAAGAATCGGAAGAAAAAGACAAAACCTGTAGGTTGGTATAAAGACAGTTTAATAGAACAGCAAAGGAAGAGGAAAACAACAGTAGTACTGATAAAAAGAATATACAAAGCAAGGGGTACACAGTGCAGTTTTGTCACCACCCATGCCCAGCCTGCTCCTGAGCAGATTCCCCTCTCCCAGCCATATACTGAGCCTGACATCATATGGTATTGACTATCCCGTTTGGCTAGTTTGCATCAGCTGTCCTGGCCGTGTCCCCTCCCAGCTTCCTGTGAGCATTAACTTTATGCTAGCTGAAATCAGGGTATAAACTTTTTGTCCTGTCTTTTATCAGTATTTAGATTGCTGTTTCTGAGGCCCTGTTGGTTCTATTGAATAACTGGCCACTTTACTGAAAGAAGATTAACACAAACCTGTCTTACTGTCTGTGACTTTTGTATTATATGATACATTTGGAATTGTCAGCTAGTTCTGTGCAATTGTTAATTGCACATATTGTCGGAAGGTAATTGCAGCATTGTTGCTTGCTCGGTTTTGAGAAGATATAAAACCTGCAGAGTTCCCCTTGTTTTCAGATTACATTTTGGGGCCATGGATCTTATTTAAATATTCAGCCTAATTACCAGAAGTGGGAGGCATCTATTGGCTTCGCCAAAATTAAACTGAAGGTGCTCTAACACAACATTTTTAGTCTTTATCATAGCACTTCTAACTTTGAACTAACAAGCAAAGTGTGTGAGGCGTGTGCATCTTTTAACATAGACTAGATGAGAAAATACACTTTGTTAACAGATAATCTACCACCTGTGGAAATTCAGATGTGAGAATTTAGGCTTAATTTTTGCAGTAGTGAAGGAGATTAAGGGAACTGACCAGTGCATTCTAGAACACTAGCTGGAAAAGCTGAGCTGGCGAAGCAAGTGCTTGTACTGCAGTGGAGGGGGAGAAGAAAGAATAAAAGGTGATTTCCCTCATGTCTTTACTTACAATAATTCTAATAGGGACAAATTATCTGCTGAAAATGTTCAGGGTTTTAAGTGTGGCTGACATGTTTTATATACTTGCTAGCAACCTGGTCGAATTGAAAATGGATATTGTTCCTTTTTGTAGTTTAACCCGGCAGCTGGCAGCTAATCACTAGACAGCCGCTTGCTCACCCCTCCCCTTCCCCCATAGTGAGATGGGGAGGAGAAATGGACAAAAGGGGAAACTCGCAGGTTGAGATAAAGACAGTTTAAGAAGGCAACAAAGGAAATACGACTACTAATACTAATAATGATAATGATGAATATGCAAAACAAGTTATATACAATACAATTTTCTCACCACCCAATGATTGATTTGCAATCAGTCCCTGAGAAGTGATCGTGGAAAGCCAAACTCACAGATTTTGCGAATTCTATTAAATGTCTGGGGGAAAAAACTAACTTCTGGAGAAGTTTAAACTCCTGGACAAGAAAGGATTCGAACCCACAGAAAAAAGAAAGAGAGAGCACTCCCTGCCCCCCTGCAAACCCCCATTCCTACACTGAGCATGCCATCCATGGTATGGAATATTTCTGTTGGCCAGCTTGTGCTGCCTGCCTGGCTGCGGTCCCTCCCAGCTCCTGCACACCTGCTCGTTGGCTAAATGTGAGAAACTGGAAAAAGTCCTTGATTTCATAGCAACACCTGAAAACGTCAGTGTTACTAACATTCTTCTTGTGCTAAATCCAAATCACAGCAGTTACTGGGAGCAAAATTAACTCTATCCCAGCTAAAACCAGAACATTCCCTAAACTTATAAAAAGGTAATTTTGAACATGCATCACGAATTTCAGGGCAAAATAATGTTTCATTAATCATTGATACTGATCTCATCAGAATTTCCTGTCTGTATTAGTTTTCTGTAATTTTGTGTAAATTGGTACTGGTTTTTGATAACTAATTTATGAAAGCATGTAACAAGGCTTGCACAAAAAGTCACTTAATTTCTCTTGCTCTTCTACTTCCTTAATTTTTAGCTTTTGGACTTCCTGGATCAGCATCCTTTTTCATTCACCGCTTTGATTCAGAGGTCATTGGAGTTTGCTGTAAACTATGTTTTCACAGAGGCTGGTGAAGGAATTGTATTTGAGCGGTTTATTGTACAGTGCATGAACCTCATTAAGATGATTGTAAAAAATTGTGCTTACAAGCCATCCAAAAATATTGAAGGTACTGCTGTTATATCCTAAAAACATTTTTTGTATCTTGAGAAACATTTTGCTAGTTGTTCCCAACAGTGAAACTCCTAATGTTTTAATAGTTAGTAATGTATGCTTCTATTTCTATATTGATAATTCTTATTTTATTAAGTATTAATGTATATGGACAATGACTAGAAATTTTAGATACACAAGGTATGTGAATATTGTTGTTGATTGTTTTAGTTTTCATTGAACTAATTTTAAAAACTATTGAGGTATGGAATTTGGTTTATTTTTGTCACATGGTTTGATGCATCTTTCCCTTCACAAATGTTTGATAAAATGGGGTATTTTCTGTAATTAACTAATACTGTAATTAACTAATGCCAGTACTCTGAAATACAGAAACACAGTGAATTTGATGTGCAGTTGAATATAAAGCAATCTGTATGTTTTGCTTCGTAGGATTGTGTTTCACTCTGAATCTTCATACTAGCTCAGGAAGTGTAGGCTGGATGAGTGGTCAGTGAGGTGGACTGAGAACTGGCTGAATGGCAGAACTCAGAGGGTTGTCATCAGTGGCGCTGAGTCTAGTTGGAGGCTGGTAACAAGTGGTGTCCCTCAGGGGTCAGTTCTGGGCCCAGCCTTGTTTAACTTCATCAGTGACCTGGATGAAGAGGTAGAGTGTACCCTCAGCAAGTTTGCTGATGACACCAAACTGGGAGGAGTGACTGATAAAGAAAAAAGCTGTCCTACCATTCAGCATGATCTGGACAGGCTGGAAAGTTGGGCGCAGAGGAACCTGATGAAGTTCAACAAGGGCAAGTGCAGGGTCCTGCACCTGGGGAGGAACAACCCCATGCATCAGTATAGGCTTGGGGAGGACCTGCTGGAGAGCAGCTCTGTGGAGAGGGACCTGGGAGTGCTGGTGGACGACAAGCTGACCATGAGCCAGCAGTGTGCCCTGGCTGCC
>Ga0065711_1031997_pt1 | contig 28244 bp, 17 predicted proteins | sample Hoacrofraction12_FD_59098 | JGI IMG/M metagenome (GOLD analysis project Ga0065711, IMG submission 59098) | Hoatzin crop microbial communities from Cojedes, Venezuela - Epithelial fraction 12 v2 (version 2) | ecosystem: Host-associated > Birds > Digestive system > Esophagus > Crop | place... | reverse complement strand
GTAGAGGGGGAGGAGAACCTCCCTCGACCTGCTGGCCACACTCCTCTTAATGCACCCCAGGATCCCATTGGCCTTCTTGGCAGCCAGGGCACACTGCTGGCTCATGGTCAGCCTGTCGTCTGCCAGCAGTCCCAGGTCCCTCTCCACAGGGCTGCTCTCCAGCAGGTCCACCCCAAGCCTGTACTGATGCATGGAGTTGTTGCTTCTCAGGTGCAGGACCCTGCACTTGCCCTTGTTGAACCTCAGCAGGTTCCTCTCTGCCCAACTTTGCAGCCTGTCGAGGTCACGCTGAATGGCAGCACAGCCTTCCGGTGTATCCACCACTCCTCCCAGTTTTGTGTCATCAGCAAACTTCCTGAAGGTACACTCTATCTCTTCATCCAGGTCATTGATGAAGAAGTTAAACAAGACTGGGCCCAGTACTGACCCCTGGGGGACACCACTATGTACTGGCCTCCAACTAGACTCAGTGCCACTGATGACAATCCTCTGAATTCTGCCATTCAGCCAACAAGAATTCTCTCTGAGGCTTAACAACTGCTTAAGAACTGCTGAAGCCTCATCCAAGGTGTCTTGCTACTGGGTAAAACTTCTGGAGCTGTTTCTGCAGACCCCTGTGAGCATCTCCTTCTGCAGCAGCTTCTCTGGTACCCTCCTCTTCAGAAGGTGCACCCTTCCTCATACCCCCTCTTGTCATGTCCTCCACATCTCGTTCCCATCACTGCCAGTTCTCACAAATGTCCTGTTCCCAAAAGACAAGTTCTCCCCTTGAGAGACGTCTTCCCACCACCAGTCTTCCACTTTGGGTGAATAAAAGCTTCGTCCATGCTAAGTAGGAGTAGGAGTCCTTGAAATAATCATCATCAGCCGCAGAGGTGATACTATCCGAAAGCTGCTTTCACGGGATCCCATCGAAGTGCAGCCATGGGAGAATGTGTGCTCGATTTCCTAAGCAGGCAGCTGATGGTTTCCTGGAGAAGAGACCGCTCAGTCCCCGGCTTACCAACATAGCTGGGCTGGGGCTGAGTCTACAGGCCGTGAGAAAAACAGCGGCGGATGCTGGAAGAGGATGCCGAAGGGTTTTTTGGGTAGATCTGAAATTTTATGGTAACCACAAGAGGACTAAATCTGCCTCTGAACACCTCCTCATCAAAATCCAAAGATATTTCAAACAGCTCCATGAAGGGAAAATGAGTAACTTCATATATTCCTAATCAGAACTTGCTTTCATGTTAGTGCTAAGCAAAAAAAGGTGCGAGGTTTCCAAATGACAACGCCACAGTAGTAATTTAAGATAACTGTATGTACAGCCCTACAATAATGTACATAGCACTGCAGCAAACACAGCTTCCTACTCATGGTATAATATCAGCATATGTTTCATAAAAATTGGTGATTTGAAAATCTGCCTCCCAGGGCTCTTGCAAGCCATAATTTAACCTTGAAAAGCCTCAGAGGAAAGAGGCTTCACAGTGTTTTCATCCCTTTAAACATAAAAGTGAGAAAAAAACCCCAAAACCACCAACTGTGCAAATCTACCAAATAGTAGTCAAGTCATCACCTAACATTTTCATTTGGAGGTGAAACCATTTGGATTTGTATGTCATGCATGTGCAAGACAAATAACACTATGCATCTATAGTGTCCCTTCAGGGGATTAATAAATCCTCAAAACCCCTTGCAATGCTTACGATCAGCCCTGTGGAAATGGTATTACAAATTGTCAGAGCAGAGAGATGTAGCAACCGTCTTCCTGAGAAATAAAACTGAGTAATAGTGTACAATGTGGGTCTGGTTATTTAGTTAATCTGTCTGCAACCGACCAATTCTATGCCCCTCAATAAGAAACATATAACTATTATCAGGTCAAACATTAACAATTGGGGCTACCTTATGTTATGGGTGGGAAGACAACAGATCAGTTTTAAAACAGAGAAAACAAGAAACTCATGTTTCAGTCACATTGTGACTCAAAGCCAAGAAATTCAAAGATATTGGCTAACTCCCACAAAACTGCTTGAAAAGCCAACTTTTAGCCCCAAGTGAATTTCTTCCGCAAGTTGTAAGTCCCTAAACTTGGCTTTTAAATGTTACTTGCTGACACAACCTTAATCACAATGCTACAAAAGCTGTCTGTACACAATAATAATGTTAAACTAAATGTTTTCAGTGTTCAGAACTCTTCAGGACTGCTGCAGATACCTACATCTGAAATAAAATATTTAGGGAAGAGCAGTTTAACTGAGATACAGTGACTAAAGGTAGTATATGAAGCAGTGGTTCTGTCTGAATATCAAATAAAAAATTTAAAGTTCAAAATACACAGTTCTGATGAGAATAAATACCTGTCCATCTGCAATGCTCTGTCAGTTAAAAGTTAGCGCTGAGAGCAAGGACCGTGTACCACGACTCCTGGGGTCTTTGTCTCAGTCTCACACAGGTCTGTTCCCAGTCCTGGAAATTATTACACAACGCTCTGAAACTCTTGCCTGAAGTATCCTAGGTGAAAAGCATTACCTGGATAGCCTGATATTTTTTAAAAGCTTAAGAGATTTCCCCCAAACAAGGAGACTGTCAGGCCAGGCTTTTGTCCTTGTCTGAACAGGACTGAAAAACCTGCGCTCCGTTAAACTGACACTCTGCCACTGGCAGAGCTGGGATTTGCGCAGTCATACAACCAGGGAGAGGCTTTGCACCCCAGCGCTGATGATTTTCTGAGCACTTTCAGACCCCTGGGACTTCCCTGAGGTCCTGCTTCCCAAATACTTCTAAAAATGAGGCTTCTTTTTGATTGTACTATAGCATTTCTCATGCCAAAAACATCTGGGAAAGGCAAGAGCTGACAAAAAAGCCCCAACTTTTTTTCTTTTTTCACTCTCTCGTACATTGTTTGAGAAAGGTTTAAAGCTAAAATAAACTTCTCTGAAGCAACGTGCGGTTCACAGACAATGGCAGCAGCTGCAGATAGCAGAGGTTCATTCCTGTTTATGATATTCACTAAAACTGAAGGGAGAACTGTGGCAGCACCAACTGACTGGTCATTTGAACATAATTATTAAGAGAGCGTTGTTCTTTGGAAAGATGCAAAGTGTCAGACGGAACTTCACACCCTTGTCATAAAACCCCCACTTATTTCCTACAATTAATTGGATAAAATGGGCATTGTAGGATCAGAGGTGGAGGGAAATGGGTTAATGAGCATGTGTAGGAGGCAAATGACACTGGAAACTCAGTTGTCTACAGAGAGTGGGCAGAGGAAACAAAATCAGATGTGAGTAAATTTCTGGAAGGGAATCGGGTTGACAAAACTCATGAGACAGCACTTTGTGTTCTGATTATCCTTGCACAGTACGAAAAGCAAAACTCTGGCCAGTTTGCACATGTGTTTCAAACAACCAGTCAAGAGAGAAACAAAACCAGCCATGAATCAAGGGACTGTATCGACAGCCACAAAGCAAACTCCTTTCGGAACCCAGCCACATCCTTGCATCCTACAGCGTGCGCTGGGCAGGCGTTCGCATGGCGTCTTCTGCTGCCATGAAACTCCCTCCACCTGGCTAAAAGCTGGGGTAATTCCTCTCTGTAAGCCCCAGTGAGCTCCTTCAGGGCTCTCTGTCCATCTGTCTCTTCTTTAGTTGTCTTTCTCCTTTCCAAACTGATATTGACTGCCTTGCAATAGTTGTCTGATATTAAATGTGGACTTAGGTCTCACCGCTCCCCAGAAGCAGGTTTGATGCCAAGAGCAGCACGTGGGTTGGACTCCATCCCCTCCACGTGCAGGCTGTGGGCAGAGGTGCTCTTCAGGCATTTTGTGGTCGGTGTGCGAGCTCCTGTGGCTGTGCCTGAAGTCTGAGTGTCCTTGCATGGGTGGGTGTGGATGGGAAATTATTTCTGAGTCTACAGGCCACCCCTCAGCCCTTCCACCAGTCAGCACCCTCCAATGGGTATAGTGGACATACCTATGGGGCAGCAGAGTGGGAATGCATGTCCAGACCAAGTGCAACACTGCTAGTCTGTACAGACCATCACATCCCACCCTCCATGGTTCAGGATCTGTACGTGAACCATGAAGTCCATTCCATGCCCTCACTTGCCCAAGTGCAGATCTGCAGCATGTTACATGCCAGAGTGTTGCACGGAGCTACAAGCTCAACCAGCAATTCTGCTCCCTTCTCAGCCAGGACCCCCACTGATTTCTGTGAATGTTTTATGCTTCAGGGAAGGAACTGTTGAGTTGTGCCTGGGCTGTAAAACTTATTTTCCTTAGCTGCTAAAAAAAAGGGCCTTCAGACTTGAGCTGGCCAACACCAACACCCATTCCGTAGCTATTCCCAATGTTCACTGGTATATAACTGCAAAGTCTAATTACTGGACCCTTTGGAAAAATATATTCTACCTTTCAGCAGAAAGAAAAGTGATTCTTTAACAAAACGTACTCCCTTTCTTTGAGACTGACCTTCCTTTGTACAAAGCTATCAATCTTTTCCTGTAAGTACCAGGGAATTTTGGTACAATGATAATTGGTCTCACCTTTCACTCTTCTATTAGCTGGGGGTTTTTTGTTTGTTTGTTTTTTTTAAAGTTTACTCCTGCTAGTCCTCATGCACATCCAGTTTGTGCATCTAAGTGAAAGACATCCAAAACCCACTTCTTCAGCCTGGTCTCCCACTGCAATGTCTATATGACTGTGCTGCCCACCTGCCTAACTGTCTTCTCATCGCTTCCAGGAGTTTCAGAGCAGTTGCATAATTTCGGCTTAATGGGGGACTGGAGTCTCAGAGGCCACAGCTGAAGCTCTAGGTGGGCTTCCAAGCCCCTCTGAATGACCATCCTGACATTGCACTGAGATAAAACCTAGGCATGCATCATTCCCCCCTTTGCTGCTGATCCCCCAGCTCCACTGCAAGGGCAGTAAGCTGTCCCCAAACAGGTTCCCCATCAGATGGCTAGAGAGCCAGGGCTGCAGGCTGGCTCCTTAGGCGCCTTAGAAAATCTGATCAAGTGTAACTTTTGAGTCTACATTTGGTCTGGTTTTATCTTGTCCAGCAGTTCAGACAGCATGGGCAAAACTCTGTTTGCTCTGGCAAAGCCAGGGAGGAGGATGCATCCCTTCACTCAGCTGGAGTGAGTGGGAACCTAGTCGTAGAGTCTACTTTTGGCCTTCTCGCTAGATCTCAGGAAGTCATTATATGTTATACAAGTGATGAACTGTGCTACAAATGCCGGGTGCTCCCTAATTCCTTGCTGCCTTTTGCTTACTGGGTTGGGTGTTGACAGTGCTTGGAGCAAGTGACCCACACATAGAGTGTAAAACTAAAGCAAAAGGTCTGGTTAAGGTTCAGACTTGAGGAAATTTTAGACTGTGGTCCAAATTTTGTGTTTTGAGCTGCTCTGTATTCTCTGTGTTTTACAGCACAGCGGAAAAAGAGTTCTTTTGCCATAATTCTTTCATACAAGAGGAAGCGGGAAATTCACCTCGCAGTCCTTCTGAAAGCACACTCTGTGCTCAACGCGCCAGTTAGCGCTTCTGAAGGCAGCAATAACGCTGGAAAATTGCCAGTCAGACTCAGAGAAGGGCATCAACTATAAAACAATTTTAAGGTGACCAAAGCTTGCTGGAGTAGATGTGCACCCGTCCTCCCAGCCAAATGCCATTCTCAGACTGCATGTTATGTTCTCCATTGAAATTAATGCAAGTTGTTCAGTGGCATCCAAAAATCTCTCAAAGACATTGTGAAAAGCAGAAATTTATCAGGTTTACTTCACATCATGTAAACCATCTTGCTCACAAGCTAACTAAATTGCGTGTAGAGTTGAATGGGAACTTACTGCCAAAAGAAGAAGTGGGTTCAAAAAGCAAACAGACAAGTTCATAGCAGACTGGTTCAGTGGTGTCCACATCTGGTCTTGCTACGTTGGTGACTACTGCAAACTGGCAATGTTTACCAGGTGAATGAATGACCATCTAATTTCCTGCCCTCTGGTCTAAATAGCCACTCCCCATCACTACTAGACACAGGGACCAGGTTAGGTGGACCTTCTGCTTGCTATCTCTTGTGCGGTGAAGTGAGCCCTGCTGGATGTTGTCTCAGTCAGATGAGTTCATGACTTCTTAACAGAAAAAAATTCAAAGAAAAATCTGAATTTAGGGTGCACTTTCAGCATGGGTAATGAGGGTAATGTTCTTCAAACCATTGTCTGAATTCTCTCCAGTAAAAATAGCAACATTTAAAATCTTTTTCTTTTATTCTATCTACATGTCATAGACAAGACGTCTCTGGGTACTTCAAAAACTGAATTAAAACGTTAATAATGTATTAATAAACTGAGTAAAGGAGATACACAGTTCTTCAGTAACTTACACATTCCGTCTATTGACTTAAAAGGACTACCTTTTAAAGAATAATTTCAAGAAATATGTTATTTCATTCTCTTTTCTAAAGGGAATGTGTGGATTATTGAGGATTTTTGTAGCTTTATCATCCAGTTTATTCAGATAGTATTGCTAATTTAAACCAATGTAAATACAGTGTGCTTTTCTTTAAAAACAAACCTGTTTACATTACATTTCAACTCCTGACATCTTTTACGTGAGAGTTAAGCAATCTACTTCTACAATTTAAATTAAACAGAGATAGTATTCAGGCAATGCATGCTGTTACTGAAGTTCTAAGAAAGTAAAACAACAGGCTTCGGGGAAGTCACTTGCTGAGCACCTGGGACAAGAATTTGTTGAAGTGATAAACCAGCTCTTGACAGCTGCAACTCATTCTGCAGGTGCAGAAAGCACTTCTTCTTCCTCTCCGTGCCTTCAGCTTAGCTCAGTTCAGTAATTACTTCACTCAATGCCAAGACACCACTTGAGAATGAAAAAAAAAAGAAGCAAACCAAGTTTCCCTCTCTAGTCATGGAATAAAAGCTATGTACAAGCTATTTTCACCCACTAGTTTGAAACCGAAGGACAAGATGGCCTGAAATAATCTGTCCAGTCCTGATCCTAAAAATAGTTTTTCTATTGTTTAATACATCAAGAAGTTTTTAAAGAATAGATTAGTTTTGTCATACTTATTCTTGAATTATCTATCATATTCAGTTAATAACAGGCAACTTGATATCATGGTGTTCTAAATCTGTTTTTGTATTCTGACTGTGCACATGCAACTTGATACAAATTACTAGAAAAATTTCAATAATAAAAATGGCCTTATTTTATAATGTTATCTAGTATAGATAACATTACAATTTGTATATATATGTTGTAAAGTATGCTATGGCTTCAATGGGTATGTATTATATATCCTCTAAATTGGTAAAACCACCTCATCTGTAGTGTAAAATCCATTTTTAGCTGCAAATCAATATATATTAGTTATTACAAAACAGTACCTTCAACTTTTCCTCTGGAAAATATCTAAATTGTACAAAGATTTAATAGAATTATTTAAATTAAAGTTATTCACTTGCTGATTTAAATCACAGCTGTGACTGGTAGTTTAACTCATTCTATCTTACATGTATACATCAACAACGGCATACCTTCAGCTCATAAATGAGGCCCAATTTCCAGTGCAGCCAACAAATATATGAGATGAAAACTATTAAAAAAAAACAACAAACTGAGCTCAAAATTAGTATGTGTTACTTTCTACCACTGGATATGAAAGAAATCTTTGAAGGAATTAATTTATGTTAATACTGGAAAATATATGAAGAATAAAAATTATATGGTTAATTCTTTATTAAAGTTAAAAAAAATAAAATGCAGAAGAGGGGAAAATAATGTTTTCAAATGTACTTGGGGAAGGCGGAGATGCTGGGGTAAGGAAAAAAAGCTCTACATGGGCTTTGCTTCTGCTGCACAGTATTGCGAGTCAACTCACACAGGAAGAAGAAAACGTGGGGATTTTAAAAATTATTTCCCCACCAAAAAGCTTTATAATCCAGAAATGCAGACTCTAAAGCTGCTACATCTTTTCCTTCCCCTGTTCCATAGACCACTTGGCTCTGATCTCACAAACACTTCTTGCTTCCTCGCAGCACTCTTTTTTATTTTCTTTCACTGCAGCTGCAAAATCTGTAACTCCAAAGTCATCGAGGCGCTGCACTTTGAGAGGCGAGGGGGAGGAGAGGACGGGAATCCATTTGCTTTGAAGCCCTGTGCTCCAGAGGATGTCATCCTAGTTCCTCGCTGGCCTATCTCTTAAGCCCGTTACAGCGTACTAAAAGAACTGTCAAAACTTCCAGTGCGGTGCGGCAGCACTTACTGCAAATCCCATGAAAGTAACTGCTCTGGTGTGATATAACAAGCTAGAAACAAAAATGCTCTTAGTTAAATTGAGCTGAGGTTGATGACGCTTCACGTTGGCCCCTTTCCAGGCCACAAACATACCACCCTTTCCTGCAAGCGCTGGTGACTATAAAGACGACTCTTGAATCACTTAGTTTGATCTTCTAGTTTATCATTGCCCAGATCCTCCTACACTGACCCCAAAGATTTCAGTTCACTGGTGTCCTCAGGAGAGACCGGCATGTGCCCCAGGTCGAGGACAGAAGAAAGTTAGATGCTGATGGTGGTGACTTCTGAAATGACACCTTCCCTAGCAACCGCATGATTCAAAAAGCCGCTTATACCTTCTCAGGCTTGAGCATTGAGTCTGAATATCATAACATCGTTTTCATTCATCTCCTCATCTCTGCTAGAAAGTCACATGCAAATTATGGGCACCAGTTTGCAAGGTGGTCCCTACAGTGCTCAGGAGGTACACCCACCTAGCAGACAGCTATGGCTCAGGGCTAGAAATAAAACACGGCGTCAAGAGCAAGCAGCATCTAGCAGCAAGAGAGGGAAATCCATCAGAGGATTTCCCACTGCATGGGTTCAAAGTGGGAAAGTATTTCCTATTCCAAACACATCCTCAGAATTCCCTAGCAGAAATTCAGTAAAGAAAATGCATGGGCAACTGCAAGTATTCAGAAGGGAAACGATAAAGCCTCAAAAGTCACAAAAATGTGTAGAAAACCAAAGGTAGCTGCAGCACAAGCAGTTCGGGAGTTTTTTACTGACCTCGTGGGATATATTTGCACAGAGATCAAGTTTAGGTCATATTTTGCCTCCTTTTTCTGCTCAAAACTTACAGCTACAATGACAGGCAGAAATAAAATGCTTCGCAGCTTACTTTGTAAAGGCAAGTTTCAACTCTGGTTTACACAGTCAGAATTGAGAAAAAGTAGGTTTCCTTTGCTCCTCACACCTCCGTATGGCACCTCCAGAGGAGATAACAGCCGGCTATGCTAACAAGCGGCTGACTTTACGGCAAGATGAAGATGCAGCATTGCCTGTGTTACTCGCACTTCAATGTGTTCGGTGCGTTTTGGGCATTCAAAGCCTCAGTTTCTCCTGAATCGCCCTAGGGATTGGAGCAAAATCGCAGCCACTGACAACATCAGCATCCAACCTCACTCCTTACAAGCGTTCGACAGACGAGAGCACAGGTCCTTGGCAAGCCATGGGATCACCAGCGCTCTCCTTTAGTAGCATGCAGGGCTCTTTCAGCTCCCTTTAAAAACCAAATGCAATTATACGATCTGCATAGCATAGTGCCGTGTTGTTCCTCCCCCTGTTAAACAACACTTTAGGCAATAAACATTCGGCGCTGCCTGGTCGCTGGGTTAAAGCCAGCCGGCAGACTTCCACCTCCATCAGCAGGCAGCAAGGCACACTTGGGGATGCGGCAGGCCACACCTCAGCACAGTGGGGCTTCGGGTTGTAAAGTGAAATTAAATTAGCTAATTAAGGAGGCGCTTTGTTTCGTTTCATGGAAATTTAGTAGGCACCTCAGGTTTCTGCAAAGCTGGAAGCATGTTCATAAAAGGGACAGCGCCAGTATCCCTATATTAAATAGCGCATTGGCCATAAAACAAAGAAATCAATGCATCTTCCACCTTTTTATAGGGGAAGCAGAAGTCTCTTAAAAGTGTAGTTAGAGCTGTTGTGGGGAGGGTAGGAGGGCGGTTTTACCACTGATATCATTGCCAACATAAGCCTTTTATGGTCACGAGTTAATAGTTGTCTCTCTGCTTCAAAATCAACAAAGAGCAGAGAAAAAAGGCTCGCTTCCTCCTTGGGAAATGGTGTACGCTCAGGGAGGAAGCTGTCTTCCTGTTTTCTCCATAATTGCAGCTTTGCATGGTTTTAGCAAGTTCCACAACTTTAAGTCTTCCATATGGAACGTGTTCCTCTAAACATCTGGCTGCTTTTTTATTGCAGTGATAAAACAGATTTATTTTCCACAAACCATATAAAATATTACTTTTTCAGTGCATGATCTACTGTGCCTTTAAAAGTAAAAAAATATACAAAGACATCAATAGACTCGTATGTTTTTCTTTTACTAGGGACAAAATCCTTTTCTAAAGACAACTCAAGGATTAATTCTGAAACTGGAAAGGAAGGGTCTGGACACCTACATTTCTTATCTCCATGTTTCTTGATGCAAACCAATGACACAAACTCTGATCTAAAACGAACTATAAATCCAGCCAAAGTGCATTTCTTAGATCCAGGTCAGATTCAGATGTGTATCTCTCACGCCAGTCCTTAGCCTATGCGCATCATCTTGTAACTATCACGGGAAGAGAACAAAAAGCTTTGATTATTTTAGAAGCCATCTTTCTAATTTGCCTGGCTGATACTAGAAAAGAATGGCTCGTGCCAAGAAATTCAGAGGGCTATACAGTAACGAAGAGAAGAGCATTCGTTGATTATCTAATGGCAGTCTGGCTGCAATGTCAAATTTCAGTGGGCAGGGCACTCAAGCAATAAACCAGGAAAAAAGCCATTATAAATCAACAGATCGTCTTGGCTTCCCATTCCATTAGCTGTTATTTTTAGACGTACCGCATGCATGGCTAAGCAACAATGCTGCGGAGTGCTCCTCCAGAAGTTTTAATCTTTTTCCCTCTTCAGTATTTCACCTGCTGCTGCCTGAAATGACACAAGTGTTCACTGCATGCAACAAACTTAAAAATGAGCTGTAAACAATACTGTGAAAGATCTGGCCAACACTCGCTACAGGGATGTAGTCCAACAGTGGCTTCTTTAGAGAAGAGGAAAAGAATAAATGAGTCATTTTCTAGACGCTTTGACAAATCCTGAATTGAGCAAAGTCTGGCTTCGTGCACCAAAAAATGGTGATGCTTTGTACTGCTGCTTGCAGCTTTATACCAGCACCATTCCCAGACTTCTGCTGCCTGCGAAGCCCACCTGCCCCTGTGGGAAGCACCCAATGAGGGGAAAAGTGACTTGGGGTGGGTCATTTATTTGGGAGAAGTGTGGGGGTGAGAAACAGTGATGAAAAGGGTGGTCAAGAAATGGGAAAAGGCTTCATAAGGCACGCCAGCTGTGTGAGCAGTGCTGCCTGGAGGTCCTTGTGGTGCATCCCTGTGCCATACCACCACGGCCTAAGTCAGGACTACCAACCCAACCGGCTGTCCTTGCCATACCACACATGCCAGATCCGCTCCTGCGGTCAGGAGGACCAGGGCTGGGGTGCCTCTCACCAGCAGGACAACACCAGGATGGGATGGATCGAGCATCCTGGTACCACCCTTTCCAGGTCCATCCGCACTGGCAGCCACCACCTCCTAACAGAACATTTGATGCAATGTGTTAAGGACAGAGAAGAAATCTCTTCACCTAAACGAAGACTGTATTCTCAAACATACAAGACTTAAATTTACATCTTGTGGGTCTACAGTCAAAGCCAAATCTGAGCCACCCAGACTAGAGACTGACTGGAAGCTGAAGTGAAATCAACTGCTCTGTGAGTTTATTGAAACCAGGAGAGAAGCAGCTGTAACCCTAAATCAGGTCAGGAAGGGCTACATCCTATGTGAGTGGCACAGGTCCTATCCCTGCAGCTGAACCGAGGGTCTGCCTTCACGTCAGATGAGGGTCTGTTCAGTTTTAGGGCCTGATGGTGGCACAGCCACAAATCACTGGTGCTCCTCAGCCCTGCCTGGTCTCACTGCCCTACTGAAGGGGGGGAGACAGGGCAGAGACCAGGCATTGCTCTTCCACCAGCACGTGCCAAGGAGGATCCCTGATGACAGATATGGACCTGCGGCCACTTTTGTCCTGCATGGAGGGGTCACAGTCTCCCTCCTGTATTTCTGACCAGTAATTAACTCCCAGTCTGACTCAACATAAAGAAATTTTTTTTGTGAATACTTGCTATTTTTTGGTGCCTAATAGTGCCTGTGTAATGCAGCAGGATAACGTGAAAAGCAATTCAATTGAAGTAAGTAACACCCCTTTCTCCTTAAAATGGCATTTGCTACCTTCTCCACCATGACTAGTTTTCTTGCAAAATGAACGTATCTATTGCATGAAAGACTTCTTGAAAACCGTTAGATATCTTCTTACTAAACACACCCATTTTTAGAACTACCTCAAATTTACTTAATTTCTGAGTACAGTCTAGTAAGCTGCTGGTGGAAAATTACCAGACATGGAGAGACCTCATTACAAAGTTTACACCTCTATTTGTCATAATCACTTCAGATATCAGTGCTACTTTTTCTGATGTCCACCGTATCTTCTGATATAGCTAAACACAGGGTGCCCAGAAAAAAACACCCCTACACCTAAATGGTTTTCAATCACCAATGCTTAGAGCCTTGTTTCCCTGTGAAATAAGTGAATGAGTAAAGCCACTCATAAAATTACTCTCTGAAATGTAACATCCTGTAATTTCTTTGAATCTGGTCCCAAGCCACCAAAGGACTGAAGCACAGTAAGTACCATAGGACAGGCTGCCTTCGGAGGATGAGGAATCTAGTTGTTGGAGGTTTGCAGGAACAGGCTATACAATTACCTGATTCAGAAGCTGATGATCCTGCCTTGGGATAAGATTAGAGAAGTTGAGTTGGGCCTCTTCGTGAGGTCCTTTCCAACCCCATCTTCTGTTATTCTAGGTGAGCAGCTCTATTTAGGTTGATAAAACCCACATGTCACAGCCAAAGCCAAGCATATGCTTAGGTGCTTTGCCAGTGACGCATAAGTGCAAAGTGGGCACAGTATCTCTCATGGCTTTAGGATATACACTTTGTTTTTATAACATTCAGACTCTCCCACAGCAGTAAGAAGGCACAAGCTCAAACCACCACGACTGTTGGGAGAGCAGCTATTGCTCACTGGAGAGACAACGGGCAGAGAGAGATTTCCATCTGTTGTCCAGGGCACACAGCTTTCTCACAATCTGAATTGGAAATCTTCACTGTGATCACAGAGGAATCACCCAGGTTAATGTGTGTTTCAGTTTAGACTGCACAATTTTAATGATCAGCTGCACTGGAGAGGTAGCACCCATGTTCCTGGCCCACTCTTGAAGGCAGATGTGCACGCTCCATCTAATTAATAAGAAGTACAGATTTAACTCCTGAACCTCCCCTTCTCAAACCAGGGAATTTCCTGAAGTCATACAAGTCGTTTCCTACCTGACACAAAGCTTAGATCTCCAAAGAAAGCCCAAGTCCTCTTTTTCCTCTCCTCTGTCCTCAAAGCCCAGCGCTGCCTTAAGTCCCAGGTTGGTTTATGCATTTCAGAAGCAAAACTACATGTGTCATCCTGAGAAGAAACCCAAGAAGAAATGATTCATCTTGGTGTTCCAGTGCGCCAAGTCCCTTGCTAGCTACAACTGCAAAAGACCTGACCTAGCAGACGAAGTTATCCTCCTTAACATTCGTAGTGTTATGATAAGAAAACAAACACAACGCATCCAAAAAAACCAAATGGAGAGCTGTATTTTTGTGTGCAGTTGTGTTACTTTAGGCGAGGCCGCTCCTAGCTCCTAACTAGGGAGAAGGTAGGTGGCATGTGCAGTTCAATCCCAGTTTGCACAGGGTGAACGTGGGTGGGTCTTCTCCATGCCTCATTTTACATTTGGGCAAACTTGCTCAGAGAAGGGTCACGCTGATTAACTCATTAACATTAGGAGAGAGCTTTGTATTCCTTGGACAAAATGACTGGGGAGTGGGAGCATGCCGTTATCATGTCTGGATAATGAAGTCAACAGTCCTCAGCTGGTGTCAATGGCAGTGATTAGCTGGTACATGCAGAGCATGTTATATAAACTGGATCTCAGAAGCCTGTAGAGTCAGATGATATAAATCACTTCACTGTATTTGAGATGTCTATTTTAATTCACGTTCAGTGAAATGCAGTTAAGAAACTCAGTTTAAAAGGCTGGATCCTGAGTCTTTGCTAGAAATGCAAAAGGAAAGCCAAGTATCTGTGAAACGAAGCCCTCTTGCTAGCGCTTCACGTCTCCATAGTACCAGCAACAGCAAACTGGGTTTTAAAGCCAGGTGAAGCGGCTGCCCAAGACCATGATTTCTGAACACGTAGGAGAGTTTGGATGGACCACACGAGCAGAAACCCAGCTGGTGAGACAATATCAAGTTGACCAAGTAACTGAGAGGTTACTGCACAGAAGAGGTCCCTGAGGCCTGTCACAGCCTCTCCTTACCCTAGCACCAGCATTGCCCAAGCTCTTTCTGTGAAGCAGATCATGGAGGAAGAGAAAGGTCAGCATCCCTTCAGCAGGGGTGGACGATACGGGCCTTGCTGTGACACGGGGAGGAGCAGGACTCAGCTTTGAGGACACATGGTCCAAAGAATCCTTGAGAGGGCTACTGAAAGGGTGGCAATGGTGAGGCTTGTGTTAAGCTTTGTTCTTGGCATCCTGCCTTTGCTGCTGCCCAGGTCCCTTTGCCATAACTAAACAGCCCTGCAGGTTGTGCTGACATCTAGCATGGGATTCAACCTCCATCCTTTCCCAAGGACTACAGTCCTTCAGTTGGTGGGGAGAAAAGCACCTCCCGACGGCAACTCAACCCACCCAAAGGCAAGGATAGGCACGTTCTGAACGTGCTTCTCTCTTTCCACTGGCTGCAGAGATAGTCTAGACAAACGAGACAAACGATCCAAGTTTCTAATCACTAAAATGAAGTAAATCTGTCTTCCCAGGGGTGCTGAAGGGAAACCTGGCTTCACTGAAGTTCATGAGGTTGCAATGGAGAGGGATTGCTTTCATCCCTGTCTGGTGTGACACACTTTGTTACTGTTCAAGTACAGAAAGCTTGACTTAAATCAAGCAAGATATATTCTGTGCTGTTGCAGGCAACGATTGACTGTAGTTTTACCAATTTATTTCTGTAGAAGACCAAAGGTTTTTATTCGAAGTTCTAAATCCCTGCTGAAATAGCTACTTCAGTGAGAAAAAAATGGCTTTTTTTCAGACACTCCAGGATTTTATGAATGTAGGCAAATTAAAGCACCTTAAAAATAAAGCCTGCAGAGTCTAAGGGAAGTCTGGAGGGCAGGCTAAGTGCAACATGCTGAAAAGGTGTCGTGGGGTTTTTTTTCCCCCTCAATCATTTTACTAGTTAGTCTTCCTGGGAACAGACTGATATTTACTCATCCCATGAGACAGTAGAGTTGTCAGAAATCCAAATGATACCAAGGGACAAGGTTTAAGAAACTCTACCATTACTCATCAAATGGGAGGAAGTGGCATGGTTCTTTGGTGAAAAACTGTGCTTTTCTCCCCTTGTAGATTTTATCTGAATTTTTCTATATTAAATGGGGAAATGTTATGAATTGTCTGTGGGGGAAATAAATGACAAGCTCAGAGAATGATCCCCCATCAGTAAGGCCTAGGGGAAAGTCTGTGGCCTTCGTGGCTGTAAGGCATCAAACAAAACCATTATGTTTTATCCAACCCAAACTATTCTGTGATTCTATGATTGGAAAAAATAATACATAGAAAGGGTCAAGCACCACATTTTCCATGCAGGCTTCCCCTGACATTCTTATGGCTCCCAGCTAGCTCCCAGCATTACTCCACGCTGTGCCGTGCGGACTCACCAGCACAGATCTCCACCAGCTTGGAGACAACTGTCCTGCTGTCCTCTCCAAGGGGAGGAAGTGCTGTGGCTTTTTCCATCTCCCCACAAGCCATGCTTTGCTTTCTTTTCATCCAGTTGCCAGGTATAGTAAACTGCTGTTAAGACAAAGATTTAGAAGGCACAAGATCTGAATTTGTTTCCTTGCTCTGCGCTAACTCTTCGTGCAACTTTATCGACAACCCATATACCCACGTCTCTACTAGGAAATTAAATACCCCTGGGATTGATGTTCACCACCATCAACACACCATAGACCACATCCAAATCATTACACTCTTCTAACTCCCAAAGTAGGGTCTGAATACACATTCAAATCCTCTATTGGGAACGGTGAGTTGTGCCAGTGAGATGTTTTGAGTTAGTTTGAGACAGAAATCAGCCGCGGGCCATTCAAACAGTAATCGCATTTGTACAGTCAATCATGATCTAGTACCTCGGGACATGACTGTGTCACCACTTTTTGTGGTGCTGGGTCTCTGGCTCTGTGCACTCCACCTGTCGATGGACGATCATTGCAGTTCATTCCCTATGACATGGACTTAAGATGTCATGTCATCTCTCTGCGACACAAATAATCACAGATAGAAAATATCAACATGAGCATAATCTTATGAAAAGCTTCATTCATCCAGCATGCCTCTGATTTATTCTGTCCAGTGACTCAACAAAGCCTGCTATGCATCTTGCAGTTTTGGCCCCAGAGGTGCAAAGCACTGATAGTATGCAGCCCTTTGGAACAGCTGTAATAAAAGTAAGTGTGCTCTGACACAGTACTTTGCATCTCACTGTCTCACAGTATTTGATACCCTTATCCAGGATGCATACAGATGGCCCCAGTGGAAGTCAAGTGACATGCTACACACCATGAACAGACAGCTGAGAGTTTGGGCAGGCTCTAATATGCACAACGTGCTGAGATGGATGAACACAACCCCATTCACACATAGGAAAAGACATTGTTTGGTCAGCTGAATCGCTTCCAGGATTCTACTCATTGCATTGCCTAGGTCTCCACTGAGTAAAGCAGGAGTTTACATACTACAATGATGTTTTTACAATCTGGAGCAATCCTACCACATGAATCAGCTGAGCCATGGTAACTCATCTTGCACGTACTGGGAGACTGCAGCGAGAGAATTTGCCCTAGTTTAGCCTGTAATTAACTGGGGTTGAAATAAGTCTTTTACATTGGCTCCAGGCTAAGAGCATGTATTCACATAGAATCACAGAATCGTAGAATGGTAAGGGTTGGAAGGGACCTTAAAGATCATGTGGTTCCAAGCCCCCTGCCATGAGCAGGGAAATCTTCCTCATCTAAGGTGTTCTGGCTTCAATCATGGAAATTTGGGCCTAAATCTGACCATAGCATCTTTTGAACTAGATCCAAGTAGAAACTGCCATGTAAATGGGTAAAGTTTTTGCCTAAATGCTGTGGAAAATAAATAGGACTTGCATTCATATGTTTCTTACTCACCAAGATTTATCCTTCTTATTACCATTTCATTGCCTTACACAGAATTATTATTAATTCACCATAGTATATGTCAGAGAAAAATCAGGAGCGCTGTCTTCCCCTGATAGTTTTCAGCTACTAAATCATTAGTTTTAAACTCAGAAAGGTAAGAGGCAGAGAAAATAACTACTCTGTGAAGAATAATCTACTTGAGGATATCCATATTTCATAATCCTATGGTATTTGTAAGTGAACCCCCAGTAAATCAACATAAAGCATCCATTTAAGTCATGAATGCAGTCCAACCTGAGAGACAGAGGTCTGTACAAAGCCTGTGGCAACTCGTGCGGCTCATGCTTATTGCTGTTCTTGTTGCATGTGTATATGCTGCTCTTCCATAGGTCTTTGCTAAAGTTGGAGAGTATTTTTGTACATGCATACATGGCTGTGGGAAGTGAGGCCACTCCAAACCGAGTGGATGGGAGCCAGCCCTAGTCCAGAATTAGGCATCAGCTAATGTGTCCTGCTGATCTGCTGACAGCAAGGAGGAAATAAACAGGAGGTGAAAAAGAGAAGACCCACAGAGCAAGGAGGCATTGGAGAAGGAATCCAACCTCTAAGACTGGTTACACAAGCAAGGAGCCCCGGGTCTATCCTCAAGCCACATAAGCCACCTGGACAGAGCTCATCGGCTCCTACACACTTATGTCTGTCTAGTGCTCTTGGAGAGGCCGATAACAAGATGGGAATGAAGTAGCCACATGTCAAGAATATGTGCAGGAAAAGCAGCACGCTGCTTTTCCACAACAAAGCTGTGGAGACCCAGCTATCAGAGGCATGGAGCTCACCACCACTCCAGTCTGGTCCCACCTGATGGCAACCAGGATGCGCAGTGTCTCCTCAAATGTGTGATTGCTTTTCAAGGAGCCCCGTGCTCACCACCACTCCCAAGAGGTCACTTTGGCAGCTCCCACCCAAGAGGGCTGACCCGTGGACAGAAGTTGCACTGCTTCAGCTAGGAGGGAACACAGATAACCATTCCAAATGTGCATTACAGAAAGGGTTATACCACAACAAGTTGCTTAAGCCAGGACGTACGTGCAAGCAAACACGTATGGTGAACAAGTAGTTGAACATCGGAGAAAGCCCACTCAGAGCCAAAGCAGTTTAATGGACCCTGGGAAATGTCTCACTGTCACTGAAACCAGGATAAGCTTTGCACACAAAATCAGGCCAAGCTTCCCTTGGGAGACAGAGGGGAGAAACTCCCAGCACACTGACAAGCATGAGGTCCACAACGCAAGCAACAGCTGCCTTCCTCTGTTCATGCACACACTGATACTCAGATCCTCGGGCAGGGGGATGGACAGGAAGCCCACACCAAGCTTTGTGGTACCTTGAGGAGTTCAACATGGGGGCACAGTGGGGTCATCACCTTGTTAACCTCACACAGGAAAGTAAAATAAGTAAGTGTGGCTGCCAAAACTATGCAGAGGCATCCTTGGCTCATGAAACCACATCACAGGGTGATCATCTTCCTCTTAGCACCCTCAACATCACTGCAGACTGTGCTGACCAAAACCACCCTCTGCACTCCACAGGTCTATTCAGAAAGGAGCCAAGGGATTCATTTCACACCATCATGGCATGGTAGACAACAAACAGCTACTAACACTGAATGCATTGTGGTGGTGCTTGGCACTGTCTTTCCCAACCTCCTTATCTTCTTTTCCTCTACTTAAGACAAGGCAGCCAAGCTCAACCTCATGGTGATGACAAGATGACACTGATGCATGGAGTTATCCTTACAGTCTTCTGTCATGATCATTGCTTGTCCCATCACACAAAGTGGAGTCTGCATGAACATCAGCAAGTGCTTGGAACAGGTTTTCTCTGCACAGCTTGGCTTTCACACAGCTGTGGACAATGAATTTCTGGTCTCTTGCAGGGAAGCAGTGTGCTTCCAAAACAAACAGAAACCTCAAAACAAATGAAACCAAAAAGATGGGTTTTTTTCCCCTAAGTAAACCCAAAACTGGAAATTTGCATTGTCATAAAGGAAGTGCTGGCGGTTCCCAAGCAGGTAACAAAAATGTTTGCCCTCCGGTAAATTGGATGATTTTTATCGTGGAGTAATACAGCACAGCATGAATTTGTTCTCAAGGTCAGGTCCTTCCCTCCAGTGTATTTCTGCTCAGGGCAAGCATAGCATTGCCTCAGAGTCCTCTAAAGTTTCAGAGCTATCCAAATGCAATGCAAAGGCAAACATTTCCCCACGCCGGTGTCTGGCTGACGAGCAGCATCTTAAATCAGGCAGAGTCACAGACTCTGAGACTGAGAGGCGCAGTCCTGCAGAGCACAGCTCCGTCCTCAGAGTACAGCCACCCCCCGGCAGCTCCCCACGCTGGGGACACACCAGCTCTCCTGGCTGCATGGGAAGACTGGATTCAGCTTCCCGCTTTGCAGATGGCATCCCTTGGAGCAAGCTGTCAGGGACTCGTGGGCTCTCTGTCCCATGCCCCATTCTCCCGGTGTACGGCCCCGACGCTGCTCTGCATCAGCCTGGGCACTGGGGCAGCCGGTCACTGCAAGCGGTCGGAGGCAGCATGCACTGCAAGGGCTGTCAGCACTGCAACCAGTTCAGTGACTCTCTTTTTGATTTACATTTTCTACATCCTTTCTGAGAAACCTCAATTGTCTATTTAATCCCTTAGCACTGGAGCAAAAGCATTCAGCTGTGCAACCCAGTATAGCAGGTGCAAATTTGATACCCATTAAAGCTGAGGAGTTACCAAGCATAAAAACCCATATGGGGACAGTATAATTCCTGGTGTAATTCCATTCATTTTTGTGTTCCAGTGATGAATCTGACACAGCAATTGGGATTTCCATCTCACACTAGCTTCCCACATCCCTTTAGCATGTTCAGTAGAAGCAATTGCAGCTTGCATTTATACAGGTGTGAGCAGAATTAGGTTAAACTACGACAGTTTATTCTGCTGATACTCTCTGATGTTCCCTTGTATGCTCTGGTCATGAGCAGGGACCACAGCTTTGCTCCCTCTGTATGAAGTTATTCATAGAAAATAGATCTCTTTACAACCACACCATTTTTAACTCTGCTTACTTCCACAGAGTGGTGGGAGCTGGGTTTAGGTGTGGGTACAGAGGGCAATGGCATGATACGCTACTTTGTGGCAGGATTCGATTCGGGCACGACTTAACCTTGGTGCACGCGTCAAGCATCGCTCTCTGCAAAGAGCAGGGACGTGCTTCAGTGGACTGTGGCACAGAAGGTCCAGAGATGACAACATGGTCCTGATGGTTTGCGATATACTGGGTGCAGCATGTGTGTCTCTTGTGAAGTTTTATTGTCCAGATAACAAATTACACATCAGGATGTATGAAAGTCACAAGCATTACAGCCTCACTTCATAGGCCTGGCACTAATGTATGTATCTGGTTTTAAAGCACTTTCTTGCAAGTTAAAACCCAGCCCTGCTAAGAACTGGTGTAATTCAATACTTCCTTTGAAAAACCTCCCGTAGGAAGATTAGAACAAACTTAGTGATTATAGTCTATCTGGGGTCCACAGATGCTAGTAATCTATGGAAATTGTGAACTCAAAGGATTTATGTCTAAATGTGGTTTAAAATCCACTACCAAATCTCCGTTGTGGTGGGGTTTTTTTTTAATGATTTCTTTCTTTCTCCTCTCTCTCTTCTCGTTCTCCCCCCTGAATGTATTTCTGCAAGTGGCTGTAGGGGCTGTCTCGAAGCCAACCAGCAGCGTGCCTCCTCTGCCGCAGCCGCTGCTGGGCACCCTCCTGCACGGGGGCTCAGCGCGTGCCCCCGACGCTGGCTGTGCCCCGGAGCCCATCTGCAGCCCGCGCCCTGATGAAAGGCAGCTGCGGACGGCTTTCAGTTTGTTCTGTTTGTTCTGTTTAAAGACCTATCACGGACTCCCATGTGAACGGGAATGTAAAGAGAAGTCACAAATCAAACCTGAACTGCGCAGTCCGCTCAGGCGAACGCCATTTGTGACACGTGTTTTGCAGGTTCATTTCACTGGAACAGTAAATTGGTCTGAAATTAGGGCCAGATTTCAGAAGGCAGCACCAAAGATGTGTCCTCTGAGCACGCACGCACGTGAACTCAGCCGACGGGACAGGTCACTCTCAACCTGCGAAGAGGCAGGGTAGATGGACCCCGACATACAGGACATGGGGACAGGCACATCCCATGGCCTGTGTGCGTGGGGTGCTCCTGTACAGCTCTTCCAGGTTACTCCTCAGCGTCTGTCTTTGGGAGTCTGACCTTGACACCATCCACTCACCATGTGGACAGTTTTTATTTCCCAATGCTGGGTACTCCACGCGCAGGTCCTCACATGATTAGGTGCACACACATCCGCAAATCTGTAGTATAAGCTTTTCAGTTACAGAGCTTTCAAACAACAACAGCAATAACCTTGTCTTCCAAGCTTGTTCAAATAAACTGTTGCAGATTAAGGGCCTGAGTTTTTGTCAAGTTTAAACAAATACGCAGAGCGCAAGAGCTCTGCAGTCTTGCATTCCCGTGACAGCCGGCTCCCAGCAGCCCTCCAAGGCAGAGCGATGCACTGACGGGATTGCTTGCCCATCAGCTCCCCTCTCACCAGCTCAGAAGACACAGATCCAGCGGGTCCTTAATCCAAACCAGGGTTTTGGTTTTACAGCTCTGGAACAAGAAGTTTTTGCTTATCCCAAACCTGGCTTCAATTTTATCTCATTTCCATAAATAGCACTAGGAACCTTTGGCAATGTTCTGCCACGTTTTCCAGTGGAGGACAGGCAAGACTCAAGACCAGTGCTATATAAGGGTATCTGAACAGCATTCCTCCTACCTCTTTGCACCTAAGAGCCTCTCAAGTCTCCTGCCCAGGTGTTCTATCCCCTCTGCTTTTCAGTCCATATTTTCGAGCTGTCGTTCCCTTGCGTTTCACCTCATTTCCTCCCAGTTTCCACCTCCATTTTGTCACTTAATCATGTGGGCCTCTGCAGCCTCTCATTTGCTTGTGGTAAATCTGGCATCTTTATTAAATCCAGATTGTTTCACTCTGGGGGCACATTTACAGGTAAATCTCCTTATAGGCAGCCACCTCTGACTCAATCGTACATTTAATCCTGCAACTGTCAAACAGGAGGTGATAAATCATCTACCTCTGATCACACAAATCCTGCCTCTTTTCGTTCAACCATGGTACCTCTCCCGCTTTCTTGCAGACGGGGGGTTGGCTTGGGCTGTGATAGCTACGGACTGAACTTTTCAACGCTTAAAGATCAGCTCCCTCGTCAGCAACATCTGAACTCCTGTTTGTTTAATTTGTGCTGAATCAGGGCCTGAAGAAAGTGATTTTTTCTTTGTTTGGTTGGGTTTTTGGGGTTGTTTTCGGGGGGGGTGGAGTTTTTGTGGGGGTTTTGTTTATTTGTTTGTTTGTTTTGCTGAAAGAAGGAAAACAAACCAAAAAAGCAAGCTTGGATCAAAATCCCGCTGTAGAGCTAGGAAAGGGTTACAGGCAGCCCACCTCCATCCTCGGGAGTGAACCCGCAGGCTGCTCTGCCCGGGCAGCCCCTGCCTCTACACAAAGCCCCATTGAGCCGGGGCAGGACGGGGCAGGAGGGGTTTGCAGAGCAGTTGTAACTCCACAAGCCTGCTCCTTTCACTGCAAAGAGCCAGCAAGGCCCCTTGGCAGCTCCCGCCGAGTTCGCAGGCTCTGCCAGCCAACTGCTCCCTGTTTGTTCCTTTTTCTTAAAACAACAAGGCACACAGGGAAAATAAATACAAAAAACCCCGGTATGTGTGTAGCATTAAGCTGCAAGAGCTGCTGCTCCAGTCCAAGGGCTTTAAAAACCTACGGTTTCTTCCACCGCACTAATTTGGCTGTGTTGCACCTGCAAAGTATTTTTTATTCCAGCATCATTCTTAAACACAGATGTACATGCTGAGCCGGGAGCCTTCTGAAGTGCTCTGTGTTGACTTAACTCTTTCCCTCTGGACTCCAGCAACTACACTAAGATCACCTCTGCCAAGGCTGAACGCTTTGAAAAGCCCCGCTCTCAGGTGCACGGCCCATGTGCTCCAATTTGTGTGCCCAAATTTCAGCTACCTATATCTACCCCATAACTTCCACATGTAGGCTGCTCCATACAGCTCAGAAGTCCCTTGACTTCAATAAGGCTGTTCAGTACCTATAAAAACCAGGCCACTTGTTTTGAAGTGCTCAGGCATGGGTTTAGGTCCCAGATGCTCAAAAACTACAGCGTAAATTTAGACATCTGCATCCGTACCACTGAGCCCCAGCAGCTCCCATCAATTTCAGTAAGAGCTGCTGGGAGCAAAGAGTCTTGGAAACCTCTTCTGGGGAAGCTGTGCTAACATTAGACCCTTGTTTTCAGAAGCTTTGGCTTGAAAAGAAATGACACAAAATCAGGAGGAAGGAAAATGTTTGTTTAGCTTTCCTAGTTAATAAAGTCATTCCGTTAGCAATAGATCTGGTAAGCTCCAGTTTTTTGAGGGCTGGTGCCCCGTGTCCTCAGAATCCCACCACAATCCAGCAGTTTGCTCAACTTCCTCTCCTGTCCCTAGCCTGTTTGGTGGGACAAACCGCTGTGGTCAGATCCTGATGGCCACTGCCACTGAAAATGGAGTGACAGCTGCCTTTCCTCCAGTGCCAGCTTAATTTTGTCCTCTTTCTTCTAACCAGGCTAATTTTCATGGAAACTGCAGGAACTCATGTGTTGCAGACCTTCAACCTTCTATCAATTTTGGCTGAAAAATTGCCCAGAAGTGATTATGGACAAGAAACATGACTGGATGAGATTTGTTTCCTTAGGAACCTAGGCTAAAAGGAAAAATCAATCAGATACTTGTGGATATCTGAAAAATTCAGGCTAGAGAACCGAGTGATAATCAATAAAAATAATCTACAAAAGACAAAGCCAAAAAAAATTTAACAGGCTGTGAGACCTAAAGGCAATTAGAAGTTTAAATGCAGCCACAAACCTGAAAAATGCGTACAACAGACAATATGTGGCGTTTTCTTCTATTTTAAACTATCTCCTTGTGAGACAGGCGAGAGTGGTGGGGTGTGTGGTTCCTCTATATGGAAAGCACCTGGCTCACAAGAAGTGTATGATTCAAGTGTCACGTTCAGGTAAATTCCTGAGCAACGCATGGAAGCATCTATAGCCATAAAAGCAGCAATTTACACGAAGCCGAGGATCCCCGCCTCGCGTGCTGCAGGAGCCGCGCAGCGTGCAGTGCCTGGTGAAGAAACAGTCTAAAAGAAGTTTTTGTAGATGACATTTGCCATGCTTTTAAAACAGTTATAAATACAACCCAGAAAGCCATAAATTCCATCTGTGTTCACAGCTGAGGGAGACACTAGTAACTCTTCCATGAGACAGGAGAAAATGTCAGTGGAGAACAGTGTGATTTTCTAGAAAGCAAGAAAATGATGAAGAGAAATCCATGGCAAAAGCAGTTCAAGTATTTTTAAAAAATGATGCTTGGGAAATGAGGCCTATCAGGGCAGTGGAACTGTACTGAAAAACATAGGAAATGCCCCATCTCAGGGTGGGAGGAAGAGCTGCCAGGATGAATCAGTGGTCTTGTATTGCTCTTTGAACCATGATCATCCTGGCTGTGGTCTCCAGGACCTGTTTTCGGAACAGGCACCCCAAGTTGCAAGATGCAAGAAGATTTATTCTCCTTCCATTTTTATCTTTCAAGTAAGAAGGAACTGTTGATATAAAATTTTGCTACTACATCTTCTGAACAAGATATAAACAGAAGTTGTACACGCCAGACATAAGGGCTCAGCTGCCCTTGCTAGCAGGAGATATCATTAACAGCTTTGGCTCTAGATCGCGATGCAGTAGGCAGCTAACGTATCTTGGGGGACGGTGCTGCCGGGAATTTCAGGAGAGGAACACAAGGCAAGTCTTGGGGTGGGCTGGGACAACATGCAGGAGTTTCACAAACTCCATACGTGACCCTTCCAAGAATTTCTCCAAGAATTGCGAGGGAAATCCCCAAAGACCACATTTTTATGAAGCAGCAATCTCGCAGTATCTAATTCTGAAAGCTGTCAAATGCAACGCTTCCAACGCTCGCTGCCGTGGCTGCCAGGGACGGGTGACCTGGGTGTCCCGGGTGCCCTGGCCGATAGCTGCCATGCCTGCTGTTAGCAGAGAGGCTGCCAGGGCTTCCCTTGTCTCTGCCCATCTGCTCACTGGGCTGCAGTGGAGGGAGAAGCTGGGAAAGCCTGTGGACAGCCTCCCAAGCTTTAACGCTCTCTGAAACCATTCGATCTGCCCAGCGAACTGGTAGGATACAGCAAAAGGCAGTCTTGGGGCACTGGCTTCCAATGGCCAAGGCTCCCTAGTCAAGCAAGAGGTCCTCCTACCTGCAGAAAGACAGTAAACCATCTCAGCAGTGCTGATGCCTTTCCTACTCTTCTCCCATGTTTGTGATCAAGGAATCCAGTGCTAAAACTGGCAGTAAACCCACAGCAGTCCTCTACCCTCCAGTTTCAGTAGCTGGCCATGTTTTAATCCCTTTCTAGGTTTTAGGTTAGCAAACATCACTCAAAACTCGGCACGAACACATGTTTTTCCCCATCTTCTCTCAGCGCAGTGGTGGTGGCAGTGAACACAACTCTGAGGGAGCCCTGCCCCTCTGAGTTTTCCTATCTGCTTGTGTTTGTTCAGTTTTATGGCAACATGGGACAAGCTTTGGCCAGTCTCAAGTGACTCACTAGACTGCTGAGAGCTGTTCGAAGCAGATCACTGAAGGAACAGACAACAGGAAAATTTTCTAACTACAGCAACGGACTAAGCCAGATTCTGAAATGGGTGCTGAAGCATCACAAAGTGAAAAAAGGGCTACATGGCAATAATATGTGGCAGTGAATTTAGAGTGTGAACCCAAGATTTTGTCTTGTTCAGGTTTTGTAGGCTGTCCTCAGAAATGCTTAATGTAGGGTTAACAAAGAGCACTGTAATACAGACCGGTCCTTTCTCTTGCTGGGGGCCTGCCACCCTGCCATCCTGATTTATTCCTTATTCATAGGCTGAAAAACCCACTGGTTTCAGAAGGAGATATTTCATATCAAGGCGTGAAGCATTTGTGCCTAGATTTTCAGTCCACGTATTTTCCACACTTCTGAACGCTAACAACAATGCTGTGACTCTGTAGGGATACATGCATTTAAACCAGCATCAAAACTCCTTTATGGCCAAGATTTAAAATGTTGAATGCATTAGAGAAGAGAAACATTTGCACTGTGTTTCTTATTGTTGGTTGCCTTTCTGTAAGTGCTTTCAACACCACCAAATTAGTCCAGAAGTGGTTAAAAGCAACTAAAGGGAGCTTTGGAGGACTCGGTGTCAGCTGGCATTCTAATGAGAATCAGACAATTGGAAATAGACAGCTCCGAGGCCAAACAATTAGCCAGACAATTAAAAGGCTCTACTGTACAGGGTTTTATGTTGGATAGGATAATGCAGCCGCAATATTTGTGCTAATAAGGTAGACGGATAAGAATGAAGTTAATTTCCCTTCTCAGCAGCTAAATGAACAGATCGCTCCATTGTAGTCAAACCCAAAAGCACGTAATTTTTCCCTGATCGGAAAAAAAGGTAAAAGAAAGAAATAGAAACGGTAGTCTCTGGCTATGGAAACAAAGCTGGATATTCAACTGGCGTGGAGCTTGCAGACGTCCAGCACCAACGCTGCCCTGCTCAGCTCTGTCTTCTGCAAATGTCACTTTCGCCTGTGTTATGGCTAAACCTCTCCCCATTCTCATACTGGATTTTTCCATAGGTACAGGATAAGACCATTATACCCATCCATTTTAATATCTTTGATAATGTATTGCTCACTACAGATCAGAGGTACGACAATTTAATGTAAAAAATGAAAACAGGGAAGAGTGCGAACACAAACTGCCACTACCCCAAAATACGCAGGTAAGTTCTCTGCATTTGGAGAAACTTCAGGGCACGGCACCCCATGGGATGCGGAGGACGAACCTCACCCTGGGAATACAGCAGGGCAAGGGAGGGGATTCTGCCCCTCTGCTCCACTCTGGTCAGACCCCACCTGGAGTCCTGCATCCAGCTCTGGAGCCCTCAGTACAGGAAGGACATGGAGCTGTTGGAGCAGGGCCAGAGGAGGCCACAAAAATGATCCGAGGGCTGGAGCACCTCTGCTGTGAGGAAAGGCTGAGAGAGTTGGGGCTGTTCAGCCTGGAGAAGAGAAGTCTGTGGGGAGACCTTACAACCACCATTCAGTACTTAAATTGGGCTTGTAAGAAAGCTGGAGAGGGACTTTTTACAAGGGCATGGAGTGATAGGACAAAGGGTAATGGCTTTAGACTGAAAGAGAGTAGATGTAGATTAGATATAAGGAAGAAATTCTTTACTACGAGGGTGTGAGACACCGGCACAGGTTACCCAGAGAAGCTGTGGCTGCCCCCTCCCTGGAAGTGTTCAAGGCCGGGCTGCATGGGCCTTTGAGCAACCTGATCTGGTGGAAGGTGTACACTGCCCATGGCAGGGATTGGAACTAGATAATCTATAAGGTGCCTTCCAACCCAAACCGTTCCATGATTCTATGATACAGAATCACGGAATGGTAGGGGTTGGAAGGGACCTCTGTGGGTCATCTAGTCCAACCTCCCCTGACAAAGCAGGGTCACCTACAGCAGGCTGCACAGGACCTTGTCCAGGCGGGTCTTGAATATCTCCAGAGAAGGAGACTCCACAACCTCCCTTGGC
>Ga0065711_1031996_pt1 | contig 28245 bp, 14 predicted proteins | sample Hoacrofraction12_FD_59098 | JGI IMG/M metagenome (GOLD analysis project Ga0065711, IMG submission 59098) | Hoatzin crop microbial communities from Cojedes, Venezuela - Epithelial fraction 12 v2 (version 2) | ecosystem: Host-associated > Birds > Digestive system > Esophagus > Crop | place... | reverse complement strand
CTAAAGGGATTATTCAGGAGTCCCTTGTCTTGCAACCGTCCCAGTATTCACAAAGAACCAAGACTTGTTTCTGACCACCTGAAGTGATAACTTCCCCTACATGTTACATTTGTTACATTTACAGTTATCAGTATCTCACAGAGGAATGTGGATTCCCCAGATGGGGCTGGTGGGGCAGAGGGTGTGACTGTGCCCCCCTGGTAGGAGTCATGCTTGTATGCTATGTAGGGGGTTAAGCTAAACTGTGCTCGTGGTGGCTGTTGGTGGTCTGATAGGTGTATTGTTCTCTGGGAGGTAACATTGAAACAATATATTTAAATGTCTTGGCCAGTTTGGATTTATTTCTTGTGTTGATTTCCCCTTGCTGTGTCTTTGGAAAGAGGTGTTTTACTTTATTTCTGGCTGTAAACTCGTGGATAGTGTTGTTTGTGTGCCATTGAACGGTGTTTGTACCCATCCCGGAAGTGGTCATAGTTTATTGTTAAGTGAAGGAATTTTTGATCAGATCCTCATTGTTCAAGATAATGACAGATCCATTATTAATGGAATACCACCATAGTAGGACATCTGAGAATATGACCCTTTGGAAGCATACAGACAGCATACATTAAAAAGGAAAACATAGTAGATATATGGGGAACCACTTGGAAGTATGGCTGCTTTCATTGCAATTTTAGTAAGATGTTGCCAGATGTGATGAATGACCTCATATTCAAGATAATTTTGTGTGATTCTAGTGTGTCCATTCATCAGAGAGTGCTTTCCAGCTGTGTGGGACAGTATAGTTGTGTACAGGTGCAGTAAGTATGTAGAATATGTTGTCTTTGCTGCCAAGTGCTGAAGCTACAGGATGCAGCAATTGTTAAAAAAAGCTGCTGAAAACTGGAGAAGGGAAGTACCCTGAAGACCCTGATTCATACTGAGAATTTTGTTACAGTGTATTTCACATAGATAATGTCATGATTTTGGATTCAGAGGAAGCAGAGGAGTTGTATCAATGCATTAAAATAAAATCTTCTAAGTATTTGCTATTTCATTGATGAACCTTTCCTTAGTGTGTTTTTCCCTTTTAAATACTGTCCTTCCGTTTTTTCTGCTTCTAACAGATCTAGCACAGGTGGAAACCATTTCCCTACTGGGGCACCAGCATACCAAACAGTTGTGTATATGTATTTCCCTTTAATTTCTCTAAGCTGAAGGATCTGACATCAGTTTCAAAAGATGTTACTGAATTCTACTTGGTAAACATGTAAGTAAACAGATACACCCTATTCACATGTTTAATAAATGTGATTGGAATTGATAAAGTATGGGGCTTATTTCCCTTGCATTGCATAGATTTAAACACAGAAATAGGTGGCCATGGGAGGATGACTCTGATAGAGAGGGAGCTCTTTTTTAATTTGACTGGTGCAACCTTACACCAGTTTTATCCTGTCTTCTGCTGGAGACTGAGGGTAGATAAAGGGAATATAGGCCAGGGCAGCTGCCACAGTTGTCCACTGGGTGCTTTTGGCAGTCGCTGTAATTTGCTGCCTTAAATACCACCAGGAAATTGGTGAAGAGCAGCGGCAGTTACATTTGTGATTCTGCTCTGATCTGGGCAGTGCACTTTTCAGCTGCAACTGAAAATCTGGGCCAATTAGTACAGTACATTTTTGAGAACGTCATGTATTTGTGATGGATTACAGAAGGTCTTGCATGGGTAATAATATTTTACAGTCAAGAATATAGATACCTAAACTTAGGCTCTTGGATCTGTTTTCAAGCACCTAAACATGTGTCCTGATTCTCAAGTTTTGAGCATTTTACAGCTCTTGGCAATTTCAGCACTTCTGAGAATAAGGCCACTTCTGTAGATGCTTAAATATGGATTTTGGAATGCCTAACTTTGGACATCTATTTTTGAAAATCTTGGCCTATATTTATGGAGAAAATCTTGATCGTGAAAAGATTCCCATAAGACTCTCCATGTGCAGGTGCGTGCACAGATACACGGGTGCTTGGAGAAGTACTTGACACCATGAGCAAGTTCTCAATGCTAGTCCTAGCCTGGGCATGCTGGATGTTAACTTGGTCCTCCCCATCAGCTCCCTTCCCAACTGAACCAACAGACGTGTTTCTTGGGCTGTCATCAGTGGATGTGGCATCCTTTGTGCTTCTGGCTTTTGTTATCAGTAATGCTAATGCCAGTGCAAGCATTTTATGCCTGTGGATAAGTAATGAGAGAATTAGGGCCAGGAAATGGGAATGTCATTGTCGTAAGTGTTCATTAGCTTTTGCTTAACTAACACTGTTGTTAAGAATCTTGCCTGCAAAGTCCATTGAGCGCCCAAATCGTTTGCTAGCTGTTTACTTACTGTACTGCCATGAGAAAATCATTGTACTCAAACATGCAAAGTGCTCCTGTCTTGAGACAGCAATGGTCCAAATGAAATCTGTCAGAAATAAAATGGGATGGAGTTGTGTTTTTTAAATCTACATCCTCTCCCTCCAATGTTACAGTAAGAATCCCATGACTGTTGAAGAGCTGATTCATTTAACTGGGAGTTGCATCCTCTGAAGAACTTTGAGAGGAAAAATAAGGGTTCCTCTGTCTTTCAGATTTGCATATATTAAAACCTTGATTGATATTTTGAGACTATGTGCTTAGGTTCAAACACTATTGGAACTGTTCTGAGTGTTTGTACGATATGTGGGTCAAATTGTCAAAATCCTTCCAAGATTTAAAAATCTTAAGTATTTTCTTTTTGAATTCCCAACATCCTGGAAGCAGTCTTTCTGCAATTTGCATTTAAAAGAAATAGATGGCAAAGTTCTGCAACATCAATTTCATTCTGAAATAGAAACTACTGTGATTTTTCCAGTTCAGGGGGATGTCTGTAACCCCAGAAAATATACACAATTTTTAACAAGCCAAAAGTATTTTTGAATCTCAGCTGTTCCCTGATGGGCTGGCTCTACAAGTAGCTGAGTGCCTGTAATGTCATGGGAGCAGCCTTGTTCTTCAGCTTTCCCCTGATAGCTTTTCTTAGAAGCCAGGGGTTTTACCAAATGTAACTGTTCTTCTTTCTTTTGTGTGCATATTAGTAATAAGGGAATAATACCTACAAAGGTCTCATTAAAAAAAAGAAAATCTATAACGTATACAGCATATAAGTGAGTGCGTATATAGCAAAATGACCTGTCCCAACAATTTCTCAAGTACGTTATACTTCTATCTCTAACTAATGCAGCATGTAGTCCAACATATAGCCATTGCTATTATTCCCTGTGCTCTGAACCCTTTCCTTATTGCTGCTGGCCTTTAGTTGCATTCTTGCTGCAAACCTTTTATTTGAAGAGGAGGAGGGAGAGGAGTGTGTGACTGTACCTGTGTGCAGCACTGGTGTTTAGACTGAACTCTGTAAGTTTGCCTGCATCATCATTTTCACCTTTCATGGGGAGAGTGTCTTAGGCTTCTTCAGTTTGCCTGAGGTTCTGACATGGCCTCCTCTTAAATCAAGCTTGAAGGGAAATTGATTGAAAAGAAAACACCATTATGGGAAAACAATTTATTCCCTTCCCCTTGACAGAAGGCAGAGTTTTGTCTGTACTGTGGAATAAATATTAGCTGGCTGTTCGCTTTAAGAAGTGGAAGCTACTCATTCCCCTGTGATGGCTTTGATCATTATTTGAAATGGGATTTTTCTTCTGCTCTGTACCGTCATTTTATGTCAAGACCACATAGTAAGCATCAGATACCCCATGCCCTGCTGAATATCCACCTATTTTTTCTCTTGCGTGTGCACACACACACAAATGCACCTGTATGTATGTACATACCTACATATGGGATAACATTTTCCAGACATTTTTTTGCTGCTTGATTCCTCTTTATTTTCCCTTAACTGATCCAGCAGTCTCTGCTGCGGTGTGGTATTTGAGGAAATGTGGACTTGCCTCTTGGTATCCTTTAGTGCCCGTGCCTTCATTTGGCTGCTGGAGTGGTCCTCTTTGGGTAGACAGGGCCCAGTACTGTTACTGTTCCTCAGACATGATTGCTTTTACATCTCTGAGACTTTTTCAAAGTTTTATAAGGCTCCTTGTGCTGAGGCTGTTGAGTGCTGTAGAAGACTTGCTCTGTCAAAGGGCAGTTCTGGAAAAATGCTGCCATTGAAAGAAATGTTCTAGGTTCTCAGCCATGCCCCTGGTCAATGCTAGCAACCATGGCAGATTTATATTTTATCAGTGATTGCCTGAGCGCTCATACGGGGCGTTGGAGGCCGGATACTACCACGACTAGTGCTTGACAAAAGAATTATGTACAGATTGCACAGCTCTACAATTTTGCCAGTAAAAGCCCATTGTGATCAGATCAAGAGCCCTAGCAAGGAGATCACAAACTGAAAAAATGGCAGTTTAAAGCAAACCAGGCGCCTACTTGTCCTGTAGTATCACAGGTCGGTGACCCAGTGGGTCCCATCTCCAGGGGTGAAGAAAGGGGCAGGGCTCTGGGAAGACTGAGGGTAGATGGAGGGGCTGAGGAGTGTGACTAGGAGGGATTGCTCTCCTCAAGGAGCAATTTGGAGGGTGGCAGCAAGGCTTCTTTGTCAGGGACAGGAGGATAAAGTTCAGAGTGCTAGGCTGAAAAATTAGGCATCCTTTATCAGGATGGGGTAGCTCTCTCTTCTACAGGCTTCACACAAAGATGCAGCTGCATGGGTCAGATAAACGAGGGGAACTGGGAAATACTTGGCAGATAGGAAGGAAATGATAGCAGTATCTTCTTCCTGCCATGGGAAAGGTTTGGAAGCACTAGTATACTCAGAGCCCAAACAGAGCTCACAGTGCTGAATGCACTTGTATTAACAGTTCTGCAAGTCCAGTGCGTTTTCCCCACAATATTTTCCTCCCTCTCTTTGTCTGAGCAGTGACTCTGTTTGTAGGCTGTGTATCCTGGAGTGTTTCTGCTGGATGGCTCTGCTGTAATTCTCCTAACTGTTTGCAGAGTATCATTGGTAATTTCTATGCAAATTTGCTCAGGGTAGCAATTGAGCAGCTTTCTGTTGACAAATGAAAGAACATCTTAATAGCAGGGAGGCTGCTTAAGCCTCTCTGGAGGGAGCTGAAGTAGCATCTTGAAGGTCATGGGAAAATCCAGTTACTGTAACGTGGCTAAGGGGAGCCCTCTCTGGAATGTCCTGCTTGACTTGGTGCTGCTGTTTCTCAGTGGTCTCCACTCCACCAGCTTTGCAAGGTGGTCACTAGGGCAAACCTTTCGTCCAGCCATTGTGCTTTAAAATAAGAATGGGATTCAGCTGGAGGGGGGGAACAGCAAAAGAAAACAAAACAAAAAAACAGTAGAAATTGATGGGAGCTGGAACTTTTTGCTTCCTGAAATTAATTGAGGGAGAAATGCTGGGAGGACTCATTGTAAACAGAAGTTTCAGTGGAAGGAGAATGGTTTCACCCATGACTTTGAGCCCTGAATCTTCTTAGAGCAGAGTGAATGACTTGCTTCAAAAGTGAAATTGCACTAGGAAAGAGATATAGATGTATGTACTCTTCTGCATAATCTCTGTAGATTTTGCACATCACCTGACAATAGCATGCATATCCTTGTCTCCTGTCTTATTTTTTGGAGAAAATTTGGATGATTTTTATTTGCTCCTTATGAATTTGGTTTGGGTTTGCCTTCCTTGACTCTTGGGTGTACCTCATTGAGCTGTCTTTGGAATAGTCACCAAAAAAATCCACAAGTTGTAAAGGTTTCTATAGTAGATCAAAGGCTGAGTAACCTAGAGGCCAGGCAAAGAAACAGAAAATTATTTTAAATGTATTGGAAGACGGAAGTTTATAAATTGGATCTGATTTTTTCATTTTTCTTCTTTGTCCTAATGTGGATGTCTTTCTTGCACTTGTGCCCTCCTGGAAGGCAACTACTAGATATTCAGGCATTACCATAGATATAGATAGCTATAATAAATTGCCCAGAAAGTTATTATGTGTTTTTCCTCTCCCACTGTCAAAATCGTTAATGAGCAGATGAGAAAACACCTTACCTTTCTGGGGACTCTTGGGTCCTAGTGGAACCCTCAAGTATCCATATGCAACATTCCAGTTGCTGTTTCAACCACGTCTGAGTGAAATGTGCTCAGATACATACCACTGCACAGAAAATAGGGCAGAAAATGACAGAGAATTTTTAATTCAAATTACTACTTGCTTATCAGGTCTTTTTTTGGTCACTCCCAAATTCCTCTCGCAGCATCAGGGTCCCAATGTAGTACATGTTGTATGAACGTATATGGCAGCATGACTTTCGCCCTTAGGAACTTCCATTCAAATACAAGAAAATAACAATAAGTGTACAACAGGAAAAAGGAGATCGAGAAAATCTATGATAAGTGCAGATGCAGAGATAAACAAAAAGTTCCAAATTAGCTGGGATTATTTATTACATGCTTGATAAAACAAGATAATGAATCTGCATCTTGCACAGATCCCAGAACAGGCATGCAAATGAAATAGGAGCATTTTATAACCAACAATTAAAGCTAACAAGAAACTTTTTCTCCTGAGAAGTTTGAAAAATTCCAAACATCCTCCTAGCCAGACAACTTCTTTTACCCCAACATGTAAGCCAAAAATCTGATAGGAGAGAGATGGAAAGCCAGTGTCTCTTCCCAGTGTTCTTACTAATAAGCTGCCAAAATACAGTCGCAGCCTCAGCTTTGCAGTCAGTGATACAAATGTGGACTCTTTCTGGGGTATGTTTAACTCAATTAGCTAAACAAAAGAAAATACAAATGAATGAAATGTCTATATTGTAATTCAGTGTAAAGCAAACAGGCAACAGATTATTTAACCAGTTAAATCATTCATGCAAAGGCATTTTTAACCTGATAATGTAACAAAGAGAAAAATTATCAGCTGAACGGTCAGTTTGCCTCTTTTAACTCGTGTTCATTCATGTCAGAGTCCATAAAAGTGCAAACACACAACTCAATATTTTCTTGGAGATGTGTGGTCTGGCTAGGAGAAAATTAGAACTGAACCACACTTTGACAAATAAAAATAGAAAAATTAATAAAATTCCCAACCTGGGATTCCTTAATTACATGCAATTTTATTGTCAATGTGTTTTTTTTTTTTCTTCTGGTGCACACAGTCCTGAGATTAGAAATGCTGAGATCTCAAAAAAAAAAAAAATGAGGATTGTTATTCTGTTTTGCATGGAACTAGGAGGTATCTTATGTTTTCTCAAGCAGTCTATTTCATTATGTTCTGATCCAATGTCACAGAATAGAGAGGGGCTCTGATGAATTTTGGAGAGAGTTTTGAAATATCTTACTGGTTTGTATGTTACCACGATCCTAACTTGACAGAGACTGTTGTGCTCAGTTGTGTGTCAGAGGGTCTGAATTGCTACCAGCAGTTAATGAAGATTCTGCTTCAGCTCCCACAGCACATGTGCACTTTTGGAAGACCTAGATGGGATCATGACTTACCAAAAATCCACCTCATGCGTTAATTTTTAAAAAAAAAAAAGTCACCAAGAATGGGCATGACCTCTGCAATGAACCAAAATTTTTAATACCTCTCATCAGTGCATTTCTTACAAGTCTAAGTATGCATAAGTCTTCAGGAGGCAGTACTGAGCCCATCTGCAGGTTAAGATAGTCACAAAGTGGTTTTGGCTTTCCAGTTTTATCATGATTGCTGCAGATTTGTGTGACCAGAGTTCCCAAGCATTTATCTTACTAGGGATCATATCATCTCCTGGTTTCTCAGAAAAGGAGGAAAAAGGGTATATCTTATTTCATGACTGTGATACTGAATGTTAAGGGAGGTTTGTCCTAAACATCTAAATTTTTACACGGCCGTGCTGATTCCAAAAGGGTGAACCCACATAGCAAAGGTACATGCCTTTTAGCTGATTCAGTCACGTGGTGCCAAAACTGTGATTTATTAGTTGTTAGCAACTATGCTTTTGATGGTTATAGGCTGTGATTGTGATTTAATTATTATCTTATATCTTGATGGTAAACTGCACATCAAAACATGATATCCCTTGTATGTACAGACAGGGCTAAATTTAATCCCGGTGGTGTCACCGCGGTCATGGTTTTGGTTCCAGTCTCCATGTCCCATGGTGACCCTTTGACTGAATAAGATTTCAGTGCTTCTACTAATATTTATCGTCATACAGTGCAATACCAACACCTGGATAGTACAAAACGAGGCACAGAAGAAATGCCTGAAGTTATACTGGTGGATAAAGCAGTGGGAGGGTAGGGGAGGCACTTGTAATGCGCCTGTAAAACACGTCTGAAATTTGATTCTGGAGCTCTGTGTGTCCCCAACACTGCCTCCTTTCTCAGCATGTAAATGTAATAAAGAGCCTAAAACGTGGAATTTAAGAAAGTAGGTTAAGAGTGTAGGGCATGTATTCAGTTTAAAGTTAGTGTTTGGTGCAGAATAAAGAGAACCTAAGGGAAACTGACCTGCCAGGCAGTAAAGGGATCCCATAAAGATAGAGTGGATGAGCAGGCAGAAGGGAAGAAGTGAGCTCTCCTTCCTGAACAAGCAGTTCAGGTTCAGCATTAGTGAAAACGACTTCCCTTGCAGAATATTGAGACTGCAGAAGAAGGCATTTAGTATAATTATAATAGAGAGGAATAATTTTAGATGATCCAATAATAGAGTGTTGTAATTGTAGATGAAGGACGCAAATAAAGCAAAGCAGAAAGGGAAAGCTGGGAGAAAAACCAAACCAAATGCAAAGAACTTGGTCATTAGGAAAATGAAGGCACGAGGCAAAAAGAGGCAGAGAGAAGACAGAGACCAAGCAGTAGTTCACAATCCCAGTGTTATACTTCATATAATGATTTCTTCAAACCATGATAGCAGGAGCCAGGACAGTTCAAGGAGACAGGTGCTTGCAAATGGTAGCCCACTGAGAGTGGTAGCACAGAGTAGCCCCACTGCCTCCTGAGCCTATACTGGAAAGGAGAGAAATTAAGTGCTGGGATGCCATGTGCTACTGGGACTGCAGGTTTCTACCACCGAAAGTTTTGTGGCAGCAGAGCAGCCTGGCTTTGGCTGCAGCTCTGAAGCGGGAGGCTTGCTTGTAAGGGGTGGTGGCCCTCTCTATAGACACCTACCTTCCTACCCAGGATCACCGCTGCTATTGTCACTCCAATGCCCTCATGGGTTGGGAAGGGACAAGGGTGGCGTGCTCAAGCTCTTGTGCTGACTCAGCATTCGCGATCTACTTTATTTTGCCTTTCAAATTTCAGTTGTGGTAGGTCTGCTGAGAAATCTTGAGCTAGTTTTAACAGGGTGAGGCAAGGATTGTAGTACATTTTGCTGCAACCACATTGCACAAGAAGTTTGCTTTTTCAGAAAAGACCTGTGTAATTTATTTTTTAACTTTTTAAAAGTTCTATCCTTCTTTTGCAGCTGCCCTGTTTCCACTTCTTCACTCCTGTTCCAACTTCTTGCTGTTCCTTTTCAACTCCTTTTTCTGTTTCTATATTTCTTCCATTTTTTTTTACCTTCCATTCTTTTCCTCTTCAATATATTGCTCTTTTCTTCTCCCACTTCCTTACCCCAGTTCCCTTCCTCCTCCACTATATGCAGTAAGTAATATATTTAACATTTCTCAGCACTGACTGCCTGGGTCTGTGAAGATTGGGGATTTGCTGGCAATAGGTAATCATGTACTAAATTGCAAGTCAGCCAGCAGGTAGCTGTTGTGTTGATGAAACTTGGGTCTGGCACATGTTGATTAGTAAGAAACAGTCCTTTTCTCTAACAGAATAAAGATATTTATTCTAACAGAACATCCCTTAAACAGCATCAGTCATAAGTGTGAAACTCAGGCTGTTCTGCAGTATCTCCCAGGACCCTCGCTCTCCCTGGGTGCGCATGGTGGTGTCTCTCTTTATCAGGACCTACCTAGCTGTTTATTGGAACGCTGTGATAGGAAGGTAGGCTTTAGCTTCACTAAGACATTGTATGCAAAGTGACTCGCATATAGAGAGCAAGTGGACCGGGAGATAGGTGAAAATACAGCAAATGCATCAGGGAATAAACAAAAGGTTATAGCTGATTTTTCCAAGTTCTTTTCCAGGCTCTGCTGTTGATATGTTGTGATTGAGTTCTCCCACCTGTGAAATTTCTGATTTTTACTGCTTGTAAGGCTTTCCAAGCACTTGTGAGCCTCTTGAGCAAAAAACTGACATGTGAAAAGGAGTTTAGTTTGTATATTCACTGAGTTGCCAAACAGATGGCCTCCACTTCTTTCCACGCACTTGAAAGTGAGGTGAAGGGAAACGTCTCCCTGAGGTTTGGGAACATCCTTAATTTGGAGATTGACCCCTTCCAAAGCACACACTGCGGGTGGGTTCTCCCACAAATAGCACAGCTATTGCCCATTCCAGATTTAATCTCATCTGGACCTTTTCTGCTCACGTATCGCTGTGCTGATCAGTAGACAGACCTGCTGTATCAATTAAAGTTGAAATTTTAGAAATTGGAAAGGGAGATGTCACAGTTCTTAAACTGTTAGGTTTACCTTCGCTACGTCATGCATCAGTAGTTGCAGGCTGAACAGCAAGAACATTATACCTATGCTAGTCTGATGCTTAAAACAGATAGTTTTAATCTCAACCAATTGATTTATAATAGCAAGATTTTCCTTTAAACTTGAAAGAAATATCTTCCTGCAGTCCTGTTCAGTGAAGGACTATATATCACGTTGAGCCTCTTAATTTCTTGAGGGCTTTTTTTGTCTGCTCATTATCCTAAATAAGGACTTCTGTTCCCATCAAGCCTTGTTTGGTTTTATTCTGTTTGAGGCTCTATATCTGTTAGAGAGATGAAAGTGTTGAAGGAGAGCACACATGGTGTATAGAGTTTATGTGGGAGAGAATGGCCCAGGGGAAAGTATCTTGGATATTTGATTTCATCCTCCTCTTGACTGTGCTGAGAAAATGAGTTTGTCATTAAGTGTATATGGCACCAGACATCCTAGAAGGGGAGGACTGATGCTGGCAGTCACAGTGCCCTCTCTGACACCTAGTCAGGTCAACTCCAAGCTCCCCTTGATGGAGCCGTGGTCCTGGCTATGCCTCACATGCAAGTTAGCTGTGGCAGCACATCTCATGTTCCTGGCAGGCCTGGCAGTCTCCAACTGACCTCCCTGTCAACCTGCTGCTTAGCACCCCCCATTGCCTTCTTTAAAACCAAATCCATCAGTCAAAAATTTTCTTTGAAAAACAGTATCTTCGTAAAGTTATGGAAAGGCATAAGAATACAACTTTGCTTTTGTTTTGCCTCTACGAGAAACCTACCCATGTTGTATAATCCTTTTAACATTCCTCAGAGCTATTCAAATTGTTCTAGATGCTTAAGAAAAATCTTTTCTTTCTCTAATCATTTTAAGAAAAGTAAAGAAAGAAATTGAACTAACGTATTTTCTATCAGTTTTGCTGTTCAGTACTGGCTTTGCTTTTGATAGTAGTTTATACTTTACTTCAGTATCAGTTTATAAAGTTCCTATTCAAACCAGCTGGGAGTACTTACAAAGAACTGTCTAACTGGCATGTACTGGAGGCTGGCCTGTTCTGGGAACATCCAAGTCATCTTCCACCAACCTGATTTCTTATCCCTATAAGTAGGAAATTGAGGACAGAATATGGCATGGTGTGCGAGCCCAGCAATATCTAATGCTTCTTTGCTGCAGTTACTGTGAAAAATCACATTAGATTTCACTAAAGTAATTGACCACTTCATTACTAAATTTGGAAGCTGTGATTCTCATGGGGATTCTTCCATTAGATTTTTGTGCCTGATTGTTTCCAGATGGATATTTGAGTCCTGGCAAAACTCTGAATTAATGAAAAAGAAGGTTCCTCTGCTCTCATGTGTGATTGGATGCTGCAGGTCACATCCCAAGTGCAGTGGGAGAGTTGTGGGAAACCATCACAACGATAACAGAGCTTTGCAAGCACTGTGGCAGAGCTGTTAAGAAGGAAGCTTGTTCTTCATTCTCATTGTTTGTGTCCAATGCAATCTACAGGTTGCTTCTACTAGATATTGGAATGACACTTAACCTATTGAAAAACCTGAACCCCCCGCATCCCTTCCCTCAGCAATGTTGTAAGTCCTTCAGCTCCCTCCCTCTAGTCCTATCAGACATACAGAAGCACAGATGTCCATACTAAAGGCTGTAAATTTTCTTTTATCTTTCCTTTAAGCTGTCTCAAGATTTTTTAATTTTTCAGAGGGATATGTGCCCCTTATTAGTATCCAGGATTGTAAAGACTAACTTCTCTGTACCATAGCCTAAATGAGTTCTGGAGAGGTTGGCATACAGCCTCATCTCTTGCTCTCTGCCTGTGTCTTCCACCCTCATTTGCTTTATATATAAAATAAAAATGTCAACTGACTCAGAGACAAACTGTGATCGGCATTTCTTGCATCTCTGTAAAAGCTGCCTTGATTATTCATCAGGGCACACTGAGTGCAGGAAGAGAAGTGATGACATGTCACTCAAGTATAAGCACCTAGCACGTTCCCTTTGAAGTTAGCATTGAATCAAAGTCCTCATCAGCCTTGGAGCTTACAGTCAGCTCCTAACTGTAAAAAAATATTTTTAAAAAGTAGCATATATTGATGACAAGAAGGAGGGAGTGAGCACTGTATTGGCAAACAAGAGGGAGGGTTTGAAGAGCAAGGCAGGGTAGGGTAGCTCGGCTCACGGGGACGTAGGAAGTTTGTTGTCTTTTGTTGTCTTGATTTTTGGCTGATTTCTTCTGACATTTGTTACAGCATTGGGTTTTTCATATTTATTACTGCCAGTTCAAAATAAAAATGAAAAGAGGACTCAGAAGGAACAGATTCTGTTACTATAGATGGCTAGAGCAGTACTTATTATACCTACCTTATTTTTTACTTCCGTCAGCTCAAACAGCTTCTTGTCTGTTCCTCACCTTAAAAAAATTAGGTCCCCTATGGCAAAGTCATGGCACAGCCACACCCCATGAAACTCAGTGTTGCAAAAGCTCTCCATCAACCAGCTACCCAAATGTCCCTGTGCAAACATCGTGACACTACAACTCACCCATGGCAGCAGAATGCTGTTACCCGCTCACTAAATTATATAGTATAGCACCTCTCCTTCTGGCACAGAAATAGCATAACCAACCTTTAGCTATTGAGGCTGCTGCCAGTGAATTTTTGGCTATCTCCCTTCATGGTTATCATTATGCTTCACACTGTAATCAGAGAGAACTTTGCAATGATTAGTTATCAGATAGTGGAAAAAACATGGGTGGATTTTTAGTGTCACAGCTTTGGGAGGAAGATGAAATTACATGTTTATGCAGCATGCAAAATGGGAAAAGGAAGTGGTGGTGGTTATCATTAGTGAAGGTGCTGAACCTGCTTAAAAAATACCAAATTTTCTAGGATGCGGCTGTTCTTTCCATTTGAAAAACAACAATGAATTCTTCAGTGTAGTATCACTGCTTGAGAATTTAAAAATCTCACTCTTGAATATTAAAATTTGCTGCTTAATATGAAAAGGCATTTGTAAATACTTTTTATATTAAAGCACTGAGTGTGACTGCTATATGTGGGGTTAGATTACGCCTTTCTTGTGGGTATTTGTGAAAATGTTTCTCTGTTTTGTAGGTTTCATAGACTTTAATGTGAGCATGTAATCATGCAGTCATCTATCTTAGAAAGCTATTTATGAACAGTGATTTAGCATTTGCTACTTATCACTCCCCCATTTAAAAAGTTTTATTTCTCTAGTCAGGAACTGGAAACAATGCTGTGCTACCACTCGCGCACTGTGAATAGGAAATAATTGAAGTGAGCAGCTCGCAAGTGTTCTGGAGGCGGAAATGTGCTCAAATGAACTATTTGGCGGATGTTTCTGAATAACAAATCCATTCACAGAAATCTAATTCAGTCTATGAAGAAAAAGAGGGGCCAAACTTGCATGGATTTTTATTCTCAGTGAATTATTTGTCCAGCCAGAACCATTATTATTTAATATTTATACGTTATGCTGATGATAAAAGGCTTAGCGAAAGTGAGTTAGGAACACTGCCTCTAATAGACAGTGTACAACCTATGTCAGTCATAAGAAAGAGTGAGTGATAAGGCAGAGCTGTGCTGTTTCATGTTTCCACATGTGCGTCAGAACCTTGTAGTTTGTACTAGCAAATAACCCTCTGGCTGCATCTAGGTGTGTATTCCAGGAAAAGAGTTGAGCTAAGAAATGGCAATGCAGGTTTTTAAGCATTTACCCCTCCCTCAGAAAGACTAGGAAGGCTGGGTTTTGAAATTTGGTTGTGATAAATACACAGCTGTGTAGGTGCCTTTGTCAGTGTTTGCTTTCTGCTTACACATTGACAATGGGAACAGATCCAAACCCCCTTGAATCTGAATTTGATAACAAGGACTCAGAAGCTTGGAGGCTCATCCTTACCACAGATGAACCAGTATCACTCAAAATGACTTGTCACCTAAATCAGCTCCACTGGATTCCCAGTGCTTTCTAGTTTCATCATCGCCATATATATGTAAAGGGTTATGTTTATTGCACTCTGGTGCTTTAGCAAAAGGAGCAGAAGTCACAGAGATAGTTGTAAAAATAATGTAGTTTGTAAAAGTTTTAGGAACTTTTTTTCTACCTTGTAAACCTCTTTAAAGGGTATGTTTTATTGAATTTGGAAAATTAATTTGTTGTTTGTCCTAAATGTGACACCTGTTCTACATGGTTAATTTCCATTCTCTGTTGTGACTTTCTAAAGTTAAGCTCAAGTGACAATTAAAGCCCTATGTTTTCATATGACTTCACAAAATTGTTTTTAGTTCAGATCATACTTTGAATGTCTTTGTAACTGCAACAATGGTAACATTGTAAGCTGAGAGCTGAAAGGGGCTGAGGTGGGATGGTTTTCCAAAAGAAAAGTGTGTTTTCCAGAAGCTGACATTACACTGAATATGGAGAACAATCAACTCATTTCTTAGCTGCGAAGACGACTTTGGCTTGTGAACTTAATGTGAAGCCTCACCATTTGCCTTGGAGGGTGTTATTAGTTTAGAAACTTAATGATTGTAATTGTTTCCGTCACTAACATATTTGCTGAAGATAAAGGTGGAACAGTGATCAGACTGTGTCACTGGATGAATGATATTCATGAAGAAATCTAGTAAGATTAGCCATGTATTCTGGGAGATAAGTGGCTGTGGATAAAACCTTGAGGGGTTGCCTGTTTCCAAATTTTCTTGTGTTTTGGTGCAGTGATTTGTGTCCAGTCTATGTTATCAGAGAACAGGTATTTTCTGTCAACACCTAGGATTTTTACTCATGCCGTAGCTGAATTCTTCTTTTCATTACCATGTATGAATTCTAGCAAATTTAAGGGGAGTGATAGAAGAATAATTGAAGGGGGGAGATTTCCACCCCTGAGAGGAAAAAAAAAAGAAGAAAAAATTACTTCATGGAGCAGAGCTTGGCATTAATGCTTAAACAGATGGCTGTGATGATAGGACTGCAGGCACCAGCAAGTCAAGGTAGAGCGGACAGAGAGTATTTGTTTTGTACATGTGGATGATAAGTGGGAGCAGTCACATCGCTTGTTCTTTTTATAATGTGAGTCATGACAAAATTACTTTAGCTTTCAGGAATTTGAAAGAGAATGAGGGGAAGAAAACACTTGGCATCTGCAATTTAATGCTTTTAACTGGAGAAAGAGAGCTAAGCTAATACTCAAGTGTTTCACGTGTTGCAGGCAGGCGCTAATATACCCAGAGGGTAGTTAAAGACTCTTTGGAGAAACCTCACAGCCACCTCATTCTCGTCTCGTCACGACAGCCTCACTTCCCACGGTTTAAAAAAAAAAAGAAAAAGACACCCCGAGTTGCCAGTAAGGTGGGAGACGTGTGGATCATTTTTCAGTTCTGCTGTTCTCAATAGCTCTCCTACTGTGCCTTCTCTTCAGCTAGGTCCTCAGATGTTTAAGTCATTATCTAATAATTTTCTCTATGTAGTGACGCCTCAGGAACAATTTCTTTTAGGTCAAAAGAATTCAGGGTGAGTTACCAACTGTTGCTATCCTACCAAAAAAGAAGACTGTTCAATACCGCATAATGACACTGAACATAAGTCCTGTTCTTCCGAAACCAGAAGACTGTCACTGCCTGAGTTGAAGGAGATCCTCTACTTTGTCTTCGTAGTCTAAGTGTGTGAGCAGTGCTGCCTGCTAGAGCACCTCTGATTCCATCCTGTGGGAACAGGAAGATAGGCAGGTATATCCAGTCTACCATAAGCAAGTGAATTACAAATTCATTGTTTTAAAAAACAAAACAATACAAAATAAAACAAAAAAAAACAACCAAAACCCAAAACCCACCAAAAATGGAGAAATGTAGTTGCTGTTTTGCTGAGTATTAGGTTACAGAAGTAAAGACGGAAAAGCCCTGCCATGTTCCATTTAGTCGGTGTGCCTAAGCGCAAAGCAGAATTATTTCCCAGCAGTATAACCTGCAGGGTTTTTCTGTTATGTATAAAGGTAGCATTTATTACATATTTATTACTGCAGAGGAACTGGGATTTTCATGTTACCATTGCAGCTAATGAAGTAGCACAGCTCTGCCCTAAGGTCTGACCTAGGCAGCTTCCTGGGCTCTTGTCTGTTTTCTTGCCAGTAAATTGTCACTGGCTAACTTTGCTGTCCTGAAGCGGTTGCTCCTGGACTCAGAAACACTGAAGGGAAGAGTTACATGGATGAGAGGAGGCAAAGGACGAAGGAGAGGAAAATGGTTTATATGCTGGGAAAATATAATATGAAAGGTGGCTGCTGAGAAATCTTATTGGCAGCCAATTATTCAGTTCATTGGCAACCAATTAGTCAGTGTTGTGAATACCTCAAATTCCTTTAAATCATGGGGTGCTCGTTAGCTTGCGGGATTGAGTCTGCAGTACTGAGATTCATAAACCTTAATTATCAGCAATTCCTAGACACATTTGGCTGTGAGTCATGGCAAGCAGGGCAGTTCTGGGTTTATCTTAACAAATTCTGTCTCTGTGCCTGAGTACTGAAAGAGACTCTCCCTGCAATGCATAATGACAATGTTTCAATGACACAGTTGATCCAGCTTTAGGACATCTCAGATAAAAACAGAAAAGCTGTGCCACATGACACCAATAAATTTATTCTGCTTTCTCAGATTTGTTCAGAGGATTTTGGTGTGTACTGGTAGACTTTGTGCTGGATGTTAGACTGTCTTTGTGCAGCTCTGATTGTATGCTGGGTCAGGTATATTCAGCCTCACCTGGTGTGACAATGGCCTTAAATACTCAGTCATGTTCTTTGCCTAATTTAACAGAGATGCAGCTGTGGACCTATGCCTATCTGTATCAAATTAGTGCTGTTAGGCAGTGTGAATGTCTGATATTAATGATTGAGCTGTCATGCCCTCCTATCAGAGAACATTTGGGGACAGCCAGCAGGATGTAGTATGAGAGAAGTGACAGGAGTCATCTTTCCAGGATAAGGGATTAAGGATTATTAAAGATGCTCAGCTCTATTATGATTTTGTCTGTCTTGCTTTGCTCTGTGTCTCTGCAATCCATATCAGAATCTTTATCCTCTGGTCCAAGCCACCATCATAAGAGTGTGCTTCCAGGTATATGAGTAGGCTACATCCAGCTCCTGCAGCCAGGAGTTCAGCTCCTGCAGATTTTCAGAGCCTGCTCTGTGGTCTCAGAATGCTCTTATGTGGCATCCTTGCTTTCATGTATCAGAGAGAAAGTGGGATGTGCAAAGGATGTCTCTGAGGAAGGCAGAAATGGGGAGCTTCCTTTGTTGCTGTTGGGGAGCATCAAGTATGTTTGGTATCACAGTGGTTTGGCTCAGCTCAAGGCTTCCATGCAACTCTATGCAAGTTGCAGTTACCATTTTACACCACTGAAATCAGCTATTAACTTAGTAAAACAGGTTGGCATTAGTCTTTAAGAGGCTGTTTGGAAAAGGGTAGGTGTTGATCTGGACACAGGAGACAGAAACTCAGCTTTTCTTTTTCATCTAAAGATGTCTTTTGATGTCAGAGTCTCAAGTGGTGCCTGGAGATGTGCTGATTCATCACCAGCCTTTAGTCTGTACTAGTGATTCCTGTTGGACTCAGTTCAGAAATTAAGGTAGGTTGTCGTACTATGGAGTAAAGTTTAAGGAAAGAAGCAGGTCTCACTGTTATCTCCCCCCTCATACATATGTGAGACACAGTGATATGCTGACCTCTGATTGGTCCTTTTATCAGGGAATTTGTCTGGAGGTTTGAGAGTCAAATCTCCTGAATAATTTTCCTCTTTGTTAATACGAGTTGTTTCATACTCTACATTACAGCTGTAAAGAAGGGTTTAAAAGAATATGCTAGGCATTGGAATACAGCTATTTCTGAGTTGAAATGTGACAAATTTTTAGATTCACGAGTTCTTTGTCGGCTGAAGTTCCCGTTTTGTTCTCTCTCTCTGGTCTTTTAAGCTTTGCGAGTTCACTCCCACTATTAACCTTTCTCTTAGCAGCATTTTCCTGTCTCCGTGCTGCCTCACATCTAACTGATCTTCTGCTCACCCTTTTTAGGACTCATCTTTTTCTCTTGACTTGTACTGTTGCCTATTGCTACAGTATCTGAGCCAATTCTCTTTTCAAGAATAGAGGGAACAGTTTTGTAAGCATGCAAAACTCAGAAAACTAAGAATGACTTTTTCCAGAGCTCGCTTCCCACCACCCTTAAGCTGTGAGAGGTTTCATACATGGTTGCACGGGGTAGGGAGAGATGGTGGGAGAACAAACTCTGGAGGATGAGGGAAGCAGGGGCATAGAGGAAGAGATTTCCTGCTTCCTCCTCTAGGAAGCTTTTCCCTAGGGCTGGAAGGACGTACCTCTGGGTAACTGAACAGACCCAAAGCAGAGACATCTCCAGTGAGCTCCTGGGTTTCCTCTGTCTCCTGTATCACCCTGCAATACACAAAGCTTGCTTGAGGCAGGATCTTTGTGGTGTTTTCTTGTTTTCTGAAGGAGTAAAAGGAACACTTTGCATTTTGAGTATCATTCCAGCTATAACAGAAGAGCTTTTTGAGGCAAGCATGGTGAAGTTTTTCTTCCATTTCCCAAGAGTTCATCTTCCCTTCCACACTGTGCCCTCAGTCAGTGTGCTTGGAGCCTCTGGCACCGTAGAGGGAGGAAGTGTAGCCTGGAAAGGCAATTCTTGGTCTTGTGTGCATATAAAGCTGTTCGCTGCAGTCCTGAATAGAGAGTTGGCTATGGTCCCAGCTGGAGATGAGAGCATAGTAAATTCAGTCTGTGAAAAGCCCACTGCCACAGAGGGGATAGCATAGGTCGCTTGCAGTCTTTTCTTCCTTTTGCTGCTGTGACGCAAAGGGAACAGGACCAAGTCATCAGAGGACCAACGTCCTGGGATGAAGTTGGATCTAGAATTGACCTCCTTTGCTTTCTTTCCCTTCTCTCCTCCTTACATTTTCTTCTATTATTTAATTTTCTAAACAAACGTCCCCCAGTGTGCACTGTGTAAATATTGTCACTGAATTACTGTCTGTTTGCTTAGCTCATTAGAGAAAGCTATGATAAGCTTTTTAATTACAAAATTAGCTTCGCCAAATCAATTTCTTTCATTTAATGAACTGAAGAATACTGCAAATGGGAGGGGTAATATTCCTTTTTCCCCTGAAGCATAAATTCACTACTTCCAACCCCCAAGTTCCTACATAAAATTAAGGTACCCAAGAAATAGATTTTCTAAGTTTTTAAAAAACTGTGAGTTGAAGAATATCTTGAGCTTCCCTTTGTTTTCTCTCTTGTGTATCTAACTCTTTTGGGGGGTTGGTTTGTGCACCCCTCTTTTGCATTTTACTCTATGTATTTATTTTATATTCACCTTAGAGCAGCAGTCACAAAACAATGTGCTTGAAAGCAAAACCATTCATGTAGTTTTCATACCATGCTTCTTGGTGAAACGTTGCTTCTCCATGAAAGAACAACACCAGTAGAAGGAAGCTTCTTCAGCAATTCCAGAGGGAGCTGGTGGAATGGAAAGAGGTTGTTAGTGGCTTTACAGGAAGTTCGTGTCAAAACAAATGCAGTTCAGAAAGCAAGGAAGGAAGACAAATAAGTTGAATTACTCTGTGGCCTGATGGATCTAATTGCACACTCTAGTTTTGCTGTAAGACCTTGAACTGAGTGTAGTAAAATGTCGAAGACGGGATAGTCTGAATGATCCTAGGGCATTCACAGGTAGACTATGGTAGACGTAGGTGTATTGAACATTACCTTTCTCAGTTGTGGACTCTATCCCATGGCATATCGTTATCACTTTTGTCAGCAGGGTGGCAGAATGTGTGGAGTGTCTGCATTTTCACGACTAATTCCCAGTCTAACAGCTCAGATGAAACAATCAGAGAATATGGGTTTGTGCTAAGATGCTGGTTAGGACTGTGACCTGGGGCAAGTAAGGCATGGACAGACTTCCAATTTTGTTGATTTAATTTTGAGCGTGGTCCTCTCCAGTGAAGTGGTGGGATAGACAGGTGCATATACTGATGTCTTAAACTGCTTGACTTAAATTTGTCAAAGCTTATCTGTCAGAACTGTCTATCTGCTTGTTTTTTAGAACTGGGACTGGCAGTAAGAGAAAAGATTCTCTGCATATTTGTGTAAGATTTCCTACAATTCTTGTTTTGGTATATTGTCAGAGTGATGTTTCAGAAACTTTGGGCCAAAGTTGGATGAAAGTGGGTGGTGTTATCCCAGGTTCTGCTTTGAGCCTGAAACCAATTAGATATTCCTGCTAATGTGATCAGAAGTGAAGTAATTCACAAAGCTAACAATTAACTTGTCACCTGTACACTTCAGTGTCAATGTTCTGCAGAACTGTGTGGGGACAGCCCACATCTTTCATAGCCTGCTCGTTCTTACCTATCTCTCCGTGGGCTCTGTCAGCTCTGCCACTGGGACAGACTTAACAGTTCTGGGGACTTTAACCTTATTATCTCATCCCTTCTTGCTTTACCACCTGCAGCGAGTTAGGAAAGACAGTACCATGGCATGAACTCCAAACAATATTTTTGAATCCTTAAAAAAAACACTTCGAGCTCAGGTGAAAACTATGGCTAATCCTTTTTCATCCAAATCAGGGCTCCAGTTTCTTGCCACTTTGGTTATTGTGTAGATGAGAGAGCATGGGGGCAACAACAGGACTTAAAAGAAGGAGAACGGGGTAAAGCCAAGTGTTCACAGCTTCTGGAACGTTTACCCTGACATGAAAAGGAACTTCTTTCACCAGGCCGCTGAAATCATGCACGGACATGGGGAACTGGCTGTTTGTTACTGTGCATCAGCTCTTTTCCCTACAGCTGCGAAAGCTTCGGCAGGAATAGCAGAAAAGATGAGCCTGATTCTGTCCTGATCAGCATTGCATTACACTTGTTCTTAAATGTAAAGAACCAAATTCTGGAACATTTGTCTGCTGCTTTCATAATCTAAAGTTGGCATGTAGTGTATTTGTTTATCATGAAATTCAGTTGTCATAATGCTAATTTCTGGCTGACAAAAATGACGCAACATGGAAGTGTTGCTGTAGAAGAGGTGGACATGGCTGTGACTGTTCTCCACTTCTTACTCCTAATTGCAAGGATAGCTCTTTGAAACTATAAATAGGATAACAGCAATCAAAGCAGTTTCCTGGAGACTGAAGGGCAGTAGTTAGCCATTTCTGCCTTCCACCCTCGGACTGTGCTAAGCATAGCTCTTCTGCTGCTCACAATAGAACCAGAGCGTGTTTGCTGCAGACAAACAGGTGTCTCTTATGTCAGATTACAAAACATCCTAGAGCTGCAAGGCCCATGGCCTCCTGGGAAGCAATGATGAAAGAAAATCTAATCTTCTGTATTTAAGCAGTAATAAGAATCCTCAGTGAAGCAGAACCCTCTTCTGTGCCTTTCTCCTGCTACCTGCTGCTTAGCATAATGATTATACCTACTGAGATGATGCACCCAGGACTTCTTACTACAGTAGCCTGACTACTCTGTGGTGAAGGCAGGGTGGATCATTTCTTTCAGCCCTTGCTTTGCTAGGCTCCCCGGTAGTCTAGTGATCAGAGAGGTGAACAAGGAATTTGAGGGTGTTTGGCCTCTGGAATTCGGTTGAGAGCACCTTGGTTTAAAGTGCTGTGGAGTCTTTAATAATTATTTACTAATAATAGTTGTGAGAAACACATGAAGGTCAATGAACACCCACTACTATATACTATTACTTCATATATACAGGATCCAAAGGCATGTTAGGTGTTTCATAACCGCCCAGAAGCAGACAAGTTAGTGCGATGCAACTGGGACCATGCTTCTAGATCGACATAAAAAAGATCTTCCTGCACTTAGTATAGGACTTGCTGAAAAGATACTTCCAGAGTGACTGAGCCTTTCTGATTTTTATATATCTTTTCCTGAGAATCATGCTTTCAGGAAAGAAGATTCCTGGCTTGGTGAGACTTTCTAGGAACCATTTCAATTAAGAGCTGGTTAAAAGGCGTAATACCAAAAAAGTGGATAGCTAGTCAGAGCCCGCTGAGCCTTAGCAGCAATTCGGCTCTTGTTCCTTTCAAGTCAAGGTAGGGAGAAGCCACTTCCCATTGCTTAAAAAGAGAAGATTTACAAGTAACGTGGCCATTCCATTGTGAAAAATCCCCCAAGGTTTTTGAGTTGTGTGCATTTACAATGGACCAAATTAATCCATGGCATAAGAGGCTGAGTTGCCATTAAGCTCATGTGAGTTGCTCCCCAGAAGGGAGCAGGGAGAAGGGTATGCACTCACCCTCCCCTCTCACGCTCCCACTTGCCTGCCTATGCCTGCTTATGAAACCCTGCGGCTTTTCCTCCCATTATCCTGCCTGCTGATCCGTGCCTGATGGCAGTGTCAGGTCTCCAACACCACCAGCTCTCTGATTGCTGCACTCTGTGCTCTTTAACATGACAATTAAAAACGATTTACAAACGGTCGTTTCAGTTCCAGATAGAGAGCAGCAAGAGGCTGCAATGCTCGCTGCAGCATCAGAAACATCCAGCCATCTCAGCAGCTGCTGCCTTTGTGTTCACCGCTCGTTCTTCCCCGGGGTTTTCCATAGGACGCCTGTTCTCGAAGGGCTGCTTTGTGAGATGCCTGTTCTCTGTAGGGCTGGAGTGGTTGGTGGAGCAGAGTCAGCCTCCTGGAGATAGAGGCCTGTTTCCAGTAAGGAGACATTTGGCAGGTTTATGGGGCTGTTATATGGGTATACCTGTAAGATGGGAAAAGACTATGCAGGAGGGCAAGTGCTGGCAAGGGGACTGATTATTAACTGTCAGTCAGGCAACACTGAATACTGTTTGTTACTGTCAGTCTTTTCCTCACAGAGAAAGTTGGGCCTGAGATTAATCCATGATCATTTTGGAAGGTATTCATGCAACCTAGCTTTGAGTAACTGAACTGTAAGGCAGGAGTCACTGTACAGTCATGAAGAGAAATGGGATCCATGACAGTTTGGAGCACAGATGTCAGGCACTCATCCTGAATCACTTTCTGAAGAGGGCTGCTAGGTCCTGCACACACAGAAGGAATTCCTGCTCCTCCCCTCTTTGTTATGCTGAGTAGCTTTGTCTGCCTAATGGATCTATCTACTTGGGCTTGGGGGAGGTATGGCTGATCTTGTGGTTCCCAGACCTGATAATCTGACACTTTTATCAAATACTTTTGTTTTTTTAGGGTCCATTATGTTTGCAGTCTGTGACAGAAGCTTCTAAAGAAGTCCTGTGCATGTTTACCCTGAACCCAATCCCTAGCTCTGCAACAGCTGAGCTGTATTATGATACCAGATCTGCACGATCTGGTTTGCTTGATGGGAAGGATTAATGACAGTAAGGATTTTTTCAGTCTTTAGTATTTTTCAATGAAGAAGGAGCAGCTGCTATTGTATTTTGTCCACCAGCAGTGGTCAAGTCAATCCATGGAAGTGAAGGTGAATACAAAGTACTAACAATACTTCCCTTCCTATTACTTTCTCCTCTTGCAAATTTTAGCTCAAGTTGTACTAAAAACTTTTGTCATTTCTTGATTTAGATCAATAGGAAAGAGCCCATCCTGACTTTTGCATACACGTTACAGTAAACTCTGCTTGCTTACAATTCACTGTCAGACACTGACCGGCATCGTCTTCCTCTATGTGCTTCTCTGCCTGTTGTCATAACTGTTTGTTTACTGCTGGGATGAGATTGACACAGTTGTGAGAGTGTGGGCAATCTAGTGTCCCAAAGGGCTAGCATTGTGTAGGGAGGGAGAGGGAGCCACGTAATCAGGGTTGATGATGTCAGTGTGATGCTAAAGGATCTTCCAGTCAGCCTGATACTAGCAGGGAACACAATCATGCTGTTTCTCAGAGGTGGATACGTGATAACCCGAAGTTAATTGCTGCTACCATGCAGTTCAGCAGAATCTGTCTGGTGTTTTCTTAGCTGATTCTGGTACCTTCTGCTGTCAGTGACAGGTTAGCTCTGTTACAGAAAGATTTTGCTGCTTTTGAATACAGAGATGGAGGTCATAATTGTTCTTAGTTCTACCCAGAAGGATCATCAGTGGTCATTATTTCAAGGTTTGTTCATTTAGAGAATTAGTGAGCTACAGGAAGTTTAGTTCCACTATGTACTGCTGCCTCCTGCTCTGGGGAAAAAAATGGAAGGAGTTGGAAAATCACATTCAAAAGAGAAATAAGGAAAATAGTATATACATGTGAAGAAGAGCCACATGCCACCTCATCAGGAAGCAGTATTCTCATGTTGTAGTGGCCACACTGTGGCCTTCTCAGAAAACCTTCATTTTGCATAGTGAAAGCAAGAAAGAAAATGGACTGGAAAAAGAGATTCAGACTATATTAAAACAGTAAGCATTGATGAGTTACAAATTTTTTAACTGTGTAGGTATGGGGTCAAATCCTGTCCATAATAGAGAAAAAGAATCTAGTGATCTCAGGCTCCTCTGCTATAGATTCCAACCCCAGAGGGGACTTTTCCAAGTCTCAAAAGACTAGAAGAACACAAGGTTCAGCACAACACCATTGATGGAGTTGATTGAGTTACCTTGTGGAATAATTGGCATAGTTAGAGGAAGGAAGGGATGACTTCTGAAGAGGGTGGCAATATTATTATCTCACCTAGGCCTCAAATATCTAGGGAGCTGCAGGTCAGGACAGAAGTGTTTGAGAAAATGTACTGTGTAGCCTGTCCGAAGTTTGTGTAGTTCTGCTTGATGCTTCCAGTCATTCTCTGCTATAAGATCGGGAAATACTGTCTGTATTTAAGGAGAAATGATGGATAAAATAAACTGCAATGTTATTTTAAATGAGAGAAAATAATTTTCATGTTTCATTTCCCTTTTGTCTCATCACCACCAACAACTCAGGATGGAGTATTTTGGTTTTGTGCCATACAGTAGCATGTGCAATCTGACAAGTCTGATGTGTCACATACCTTGACGTGACAGAGACTGACATCATGGATCAGGACCTGAAGTACAATTGTTTAATTTTAAAAATGAGTAAATAAAAAAGTGAGGCAAGTACTGATTGTTTGACCCGATCTTCAGAATTCCATTAAAATAACATTTTGCGGACAACTTTTTAACCCTGGACTTCTCCAAAGTACTCATTAGTTCAGATGTCTTTGAGTCCCAGCTTTCAGAGCACTTAACAAAGGTGGAAGATGCTGCTACTGCTTTAAGGAGTAGGAAAACAGGAATGGAAAGAAAACTGACCCACTTGTAAAATTAGGGATATAACTGGAGTCCTCTGACTTGTAGCTCTGTTTTCAATCCCATTATAGTACTTTTCAACAAAAGGGACAAGGAACCTGAGATTTTCAGCAAAAGGAAATTAAAATAAAGCAGTGGCTCTTAGGGTGGTGACTGAACAAAGGCGATGTTTATGATAACTTCTTTGTTCGCTAGAGGTCATATCAGGTGAAGTTAGGGTTTCAGTGTAGTCCTTCAAAAACACGGAGTTTTCCATATGGCAGCTTTCCTCCTTTGTTATGCTGTACAGGTAAGAGAGCCTCTACAGTAGCTCTGTGCATGTAGACACAAGGCATGGCTCCATTTCAGTTCGGTTTTAGTGTAGGCACTTAAATCCTTCTGAGCAAGAGTTAAACTGTATTTCAGTGCATGTTGCTCAAATCAGAGGAGGTAATTAATTCAGAGAATGACTCAATTTTCTGCTCCTCCCATCCCAGCAACATAAAAACAAGATCAATCTGTAGAGCTGAGGCGTTTGCAGCATTCACAAGTGAAAAGTTGTCAGACACTGAAACACAGGTAAATGCTTCTGAAATTACCCTTAATTACAATGTTGTGTGTGTCTGTATCATATACATTCCCTCCCTACCACCCAGCCTTCTTCCTACCTCTCCCACCTCAGCTGTGCTTGCTAACTTCTGAGAACCAAGGTAGGTGCATTGCAGTCAACAGAAACTTTTCCAGATGCTTAGGCTATGGCAAGATTTGCAGAGACTTTGTGATGAAGCTGTTCCTTGTGGGTTATGTTAGTAATACAGGGAATGAGAGCGCCAGCCTGTGCCTCAGGGCATGTCTGTGTCCGGCAGCCATCATACAGAACCTTCTTGTATAGCTGTCATGGGTGAATCTCATTTTTATACCAAGATGATGGCACAGGCTTGCCATCTCGTCATTCCATAACACCCTCTTCTGTACCAATCAGTGTATCATAGTCAGAGGGAGAAGAGACAAAGCGCTTCTCTCTAGCAAAGGACTTCAAAGAAAGATGTAGTTCTGCTACCTAGTCCAATGATCTGAGAAACAGGCCAAGTTGTGATAAGAGTTTAGTGGCCTAATGTCAGAGTTTCACCTAGGCAGCTGATATCATCGTCTAGTTATATCTCAGCTCAGGTATTTGAAAAGTTTCTACGCCTGTGCTGTAACTAAGAACTCAGGAATGGCTTTTTCTTGCCCTCGGAAGAATTTACTTTGAGTAGGAACTATTCTGATCAGACCCGCAATAGGAACAGATAGTACTTAAAGATATGTACAGAAGAGGTGGCATGTTAGCAGGGCAGTGTGCTATTTCAGGCTGCCTCAGAAATACAAGCCTTACACCAATACTATACTGCGCATCAGCCTTGGCTTGGGAGCTAGTTCATGTGCTCCAGTCCCAGGCGTATTTGAAAACATGGCTCCATTTATGGGGGAATTGTGACAGACTTGGATTTACTTCTGCATTATGGAGAGTCACAAGATGGTGGGAAGAAGCAGGACTAAGGACAGGGAGAACCCCTCTGCAGGTGGGATGTATTCTGTTGTGGCATAGATAGGGCCAGTATGTTTTGCGTGCCTGACACATGAAGAAAAGATGATGTAACAACTTTCCTCTTTTTCTTTTCCCTGTCTTAATTAGCTCCTTCCAAATGACCCTTTTCCAGTCGGCCTCCTCGTGAACCCCACAGCCTATGGATAGCACTGAATATGCATGAGCTGATCAGAGAATCTAATGTGTGAATCACACTTAAAACAGACCCACCCACTCACTCCCTGACATCAGCTTTTTCAGAACTGTGAAGTGAGAGGCGATTTTAAAATTAGAAAGCATGTCATTGGGAACTTTTATCAGCCCTCAGAGAAAATAAATAACCTCTCAAGATGTGAGAATGGATTTAACTAATGCAGTTATTTATTTATTTTTGCTTTGCAGTTAAAAAAAATGCTTTCATATTTCTTCAATATCGATGTTCCTCTTCAAAAAATGAACAATAATTGTAATGGATGTCAGAAAATACTGTCATCTCTAGTTGTTCTTCCAATCTCCTGAGATCCCAGTATGTAGTTTCTGGGGATTACTTTTGAATGTGGTACATATGCAATATATTTCATTGGGAAGAACAGAGGGAAGAAATGATAATCCTTTTTTTGGTATGTGTTTTTCTGGAACGTTTTCATTTTAAAAGTAAGCAGTCTTCTATACTTTTTAGAGTGGGTACATTTTTAGGAGGAAAAACACTGCTGGCTCATAGTTAACCTGTGTCCTGGTGGACGACAGGTTAACTATGAGCCAGCAGTGTGCCCTGGCTGCCAAGAAGGCCAATGGCATCCTGGGGTGCATCAAGAAGAGTGTGGCCAGCAGGACAAGGGAGGT
>Ga0065711_1004807_pt1 | contig 28245 bp, 27 predicted proteins | sample Hoacrofraction12_FD_59098 | JGI IMG/M metagenome (GOLD analysis project Ga0065711, IMG submission 59098) | Hoatzin crop microbial communities from Cojedes, Venezuela - Epithelial fraction 12 v2 (version 2) | ecosystem: Host-associated > Birds > Digestive system > Esophagus > Crop | place... | reverse complement strand
CAGACCCGCGCCCCGCCGCACGCGGGCCCCGGGGCCCGCAGCGCGGGTCGCCCGGCTGCAGCCGTCACGGAGTCAGCGGTGGATGCGAGATGCGCAAACCCCGACTGATCGACATCCGTGCGAAGGCAACGGCTTCAGTCTGCACCCTGTAAATCTCGCCCGGCAGCGACACGACCCTGCCACTCCCCTGCACGCAGCCCCAGCCCGCGGCGGTCTGGCAGCGGGACTCGGGTATCACAAGTCCCAGGTCAACACATCCATCACTTGCCGGGGATGGCACAGCAGTCCTACACCAAGCCATTTTCTGCAGCTGCTGGCTCCAAGAGCTCTTCTGAGCCAACCCTGACGAGCCTGCCGGCTCCCCGCCCGCCTGCCGCAGCCCTGCGGACACGAGGCCGCACCGCGCCATCGCCCTCGCGGCCGCAGACAGCCCGCGTCCCCGGCTGCGCCCAGGGCCTTCTGCAGGCGCGCGTTTCTGTGGCGCAGGAAGCGCGCGGGACGCTGCCCGGCACACGCAGAGGCTGGACGCGTCTGACCGGGGACAGAGCTGGGTCCCGCTGCCCCGGACGGGTTCTGCCGAGCGGGAACGGCCGTTTCGGACAGCGCCAGGCCCGCCCCCCTGCCGCGGGGTGCTGGATCGTGGCGCGCCCGAGGCCGGCACCACAGCCCCGTGAGCTGCCCAAGCAGCAGGGACCTGGGAGCGGGCTGACCAGCGGGCCTGCAACCAAGAAGGGCTCTGCCCTGTCCAACGTTCTCCTTCCGTGACCACCGCATCCTCACACAGTGCAGAGACTGCGCTGAACTGTGAAGTTTGGGTAATTCCCCCCCCCCGAATAACGTTTGTAAGCCCTCCCATGCAAGGCCTCCTGCTCCAAAAAGCACAGGGGAAAGGTTTTTTGCTCGCAGCTGAACAACCATCGCATTTGCTCGGCACAGCTTTCTGAAATCTTGTCACTGCTGGTGAAGGAACCGTATCACAGTCACAAAGCAGCTTCTCCACGCACATTTGGATGTTTGTGTACAGACATCTGCTCTCCACTCCAAACGCAAGATTTCTGCAGGTCTCTCATCCACGTGTTAAAGGGAGTTTGATCTTTCACAGAGACATGCACTGGCGTGAACTTCACCCTAAGGAGTTAAATCAGCTTTTGCTATGGAAACTCTCATGATAAAAATAGATCCTCCTGCTCTTAAGGATTTGTTCAGTGTATGATTTAAAGGGGCTTACTGAACTATGCTGTGCAGTTTGTTTTGTTGCACAGAAACTATATTTGTCAAAAATTTCTCTCTTTCACCAAGATTCATTTGAAAAAGTTCTGCTGTAGTGGCCACATTATGGGAAAATACTAGCATCTCCTTTTCAAATGGAAAAGGCAAGCTTATGCTTCTTAGCATTTTGGTTAAAAATAAAAGCTTTATGGAGTAAGAGCATATGGTGGTCTCTAATTATTATACATAATCCTCCAACCTATCCCTAAGCATGTTACCATAAATCTTTAACAGTAACTAAGTCTGAATAGGGGTATCAGATCATGAAGAAACAGTATTGCGTGTGACTTCAGACTTCTCAACTCTACAAGCAAAACAGCTATCTCCAAAACATGCTAAAAAAAAAATCCAACAAGAGGCTACAGGCTGCTATTGGTGTTCTTTGCTGGATTTGACTATTTAATGCTCTTAAAATTGAAATGCCGTGATGGTGATTCTAGCAAAATACATTCAGCCCCATGACTTCCAAGAGTTGGGTAGGCACAGAGCTGGGTATCAGGAGCTTATTTTAAGATTACATGAATGCAGAAATATTGTTCATTGATTTTAGTTCTGTTGTTTACGAGGACTGTTCTGGTCACCTGAAAATAAATTACAAGTGTAAAGGCACATCCAGTCACCATAGGCTTAGCAGGCCTGGAAAAAAGCAACTGGCACAAGTTCGGAGTGAGGCGCGAGGCAACGATCAGATGAACTATCCCCTCACTACCTGCCTAGGCAGCACCGCGCACCGAGGACGCGATCTTTTCGAATGAGAGATACAGTATTTCTAATCCAAACTTCTCACTTTACCCCTATATTATCTGTACAATAGGCAGAAGTATTTTCTCAACAGTTTATGAACTGTGAGCACCAGTGAAGTGATGCATCTCGGCACTGCAATGCTTTCGCATGTCTGCCAGAAGAACTGTAACAATGGGCTTTGTCAGTGCGCGCAACCACAACACGCTGAGATGCTCCAGAGGCCTTGAATAGGCTCCTATGCCACACAGACAGCTGGAATGACCTGAAATTCCTGTCCCCTCTCTCGAAATAATATGGGCAGAAGCGAACAAGGTTTCCAGAGCGGGGTGCAACCAAGAGGCCAGCCCGTCTGCGGGATGGTGCGTCACAGGCAGTGGCAGCCCTCCTCCACCTGCGGGTCTGCATTGCCCAACTGCAGAGCAGGCACTCCCATGGGCTTACCCTTAGGCAGGACTTGGGGGATCACGCAGCCATACACACACGTGCACACAGGCACATCTGCACACACTCACATTTTCCAGCCCCTTAAAGAAAATAAATTGCGTGAACGTCATGCATATTTTAAGCTGATACCCTGGGGGATCTTCAGACCAAAAATGCCTTAACCAGAAAACTTTGTATTTTCCTTGCTCTCAAAAACTCAGAAGAATTCACATACAAACGATGACAAATACTTCATTCAAAGAGACAGTCACTCCCAGAGCAGAGGGAACAGGGCCAGCTCAAGTAGTTAGAATGGCTGCATGCAGCTAGCCCCTTTGCTTCAAGACCACAGGAATTGTTTATCACTGAGACTCTCCCAGGCTAATTGAAACCAGCCCTGACTTTTGAACCTGCCAGCACTAAAGAAACTTTAAGTGTTTTCTCCTACTGAGATCTGGCCTATGGGGACTGCTCATTGCTCACCCCTCAGTCATTTTCAGTTCATTTTATTTCCACCTTGAATGAATCCTTAGTCTAAAAGATGCTTAAGCAATTCTCCAGTAAAACACTTCATTTATAGGACAATGCAATTTTGAGACCATGTTGCATCCTTCTGAGGACATTGGTACTAAGGAAGTTTGAATCCATACATTAAGGACCCCTGCTGTAAGACAGTTTCAATGGTATCTTCATGGTTTACATTTCACAAATGTAACTTACTGACATTCACAGTGTACAGCATGCTCTCCCTCAGGATTTTCACAAGCTCTTGGAAGCAGAAATTGTGCAGGTAACTGGAAAGAGAGTCCAGTCAACCTGAAGCTGGTTCAACTTCTGCTGACACCAACCTGAAAAACGTTACCATCTAAAGGCAGACTTCCCTAATGGTATGTGCTGTACTAGGCAGGTGTGCTGGCCTGCTCTACACATGAGTGCAGAATGATTTTCTTCCAGTACATATCTTCATTTGGATGCTGTGATAACAGGACACCAGTATACGGTGCCTCCCTACAAAAAAAAACATGTTGGAAAACATTGCAACCATGACGCCCTACTGCTAACATGCAATCCACAGCTTTATCATTGATGGAGAAACCGATACAGGTCACAGCATCAGGTCCTGGCAGCCTGACTTCCCAAACTCTCTTCCAGCACTCCTAATCCCCCCAGGACACTGCTCAGTGCATCACAGATTAAGTCAGGACAAGCAGGCAGGCAGCAGCACATTTATCTTCTCTGCAAACATCAGTTCCAAGAGAGATACCACAGATAAGACAAGTTCATTCAAATTCATTCATCTGAGAATAGAAACCTGAGCCAAAACTAACATGCATTTTATGCTTATTTACAGACCACCAGAGACTAAAGGATTCACCAAGAAATTCACAGGTACCTTCTCTGCAATGGTAGTGAAATGCCACAGACTCCTTCTCCTGGGAGGTTTCACTGCACGCCAGCCTGAAGTTCGGCTCCTTCCCAGGGCTCGTCTCCTTCTCTGGTCCCACTCGCATCCTCAGTCGTGCCGTGGAACCGACCTCTGCCCACGCAGCAGTAAGGATGTCTGTTGCTGTCTGGACAGACAATCCACCTCATTACAGCAGTAGCGAAACAACTAAAAGCCCACAGGCCCAAAGAAACGCTTGCAACTTGATCACAAAAATAGCTTCTCTGCACTCTTAGAGTTGAGCACATTCACCCGCCCAGAAGCTTGGGGCACCCTGACGAGCAGCCCCACTCGTGTGCCCACAGCCACTCCAATCCCACAGCCCAGCACAGCAACCAGGGAACACCCCAGCAGGCAAGTTGCCATTTTCAAACTTCTGGTGAGCTCGGCAGCATGTGAAGCTAATAACGAGGAGCTACAGCTGTCACCCCTGCCTCCTGGGAGGAAAGCAGCAGAAGCTCAGGGAAGGGTAATAAAATGGTTTAGATCTTTAGATCTCCAGGATGATTCCAAGATGCAGTGATGATACACTGCTGGATCCCTTGCTTAATGTCCCTGCAAAGATCAGGTCTTCCTCTGACATCTTCTATATGTGGTACATGCAGCTATTAGTTGCCTCTGTACATGGAATACGATTGATGGCTTGAAAAAAAGAGACCAGTTAAGTTAAAAACTTCATGCGTGTTGCGTCCAGAGGAATCGCCTGCTCAGATGTCGTCCGTTCATAGGCAGTCAGTAGCCAGGTCATGTCATACGTGAATAAGACACAGGTGATGCCAAGGAATGAGAGGGAGGGAAGAAGAAAGAACTCTCTCAGTGAACCTATGTCATGTTCTCCTGAAGAAAAAAGGACTAACCCAACTCTCTTTTTCTTGTGATACACCCTTTGACAACCTTGCCTCTTCTGCACGTGTAGCCAGTAGTCCAAGAACCTCATCGAAAGAGGACACAGAGCGACCATACCTCTCCTCGTGGGAAGGACACGGAGAGCAAACAGCATGTGACAGATGTTAGTCATAGTGCTTACACATAGCTACATGACGTTTGGGTCTGGAGACTCTAAATGCTGAGACGTTTAACTATGAAAATCAGGAAGGCGACAGGACTATGTGCCTCAGAGCTCCGTGTGCCCGGAGCCTCAGCCACTGCAGCAGTGAGTGCTGGAGCCAGAGCTGGAGAGAGAAAACTGCCCGGGGATGTAACAGGGCTCCGGTGAGAAGGGGTGCACCAGTGGGGCTGCGTGGACGCAGATACGGCTGAACGGATAGAGCTCCTGTGTCCACAGCCCGGGTCCCGCTCACTGCTCTCATGGACACCAGCACACATGTTCAAACAATGAGGCTGATGGCTGTCCCCTGGCCACCTCACCAGGACCCCTCCCACAGGCTGCCAGCGACGCTGGCGTGCACTGGCAGGAATAACAACCTCCGGGAGCTCTGCAGGCCGCAGCGCCAGTATTTTACACACATGCCAGTACTTTCAAACTGTGGGTACTCCCTCTTGACAGGATGCAGGAGTGCTTGGGGGCTTTGGATTAGCTGCTGGAGCTGGAACAGCCGTGTCAGCACGGCACTGTGCCCAGGCTGAGAGAAGCGGGGGAGTAGGAGTCAAGTTCACCTGGAAGTGGGGCAGGGGGTGAAACAGCCTGGGAAACGCTGACAGAGGCTGGCTGGCACTCAGCCTGTCCCGAGGAAGCCTCGGGAATGCCTTCGTGCTCAGTACTGTGCAGCGATCAGCTCACATGTGCGCACCGGTTGATTCCCCTGGGACCGAAGCAGCAGCAGCAACATCCCGTCACCCCACGGGTGTTGACGCAAGTGGAGAGTCACCCCCCGCCTGCACAAGGCCACCTCCTCACAGCCTCACGTCCTCAGCCCTCTTGAAGGGAAGAGCTCTACACCGTGCCACTGCTCCTTCTCCACTGTGGGCACCCGTGCCCAAGCACGTGGGCGCGTGCATTCGCCATCGCACAATACGCAGCAAATTAGCGCTGCCTCTACCAAGACGATGTTGCCTTTGTATGAAGTGGTACCACAGACCTGAGAAGAGAACAACGGAAACGGCCTGCTCCCGCTCTCTCTGTGCTCTCAGTTGCCACAGACAGCTGAGATGCCCAGAATAAAACACGCAGAGCAAATTTGCTGGTGGAGTGTGAAGATGTCCTTGCAGGTGCTGAGGCTGTGCAGGACATCGCTGCTTCCTTTGTGGGACACACATTAATACATGTTATCCTACAACAACGCAAAAAGTAATTGGGACCCAACTGTACGGTACTGTGGAGAGGCCCTCACCTGCAGGCTGCAAACATGAGACTGCGGGCTGCAGGTGTGTGGGTTATGGAAGCGGGAGATGTCAGTTCAACTCTCCCCTCCCCTTGAGGGGGTTCACACCTTTCACCACCCTGGAGAAAACCTCACCTGCGAGCTATGAGGTGTCTGGGGCAGGTCCCACCACCACGCTCCTGCAGGCCTGCCCCACTGCGCAGAGCAGGAGTCACAGGAGGAGCATCCGGGGGGCCGGGGTGCAGTGAGGGCACTCGCCCGGCCCAGGGTCCCCACCCAGGGCTGCCCACTGCTGCTTCCAGGGCTGCCCACCACCGCTGCGTCCAGAGCTGCCCACCACCGCTGCATCCAGGGCTGCCCACCACCACTGCGTCCAGGGCTGCCCACCACCGCTGTGTCCAGGGCTGCCCACCACCGCTGCGTCCAGGGCTGCCCACCACCGCTGCGTCCAGAGCTGCCCACCACCGCTGCGTCCAGGGCTGCCCACCACTGCTGTGTCCAGGGCTGCCCACCACCGCTGCGTCCAGGGCTGCCCACCACCGCTGCGTCCAGGGCTGCCCACCACCGCTGTGTCCAGGGCTGCCCACCACTGCTGTGTCCAGGGCTGCCCACCGCTGCATCCAGGGCTGCCCACCACTGCTGTGTCCAGGGCTGCCCACCACCGCTGTGTCCAGGGCTGCCCACTGCTGTGTCCAGGGCGCAGGCTCCCGTCAGCGCTCCAGGCTGTTGCAGGATGGGGGAGAGGGAGAAGCACCACCATCTCCTCTTCTGGCAGTGCTTTAAGAGAAGGTTTTGGCTGCTGCTGCATTTTGTGCGAAACCTGATCTTGTCGGTGTGCGCGGTGTGCTCTCGGCATGCCTACCGCATCGAGCCCGCGGGCCCGGGCGGAGGAGCACCCCACGCCGGAGCCCCAGCAGCTGGGTGTGAGCCAGAGACCCTGGGGGGGACAGGCAGCCCCGGCCCTGGCGGCAGTGGGCCCGGGAGCCGGGGAGCAGCCCCTCGCCTCACCTCGCACGCCACCCAGCACGCTGCCTCTCGGACGCTTCGCGCCTTCGCCTTGACTCGGGCCCACTGCCCACAGAGGCAGAGGAAGGAGCAGGGACCCTGCTCTGCCCCGCGGCTGGAGACCCCCGTGCCCCGCAGCACAGCTCGTGCTGCCCCGCAGCTCCGCCACCGCCGAAGCCACCCCGGCCCCTCAGTCCTGTGCTAGAGCGACAAAATAACACCCCCGGACGTAAGCTCCGCTTCTTCACGTTATTTGTATCAGCAACAGATCTACCCTGACTATTGCCTGCATGCACGTTCTTTGCAAGAATGAGACAGAAAAACGGACTGGAATCCAACCTTTAGAATAAATATTTAAATATTGAAAGTGTACAGTCCAAAGCTTCTAAAGACTCAACCCCTCACCCTGGAAGTCTCCGAGTCACAAATCCCCTCCGGCTGGGAGAGGTCGCGGGGCGGCATCCCCCCGCGTGCCCTGTCTCACTCTCTGCTCCTCCTGAGCACCGTGCCTCACTGCAGTCAGAGCACCCGCCCTGCTCTGACCCTCACAGCCACTCACGCTTCCTATGGTCTTCAAGTGAACCAAGTAAATCCCCCATCTTCAAAATGGAAACACAAAACCAGTTTCTATCCATTTAAAACAACCACACATGTTAATTATAGCTATTAAATGCTACTCTGTATTTATACTTAATAACAGCATCTTTATTGGGGGCTTGAGAGTTCACATTCATCTGACAGCCCTTTTCTGGAAGGTCTGAGCTGAATAAAGTTGCATAAACTTCACACACAGGCTTTGCCCTGCTTCAGGGAAAGTAGTATAGTAGACTTACACTGCTGTGGGACAAAAATTTGGCTGTAAAAATGTGAAATTACAAATCTAACCTCTACAAAATCACAGCATAACACAAACTGAATTCAAATACCAGGCGCAAAATATTTTCTTTTAAAAATTCTTGCGTTTTTAAGCACAAATTCATTCCAGCCCATGTGGCTCTAGCTGGCAGCCAGCTTAGTACTGCTCCCTACTGTCAGTACTAAAACAAACAGAAATTTACAGCCTGTCCTCCATTCAAAATTGTCGCAGAGCAAATTGCTAAAAACGAGTAGCATATCTGTTGATTGCAGCCTTGCCACAAGTTAGAGGGTTCTCTGTTTGCTCATAATGGGTAAGCAGAGTGAACATCCTTCTTTGTAACCTCTCTTCCTTACCAGAATTACTCTTTTTTTGCACATTTTCAGTATTCTAACCCCAGCATTTGTACTCTGTTTGTCACCCACCATAAGCCACAGCACGCTGCATCCACGCACTGCTTTGGACAACGTCTGTTCCCAACCATCACGTCATTACTAAATGCATGTTGTGAGATCCATTCTGAAGAATAAACAAGAGTTTATTTGTTTTGTTTTTCACAAACATGTGTACAAGTAAAGCTTAATTGCCAGCCCATTTCAGAAAGGATATGCAAAAGCATATTGAAAAAAGCAGCTTTATAATAAAAGCCAAGGGAAACGTTTCTCACCCTTCCCTGCTCACAAGACACAGCGAGCGCTGCCCTAATGTCCCTCGGGGAGGGAGCCAGGGTAACGTCCCTGCCTCTGGTCGCTTGCTTTCTTAAGCTGCAAGTCTTTGACGTGCCTGGAAGAACGGAGACGGTGAGGAAAAGGAGAGAGAAAACTGCAGCAGAGGTGATGCAGAATAGCTGCAGACGTATGCTCACATCTGCCTGCCGAGTCTCAACAGTACCCAAGACGCACACAGATTTGCTCCGAGGGGAAGATTCAATTATCTCCCATTTCTTGGTACAGCAACCGGCTAAGCGGCATTGTCCCGTACCGACATAACTTCTGCATATCAGCTAACAGGAATGGTGCACCCTTTCGGCAAGAAATGTAGGGTCAAGATTTTCTTTTTTTACCTCCACAACACTGCAATTCAGGTGTTTTAGCACCGCCCCAGCCCCTGTTCCCCTGTCTGGGCATCTTGGCCGGAATGCTAGCGTAGCTAGAACACAAGGCGGCACTGATCCTGAGCCTGGACTGACCCCTACTTGATAGTCCCATTTTACTTTTTCATGGGGCATTAGTTCATAAAAGATCCTGCAGATCCACCTAAAGCTCCTTCCTCTCTGAACTTCCTCACGACGCAATCCATTGAAGTTTCAGGATGGCCTTTATTACAGCATATGCTGAGGCTTCAAATGTAAAGCAACATTTTGAACAGGCAGCATCTGTCTCCGCAGGCAGGAAAACCCTTTTGTTACCATATTGAACTGTTACACATAGCAAGAGATGCAGTTCAAGCACTAAACTCTTGATCTTCACTCGAAAGTCTCTACTTTCACTTATCAGCCTGACATCTCACAGCGGGGCCACCTGACCAGACTACGGGGCTGGCTCCAGGGCTCGCAGACTGGAACCAGACCTCTGAGGGAACAGGGGCGGACGGAGGTGGCCAGCTCCCTGGGACCCTCCAACACAGTTCAAAGTGACATGTTTCAAACAGTCTTTTCCTCCGTACCCCATTGCCTTCAAAGCACAAACAGCTTTATAGCCTGGAGCATGTAAAGTATTCACTCAGGATGCACGGCAGTTGCTCTCAGCGGAGGAAGGCGCACGGCTTTGCAGAGACGTTCGCATCCTGCACGCTTCCAGCACTTCTCCTAAAGGAGTTTAAAGCTGAGTCCCTTGCTCTGGCCCATTCTTTGATTTCTGCCATCCCGTTTCTGCCAGATCCTTGCAGTTCTCTGTCAGAGCTCACGCAGAAAGAATTTAAAGCAGAAATACAGCAACCCAAAAAAATAAAAAAAGCAGTAAAACTCCCCAGCAATTGGACCCTGAAGTTCAAGGCACAACTTCTCTGAAATAGAAAATGAGCTAACACATAATTAGGGGTTTTCCCAAAGAGACTGAATAATTTATGGAAAGTTACTGACATGTTCCTGACATGTTTAGTCCAGTTACGCCTTTGTACAATATTAGGCTATGACATCACAGCACTAAAAGACAATGTATTCAAAAGAAAAATCAGTTATTGTGAAGCCAACAGAGTAGAAGCTCCAGAAACTGCTAAACTTAGACCATTTTCCTAAATCACTGTTTTATAAAAGGAAAAAGAAAGCATTCCTGGCTGTGTGCAATGTGTGCTGAAGTCACAGGATCCCACTTGTAACAACTCTCCTTCCCCTTGTCACAGCCTAAATTAACTGCACTCACAAGGAGGCAAATGAACAGAACCAGAGCGCTCTGCCTACGTCGTTTGGCAATTTGTTACCAAAAGTGTTCCCGGAGCCAAGACCTACTCACCACTGGGCAAAAAGAGTCCCTCTAGATCCGAACGGGCAAGCTTTCCACATTGATCAATGGATTAATGGCGTTCGTATTTTGCAGAGAGCTGCGGGAAAACAACTGTCCTTAAACAAAGAGAGGGCGCTTCTCTGGATGTGAGGATGCAGACACTGTTTATCTAATGGTTGGAAAGTTTACAAGAAAACAGCAAACTTCGTGCTGTGGTTGTTGAACTGAAGTAGGACTTTAGTAGAACCAGGTTTTTTCGGTAATTTTGCGGTTGTAACAACTATTTTCTTTACATACTGCTATAGAAAAGGGACTCTTTTTAACTTAATTGAAGACACTATCAAGAGTAAATATACTGGGGCTTTTAATAAAAACAGTATGAGGAGAACATTCAAAGCTAAATAATCAGAAGCAATTTGTGTTCATGAGCAGAATGATGTGTCATTTTTTTCCCTTGCAGCGCTCTGTACTGGATCAGTTTTGAGACTGTGGCAAACTTTAAACCTATCTTAAAATAATGAACAGCAGTGAGGGTTGAAGATAGTTTGAAAAATACGCTGGAAAGAGAAAACATATGCCACAGAGTGTGGTGCAAAAGTCATATTTCATGCATGACTTTAGAGAATGTTAATAAGGATTAGAACCATACTTCAGCAGAATAACAATCAGTCAAAGAAGTGTAATTAATTTTTCTTTAGATCTCTGTTAGACAAAAATACAGGAGAGATAGCGTTGTTGCCCATAGACTTCGCTGCAGCTAAGAAATATAGCCCTTAAATACACATCGTAATTGTACGCTATAACCGGAGTGTAGTACATGACTCATTTGCTTTATAGTTATTGGTTTTATAATATTATGAATCCAAAAATATTTTAAACTTCAATTTTTTTGCTTTGGCCAATAAATATGATTAAGATAATACATCCAAAAACATATGTAAGCTGTGTATATGGGACATATGGAAAGCAGATGTGTTCTTAATTTACATATGACCTAAAAAAATCAGCTGATTACCAGAGATGGTACTTTGTGAAGCTGTTTTGGACTCAGAAGCATTGTTGCTAGCTCAGCACCATTTTAAAGTAGGGAGCTTCCTTCTCTTGTGTCTGAAACCCCAAACTCCATGCTGCAGAAAGACGGTATCCCTGAAGCAGCGATCATTTGGCTTCACACAGAACAGCCCAGAAATGGAAAACCAGGATCATTTGTTTCTAAACACAATTGTTGTTGAAAACTTTTCTTTAAGTGTATGTTCCAGCATATGCTTACAAAACTTCAGTTGTGCCCTTAATAATGCGCTTTCAACCATAATGATAATAATGGCCATGCTCAGTTTTCATTATAAGCCCAACTCTGAATGCCAAAATAAAAAGGCAAAGCTGTATCCATCTCACTGGTGAGAAATCATGCCGAGGTGGTCGTCACTTTTTTCAAAATCACAACAGATCCAGGAAGCAGCTTCTTAATTACAACCTCCCGTGACAGAGGTTCTCTGGTGACCGTGTTCTGGTTTTCATTTTTTTTAGCTATACCCGATAAGAAAACAGTAACTTACCATCAGATATAAAACGGAATGAAAAGCTACGCTTACAAGGCGCTCTCAGTCGCACATGCAGCCAAGAAGGAAAGTTCCCGTGTCAGTTAGCATCAGAAGTCAAATCTGGGCTGCAAAGTGGGACACCAGAAATACGGGGTTCCTAAATCTTTTGAAAGCAAAACATTTTCTAGCCTTTTTCTGAGAAGAGGTGGTTGAAATCGCAGGGGAGACAGTCAGAGGGTCAAGATAGCTTTTCCAAAACACAGGCTAATTGAACACACCACTGGTAAATAGACACATTTTTTCAGGCAGGCGTTTGTCACAGTTAGGAAGTTCTCGCTCTTCTGCCAGGCTCCAGCTTGGCAGCGTCCACGGGAACCACTCCAGCCCGAGTGCCCCTCGCAGAGGTGCCAAGATGCAAACCTGCTGCTGCCGCCGCTCCCTGCGCTCCGCAGCCAGTGGTGCGGGGCTGTGCAGGATCGGGCCCTTGGGCGGCAGCCGGAGGCTGCTCCGGCCAACTCCACCGCAGCCCCTTCTTCACCGCCGCCGCAGCACGCACCCTCCTCCGCCCAGCGAGACAGATGCCGGGGAGACCTTGCACGGCCTCTGCCCTCCCTCAAGCCAACAGACAATACTTCTTTTTTAGGCAAACAGTACTTTAAAATCTGTCTCCTCGCTCCTCCCTGCCGACATGTGATTCGGGATTTGCTGGTGCAGCAATGGCTTGGCGGACCCGCGAAGCGAGCCCAGGCCCCGTCCCCCTGCTCACCCTGCGCCGGCGGCCATGCGGGACGGGGCTTTCCCCCACGGCTTCGGGGAGTCCCCCCCAGGCAGGGGTGCCCACCGCCGCGTCCAGTTGCGGAGGGGCTGCCCGGCGAGGGCACGAGGCGCCTGCTCAGCCCGCGCCCGCCTCGGTGCCGCAGGGCGGTCTCCTGGGCGCTTCCCGCTGCGCTTCCCGCCGGGGTGCAGGCCATGGGCCCTGAGGGACGATGGCTGTGAGCCGTCCTGGAGCCCCGCACTGGGCCACCGACAGGGTCTCCCTCCAGCAGAGACCCCGGCACACACCCAGGTGCAGCAGGACTGCTGTCTGCTGTTTCTCATGTATCAAGCTTTGAACAAGATACAAGTAGGGGCTGTTTCCCCAGCGTGGGCTCGCAGCCTGCGCCATTCTCCTGTTGCTCCTGTACAACGCCGGAACACCTCTTCACAGCAGAGCCGAGGGGTAAAACTCAGCCAACTCTCTGGCCCGGCAGCCGTGATGCTGAGAGACGGCTTTGTCCCGGCTGTAACGCGGGTTCCAGCCCAGGCACTGGGGCTTGGTCTCAGAGCTCCCACACGCAGGGTCCGGTGCTGCCCCGCGGTTTCTCTCCGCTGCTCCCGGGCGCAGGGACACCGAGATCAAGGCACCAGGCAGAGCAAGCCGCTGTGGCGAGCAGCCAGTGTTGCAGGCGCTCGGCAGACCCGCTGCTGATCCAGGCTCCTGAACAATTTCTCCTCCTTCTCCCCTCCACCGGTATTTTTCTTTCCTTGTTCCAGAATCTGTCCTCTTTCCAGGAAATCTCTGTTTGTGTCAGACAAGGCAATGGGACATGCAGTTATTGTTGGACTCTTGTCCAAAAACTATTGCTTCTCTGGCTCTGCTCCTCTGCAGACAGCCCTCCTCCGCGGGCCACTGCCAGGGCCTGCAGCACACACTGCCGGTCCGGGTACCTGCTGCCACCGCCAACACACACGGGGCAGAGCTTCTAACAGACTCCGCAGGGAGAAATTAAAATCCCACCCTACTTTTCAGAGCGACCTAATACAATAAGCACAGAGATTCTTCCATGACACATCCTATAAACTTGATCCTGTGAGATGCGGCATCACTACACCAAGGAAAAGAAAAAAGGGCTGTAGAGGAGAACCCTGCCCGTAGGCTGTTGGGGGCATTTTCTCATCATCATCCCAGACCTCATGATCTGAAACATCTGCATTGTCTTACGCTGGTCACCCAGACCCACTGTCCCTCTGAACTCCAAATGTTTCCCTTCTCTGCTGTTCGATGCCTCCCTGGGTCACAGGCCCTCGCACACAAATCATTTCAGCCCTCGGAGGGGGCTGAGAGGAAGGCAGGGAGGCTCTGAAATTCAATCCCCAAAAGGTTTTTGGTTTTTTTTTCCGGTCCAAACACAAGTTATTTTTCTTTCCGTTAGAATGCCTTAGCACTAAGCGCTGCTCACACAGAAACAGCACCCCGGACTCGCCGCGGGTGGGTGGTTGTTTCCCCCGCTCACGGACCCTCTCGCTCAGAGGAGGGCAGGACATGTCAGGAGGAGGTGAGGGGCTGCTGCGTGAAGCTTCAGGGCACACTGCGAGGACAGGGTTCGGTTCCCTCTGAAGATGCAGAATGTACTGCGTTGCCTGTGTCTTTCTGAACCAGACCTGCTCGTCGTTCCTGAGGAGACCTACGCCAGCACCGACACTAACGGAGCGATGGCCTCGTGTGTGCCAACCGCCGCAGTGGAGACCCCCTAAGTCTGAACATGTGAGATTAATGGGATCCCAGACTGCTTTCTGAAGTCACCTTTTCTGAAACACACACAGCCTCATTCCGCATCACTTTTGTTTGCATTTAACATTTCTTGCATTTCAGTGAGGCTTTCTTTGAGAAGTCTGATGTTTTGACGGCCGATCACAGTTTTACTGAACCTCGTCACCAAGCACAACCTGACATCACTCTGTCTGCCGCAATTCACCTATTAGTTAACTGGCCTTAAAAGTTTACAGACGTTTTATAGACTCTTTCACCAGCCTCACCGATTAGCTGGCTGTTTAACACTGCTTTCAGCTCACCACCTCCAGCCCTGTGCTTGCTGCAGAGATTGCTGCCAAACTGACGCCCAGTAACCGACTCTGCGATCCGAGCTGAGCTCTGTGTTTAAAGCAAACCTGCTCTGCTAAAGGGAAGCGGCTACCTTGTAAATTCCTTTGCTTGCTTTTTTGTAAATAAAGCAGTGTGTATGTTCCCTTGCTTGCACTGTATGACCGCAGTCGCTGGTGCTTAAGGAGGAGCAAACCAACCCAGGTGACGCAGCAGCAAACTGCTCCACGCTCCCCAGACGTGAGAACTTTCCTATCCCGACGCCTGGTGCAGCCCGGTCCTCAGAACACATGGGAAGAAACAGTGTGTCCCAGGGATGAGCGTGCCCGGGACAGGCCCCAGCCCGCAGGAACCCTGGGCAGGTCGCTTTGCACAGGACTTTGATATCTGCTGGAGGAAAGTGCCACGAGAGATGCAAACATCTCCCGCAGATGAGACGTGTGCTCAAACTGGGGAGCCCGAGGTCGCAAGGAGACTGGGCGGGGGGGACGGGGAGGAGAACGGGGAATTCCTGAAAGATAATTTCTTAAAACATTTAATTAGCACTGACTTTTAACATCTAAAATTACTTTTAAAATGTGCATAGAGATGAAAAATACAGAAGAGCTGGACACACCTTCTAAAACTAGGACTGGTGAGTAGTGCCGACTGAACCAGCTTGCAGCAGACCAGTTGATGGAAGTTTTACGCAGTGTCTCTACCAGCAGTGCCAGGCTGGATGAAAGGAAAAAAATCTTAAAGCTTTCCCATTCCCTTGCTTTTGATTACAGCTTGAAAAAATAGTTAACACAAGAAAAAAAATAATTAGTCTATCCCCCAGAATGCAGCATTCTTTTAAAATTTCCCAGACTTCTATTTCAAAAATTACAGCAACCAGCATAAACTTCACAAACCCACCGAGGAGGCAACTCTTCAAATACCTGTGGTTTCCCACATTTTCCAAGGAAAACAAAAAGATTTATAGTTTCTCATGTTAAATCTGAGAGGCTAAACTTTGAGAGACATACTTGCCCACCTGCTGCATGTGTATTAGTTCTAGCTGAAGAGAAGTCAATAAAAATGGAGAAAGAAGAATTTGCAGAGCTGGTTAAAGTAATAAGATTTGTTTCAGAGCATCTGATCTTTAGACTAACAGACTTCCAAACAGTTGGACAAGTAAATAAAGCACCACAGGGAACCGCTAGTTGAAATAGGTTACCGCAGGGATACGCACAAAGGAATTCCTACAACTAAGAAAGGGCCGGAGCTATGAAACTTATAATACCAGCAACTGGGATGAATTGCTGACTTCTACAACACCGCGGAGCAGATTCTATAGGTACCCATGCTTTGAGGAGGACATGAAACCCTGTTTTGAGCTTTGTGAAGTATTACACCCGGTAACAACTACCACCGAGCAACAACAATATTTTACGCTTCACATCGATCCTGTGCTTCTGAAAAGACAGGGTTTTTTAGTTCCACTCACTCCTTTTTCTGGACAGAAGACTTGAAGAAGCTGAGTGACACATTTTGCTACACGGCCTTGCACACACGATGCAAAGGGAAATGTTGCCTTTAAAGACCTTACTTTTCTTATGAGAGAAAATCCAAACACAAAAAGTTAGCCTCTGAATGCTCCTGCCACCTCCCTGGGGTTCTGCTGCACCAGATACACCGCTTCCCGGGACGGCAGCGGGCAGCAAGCGCTCGTCGTGACAGGCAGTGCGGGAGGGGATGGGCGAAACCCAGGCGGCAGCCGCAGCTCCCAGCAGCCGGGAGCTGTGCCACGCAGCAGGCAGCAGCGAACAAAGCGGGAGATGTCCCACGTCCATCCAGCGACGAGGGGGTGGAGGTGACACTGTTGTAAGGTGCCATCTGATCAGGACTTCTTTTCTGTGCTTGACATGAATAAGGGGATTAGGATGGCAAGTTTCCGTGAGCTCACTCTATCGGACAAAAGGCCCCGAGGTTTAGTGTCACACTGCCTGATAAAAGTACAGGAGGCTGTCAATCACGGGCTCCTAGGTACTTGTGTCAGTGACATAATCTCATTAGAAGATAAACCAGTGAAATCCTTTTCATGATGAAAAGTTACATTTAATTGCTCCTTTGCTTTTCTTCTCTTTCTCTTGTTCATTTGTCCATTTAACTCTGTTAATGTTAGCTATTACACGAATATAACAGCACAAAGATGCGAGCCATCCGCGCTACAGCCGTGCTCATAAGAAATGAACAGCTCAGGCTCCTGAAGGGCGGCAGTGTCCATGCAGAAACAGCACCGGTTGTGATCTTTTGAACAGAAGGTCAAAAGAGTTACCGAATTAGTTAGCAGGAGTGCTCACGCACACGGATAAAGCTAAATGTTATGTCAGTTGCTTTAATACCAAAGTAAGCTGGAAAAAGACTAAAAAACGGTAAAGCTCAGTCTCTGTGCAACAAAGGCAGACTTTTAATATCCTTTTACAGGAGCAAATCCATATTAGCCTCAGTAACATGACTGTTTCACTTCCAGCCCGTTTCAGGTTGTTTCTTTTCGGTTTCACAAACAGGCAGCTGATGCTGACAGCACGAATCACCGCACACCGCCGGGAATGAATCAGGAGAAGCTTCACCGCAGCCCTGAGGGGTGAGTCGGGGAGCGTCCGTGTCTGCATCCCCCGCATGCCCGCTGCGCGCCCGGGACTGCCACGCTACGCCGAGGGCTCGGCTGGGAGCGGGCCAGGATCCAGCCCGTGCCACAACGGCAGGGTGACCGGAGGAGCCCGGGCAGCGCAGAAGCTCTCCCGTGCCCGAGAAGAAGGCTTGGGCGGGCACACGCGCGGTCTGCCCAGTACTGTCTCCTGGGGACAGAGGGGAAGGACAGGGCACTCTGCCCGATCGCAGCCCCGCATCCTGGCGCAGCGCAGGTGGCTCCGACGCCGCTGTCCCGGGATGCCCGCGTGGCCGCGCGGCTGCGGCAGGAGCTGCCCACGCGCGTGCCCCTGCCCCGCCACACCGAGCACAGCCCCTGGGCAACCACAGGGCCCACGTCCTCACCCATGGTCCCCCAACCCTCCCAGGACACCCCAGCCACCGCTCTGAGCCGCGGCAGGCCTGGTGCCGCCCACTGTCGCGTTACACGTGTTCACCGCACGGCGCGCGCGCTGCCTGGCGTGTGCGCACCGCGCGGCTCTGTGTGCACGGCGGCAGTCCGGCGCTCGGCAGCGCCGAGGCCAGGCAGGCGAGGACGAGCTGCCCTGGCTGCGGTCGCCGCTGGGCAGCCGCTCGCTCTGCCCGCAGCCGGGGCACGGGGCGATCAGCCGCTGCCGAGGAGCAGCAGGACTGCTGGGTCTGGCTCAAACTCCCCAGCGGTGCCAGAAGGAGCAGGATAGCAGGAAGCCATGCAAAGGTTTAAAGATATTTTCCAAATATTTTCAGTACGGGAAAGAGAGCTTGGATGTGATCTTGCTTTAACAGGACTGATCCAACAACTGAAGGTCAAGAAGTCTGCCAGCAAAAATCAAAACAGACGCAAAGATCAGCCGAGCCTTTACCGGTACAGCAGAGTTGCTCTGGTTACTGTAGCCCAGACTGCCCCAGAAAATGCCTCTGGGAAGTAAACGAGCACTGGCCACGCAGTTTAGTCACCCTAAGGCCCCCAGTTCTTCAACTAGTCGTGCATGTAACTCTACCTTGTAAACAGCTACTGAAGAGACTGAGTACAATTAGCCACCTTACTAGTGCAGGACCACAGCCCAAGCTAGAAGCTACGCTTCTCAAAATATGTATTTTTAAAACATCGTATAATCATCACCATTAATAAACTACAAACATATTCTCAGTAAATGACTAGTGCTATTTAATACCATGGAGTCCCACTAAAATAAGTTTTACACAAAGCACCTGAATGTGCATATTATCCAAATAATTTAGCTCCACAAATGTGAAATGTTTAAAGAAAAAATGAATTCCATTCATTTTACACATACTGTTCCTTATTTTATCCAAGTGCCAGTCCGACTGAGAACAAACTAGCACTTTAAGCTGAAATGCTTTGAGAAATTAAATGTGTAATTCTCTCCCATAACTCAGCAGATCTCAAAGTAAACAAGTCCTGTAGAATTATTCAAGAAAATCATGTTTTCATCTAAGGACTAGCAAAAAAATTCTAACAAAAGTCTTAAGACTTTGGTTTTTTTAGCAAAAGTATGCATGAAAAATCATAAGAGAGAAGGATCAGAGTGGTTAACGGCAGAACAGCAGCAGCTGAAAAATGTGATTTAACACCGGTTAAATCAGTAGTGGTTGGTGATTTTAGTGAAAAGACAATTGTTACACTACTGGGCTGCTGATCACATGTCACTGGCATTCCACAAACGCTCTGCCCCTGGAAATCTAACTCCAGCTTTTGGGAAGGCAGTTTCAAAACAGTGCAACATATTATAAATTAATTACCTGACTTACTATTTTCTCTCAAAACAACAGTTCCTATATTATGCATATTTACAAAATCCTTTATTGCATTTTCAAATATTTAATCACTCATATTTCATACCTGCCAGGTCTGTGTCAGACTCTAGAGACTCCAATTACTACACTGAGAAAGCCTGTCAAAAATATTTGCATACAGTTATTTGCTGTGCACCCAAATCTCTCTTACATTTTTTCTGGCATCAACACGAGAGGTGGCAGAAGACCAGCGCCCGCTCAGCCCGGTCAGGTCGCTGTCCTGGTCACCCCGTTCAAAACGGCGCAGGGTGCAGGGCAACCAGTGAAACCGACCTCCTACAAGTGAAGGTTTCACAGCTTTCAAAGCAGCAACGAGGAAAGAACAATGGGTGAGCTCAGCGCAGAAATTTATTTTCACTGATCGAACTTCAGCAAATCCAAGGAACCATTAGGAAGTGCTGTCAACTAAAGCCTGAAATCTAAGAAAGTAGCCATTCAAAGCACAGTAGGCCCTTATAAACAGTTAATCCACGCAGCTGCAGTAGTTAAAGCAAACACACTACCCTTCACTGCGCCATCAATTACACCTTCCTAGAAAAAATTACACAAACTTGGTAGGATTTTTCAGAGAGAAGATGGATTCTTTTGGAGACTTGAGGTCAAGACTGGGCTGTTTAAAGTATATTATTAACAAATAAACATTTATTGCAAAAAAACCCTATAGGCCTTTGGGGAGGAAAATTGTGTTATTTTTGGCATCAAATGACACAAGCCATTTATGACATGAATGGCTATCACCAGCAGACTGATGAAATGGCAAATGTCTCCCACTTAACTTCCCCTGGCTTCCTGAATAAACTTTTTCAAACACTTTTTTCCTTCTGAAATGGCAATAAACTCCATGTAATTTTGGTTTTCTCTCTGTTCTAGCTATTTGAAGATCCGTAGCTGGAAAGGGTTGAAGGTACTTCCAGATGGAAGCTGAAGACTCCCCAAAGACTGGTAAGGCGATGAAAATCACATTGTTAGGATCTGGGGCTATGTACCGCCCTTGTTTGTATGTATTCTTGCTTGAGTGACAACTCGCAATTGGCTTTCAGATGGCTGGGTGAAAAAGCTGAGGTTTAATTGTGGCATCCAACAAATTGAATGCTATAGCGCTTGTCATTGAATGTATCCGCTGCGCGCTCAGACAAACCCCTGCCAAAATATGAGCTGAATTTTTAAGTAAGAAAAAAGCCACAAATGGAACAGGCTTCAATTACTCCAGACAACCAATACTCATAGGACACGTATGAAATGAAGACGGCTTGCTTGCCTTGGGCTTGTTTTACAACCTTTCTGCAAGACATGGGTCAGCGCAGCGAGCTCAGCTACCGCCCGGCCCGCAGTGCCATCGCCCTGGGCCAGCCGTGGAGCACGGCTGCTCGCAGGGCCATGGGCCACGGACCACCCTGCTCCGGCCTCTGCCGCGAGGGATGCTGCAGGCGGGCCGGAGTGCCGGCGCTGCTTCGCCAGGTCCTCCCATTTCCTTGGCTCCGCGGGGAGCAGCAGCTGGACGGGGAGGACGCCGCGCTGGGCAAGGCTGCTCTCCCTGTAATTGCCCTGGAATCTCTGGGGATTCTCCCACACTAAATTAATGCAGGCGCCATCAAGGCTAATTTATTCCACACCCACAAAACCACGCTGGGGAACTGTCCGGGCATGGGTAGCGAGGCCGAGGCAGCACAACTCCATGGACCAAGGCAGCAGGAGTTACACACCCGCAGCGCACCGCCCGCTCCCCCCCGCTTGGGACACCCACCCAGGAGTTCAGGGACCCCACCAAGGCCACGCGTGCCCCCACAGCCCCTGGCGCAGGACACGATGCAAAGCTGCCGCTGACACACAGACTGCCTCCTCCATGCAACGCTCGCCCTCAGCAGCTCCTGCCAGCCAGGAGCAACCAGGGCACAGGGGCTGCAGCAGGGGAACCCCTCAGCAGCAGGGGATCCCCCCAGCAGTGCAATTCCACCTGCTCCTCCGTTAACAAAGTGGCTGTCGGTCGTTACGCTTTCTACTCCCATCAGCTGAATCACTTGTTCATTGCAGATCCAACCACGGAGCCTGGCCGGTTCAAACCAACACTACCAAGTAGAGATAGCATCACTGCAGCATTTCACATGCCATTTACTCCCTCAAATAGTTTTACTTCACTGTACTTTTCCAACGTTTCATACATTGCTCTTAATGATAACCTGTCTTTCGTACTACAAGCACTCCCATCACCATGTCCCATCTGTAAAAAGCCAGAGCATTGCTTTTCTTTTTACAGCCCCACCCCCCCAACCAAAAGGCACATGCAGGACATCGCAGTATCTGCTGCGAGCATCAGCACTCATGCAAATACTGCAACAAGCACAAACTGCACACGGCTACAACACTGTCACTGTCACCACTTCACGACTTCCAAAGGGAAAATGTGTGGGGAAACAGCTTCCTTGCAGCTTGCAAAAATGTTGGTGAATGAAGTTATGAAGTAAATAATGTCTCATATGTGTGTGTAAATAAATAAAAGTGAGAATGTATCCAGATATTGCAAAGCTTTGGCATGTTTGGCCGACAAGAAAGGGAACCCTTAGAAGAGCAGCATCGCCCCTGGGACAAAGCAACACCCAGAACATGGAAGCTCTTCCTCCCTAGACATCAGGGAGAACCAGGCTGTGACAAACCGGCAGGCTGAGGCTGTCGGTGCTGTATCCCCAGCCCCGGGCAGGCAGAGGCATCAGCACCACAGCAAGGCTTCCCCGCCAGCTCTCGGCACTGGTGGGTGACAGCACCAGAGCCCATGCCTGTTGGCTGCGCGCCTCCAGCCACGGGGCAGACCTTGGCCGAGCTGGAGCCTCCGGCCGCGGGGCAGACCTTGGCCGAGCTGGAGCCTCTGGCCGCGGGGCAGGCCTTGGCCGAGCTGGAGCCTCNGGCCGCGGGGCAGGCCTTGGCCGAGCTGGAGCCTCCAGCCACGGGGCAGACCTTGGCCGAGCTGGAGCCTCCGGCCGCGGGGCAGGCCTTGGCCGAGCTGGAGCCTCCGGCTGCGGGGCAGACCTTGGCCGAGCTGGAGCCTCCAGCCACGGGGCAGACCTTGGCCGAGCTGGAGCCTCCAGCCACGGGGCAGACCTTGGCCGAGCTGGAGCCTCCGGCTGCGGGGCAGACCTTGGCCAGACCCGTCCGGTGGCGCGAGCCCCCGGCAGATGCAGGCACCGGACAGCAGGGCGGGAGCTGCCACCCACACACCCACCCTCTCCACGCTGCGAGGGGGAACTGGAAAGCGGCAGCAGCAGAGCCCACAGCCGCCGCCTCGCCGCACGGGGCCGGGGCACTGCCACCCTGATGGGCCATGCAGGACGCCGAACCCGAGCTCTGCAGCTGCTCACAGCGTCGCGCCAGTTCCCTCACGGCAGTGTGTGCTGGGGATGTCCAACAGCAGCCACCGCCCAGCCCCAGCAGTCGAGTCGGTACCGGGTTCCCTGCCGCCCACCACAGCAGGGTCTGCCCCTCACCCGTGGGGCTGACAGCAGGCCTGGAGCCTCCGCGCTTCTCCCTTCCCAGGTGCAAACGCGAGTTCTGCGGGTAGGAGAGCTGGTGGGGCTTCCTCTGCGCGGCTGCGGGCCCCCGCCTTTCACTGAGCCTTCCTCCGTCACCTCTGTACTGGTACGAAGCAGAGACGCTGAATCTGTGTGATTGTTTGCATGTAACAAAAACCAGACTGACACGTAATAAAATTAGTATCAATAGAATCACTTCAGAAAAACATTTTCTCTTGAGATTTCAAGAGAGCTGCACACAATATGCAAAACTGGGACTTAGGGCAGACTGGCCTCGCGGTGACTTCTTCAGAGAGGTAGGTCTTGCTCACTGTTCCTTTCTTCCTCTCTCTTCTCTCTTCCTTTCTGATTCTGGACTCTAATTATTAATGACCAGAAGGTGACTGGGAAGCGCTCAAAATACAGTATTTGCATTTCCCCAGCGCAGTCACAAGCACAGCGAAGCCAAGCGGCTTGCAGAGCACCACAGAGCCAGCAGCGGGGTGAGGAGCACACGCTCGGCTTTGTCAGAATGCTTAATGAAGGAAAGGAATTTCTAAAGCCTCACTGCTGGTACCAACATTCATATCGGGCCCCCCCACTCTCCTCATCAACTGTAGTGTGAGTGGGAGCTGACCCGTAGGGTCATGCTCCACATGTGAAACTNTTCTTGTCATCAGATGCCAAGATCCAACTGCGAAGACAACTCACAACGTTAAACTGCAACTTCTGTTTAGGGTGGGTTTCAGATTTGAAGAGCCCCATCCCCAAAAACTTCCGTGCGTGGCTCCACCGAGCTCTCCCTATGCGCTTGCTGTCAGGTAAGTAAACTGACCTCGCACGACACTGCAAGCCACTGCACGCCAGGAAAATTGGCTTCAATGGCATTACTCATGGGAGCCCTGGGAGCGGGGATTTGCCAGCTCTGGCCCCCGCTGGGGCCCGTGAACTGGCAGCATCAGCCCCTCCACGCAGGGAGTGTTCCTGGCGCTGGTGACTGCTGCAGGAGGAATGTGCTGCCAACCTCTGCGAGCACTCGCAGCCCGCTGCGCGCACCGCTAATCTGAAGATTGCTCTCTAAAATTATAACAGGTAGGTACTGACTCAAGCCTGCATGTACATACAAACCTTCATGGAGTGGATATTCAGTCTGCAAGCCACGATTATTAATAGCAGGAGGGAGGAGAAGGAGGAGGAGGAAGATCAGCTCTTTCCTCTCCTGAAAAGTCAGAAAGGCAAACCTCACGATGCCCTGGCAGACCCACCTGAACAGGTAACCAGCATGATCCCATCCCACTCATGCAGGGAATCCCAGCTCAGCTCCCCACCCCCCCGCCAGCTCCCGCTCACCCATCACAGCCAGCAAGAGCCAGCCCATGGCTTTTGACCTGTGTGAGCTCACGAGCAGCTCCAGCACGGCTCCAGTATCCTGAACACGTCACTCAACAGGCAGGGAGGACGGACCAGGTAACCTGGACCTCCAGCTGCTGGAAGAAGTACTGGAGGTGGAAACCAGGCTGTGTGCCCAGCCAGCTCCAGTCTGTGCGGCCGCGGTGGGACCCTGCCCTCCCACAGCTCCCTGCAGCTCCCGGTACCTCTCCTCTGGCTCCTGACCCTCCGAGAAGCTCACGATGAGCCTCAGGAGCTGGGCACGCTGGCCTGCTCCCGGCCAGGATCTACACAGAACCGAGGGCACAGCGCCACGAGAGTAAATAGATGAGGAGCTGCTGCACTGGAGACGGCTTAGCACTGATCACCAACTGCAAAGCAACGTCTGCAGAAGATCCTGAGTATTTACGAACAGTGCTGGGTCTACTGCACTGTCACGTACAGCTGGACCTTACTGTACCAAAGTTTCCCCCTCCTCGAAGGTAGCTCGCCTCTTCTGCGGTCATTTCAGTGTTTTGTTTCGCATTTTTTGTCTTAGTTTCATGATTTCCTACAGTGCTTTATTGTGATTTGCTAAGAAACCTCTTTACGATATGATACAGAATTAAATACTTGTCTCATTTCACATGCATTACCAAAAGAAATCTCAGCAAGCACACCCGCCACCCCCCCAACCCCCTCCCCTGAAAAGGGATTACAGCCGTGACACGACAGGAAAAATGAGAAACCAGAGAAGCTGCTTCCATTGAGAAGCTGCAGGAATAGCTCTATCAGGCGACGGAAACATGCTAGCTGTAGGCAAGCTGATTATGTCAAAGGATAGGATCCCACAGGTTGAAAACAACTGTTCGTGGAGTGGATGCTAATGAGAACTGTAACCTTTCTCACTAAGGAGTTTTCGCAGGTATCGGGCTGCAGCCCAAGGGTCCGGTCCCGCCGAGCTCCCAGTGACCCCAGCTCCAGCTGCGGCAGGCAGCGCTGCCCAGCACCCTGCCGAGTCCCGCTGCCGGAGAGCAAACGCCGTCCCCGGTCACACCGTCCACGCTCTGTAAGAAACGTGCTTTCTCTCGAACGCACGAGCAATGCACCAGTGCTCAATTTGTTAGGAGAAACTCCTCTAAGAAGTAATGATGTTTCTATCAGTCTCGGAGAACGACGAGTAACCACTGGCTGTAATTAGAAACAGCGTTAATAATTTCTTCTGCGAATTCAAATTTGCTTGCTTCCTATCATAGTAATAACCTATAATAAAAGTAACAACTGCAAAAAAATATTATTGATGTACACTATTATTCTTTTTTTGTTTTGGTTTGGTTTTGTAATCTGTGAATGGTGATTCAGGTTACACGAAGGAACAAACACATGAAAGTAAACTTCCTAACAGCTACCAGGAGGATTTGGTCCTCAGCACGTGCACATAAATTCCGTTAGCTCTTACTGGGAGAGTGCACGTGCACGCCTGTACATTATAAATAACACACTGATTGCAGTAAAATGAGGAGTCAAATTCTATTCTTTGATGAGCGAGGATGGCTCTCCTTGAAGTCAACAGGAATTGCGAATTTGCAAGTCCTTGTCAACATCTGCAAAGGAAAATTTTGTGCATATTAAAAAAAAATATTCTTTTTTGGAAGCAAAGCAAATTACCACCTTGACAACTGTTCTCTGTAAATGTACTGGCTTGTTACAGAAGCATCAGAGTATAAACCCTTATAAAGTTCCCAAGAAATAAGCTATTCCTTGTTTCTGTTGATATTAAGGGCATTGAATAAACTTGTGCCATAGCAGTTCTGCTGTATCTACTATGAAGATCACTGCAAAATTTCAAACCCAACAAAATAACAAACTGGAATTAACCATATTAACAATTCCTTTACTGTAATACAATCTCGCAGATGTCTACTTGTTCAGTTGTCCACAGGCAAACAGTTTTTGAAAGGTGAGTAAAATACCCCAGTTCTGTACGAGCATCCCGACGAGAAGGAAGCACGCAGGGGGGGTTAGCTGGGCTGCTAGATATCCATCTCCATCACAAAAGTTGCTGTAACAGACCCTGGGTTTCCCTGTTGACACTGATCTGAACGTTTTACCCTCTTGACACAGCGGATACCTGATGTTGCATACAAGATACTTAAGAGTTTTACATAATCTGTGTTAAAATTGCATAATACGCCACACATGGTGCTTTCCGCTAATAAGGTGCATTTAGCATCCAATAAAGAGCAATGGCAACACGTACATTCTGTGTATGTGCTGGTCACGTAAAGGGGGAAAATGTCTGTTATCAGTGATTTGTCTGGTAACAGCCAGAGCCTGTTTTGCAAACGGCTGTTTCGAGACCAGGGAACGGAAGGCCCCGGCCACTCCTCACCTCCCTCTCACAGCAACAGCTCGCGCTCACTCCTCCGAGCACTGCTGAGGGCAGGGGCTGGCTCCGGCCCGGCGACCGCCTTGGCCACAGAGATGGGACAAGTTTGTCAAGGTATGTTCGAAGCAATGGCAGACATACCAGAACGTAAAACAAGAGCAAGTCACTATTTAATTTGAGGAATATCAGTCTAGCCAAAGCAAGCCCAGGAACATAAAGTAAATGTAAGGTTGGTATTTAAAAAAAAAAAAGACAAGAAAAAAGTAAAAGCTCTGCCTCAATTTTATGCTGAATTTACAGGCATCTAGAAACAGTGAATAATTTGCCTGAACAAGGCATGCAAGATTTAGATCTATATTGGCATACGTGTTATAAACACCAAAGAGCATTACATTTAAAACCAAAAGTCAGCTCACTTTTCCTCACAAGTATTGCCATTTTTCTCTCTCTTACAGTCTCTATTCTCAAACTCAGAAGCCTAGCTTTACTTTCAACTTTTATTTTAAATTAGATATGAAGTTGTTCATGGATTTGTTTCACTTGGTTACTCATGGAGAAAAGTGGCGTCTCCTTCCCTAAATGTTACCAGTACTGTTGGAGCTGCCACTGCTGCAAAATAACCTTACCTCCCCGTTACCTTCCCGAAAATATCCCAGCTCAGAAAACACCTCTGCTTTCTAAAAAAAATTCTACTACTTTTTTATTATGCAAAAATCAAGCTTAATTCATAGCTTTAGATATAGCATACCGCAATCACATAGTCCACAAGGTGTATATTCCATAATCATTCCCTGTCCACTTGATCTGTTTATTCCAATTCACTTAAAGAAAGGAAATTTCTGTTCTGAACTGCACCCATCTAAATCCAAAGCAACTCCTCTAATTTCATTACGTGGCTGCCGGAGACTCAGCCGCCAAGGTTCACGTCACACTGTTACTCCCTACGAACTTGTTACTTCACCAACCTTCTTCTTTGTTTCAGAACAAACCTGGAGTTTTCACATTCTGTAATGAAGAAGAAACTGTCATTTCATTATGAGTGAATCTGTGCCTCATGAGTAATGCAACCATCCCCACATCATGCCAAAAAAACCCTTCTACCGCGCTAAGCCATCCAAGAGCAACAGCCGGCTTGTTTACCTTTACTGGAGATTACTGTACAATTCACTTCACAGTTTTATGTATTTACTTGCTTGCTTTCTTACCTCACTTGAGCAATAACATGACATAGCATGCGATCAGAAAACGTAGGCAGAAAGCAGATTTATCCCTGTGTTTTCTGCAAGTATGTTGTCTGACCTAGTACACCCTTTCCAGAGGATCCTGTAACGGTCTCTTTCCATCTCTCTGGGGTTCAAAACTCACAGCCTTTTTGTGAATCCGCATTTTATGCAACTCGTGACACGGTCCAAGCCAGCCCAAGCAGTAGAAAATCCCTGTCTAATATTATCATGAAATATCACCGCTCTATTTACGCACCGCATTCTCCCCAAACCGCCACGAGAGGCGAACGGCGCAAGGAGCGTTGTGCAAACCCGGCAGCAGCCTCCTCGCCTGCTCTCAGCCTGGCAGTGATAAGAAAAATGCAGGCTCTCGCGAGCCCCTCGCCTCCCCTCGGCGCTCGCCCCACCGAGCCCGCCAGCAGCCCCCGAG
>Ga0065711_1031995_pt1 | contig 28247 bp, 12 predicted proteins | sample Hoacrofraction12_FD_59098 | JGI IMG/M metagenome (GOLD analysis project Ga0065711, IMG submission 59098) | Hoatzin crop microbial communities from Cojedes, Venezuela - Epithelial fraction 12 v2 (version 2) | ecosystem: Host-associated > Birds > Digestive system > Esophagus > Crop | place... | reverse complement strand
CCTTTTTTTTTTTTTTTTTTTTTTTTTTAAATCACTAAGGCTTGAGGCTTTTCTGCCCTCATTTAGCTCTAAAATAGAGAAAAGATTTCATGCTTAAGGTAGACTAAAAATATTTTGCAGTTACATAGTTTCCAGTGTTGAAAAGCAAAAAGCTTGCTTAGTCGCATTTCAGTGTGTGTCCTTCTTACAAGGAGTTCGTATTTTAATAACTCAGTATAAGTTTATAGTGTCAAACAGTAAATACATAGATAGCTATAATTGTGAAATACACACCATGCTTATTATTCTTAGTAGCCTTCAGTAGTCATGTATGCCACTTGTTTAACAGGTCTATAGTTTCTGTGCTGTGGTATGTCTGTGCTGCTATCACCCCCAAAGACAGGAAAACATTTTAAACAGTCAGGGACTGCCACGTAGAGAAGAAACGTATTAAGGTAAAGACTTTTCGTGACTGGATGTTTAGTTTGAAGTGTGATTAATTTCAGCCTATGAATAAAAATTTTACTTTTCACAGAAGTGTAAGAGAAGTGAAAAAGGATGTCAAGGTTGTTATTTTATTATTAGGAAATAATAATACTGGAGAACTGCTTACAAACCTGCTAGGAAAAGACAGCAGGAGAAATAATTGGAAAACAGCCTTCTCGAGGCACTGGCGTGATGAAGAAGGCTGGTTTGCCAGTGTCTACAGTGGGCATCAGACAGCAGAATTCTTGGAAAACCACTATTCAGTCTTTACTTTTTTTGTGCACACTTCTACTGCATAAAGGTCTCTCAGATGAGCTGCGCTAAATGTAAAAGCCGCTAATCAATAGCGTGAAGGTGTGATTAAAATTAACAGTCATCCCCCAAGCCTGCAGCTTAAACAAGGAGCAGGAATCAAATGATTGGACAACAGTATAACAAACAGATCAAAGCGGTTATTTACCCAGATTTAAGCCAGTAGGAAAAATGAATTCATGGCTGACTTTAAATAACTACAGAGGTTATTTAAGGTAAAATGTGCTGTTATGGTAGATTCTGTGTATTGCAAAAGAGGAGCAGACTATTGGTGACTTTGTGGTGAGTGTTTTTATGTCTTTGTCACTGAACTGTAGTGCAGTGACTATTTGAATTTCTGACCAAAGGCTTTCAGCATCTCTTCAGCTGCCAGTTTACTGAGGAATAATACCTGCTCATATGTGGCCTCCAAAATATGAAAGATAAGTGGGTGATGTAGTGGATAAAACACATTAACTGCATAGTTTTAAATACAGAAGGAGTAAAAGGAAAGACTCTAGACTTGGTAAGAAACTTACTACCTTCTTTAATGTTGTCATCCTGAAACTGAAGCTATCATTCCTGAATACTGAGAAACGTGTCAAAGGAAGGGGTTTTGCCTGTTTTCTCAGACAGCGAAAGCAAAACGGAAAAGAAAAAAAAAAACATTTATTTTTCTACTGCAGTCTCTTTACATATCACTGTTATGGACATTTTGAAATGATATAAAAGAAGATAACAGCTAATCAGATCCTTTAAGTATAGTGTGGGAGTTTAAAAGGGAAACCACAAACTCTTTATCAATTCCAGTGAGCTCGTGTTCAGCGTATTGGAAGAAGAGCTTTATGCCCTGATTTTTTTTTTATCATTACTCCATAACGTTCTTGGCAAGATTGTAGGAACCTTAGTATCTTCTTCAGTGCATCTGCAGTGGTTTCAGATGTGATTTCCAGCTCACGCACGTGAAGTGAAGTTGCAGAGGTATGGCATGGATATTGCACATACCTGCCTTCTGCTGCCCTTGTGACAGGACCGTAATGCTGGCAGTGATTTCAATCACTGAAGCAAAAATTGCTTGTGGACGTCTGTAAGAGGTCTCTTCCTCCTTATCTTTCCATTTGAATCCAAAGACATATGTTGGACTTCATACTAGACAAATGAACTACTTTGATAAAAACACAGCATTAATTTTGTCTGGTAAGGGAGTAATCATTTTAAAGCAATTGAAAAAGGCTTTGAAGAGATGTGACAGATCACAGAAAGTGTTTGTTTTTCACGAGAACTGTGCTTCAGACTAGTGAATTAAACCTCAGAAAGTCCCACCAGGATTTGACCAAAGCTCCGTAACAGGTGGTTCGCTGAAAAACATGAATAAGACTGCTTACATCTGAAATCTGGTGTTCAAGACTTGTTGAACTGGGGCCCTAGTTGGTGAAAACATTTCAGCTTAGGCAAGTGGCCAACACAAGTATATGCTTGTGCCCTACTGATTTGCAGCATACCCAGTGGGACAAAAGTAGATGATTAGAGCTGACTGCCCGCCCAAGAATGCGGGAAGAGGCTGAGTGTCCTCAACAAGTGTTGACATAGATGATGGTTTTGATAATATTTCACAAAACTTCTGTGCGTTTGTCAGAGGATTTTTCTCTAAATAACAACAAACACCAACAAATTTATTATTATTATTATTATGGACCCAATCCTCACTGTCCAGGGCAAATATGAAGGATTATCATCAAAATAAGTTTTGCGTGTGTGTGTGTGAATGCGTGGGGTGAAGGAGGAGGGTGACATGTAGGATTTCTGTTAATTTTTTTTTCATCAAACAAGTCTTTTCAATAGTTTTACTTAGAGCACAGATTTATTTATTTCACAGTTTAATGGTGTAAGATTTTCCTCCATGTTTGCCACTGCCCAAGCTTGAGGGCCTGATCCTCACTTGCATCGGTTCTTTTCATACCACTCTAGCAATGCAAAGCAGCCTTTAAAAAGGGATTTCAATTAAAGTATAATGTAAGCAAAATACTTGGTTTGAAGCAAAGAACTTAACATCTGTCCAAGTCCAGTTGTTACGATCAGTTCTAAGTACTCGTGTGGATTGGACCTATACTAAAAATAAGTGCGAAACCATAGAGACAAACACCACAAAACCACAGTTATGATCTAAATTTTGAGCAGAGCTCATCTTTTATGAAGGATAAAACCTCCGAGGTGGAGAACTTTTTGAAAATCAAGCTGTGTTAATCGCCTCAAGCTGATGCTGCAGAAGGAAGGAGCCCCAAATCACTACTGGAGGCTTTGCCCTTTGTGCAAAAGAAATGGCCTCTGACTTTTGCAAGTGCTGTGTGATGGCGGTGGATGGGGACCATGGCTGTGTAAGATGGCATTGTTACAAAGAGCGGGGTAACGGGCTCCATGCATCTTCCAGTGTGTCTTGATAGCTGTCTCCCTTCCATTTCCCTTCCAGGTGAACGCCCCTTCCATTGTAACCAATGTGGAGCTTCTTTTACCCAGAAGGGCAACCTGCTGAGGCACATCAAGTTGCACTCTGGAGAGAAGCCGTTCAAATGTCCCTTCTGCAGCTATGCCTGCCGCCGGAGGGACGCCCTCACAGGACACCTCAGGACGCACTCTGGTGAGCCCACCTTCTCTGCTCTTCCGTCTTGGTTTTTGCTTTGTCATTACAATGAAGCAGGTTGTGAAAATAACTCTGTGTTCCTGGTGGCTCTGGGTCTGTACCGTCCTCTTCGGATAGCACAGCTCTGAACTTTGGGAAAGCCTTGATGTGAATCAGAAAAGTTGTGGTTCAGCCACACCTCTCCTTTTGTGTAACTGAGCTCCTCTGTTGATGCTATCACATTTCTCTTTGAATGTCTCCTTGGGTGTATCTAGGTTTCGCTGGCAGATTGTTTTGACATTCTCAGCCCCAAAGTGGCTGTGAAATTCCAAAGATCACAAAGAATAACTGTGCTCTTGGAAGCTGGCTTTGCAGTTCATACCCATTGCTTCATCTAATAAATGCCATATGTCCGTGGAGTTTATACTTGTTCATCTTTCCAAAACCTCCAAATTGCATTTTTGATTCAGTTACATCTTGCTGTAAAGCCCTAATTCATGGCAGCAACAGCACTCACCGTAGAGCAGAAGGTGGCGAGAAAGATTGGTTTTGCCTTGCTTTGCTACTTGATAGTATCATCTCTATATCAAGTCTACTTGATATAGTTTCTTGATATGTTCTAAAGAAATACCCGTCACATAACTGCATGTTAGTAGTCACGTTGGTAGCCCTGATGATCAGGTTCAGATGTTTCCAGTCCCGGTAAGCTACACCGAGGGGCCACATTCTGCCCACTTACTCATTTATGTAGGACTCTTGAGTAAGATCTTAACTGGCTGTGTTTTTTTGTCTCCTAGGATGTTCAACGTTTGTGTCCAGGCCGTCTATAGGAGACTCTGTTTTTCATTGTTGAATGAGCAGAGATAATTGGACTGGTTACAAGTGGCAGCATTACAGATGAACTTTTTTGAGGTGTTAGGAAATGTGTGACTACTGAAACACAGTGGTTGAAGTGCAGCCACAAACTCTGCATGTGAAAATGTTATCATGGAGCTTCCTGACTATATGCATTTCTTCTGCAGGGTCAGCCTCACTTAAATAGAGGTTTCTGTTTTATGAGCATTAAGTTGGTCTTAGGATATAGAGTTGTCTTGACATTTCCAAGAATCAGAAAGGATAAGCTGGTAAGCTTCTCCAGGTAGACTTTGGAGCATGTGGGAGGCTGTATTGATGCAAACATACTGTTGACAGAAAGCATGAACTTCCAAGAGAGTGCAAGTGTGGGACAAGGCTGGGGGAGAATTGCTGGAGGGTTGTCAGCCAAGAGGATTTGATATGAAGGTTAAAAGGGAAAATATCTGTGGAACTGTGAGGTGCAGTTCTCACGCATCTGACCATAACTGTAGTTTCAACTTGAAATTTAGTAAAAAAAAAAAAAAAATTATAAAAATGTTCACAACTGAAATAAAAAAGGGAGATGTAACATAAAATAGCCCACATTACAAAACATGAACGTTGCGGTTGAAGATTGTTTTCATAATGTGAATATAGATTTTGTTACCTAGATACAGCCATTGATAGAGATTGTTCGTTCTTTCTGTGTGGAAAGTGCATGGCTGATGTTTCTACTTTTTGCATGAGGATGAAATGTAAGGGTGTGGGATTTTCAGAAGGCACCTAAGCTGCTTAGGCACAGGAGTTCCCCTGGAGCTTCTTCCTAACTGCCTTAGCTGTGTTCAGCTCTGCTCAATTTTTAATTTTACATTTTGTTTTCAGTGGAGAAAGTGTCACCCCTCTAAGCAATCAGCTACAACAGTTTTCATAAGAGGGCCATCAGGAACATACAAGTGCTCCCACGAGAATCTCCAAGACAATTCCTAGAGTAGCACTCATAGATGAAGAGTTAGAAACCTGGGATATTTCCCTAAGAACTGGCACCCACCTACATGAAGGTGAAATGCCAATCTAAACGTGAGCATGGAAGTTAAGGTCTCTTTCTGTCCCTGTCATACAGGCAAGCTTGGTTGGTTTATGCATATGTATGTGAACCTGGTTCATGGAGAAGATGGGTAGATGTTTCCTAGAGATTTTAAACAGTTTTGTATCAGTCTACTATACAAGCACTTTCTGCTTTAATAAAGCACACTTCAAAGTCTGTAAGTAGACCTGAAGGTATAGCAAATCTAGCAAACTTCATTGAAGGTCTTTTCCAGCCTAAATGATTCTATGAATGTTTACATCTTCTGCTATTTCTGTCCAGAAAAGAGGATATCAGATAAAATATAGAAACAAGAGGTTGAAAACTATTTTGAAATATGAGACTTCAATCCGGTTTCAGTCTGGTACACTTAAGGTCTAAATTGAGGTGAGTCTGAATATGTTTTTGTATTTATAATAGGAAAGCTCTTTAGATCAGATCCGCGGCTGATAGAGATTGGAATTACATCCCCAAAGCAAGGAAAGTGCTGCTATTTTGCACCAGCTGAGAATCTGGCACATGATTTCATAAAAGCAAGAGTGATTTCCTTTTTTATGTTGTATGTCTTTCTCTTCCTCAAAGAAGAGAGTGCTATTAATCAGAAGAGCAACACTCTTTTTTTTCCTTCCCGAGAAGGTTTTAGACTACTCATTTTTTACAGAAGGCAGAGTATGCAAGAAAGGAATTGAAGAATTTTTTTTATACCTTTTTTTTTCCTCCTAGCTAGCTTCATCTGTGAATTTGAAAGCACTTTGTTTGTGTCACCACTTAGTCAGTTACATGCTCTCACTGCTGCCAGTTAGTCAGTTTTTCCTGTGCTTAGTGCCGGGTTTTTATACAGTAAGGTAGGAAAGGTAAAAAAAGGAAATGTAATTGCAAACAGAAATTAGCATAAACGTCTCGGAGATACTTGAAATAACTGAAACTACTATTAACTTTAAAAAAAATTAATTTTTGCATCTTTTTTTGGTGCTTTGGATGGATTTTTTTGTTCATGCTTTTTAGTGTTATTTCCTATTTATTTAAAAATGTTTCTAAGCATCACAATCCACATTTTGCCTTCCTTTCTTGTACAGAATAGTATCTTTCTCTAAAAGTGTTCCCAAGATGAGTGGTTAACAAAATACTATTTCGCATCTCTAATGCTGCTGCTGTTTAACCCTAAATAATTAAGGACTTATTTTGCAGTGACTTACTCCTGCGATTATTTACCTTTTACTGACATATGGAGTTCTCATGAACTTTATGTCTAGATTTTCCTCCCACGTACAGCTTCTTTGATTTCAGGAATATAATGATGCCTCTAGGACATCAGTAGGATAACGCCTGGGGAGAGATTCATGTGCAGAATTACACTAAGAGTGGGCATAAGCCTCAAGGTACTTACAGGACTTTCAGATGTTGTTTTCAGAATGAACTCCATACTTCTACAACACAGATAATACAGCAGAGGTGCCTGAGTGGGCTTCCAGGGCGCAAATGTAAGTACAGATTGTGGAGGGCTGGGCTAAAGTTGGTAGCCCTGTCCTGCAGGATGCACTTGACAAAACAGCAGGGATTGGCTTCACTTTGCCTAGCTTTTGCTGTTTATAAATAGAAAAACATCCAGACAAAGTCAGTTTCCTGACGGCAGTCAGAGTACCTGCTATCTCACCCTGAGACATGCCCATCTTCTCCAGCATCTCTACAATTGCACAACGAGACAAAGGCAGATACGAAACAGATGAGATTAATTCTACTGTAGGAATTAATGAACAAAACCCAGAAATTTTAAGGAAGATGGTTGATCAGACAGATCAATCTGATGGTTAAAGCATCTAGATGTTGACCTCCGTACTTTATAAGATATGATATACAACCTGATGCTGTTTTACCCTGAAAAGCCAGGCATCCTCAAATGAGCACATAGAACTAGCAGTTATGTTTTGACATGAATTTCTCTTATGTCTAAAATGGAGCCAAGTGAGCCCTCCCCTCATAATGTTATTGTAACCATAAATGCTTAGATAGTTCTTAAAAAAAAAGTCAAGGCTGCAATGATCAGCAATCTGGAAGAGCCCACAGAAAACATGAGTGCAATATTCTTCCGAGCGGGGCTTGGGCAGTAAGCCATAAATGAGGGATAGGATCACTTGCTAAGGGGAAAACAAAGCGCAGAATAGGTTTTCATTAAGTGAGAAGCATCCATCCGTTATTTCCACTAAGTAAGGATGGTTCTGTGGGGAAATTATTTTGTGATTATTTTTTTAGTGATTAAAAGATTGTCTCATTATGCATACACACAAACTGACCACGTGAAGCCTTCTCAGGCAACCGTAATTCTAGAATTTCCTGATTTTTCTCTGTAGCTTGGCAACTTCAGTAACGTTCCCTTACTGTGGGAGTATGTAAGTGTTATTCATATATGAAAGCAGTTTTACTGTTTATTTCTTCCTAAAAAATGGGTAGTCAGAGCATTATTTTTTCCTGTCGCAGAAGCTTTTCCTCAGAATACACTTTAAAATTTGCTTCCAAGCTACTTCTTTCCTGTTTCAAAAACGCTTTTTTTTCCCTTTTCTGCTTTTCACAAAAATTTGCTTTTTCCTCCCCCTCTGTTCCTGCGTTGCTGTTGCACATTGTCTGTTACTGCCCAGCTCTTCAATAGCACTGAACTAATGGTATCATTTTATTTGCAAAAGAAAAGCAGTGAAGCATTTGTTTTGAAAAGAAAGGCTTAGGCAAAAACTCCCAAAAGCACGATCTTAGCAAACTATGTAGAGTGCGCAAGGTAAAAGGCATGTATAATTAAAAAAGTAAATGCCCCGTTCATGGGTAGGTAGTTTAGTAACTCTTTCTATGTTTCCTGGTTTGCAAGTTTATCTTTCTCATCTCTTCCATAAGGGCTTTCTTCTTGGCTCCTCTTGTGTGGTAGTGAGCTGTTCGAGATGTCCTACACGCCTGCAATTGCATGGCTGTTGTCGGCAGAACTGACAAGTGATATCTGTGTGTGTGACTGTGCTCAGAGGCAAAAGGAACCTGGTTCCTAATTCTGATGACATGCCTGACAATACCTGTTTGGGAGAGTCATCCCATCTGTGAGTGTCTCAGTCCAGCTGAAAAATTGGGTGAACGAGCCCAGTGCTGAAAACCACAATGCTGTGCGTGAACTCCTGCCTGTCAAAAGCCAGTGAGAATTATTGAAACAGTGACAAGGATGGTTATTAAGAATAATGAAGAGTCAATGTTTTGAACTGCTTTTTTCATCTTGAAGAGGCTTTAACCAGTATTAACATCCTCACTCTCAAAAAGCCGGGTATATACTTTGTAACCATGTTTTAGAGGATGGGTACATCATAATTACAAGAATCTTGGGACCTGAAATTCTCATCACACTCTGAGATGGACTGACTCAAACACATTGTGAATGGGGAAAAAAATTAAATATGAACAAGTAGGTTACTATCTGTGAAAAATGAAGCAAGTGTGTGAAGAGGTGAGGGGATATTTTGCATACAAATCCGAGTTCTGCAAGTAGGTTAGCAAACAGCATTTTCCTTCAGTTGCAATGAGACTCTGGGCATTTATTCTGTTGATCTGATACTTAGAACTCTATTTAATCAGGCAGAGCTGCTCTCCCTTTCAGGTTTTCTTACACTGTTTCGGTTAAACTCTGTGGAATTAACCTCATCACAAAATCATTTTGTGTTTCTTATTGGGCACCAGGTTCCAAACTGTTATTAGCATGTACACAATACTGCAGCAGCTCTGCTTTCTCATTAATGCTTCCAGTACCTAGAGGCCTTCACTCTGTGTTGTAGAGTGTCTAAAATCCCTGGTATTCTGCTTTCTGTATTGTTTGTATGTGCATTTTTGGAAGGAAAGATACAGATGCGTACAAGGGTAGGAGTTTGGTATGCCAGGTCTTTCATCCCTTAGACATCCTTAAAAGTTAAACCTCTATAGAGCAAACTTGTATCCTATGTTTCTCTAAATCCCTGTCTGAACCTGATCCTGGAAGTGGTGGGGTCCCCTCCACCTCTAAAGCACTACTGCGACAAGTATTAGTATCAGCTATGTGAAAAGATCATTTTTTATGTGCTCAGAATTCTCTCAGTATACAAGCTTGGTCATGCTAAACCTTTCCTACAGAGCATAATTATCACTGAGAAACCATCTTTGATTTAAAGATGCTGTTAGGATCATGATCTTTACAGAAACAGTATGTTTAGTGTTTGTTTTCAGAGAGAACTCGTGGAAAGATACGGGTCCACCCAAAGCAAGAAGTGTTCAGTTTTTGCTTGTTGGACTTTAAAAAGTCTTGAAATTCCATAAAGATCTGCTCTTATCTGTGGTAGTTGTGGATCAATCTTTGACTGTTCAACCCAGGAGATCTGTTTCCAACAGATAAGACGGAGAAACAGGAGAAGTGATCCTGGCGAGCAAAGGTAGATGTGCTGTGTACCAGCCTCATTAATATCTCTCTCTTACGACCAGGTATCAGCTGCTTTTCCTTTTTCCTTTTTTTTTTTTTCCTTCTCCCCCTCTCTCTGGAGTGTGTGGTTGAGGTGACAGGGCAACAGACACTGTGTGGCTCCCTGCTTCTCGTGGTGCCCCAGTGTACACAGGAGATGCCCTCTTCCTTAGTGCTTGGGGGGTGGCTGTAAATTGGCTGAACAGAGAAAGACTCACCCACTCTGCCAGCAGTGAAAGACACCAACACCACGGGAGCATCCTCGTTCTAAGTATCAATTCACAGCACGATTAGTAGGTGCTAGGATTTATCGTGGTGTCTGTGAGAAGTCTTGTGCCTCCTGCTGTGTATCTCTGTGAAACGTGGCCTTGCTATGTCTCTGCCACCTGCAGGTCTACCAGCAAGTCCTCTGTTCTTCAACAGAGAGAAGGGGGAGAGCAAGTCCGGAGGGAGGTTGCATTGTCTTCTCCTTTCCCTGGTACTCCAAGTTTCCTCTCCTTAATGAGACAGGGTGTCAGAATTGTGTGTTTGGTGTCAGGTGAAATCTCTGGACCTTGGCAAGGAAGAGTTTTGTGTTAAGGCAGGAGGTCCTGCACCCCAAAATGAGGAAGAGTGCTAATGTCCCAACACTGCAGCTTCACCATGAGGGAAGAGTTCCCCAGGTCAGATTTCAGTTCTGCAGTGCAACAAGGGGCTCACAAGGTGTCCTTTGCCATTTTCTTCAGACCTCCTGAACCTGCTGTCGTTTCATCCAGAAGGTCATATAGCGCCACAGTACTTAAGGGGTAACAAGGTCCTTCTTTAAACAGCATCAGCATGGGTAAGATTCACATGGGATCATCCCTCATTAATTTTGGCTGGTTCCTTACTTCCTGAGGGAATGCCTGTGCCAAGATGGAAGTGTGTGTTTGGGACAGGACTGCTAACCAGTTTTCTGCATGTTTTCTGTCTCCCCTCCACGTTAGCAATTCACATCCTGGCATTGTCATCCAGATTCTGTCCCTCTTCACGTTGCCTCAGGCCACATACAACCAGAATGAAGCACCTGGCCCTGGCTTACTGGGCTGCTATGTTGAGAGAAAACAGACACTTCTCCGCTGCTGGGTGATGCCGGTTCTTATGCCAGCTGTCCTGCTTTGGAGGAGCAAATGAGACGTTGACTTTCTTTCTCCTCTGGGCTTTTATGCTGCCACAGTGCTATATGTGGGATTTCACTGGCATTGAAAAAGCAAAGGAATGTGGTAAGACTTCAGCATATAGAGCAGCAGTCCTTCTAAACAGCATGCCTAACCTGTTTTTTAAGAGAGACTGTTTCTACTGCCTCCCTAGGGAGACAATTCCACTTGCCATCTGCTTTTTATAGCTGTGACTCTCATCCTGATATTTAACCTAAACTATCCTTTCTTTTGCTGTGGATTATTGCTCTTCCTAACACTATCTTCTGTGACTCTGAATAATTCCTGTGCTCAGTTTACACTGTGATAGGCTGTAGCCAAATGTCTGGCATTGATTCTGTTCTAGTCTGTCTTTATCTTCCAATCCTCTCATCTCTTTTTTATTACTAATTTTGAATTTTTTGCTACTTTTATTCACTCATTTATGAGGGATATAAATTGCAAAGTCATTCTATGCTTTGGAAACACAGGCCAGTACAGATGCAGACCCTGTAACCTCATCTCTGCCTCAGTTGCCTGTCCGTGAAGTCGAAATAAAGAGCACTTCTCAAACTTGTGATGATGGTGAGAGGGCAGGACGCACAAATGATTGCAAGACACATGCATATTTCTGCAATGAAGGTCATGTAAATACGTAGCAGAGTATTCCAACGCTGCTGGTGCCCCTGCTGCATAGCATTGCATATTATCTCTCCAGTTTTCCTTAGCCTTTGTTCAATAGTGAAATGAGATAATTACAAAGTGGAAGGAATAATAACTTTGTATTGTTACCATAACCACTGAGGTATTATACCCTGATACCGGCACGATTATCTTAGACACAATAGTAAGGTGATTATTAATAGTGCTAAAGGACTTAGTACTTAGCCTGCAATTTTTGCGTCTTGTTTCTTTTATGAACCCTATCTATTTCATCAGCCCAAACTCTGTGTGAAGTGGGTATGTGTTGTTGCCTCGTCACTATCTGTTTTTCAGTGGTGGGAAAATGAAATAGGAAAAAAATCCTGTGAGACCAAATTTGCAAGTTCAGGTACCTAAGCATCAAGGTAGCTTCATGTGCATTACTTGTCTTTCTGAACCTGAACTGTTATGGACAGGCTGGCAGGTGAGAGTCTAGTAGCTTGTATTTTTGAAGATGTGTAGTCCCTTTGCTCATTTAAGTTCAAGCCATAGCGGCCTCTTTTGACCTTGGTTTCTTTGTCATCAGGTATTGCTTCAAAAATCCAGTATTTTTATGCTCAGGTTGGCATATGGACATACAAAACTGGGGATTTAAGTAGCATCTGTAAACGCAGGCATTGCACAGCCAGGCTTCAGACCATCTTTGGGAGCTGGGTGTCTTGTTGCATTAGAATAAGCTTGAGGGACGTGGTGCCTGCATCAGGAGTCCTCCTGCTCCAGACAGCCTTCTGAGGTAGCTGCGGTGGTTTTTGCAGAACAAAGATCCAAGAGGTGACTAAGAGCTTTCTCGTGCACTTGAGATGAGAACATGGTTTTGACTTGACAAAGCCACGTCTCGGCAAAACCAAGACCACTTCTTGCACCTACTTTGTTTGAGCAGCAAAATACCACAGCAGCTCGAAGGAGGTAAAAAGTACTTTCCCCCCCCCCCACCCCCCGAGGAAATTATTTTCAAGGGCAAAAAGCTTTTGCATGTTGCCTCTGAGGAAAGGAGATCCAGCATTTGGAGCTGGCCTTTGTCTTGAAGGAGTTTGTGAAACCTTTCAGCTTGAGAAAGTTTGAGCTTGGAATGAAACGGCGGTTTGAGGCCATCTTTCATTGCTGTCTCAGAGCTGGTTTATGGGGCAGTGCAAAATGAAGAAATGCCACTGAAATTTTTTATAATATACGAGTGCTTTAAGGTGTAAGAGGGGTATTTTTGCCATCTGGAAAGGAAGCCAAGAGGAACTAAAGGGGAAAAAAAATAACCCAGTTAACACCATGCCATAGCAGAGCTGCAAAAAGCTGCTACTGATATATTCTTCCAAGCTCTCAGCAACCTGTAATTATAAATTGGCTTACAGCTAAGATATTGATGGATATCACTCAAGAAGGAAAATGAGAATGTCTAGATTTTTTTACAGTGAACCTGTACTGAACTCTGTGTGACTCTCCTCCTATTTATAACCCTGTGTGAAGTTCAAGGAAACTTGTCCTGGAGGTTTCCCGTGAGAGGGAACTGTGTTTTTACCCGACTAAAGCTCTCTGGATATTTTCCCATTTTTTATTTGATTTAAGTGTGAACTTTCTCCACCCTCTGCCCCTCCTTCCTTTCTGGAGTGGTTAGAGAGGTTGATTACAGCCAGGATTACACAAGAGGTGCCAGTTGCACACATGTTTTGCATAACTGTGCTGTGTTGATTTCAGACAGGGTGCCCCAAGTTCCCTCCGTGTCTTGCAACAGAGTCAAGATCTCTATCTTCATTCCTGAAGCTGGAGAAATGCTGTTGAGGCCCTGCCTATTGAAACTTTGACAAAGAGCACCTGGCTGGGACGCTCCCCAACCACACAGTTATTTATATGCTGCAAAGCACTTGCTTTCGGAAAAGCCTCTAGTTCAAGGTTGCTCATTCTTTTTGTATTAAATATGCAAGAGTCGCTGTACCTATGTGGGAAGCACTGGAAGGGATCAGCGGAACAGTGTAATTCAGCAGGATCTTCAACGTCAGGCAACAGAGTTCCCTGGGATACTGCTGCTGCCCTGAAACTCCTGCCCAGAGAGCTGGCTACTCTGTATTAAGGATGAGGGAACGTGGTCCCCAAGCACATGTCCTTCCCCTCCCTTCCAGTGAGACAGGAGTGAATGCGCTCACATGCTCTGAGACGGTCAAGGGCCCATGGTGAGGATCCTGACCAGAAAATTAAGACAAGCTCATCCCAGTGCTGATTCTGGGGCCAGTTCGTCGTGGCTCTTATCCTCAGAAGCACTGAGGTCTACTTGATTTCAGTGAGAATTAGGGGGTTTGGCAGCCAGAGTCTTAGCCTGTGTTTCAGTTCCTTTTGCTGGGAAATAGGTACTTTCTTCCACTTGCTTCTTTTCAGTTTGGAGTGGAAGTGTAGGACAGCAGAGGGTCTTCCCCCAAGCTGAATAGGACCAGGGCTGTTCTGAGCTGCCTGTGGCATGGTACTGTATCGTGGGATAGAGCTGGTCTCATGGATAGGCAGAGCCCAGATGATTTAAGGGCTGCAGGCTCTCCCTAGAAAATAAATCATATGCAAAGGATACACTGCCGAGAGTCTGATGATGAAATTTCTGTATAGAAAAGAGACATGGGCCATAGACTGTCTCTCACTTGGATACCCTTCATGTGCATGCATTTTGCTTGTCTCCTTGGAGACAGTGGCTTGTCTGAGAGCAGCTAGCCTTGGCTAGGAAAGGCCTGACATTTCTGGTTTGTGTGATGAAGCTGTGCTGCTGAATTTTCCCACAACGACAGAGTCTTGATTTGATACGAGCATAAGCAGTTCTGTACAAGGTTATCGCGTGAGCATTTCTCTAGTACCTCTCTGGGGACACCGCTTGAGACCCTGGTGTGAAAGACAGGTTCGAAGATTCTTGAGGAGAGCCTGGCAATCCCCATCCCTTGGATATCAGAAATGTTTGTGAAATTTCTCCCTTCTCTTTCCTTCTGCCAAAGAGCTGAGTCAGCTGGACTGGCATGTCTGGAACTCTGTGGCACTGCGAGCAGGCAGGCTGCCAGCTGCATTACACACTGCATCCAAAGGAACACGTCACTCCTCCCTCTCTCTCTTTCTTTTTTTTTTTTTTCTTTCCCCTCCCTGTGCAATCTCCACCCTCTCCCTTTTATTTTTCCTTGTTGATCCGTGTAGGTGAGTCAGAGAAACCTGCTCATCCGCAACCTGTTCCTTCTTGCCAAATCCTGGAGCAGCACTCCCAGTTCTTGTTAGGTGTCAGGAATAGGTTATGAAAACAAAAACTGATACAGACAGTGTACTGGGTGTAGAGTGCATACTGTAGGTGAAAATTAAATGCGTAGTGAATGTGCCACTTACAATGTGTTCCTAATAGAGTGATGTCTTTTGTAGGAGGCACTTTATTCTGTGATTCATATATAATATTAGTTTTCTTCCTATAAAACACCAGAATGGAACAGGGAAATTATTTAAGGCATAAGTAAGAGCACATTTAGGGAGAAAAGCCATCTGAACTCCACTGGATTTTAAAACAGCAGGAGAGTGGAAATTTTCTAGTAGGAAAATAGGTGATTAACGAAAGTGTTTTTGAGCAAAACATCTGAGCTTTTGGTATCAATTGTAGTGTTACCAGTCTGAAGAAACTCCATTGATATTGGCACAGTCCCTCTGAGTTTACGCTTTTGGTGTGTTTCTGACCCCAGGAATGAAAAAATCATGAATCTGAATCCCACAGATCATAGACACTTACAAGAGAGAGTGAAAGGTGGTAAACTGGCCTTTTTATTTACCTTACAATATTTATGTCATGTGTGGAGAGGGAGTGAGAAAACATGCAAACTAACTTCCTCTCTTTGGTCAACTTGACTCCAGGAGCTGGAAGCTGAAGGAAAGCATAATACCATATCTGACTTAAGGTGAAATCACAGTTGTTGGTAATGCTGTAGGATCAGGTCTGTCTCAATATATCCATAGCTACGTTTCCATCAAGCAACATCAAAAGATTGATTTTTGGCATGTTTTGTTGGAATGGAGCTGCTCAGCTTCAAAGAATAGATCATCCACCAGGAAAAGTGCTTTGTTTGGCTTTTACGTGCCACAGTAAAATGTCCACATTACCTATATTTTGAAAAATGTATCCATCGTGTTCATATCATTAGTCTTCTACAAGCAATGAGCTTGTCTCAGGGGCTAATGATAAGCCAACTTCAGGAGACTGCAAGTAGAGTTTTGGCTGAGATGCACGAGAAAACCTCATTGGTCAGCGTGAAGTCCAGAATGCATTTGACCTGGCTGGTAGTCCCTGGGATAGGATTGCACCATTGGTGAAGAGAAGGGAAAGGGCCGCTTTGTGTCAGGTAATACATAACTCAGTGAGAGGCGGTCATTTCCCAGAGAGTTTAAGTCCAAGACAAGAAGACAGCAAGGTTTACCGCCCAACCACCTTCTGCAGAGGATGAACCTAGAATACAGGCAAAAAGGGACTCATCAAAGGCATTCAAGACATCAGTGTTGCAGATGGGAATGAACCCAGAGGTCCTAAATCCCCGTCCACTGACTCAGTTACAAGACCTTCCACACACCAAGGAAAAAAAAAAAAAAAAGAAAAGAAGTAAGAAAATGAGAGAAAGAGATTCTTCTTCTCCCAGGTATTGAGAAATTAGAAGTTTTACACCCTTTCGCTCTTGATTCAGTCTTCATGGAGAAATCATCTCTTTTAAATAGCCTAGTGGAGGCTTCAGTACGAATTTTTGTTTGGGGGGTTTCTGTCAAGGAATGCAGGTAAGCATATTCAGTGTTTCCTAAATGTCCTGTTTTTGTAGGAAACCTTTTTAAAGTACTTTTGGATGTTTAGAGAGCTCTGGTTTGTGTTCTGCAGCTTTTCTGTCTTTACTTTCAGCCCAAGCAGCTGCTTTTTCTTTCCTTCTTTTCTTTTTCTTCCTTTTGGTTTAATTTCACACCCGTATTTAACTTGGTTTCGTTTTGTCTGCCTCCTTTTCAGCTACGACAACAGTTTCTGTATCTATCCAGGGCTTGTAGTGCAAAACTAATCACACCAAAAAAAAAACATCCTAAAACCCAAAATCTTTCCTCCCTCCCTTCTCATTCTCTCCACTGAGCAAACTTAAAAAATCCTGGGTTTTAGAAAGTGAGCTGGAACTGTCATTATATATTTTTTTGTGTTACCAAAAAAATGCAACTAGGAAAGATATTGAGGCGAAAAGGAGTTGCTGAATTTTATTACCCAGAAGATTAATGTAGCTTCAATGTCAGACATAGATACTTGACGCAGAGGTTTGTGCTAGAACAGAAGCTGTTAAGTATCCCAGATTCATCTCTGAGAGTTAAAGGATCCCATCATCCTTTAGAAGATATTTTTACTGTTAATTTTTTCTGTGCTAAGAACTGTCTTCATAAAAAAGTCATCCTGGCTTCCCCCTGCCAAGTACTATGCCTATCTTGGAACATGGAGCAGTGAACACCACAAGTGTTGGTGATGAGCGTGGTGGGGAAAGGAGGCGTGTGTCCAGCCCTGGTGGAAGCAGATTCATTTGCCTTAATGAAGCTGGGGTAAATGTGATGGGATCTGGGATAAGCTTTTGGGAGCAGTGAGCTGCTCCATGGAGGCCCTTACTGGAGGACCCTTTAGCATGAGGCTTTCAGAAGTACACAGCACAGCTTGGCTCACCACTGCCTGCTTGAGAAGAGTCCGACCCTTATTTCAAGCTCCTCTGTAACACTGGTGGTAACTGTATATGTTTTCAGGCAGAGAGCAACAGGAGCAGGTAGGAAAATTGCATAGGTAAAAGGAGGCAGTCAGCTCTTTTTGACCTCATTTGACATCTGTGCAAGAGATGAGAAAAGCACATGCTTGAACAGCAGATCTTTACGAAGCTAACACAAAGGCATGGGCCACACTGGTTCTTGGGCAGTAAGGAGAGTACGAATGAAAATTTTCACGTCCCAAAGGAGCCCATTAGTTTCACAGGCTGACCTGGTTTTGGAAACAAGGTTCCCTTCACTGCTGGCCTTGATCAAAATAAGTGATAACTCCCAACTTCAGTATTAGGAAAAGAAGAGGAGCTGTCAATGTTATTCCTCCCATGTTGCTGTTATCTTCATGACAGCTTGGTGTTAATAGTCTATTTCCAAAACTTTGACAATGACAAGAAAAGAGAAAACTTACTTATGTAAAGGGAAACTTGAGTGCATTCTCCCTATCTCCTAATATGTGACATAAATTGAAAGATGCTAGGTTTTTTTTCTTGTGCGGGAGCATGTAGATGGAACAGTGGAACTCATTGCCACAGTATAAGAAGCAATGCGCTAGAAATAAGGGATTGTTCGGTGTTTTTATGCAGAAGGAAACTATCTAGTACTATAGTGAGAGTTAAATGCTGTGTGTTCTCTCTGTCTCCCTTTGTTTATGTCATATAAAAGAACTGCTAACACTGTGTTTGGCACTGCTTGCTTCAAATAACTCATAGATTCTGTTGGCTTTATAATGCCAAAGGGCTTCTGCAAGATATGCAAAGGGGCAGCACTTGGCATAAATAGAAACTTTAAGTACCTGATGTAAACTGACTTCAGGGTATTGCTTCCATTGATACTGCCTGCGAATTTAGCTGAAATCTACATTTGATTTGCCCATTTTTGGGGGGGGACACCCTAAAACAAACAAAAGCACTTGTCGAGGGAGTGTTTGTCCAGCAGCATTCCTGATCTGCACCGAGGTACCCACACCCTGCACTGCCTGTATAAGCTGTTCCTCTTTGCCTGCAGTTGGTTGCTGCGGCGCTTGGCTTGCGATGGCATGTGGATCTCCAGCCACCTCCTTAAATTCCTGCTGAGCTGTGGCATTGATGGGGATTGGACAGGACAGGGCAGAGAAGAACTGCAGACCAAATTAAACTTGTTTTTTGTTTTTCCTGCTCGCTGTGTCTGGGAGAAGGGTTAAAATTAAGAGAAGCCAATAAGTGCATTTTGGAAGGCTTGTCGTGTGAACCAATTAACACTCCGCTTATCAAGTCGACTTAAATATAATGTTAAAGATCTGAAGTGGAGTGGAAAGTACAGAGCTGGTACATACAGTTAAGGTTTAACCTCCGTGGTAAGACGGTTCCCACCCGCATCCAGATAGTGCAGAGGCACTGCAGGGAGGAGGCTCCTTTCCGAAGTCACTTCTCTTGTATTTGTTGCAAGGCCTCTCCCCCTTTAAAAGTAAGTTGCTGTAAACCTGGCTGCCTTTAAGCGATCTTGAAGCTGACCAGGTGATAAAACACCCAGTTATTTTGTGGACTTCCTGGGGTTTTTTTAGTTTATCTCACCACCAGAGTGCTATTTAAACAAAGTCCCTTTTTAATAGTATTTAACCATTTTGGAACTGGTGTACAATTCCTGGGACACCCCCCACCCAGTGCCAGGGGTGCCTGGAGGACTGGGACATGTTGGTATGGGACAAGGACAGTGCACCCAGTTCAGTGGCCTCACAGCACAAGTGTAGAACATTTGCACTTGAAATTTTCAAATAAGTATGGGAGGGAATGTGAAAGCTCCATTGCCATTAGTATAAACTAAAAAATGAGTCAAGTGCCTTTTGTCAGCTTTGAAGTTCTTATATGAAAAGAAATATAGGTAAGCCAAGAGAAATATATGAGGAGAGCTTCTTTGTGGTGCAGTGTATGTTTGTTGGGACATGCAATTGGAGCAGGTAACTCTGAATTTCGTCTTTTTCAGAACTAAATACGACGTTAGTGTCCTTATCTACATTTTCCTTGATCTTGTGTGTAATTTATTTGCATGGTTTTACACAGGCAGGTACTTTTTCCTTCTTTTTTCACACATACATTGATACGTCATACAAACCTGCAAAGTGAACTCTTTGTCTTCTGTGCTGCAAAGGAAGATGTTGAGGTGTAAGATTCTTGCTTTTCTGTTTTTAATTATTTAATGGGTGCTGCAAGACTGGCAGAAGCCCTGCAAGTATCTGGTCTGTTAAGGAGATTTCAGTAATTCTGTGACAGTGCCGATGAAACAAGAGTTTGTTTGTTTGTTAAACTTCTGGCACAAAAATGCCACCTACTTATTTATAACCCTTGTGGCAGATTGGAACATTGTTTTATCTGTAAAATCCTGCAGATCACTTGATAAATAAACACAATCTGATGAATCAGATTAAATAACAGAGCCACCAGTAGCTGCAAGATAAATTGTCATAAAGTACTGAAGTAATAAAAGGCTGCAAGCAGAAACATCTTGAAAGTACAAAGGACCCCAACCCCTCAGCTGTTGTACATGAGCTCTAATGTTTACTGATTTACACTCGATTCTGGCTGTGTGTTTTATACATAGAGAAGGTACACATGCTTTAAAGTTGCTCCTGACCAGTGTATTTACTTCTTCTTTGCATGTGCATGTTTTTGTGGTCCGTTCCAGTCAAAATGTCTCACGGATGAAGTCTTTGGGGTTTATATATAATCTGATGTTTAACACTGCTTGCAGCAGAGGATCAGGGGAGAGCTGAAGACTAGTACAGTAAGCTACCTGCTTATTTTACAATACCGTAAACAACTGACAGGTAGATGCAGGTGTCAAGCTGCTGGTTTGTGCCCTGGAGATATTTATAGGAAAGGCAAGCATGTCTAGAAAACAAAGGGTGTGTAGGTGCAAAGTTTTGCCATTGCTTTACTGCATGTGGATGTACTACAAGTACCTGGTAGTGTTTCACTGCTAGCTGCATAGGACTACTGGAATAGTACGTGGTAATTGTTGACAGAAATAACTTATCATTGACTGTCGCCGTGCAAAAAGTCAGGACAAGCCATTTTTCATTTGCTGGGAAGCTCACAAATTATTGAACAGTCACATATATATCAACAGGCAATTGATAATAATCTTTACGAAGAGGTGTCGGGCCATGAGGTTACGACGTGAGTCAAGTGCTGTATTTCAAGCTCCAAGTTAAGAAAGTACTAGTTGCTTAATGACATGTATGTAGGCTTCTCCTGTTGTAATGCTGCAATTTGGTTTTTGAACCTTTTGAGGTGTCTAGAGTGTCCAGCATCCTTTTCAAGCAGAGATCTAGCTGTATGGTCTCCTCTACCGCATGGTCTAGTGAACTTTACCACGTGACACCATGAACCCTAACACTTGGCCCATAATCTAAAAAGCGCTTGTAGAATGGAGACATCGGAACTCCATGAGGTCCAGAAAAGTTACCTGCATCCCATGAAACCTACTCCAGGTATCACTGCCTCTGCTTGGACTGGCAAGCATTAAAAGATTAAGGCAAAGTTTTCATAATGTGGTTAAGAGATTTGATTCTTTCTGGAAATCAGACTGCTTTAAGGTATCGCAGGTTGTGCCCTCAGAAGTGGAGGTACTTGACACTGTGCATTGCACGTCTGTGTGTTTGTCTGCTGTGTAGCAGCCTGGAGCCTTATTTTAGATGTTTACATGTTGTGACTTCTGAGTGCAGGTTGTCTTGGACAGTCTAGGGTTAGCTGTGGGACTTACCGTTATTTCGAAACTCCACTATATACAGATTATTTTGTGTGTGTGTGTATAATCTCCCAGGCAAAAAAAAAAAGGCAACAAATCAAAGAGCCCCCATGAATTTCAATGAACGCATTTACAGTCATTAAGCACAGCAGCGAGATACAGCATCGGAGTGGGAGGCGGTTTCCTTTGCAAAGCTGCGTGCTGCTCAGAGCCAGCATGGGCTTTGGTCTCACTTTAATTTTTTTTTTTTTGTGATTAATTCGTTCAGGGGTCTATTATTCATGTAAATATTTTTGTGTGTGAAGCTTTGAGCTACGCAGCTCTAGAAAAGCTGAAGAGCGCCGTTTAATTACAGCAGCGAGCCGGAGGGGCCGTGTATGGCCTCGCTTGCAGCCTCAGCCCTCCCTCGAAACCTCAGCGCTGCCTCAACCCTCCCTGGCTCTGGCATTGCTTCCACGGCTTGGGGAGGCTGGAGGTGGGAAGGACCGCAGCAGCTATTGCATCCACCTTTGTGTGACTGTTGCACACTCTCTTTTTTGTCCTGTGTGGTGTTAAATGTCACTAAACGCAGGGGCATTTTACATTTCCCTGGGCTGACGGTTTCACGGCCTGAAAGGACACCATGCCTGCAAATTGCCTGATATGCCACCTATTTTTTTTCTCATTTCATTTTCTTATTCCTGCTTGATTCTCTTCTCTGCGCTATCCTAAATATCTCCTCCCGCTCTTTAATGTTCACTCCCATATCTAATAAAATCACAGTGTATTATTAAGTCCTTAATTTCTCAATAGAGATACAGGACGTATTTTTCTGTGTCTACCTACTTGTGTGAGCTTCACCACATTAGCCTCTGTGCATCTCGCAAAGTGCATGAATTCATTTACATGCTGTGAAGAAGGGAGTTATTACCTTAATCATACGTATGAATAATTGAAGCACAGGAAATCAGAATAACTTGCCTGCAGTCACAAAATTTGTAGCATAACTAAGAGTTGAACCCTATGCTCCCTAGTCACAACCTAGTGCCTTAATCATATTTCCTACCTTTGTGTTAAAACTGATCTTACTGGGACAAGTCCCGTTCAAGGCGAAGGGCTGCTTTGTGGTAGGCACTGTGTAACTGCAGAACAGCTCCCCTCTCCCAGGCAGCTTCCAGTTTTAGGCAAGGAAGAAGAAATAATGAGTTAACACTGGTTGTGATTATGACAGAAAATTCTGCACCCTCACTGATGTGTGTCAGCCCCAAAGAACATTTTAACTTTTTCGATGCTGCTTCGGAAAGCTTCAGTTGGAGAATACTGGGGTCTCCTCCAGCTCTGGGGTGCTAGGGGCCAGGTGGGAGTTCGGATTTTACATAAGTAAGTCGCACTCGGTGTGCTACGATCAGAGGGACTTCCTCAGACCGAAAGTAGCTACGTCAGATGGCCACTTAGTTCAGGAGTGCTGACTGGCTTCCCTTCCGAGGCCCTGATGGGGCAATAATGCAAAAATAATAAAAGTCCGGTACAAAGGTCAGTGCAAAGTCTCTAGTCCTTGGATTGGGCTGACATACGTCACACAGCCGAAGTAACGCCCTTTCCTCTATAAACTGGTCACCTTAGTGGTTGAGCTGTCGCAGGAACTCGGGGCATGGGCAGGTGGATGAGAAGGAGTTCTGTTCTGCGCTGCTGCTGCAGAGAACGTGGTACCCAAAACAGGGAAATGTGGGAGCAGTTAATCCTGACTGCTGAAAGCGGTGCATGTTTTGTCGTTGGTCTTAATGGAGGCAGGATTTTAGCTCAGCAAAGTATATCATTGCTCTTAACCTGTTCTGTAAGCCTTTCTCATGTTATATGCTTGTGGCAAGATATTACCTGGGATGCCTTGTTAGTTCCCTTTGACTTACTTTATGTTCTGCTATGCACTCCCATCTCTTTTGAGAACAGAATGCTGCGTGAATGCCTTACGGGCTCTTTCTCTTTCACTGACCTTTTTTTATGACTTTAAAGAAGTTTCCTTAGGCCCAAGTCTGCTTTCTGTCTTGAATGTTGACCTTGGAGTTACACCATCTCATTGTCACTGCATGCAGACTTCTCAGCTATCAAAGTTCACCCACAGGATTCAAAGTATTCCTAACTCGGAAACACCTTGCCTTTTATGTCCTCCTCCTCTTCCCCCTCCTCTCTCCACATGAGCATTTTAATTTCACAAGCAAACTCCGTTTCTCTGTGAATTTCAGCGAGTGGTTTACCTGTTTCATGGTAAAAATTGTACTTCAAATTTAAATGTCTTTTTCACTGTGACTGTCATAATATTTTCCATTTGAGGCTGAGACTCCACTGTGGGTTTTCTGTGCCATACTGTCATCTGTATGAATCTGAGCTTAAATGCGTGGAAATTCTGACATTTTAGTAAGAAATACAAAGCGGGTTTTTTTGTATTTTTCAAGTTAGCTGTTTCATAGTTATGGCCGCTGGGTTTTGCCCAGTACCCTGGTCTTTCCCAGTTCACCAACAGATTGAAGATTTCTCAAGGTTTTGGACTTGTTTGCATTCACTGTGTTGTGTCATTTCTGTAAGAATGAGTGATGGTAATTTTTTGTCTGATTTCTTACCCTGAAAAGGTGATAAAGGAATAATTACCCCAAACTAGGGATTTCCAGACTGACTGCTTGGGTGCCACACTACCATTGGTAGAGGCAGTTATGTGCAATGCCGAATGTGGTGTCCCTGTACCATGGTCTTCAGTGCGGCTCTCGGAGAAGGCAGCTTCATACCAAGCAAGCTGAGCCAAATTTTGTGTGCCTTCACAGTTGAAATGGCTCAGTGGAAGGGGTTCCATGGTGGAAAGAGCTGCCTTCAGTGAGAGCTTGGAGAGGGTTTTGGTAGGCTACAGAACTGTTGAACTCTTTGCCTTCAAGGCAATGGCCTATAGTCCAAGACTGCTTGTGCCCAGTAGTGCAAGTCATAATGTTTTGGGGGCGAATTTTGACTATTCACGTTTACCTACTGTACAGTATTTGACAAAGGCTGACATCTCTCTTGGCGGTCATGTGGTTTCATGTGGTGGTTTGTTATGTGGAACAAAGTATGCTGTTGAGGAGATCACCGGAATTGAATTCTCATATACACTTTTACATCTTTCTACTGGGTAATACAACACATGGAAAAATGTACACCCACTGGCAACGTTCACGTCCACAAATAGATATATTTTAGTCGTGAGTTACTATGAGAATACGAGGGGAAATTTGCAGCTATTTCAATGACTTGACATTTGTCACAATGACAAGGTTTCTAAGATCCATGCTGTAAATGCTACCTCGGCTAGCTGCACCTGTTACCAAATGGGTTGTGACAATTGCTGGTGACACAAACTGCTGCTATCAGAACTGATTCCATTGTGTTCTGACCTGATCAATGCGCTGCAACCAAAGTTACAGTCACTTTGTATGCTTTTATAGTATAAATGAGATTTTACGCATGTGGGGCTGTGATGTGATTGCATCTGTAGAGCAAGCGGGACAAGGAGACAGAGTTTGGAAATTAATCCAAGGTAGCTGTAATCAATTCTACTCAACTGGAGCTCACAAAATATGTTCTTCACGGTTGTGTCTGAGCAGCTTCCAGTTGTATATTAGGCAACATGACCAGCATTTGTCACATGTTGTTTATTCTCTTAGCTTCTCCCCAGAGGAAGGAGCATGTGTGCTGGAGTATTTCTTTCACTGGGGAGTTACGTTCCTCAAATCCCATATTGCATGTAGAAATTGTGGCTTTATCATTAGCTTTTGTCATCTCTATGAACCTTGAAATTTGATGGAATTTGGATGGCTGACCATCACTGGAAAAGCTCAGCCTTGTTGTGTGTGAATAGTTTGTGGAATTGTTGCAATGCAGGGAGCAACCATTTGAAGAGGTGTAATACCAACGTTTTTCTGATTGTTGAATCAATTTTTTGTACTGCGAGCTTGTAGAGGAATATGTTTCTCTGTGCTAAATGATATATTTAATTAATCATAGCTACCTCTGGAATAGCTGAAAGCAATCATCCCTTTCATCTTACAGTTTGTCTAAATTGCTTGATAACTTGGTGTAGCCAAATCAGGTGGGCTATTTCAGCCCTGCTTCAGCTCAGTTAACTTAATCCCTTCAGTTGCGTTGGATATTTTTGATTAGACACAAGTTAGCTTCTAATGAAGCCGTCAAGCTGACAGGCATTGATGCCATCTAGATGCATGATGAAGCATTGTAATGGTGATAACAAAAGTCTTTCCATCCTAGGGAGCTGCCAGTATGTTTTCCTAAAGGTGCTTCCAGAATGAGGTGTCTGGTTTATGTTTAAGAGCTGAGGCTTGATCCAGATCATACACATCAAGGGCAATTAGTCTGGGAATGATAATGAGCCTCACACTCGGCCTCCACTGAGATTCCCAGTACCAATGCCAGTTATGGCAACAGTGTAAGCTAGTGAGCAAAATAAAATAAAGACCACAGCTGTTTAGTTGAAGACACAATACTTTCCTGAGGATAAGCCTTATCTCTAAATAAAGAGAAATAAATTTACAGTATGGAGACATACTAAAAGCAGCTTTTTTTGAGAAATTTGGTTGTGTCACTGAACTGCACATACAAATAAACTTTTTGAGGAAAAACAGAAACTTTCTGTAAGCATGTTTGTTTCATCAAATCCCTTTTTTCTGAAACAAAATCAGTTGAAACTTTTTGACCAGCTCTGATACTGGAGGCTCAGGCACTTTCGTCTTCCATCATATATGTGGGGCACACACTGAGATGTCTGCTAGCCCTACAGAGGCCCCAGAGAATTTCCGTGGGTCTTTCGTGCTTAGGGCTTCAGCCCCAGCGTAAGGAGCCCTCTGCCCAGCTTCTTGTTGGCTACGGGTGTCCTTCCCACAGTTTCCCCTGCATTTTCCCATCCCAGTGGTGACGGTGCATTTTGGCTTCAATTAGTAGAGCTTGGATTTCATTAAGCAAATGACCATGAAAAGCTTTCAATATTGGGACAAACCCAATAGAAACTTGCATATTATCTAACAGAGGATGTTCTCAATTTCTTTGGCTGGAAAGTAAAATTCTTACCTAAGATTTTCAAAACACTGGAAGAAGTTTGACCTTCCTTAACCAGCTCTGAAAATCACAGCCAGTGATGTTTTACTAGACTTGCAGTACTGACTTAATAGCTCTTTAGTTATTAGAGAATAAATGTTCATGTTCTACAAGTTTAAATTATGTTAAAAACCTTTATTAGCGTGGCTTGGCAAAATACACTTCTGGCTGTCTTTCTGGCCTTGGGTTAGGCCATTCTTGTGGTTTCTTAATGACATGCTACGAAAGCGATATACTTTATGAGAATTTGGTGCCAGGTTTTGCATGTATCGAGGCATTTGCCATTTGTTCATAATGCTGCTGAGTGAAACAAAAAAAAATTTTTAAATTGGAGTAGTCTTGCGTTCATCTGGCTTGATTTCACAGTACATGGCCTTTTATATTTTTTATATGTATATATTTATATATATTTCAATATTACCCAGTCTCTGTGAATTACTTGTGGCAGCTCAGTTCTGACATGTAACAGTGCTGTTACCAAAGTTACTTTGTGTTGTCTTTTATTTTCCAACCTTCCCTTAATAATTTTGGCAAAGTTATCTCAATGGAAGAACAACTTCTCTCAGCTGCGTAATGGGGTCCCCCGCAGTTGGGAGCAGAATTAGGCTACTGGGGCAGCCCATTTTTCTGATGGCAACTGTTCGTACCATGGGCAAAATGTCTCAGAAGTTTCTTTCCCACAAGACTTGGTGACACGCAGGCAGTGCTGGGGTGTGATTCAGCAGTTTGGTTTGTTTTCCCCTCTTGTCATCTGTTTATTTGCTTTACAACCAACAAGTCCACCTCTTTTTCCTTCTGCTGATGCTGCACATTAGTGTGAAAAACGGATGGGGCGAAGTACCCGGCAGGTGGGAGGGAGGTGTATGCGGTGGGAAAATGGGGCTGGGATAAAGATCTGGGACTTGAGTAACCTTTCTTAGGTGTCTTTCCATCGCGAGAGTGTTTGTTGCAAAGGTGTGATTTTTTTGATAGCAAAAAGTGGGTTGCAGTGGATTTGACCTGATGTTCTTGTTCTTTTCACAGTGGGTAAGCCTCACAAGTGCAACTACTGTGGCCGGAGCTACAAGCAGCGCAGTTCACTGGAGGAGCACAAGGAACGCTGCCACAACTATCTGCAGAATGTCAGTATGGAGGCTGCTGGGCAGGTCATGAGTCACCACGGTGGGTGGAAACCGCCTTTTGAGGTCTTTTGGTCTTGGAGCATCTCCTGCGGGTTTTTTTTCCATCTGGTTTTCTTCTTTCTTTTCAGCTTTGCATCACTTCCATCTTATAGAGTGCTTATACTCAGATAGGCAGGAGGAGAAAAGATGGACTAAAATCCTCACTCTGTCCAACCAGCACTGGTTCGGTTGATTTTTTTTTTTTTTTTAAGCCAGTATTTCACTTTTTAGTATGTATAAATATGCAGACATGAAAATAAAGCGGTCACCTGTGCAAAGTTATCCTAAAAATGAACTAAGCTGGGTATAAATTGTATGGTTTCCCTGTCCTTCCTTTCTGATCGTGACTGATTATAAGAGATAAGGATGGTGGAGTTATTCAGAAGTCATTATTCCTTCTGCCTGTAGTATTATCTTATATCCCAAAAAAGGGAGGGATAGTCATAAAAATCTCCAGAGCAGAGTGGAATTCAACAGTGTTGATGAAAGTAATTATAACCAAAAGAAATGTTTATATGCGTTTACACATGTTAGTATTATGTTAACTGACACTGCATGTGCTAATATACATAAAGACTGAAGATTGCCAAAAAGCTTGTTGAAAGCAAGAAATGTCAAACTCTGTGAATTTGTTTTAAAAAATTTCTGTAGCTATTAGTATGGAGCATAAGGTCTCAGACTGCAGGGTTGTAGGCTTATCTGTAGCACTAAATAGTAAATAGTAGCTGTCCAAAAATTTTTATAATTTCATTCAAAATTAGTGTTTCGTAAGCTCTTCACAGAATCACAGAATGGTAGGGGTTGGAAGGGACCTCTGTGGGTCATCTAGTCCAACCCCCCTGCCGAAGCAGGGTCACCTAGAGCAGGCTGCACAGGACCTTGTCCAGGCGGGTCTTGAATATCTCCAGAG